>Ga0136630_1000664_pt1 | contig 13533 bp, 17 predicted proteins | sample AntDrymUQ5682106_2_FD_105496 | JGI IMG/M metagenome (GOLD analysis project Ga0136630, IMG submission 105496) | Polar desert sand microbial communities from Dry Valleys, Antarctica - metaG UQ568 (21.06) | ecosystem: Environmental > Terrestrial > Soil > Desert | place: Antarctica: Dry Valley...
CCGCCGGAAACCGGGCCGAGATAGCGGTGGAGCTGGTAGCGCCAGTCCATACGGGAGAGGTCCTGCTGACGCACGGCGGCGTCGCCATCGGCAGGCTGAAGCCTGAAACCTGATGCCTGAAGCCTAAAATCGACCGAAGGGAGCGACCGTGAAATACGTAGACGAGTTCAGAAACGGTGAGATAGCCAGGGCGGTGGCGGCGCAGATCGCCTCGCTAACCGACCCCGACCGGCACTACAAGCTCATGGAAGTGTGCGGGGGGCACACCCACACCATCTACCGCCACGGCATAAAGGACCTCCTGCCGGACCAGGTGGAGCTGGTACACGGGCCCGGCTGCCCGGTCTGCGTGCTCCCGATGGGCCGGGTGGACGAGGGTATAACGATAGCCGAGCGCCCCGAGGTCATCTTCACCTGCTTCGGGGACATGATGAGGGTGCCCGGCTCCAGGGGGAACCTGCTCGAGGTAAAGGCCGAGGGCGCCGACATCCGCATGGTCTATTCGCCCCTTGACGCCCTCAGGATAGCGCGCGAGAACCCGGACCGCGAAGTCGTCTTCTACGCCATAGGCTTCGAGACCACGGCCCCCTCGACGGCGCTCACGCTGCAGCGGGCGAAAAAGGAGGGCATCGAGAACTTCTCCGTGTTCTGCAACCACGTCACCATCGTGCCGCCGGTGCGGGCGCTGCTCGACTCCCCGGACCTGCGCCTGGATGCGTTTATAGGGCCAGGGCACGTATCGACGGTGATCGGCTGCCGGCCCTACGAATTCATGTCCGAAGACTACGGTAAGCCCTGCGTCGTGGCCGGGTTCGAGCCGCTTGACCTCCTGCAGTCCATCCTGATGCTCATGCGCCAGCTCGACGAGGGGCGCTGCGAGGTCGAGAACCAGTACGGGCGGGTCGTGCTCTGGGAGGGGAACGTACAGGCCCTCAAGAGCATGGCCGAGGTCTTCGAGCTCAGGCCTTACTTCGAGTGGCGGGGCCTTGGCTTTATCGCCCAGTCGGCGCTCAAGCTCTCTCCGGCCTACGCGGACTTCGACGCCGAGCTGCGCTACTCCACGCCTGGCGTGCGCGTTGCCGACCCCAAGGCCTGCCAGTGTGGCGAGGTCTTGAAAGGCGTGCTCAAGCCCCACGAGTGTAAGGTCTTCGGCACGGCCTGTACGCCCGAGCGTCCGCTCGGCGCGCTCATGGTCTCCTCCGAGGGCGCCTGCGCCGCCTACTACAACTTCGGCCGCAAGTCCTTCGAGAAGGTCGAGATCGGGTCGAAGGGATGACCGAGAGAGAGCAGCGGGTCCTCGACGCCCTGGAGCAGAACCGCCGGCGTCCCCCGAAGTTCACCGCCCAGCGCATAGACATGAGTCACGGCGCAGGGGGCAAGGCGACCCACAAGCTCATAGAAGGCCTGCTCCTTCCGGCATTCGAGAATCCCGCCTTAGCACCGCTCTCCGACGCGGCCCTGATCCCCTTCGGCGAAGCCCATCTCGCCCTGACAACCGACTCCTTCGTGGTGCGCCCGCTAGTCTTCCCCGGCGGCTCCATCGGCGAGCTCGCCGTCAACGGCACCGTCAACGACCTCGCCGTCTCAGGCGCCACCCCGCTCGGCCTCTCCGCCGCCCTCATAATCGAGGAGGGTTTGGAGACCGACGTACTAACCGGCGAAGTCGAGGCGATGGCGAGGGCTGCCGAAGAGGCCGGAGTCTATATCGCCACCGGCGACACGAAGGTCGTCGAGCGCGGGAAGGGCGACGGGCTCTACGTCATTACTACAGGAGTAGGAATCGCGGACCCGGAATTGAACCTCTCGTCCGCCTCTGTGCGTCCCGGGGACAAGGTCCTTTGCTCCGGCACTTTGGGAGATCATGGGGCGGCCATCCTGATCGCGCGCGGCGACCTGGAGCTGGAAGCCGAAGTTTTTTCGGATACTCGTCCGCTTACGCCGCTGGTGGAGGCGCTCAAGGAGTCCGCGGGGCCGGGGTTGCGTTTCATGCGGGATCCCACACGCGGCGGCGTTGGGACCGTGCTGAACGAGCTCGCCCGCGACTCGGGGTACGGCGTGGCGCTGTGGGAGGAGAGGCTTCCGATCCGGGACGTGGTAAACGGGGCGTGCGAGATCCTGGGCATAGACCCCCTCTACGTCGCCAACGAAGGCAAGCTCCTCGCCGTGGTAGCTCCAGAATCAGCCGACGCGGCGCTAGAAGCGCTGCGCAACATCGAAGGCGGCGAAGAAGCCCAGATAATCGGCGAGGTCCGCGAGGAGCCAGCGCGCATGGTCGTGATGCACACCGGGTTCGGCGGCACCCGCATGATCGACATGCTCGTCGGAGATCCGCTGCCGAGGATTTGTTAAGCAGTGGCGCGGAAGATAATGGTGCAGCGCGAAGATGGATCCAGGCCCGTGCTAACCGAGGTTCTCGAGCCGGGAGCCGTACATGACCACCGGCGAGCTTTGCGAGAAGATCGGCGTGAGCCAGAGCAACGCTTCGAGCAAGTCCAGAGAGATATGGTACCGGCTGGACCTCATGCAATTGCACCCGGACTGGTGCCTGCCGAGCATGCTGGAGGAGAATCCGCTGGCATGGATCGTCGAAATGAACGGTTTGCCTGTGGACGTGCGCATGATGCCCAAAGAAGTGCAAGAAGAAGCGTACCGTCTGGGATTGATCCTGTATGTGCCGTAGAGAACTTGGTGTCAATGGGATACGCTGAGGTAATCATGGAGACACGCTACGAACATATTACGTTGAACGAGGATCGTGTTCCGGAGATTGCCGGCACAACGATGAAGGTCGTGGAGTTGGTCGTCGAGCAGCGGGCGTATGGGTGGAGCCCTGAGGAGCTGCACTTTCAACATCCCTACCTGACGCTCGGGCAAATTCATTCGGCGCTCGCTTATTACTGGGACCATCGCGACGAACTGGACCACGACATCCGGCGTCGGCTCGAACGGGTCGAGGAGCTACGGGGTATGAACCAACCGTCAAAACTGGCCGAGCGGCTTAGGGCCCAGGGACCAGGGCAACGGCGCTAGGTCTCTACATGGACCATCATGTCCCACGCGCGATCACGAACGGGCTGAGGCTACGCGGGGTGGATGTGCTTACTGCCCACGAAGACGGAGCCAGTGAGCTTCAAGATCCCGAACTGCTGGACCGCGCATCGGAACTGGGCCGGGTGCTCTTCACGCAGGACGACGACTTGCTCAAGGAAGCGACGGACCGCCAACGGCGAGGGCAGCCGTTTGGTGGCGTGATCTACGCGCACCAGCTTCGCATGTCCATTGGCGATTGCGTGCGTGATCTGGAAGTCGTCGCGGAAGCAGGCGAACTCGATGATCTGGCCGGGCAAACACTGTTCTTACCGCTGTAGATGGGAGCGCAAAGGATATGGCCGGTAGATACAGGAACTCTCACTGCCCGGAGCCGCGAGGATGTGATGCGGCGCCGTGGCGGCCAAGGTTTTGTAGCCGGCGCCTTGGTAGACCGTAGAGAGCCGGCGGAGAAGGGAGCTTCCGCCTTGTGCAACGGGACCATCGCTGACGAACGGGAGGTCCTTGAGATTTGCCTCGGCCACCTGTATGTCAGTGCCGGGCAGGTGGTCCGTTCTTTGACCCTTAGCGGGTTGCGAGGGGAGGTCGACGAAGCGCGTATGCTCTCTTACCTGCGTGAGAACCTCGCGGGCCTCGGCGAAGAGACGCTGTCAGACTTCGTGGCGAAGAACTGCGAGAGGCATCCGATCCAACCGGACTTCGACCCGGACGGACGGTTGACCTGTTTGAGCGACAAAGAGTTTCACGACGTCTTCAGGGACGGGGAGGGGTGGGAGCGTTTCCGTCGGATGTTCCCGGACTCGGACGGCACGCTCCGGTTCTCGCGGGTCGGGCTTGACCGGGGCGTGACGCAGGCCCTGATCTACGCCGGACAACAATTCGATTGGAACGTGGGCTCCGGCGGCTACCGGCTGTTCTCGAAGACCGACGGCTCCTGGACCGAGATCGGCAAAGTGGGAGTGTGGATCTCATAAGCGCGAACAGACAGACGGACATGAACCTCTTTGCCGCCCGAAGCAGGGACGAATTGCTCCGGCGTAATGAGATCTTCGAGTCCTTCTTCGAGGCCGAGGCTCCCCGGCTGGCCAAAGCCTGCCACGAGATGTCTCGCCGATTCCTGGCGGGGGGACGTCTGCTGGCTTTCGGGCCCGGCTCCGCCGCCACGGACGCCGAGCACGTGTCGGTGGAGTTCGGGCATCTGGTGATCGTGGGCAAACGCGCCCTGCAGGCGCCCGACCTCGGCCCGGACTTCGAGAGGCGCCTGCCGGTGGTGCTGCGGCCCGAGGATATGGTGATGGGCTTCGCGTTCCCGGAGGCGGGCGAGTCGGTTGAGCGGGCGCTCCGGGTGGCGCGGGAGCGGGGGGCGCTGACCTTCGCGCTGACGGGGAAGGCGGGGGAGTACTCGTTCTCGCCGCCGGATGGGGACCTGTTCGTGATCCAGGAGGTTTTCGAGGTCCTCTACCACGTGCTCTGGGAGACGGTCCACGTGTTTTTCGAACACCGCGAGCAGGGACACGACGTCGGCAACTCCTCGTTCCTCTACCCCTTCCTTGGTAAGGTGCAGCAGCCTCTCGAAGAGGTCGTAAGAGAGGTGCAGGGCTCGATGCTGCAGAAGATGCAGGAGACGAACCGCCTGCGGGCTACCGCGTCGGAGACGGAATCCGGTGCCATCTCGGAGGTGGCCGAAGCCATCTCCGGGCGGCTGGAGCGGGGAGGCAAGGTCATCGCCTTCGGCAATGGTGGATCCGCGACAGACGCCAACGACCTCGTCGCCGACTGCGTGGACCCGCCGTCCGGGATGGAAGCCGTGCCCGCCATCTCGCTGTCGGCCGAACCGGCGAACATCACGGCCATCGCCAACGACATCGGGACGGAGGCGATCTTCGCCCGCCAACTCATCGCCCACGCCCGGCCGGAAGACGTAGCGGTCGCCTTCTCGACGAGCGGCGGCTCCGGGAACATCCTCTCCGCCCTGGCCGAGGCCCGCAGGCGAGGATTGCTGACGGTGGCGATACTCGGCTACGACGGAGGCCGGATCCTCTCCGAAGGACTCGCCGATCACGCCATAGTCGTCCGCTCGGATTACATCCCCCGCATCCAGGAGGTGCAGGCCTCCATCTACCACGTGCTGCGGGCCCTGGTAGACGACCTCGGGAAGGGGGCCGCGTAGCCCGTGCACGAGCTCGCCATAGCCGGCCACGTCGTGGACATCGCCGCCCGCCACGCCGACGGGCGCAAGGTAACGAAGGTCTACCTCAAGGTCGGCCACCTCCGCCAGGTCGTCCCCTCAGCCCTCTCCTTCAGCTTCGACCTCGTGGCGCAAGGAACGCCTGTCGAGGATGCCGAACTGGCCCTGGAAGAGGTCCCCGCCGCCGGCCTGTGCCGGGACTGCGGCACCGAGAGTCACCTGAAAACCTTTCCCCTGCAGTGTCAATCGTGCGGAGGACTAGACTTGGAAATCACACAAGGAGAAGAACTCTACGTCGAATCGCTAGAGATGGAGGAAGCCCGAACGAAAACCTGATGCCTGTAACCTGATACCTTAAGCCGCCGACCAGAGGGAGGCCCAACATGCACCGCACCGCCGTCAAGAAGGTCGTTCTCGAAGGGGTTCTGGATGCCAACGACGCGCTCGCCGAGGCCAACCGCCAGCAGTTCGACCACGCCGGCAACTTCGTGGTGAACATGATGAGCTCGCCCGGCGCCGGCAAGACCGCGCTTCTGGAGCACACCCTGGACCGGACGCTCGGGAAGGTCCGGATCGGGGTGCTAGAAGGCGACGTGCAGACGACGCTCGACGCCGACCGGCTGGCGCGCTTCCACACCCCCATAGTGCAGGTCAACACCGACGCGGGCTTCGGCGGCGAATGCCACCTCGACGCCAACATGGTCCGCTCCGGCCTCGCCGAGCTTCCGCTGCACGACATCGACGTACTCGTCATAGAGAACGTGGGTAACCTCGTCTGCCCGGCGGAGTTCAAGGTGGGCGAAGACGCCAGGGTGATGGTCTACTCAATCACCGAGGGCGAGGAGAAGCCTCTCAAGTACCCCTTGATGTTCCGCTCGGCCGACCTCGTGCTCGTCAACAAGGTGGACCTCCTCCCGCACCTGCACTTCGACCTGGAGCTCTTCCTCCGCAACCTGGACGCGGTCAACCCCGGCGTCGAACGCATCCTCACGAGCGCTGCCACGGGAGAGGGCGTTGACGAATGGTGCTCCTGGCTGACGGAGCGGGCGGGCGTCTGACAGCGAATTGCGGAGAAGGCATCAGGCGTCAGGTTTCAGGCATCAGGGGTGCGGTACGCGGCTCAGAGCCCGACATCGCAACCATGGGTTGGACTCAGAGAGCGGCATGTCCGCGGCATCCTCGCTCCACAACCCCTCAAAACCTAGAACCTGAAGCCTGATGCCTTACAAGCGCCGTGCCGATCCGGTGGCTCAAGAGTCCTGAAAGCCGCATGTTAGAGATCCTGCCCTGTAAAGGTTCCGCACGTCGATACCTCCCCCTTGTTGGGGTAAGCTCTGTTACCGCCGGCACGGGCCGGGGGTAATAGACTCACGTCAGGCGCCTACAAGGGGGTTCGCGCGTTTTGCAGGGTAGCGGCGAGAGCCTGGATGCAAGGACTTTATTGACGATGGACCGCTCCGCCCGGCTCATGGAGCGGGCGGTAAAGAGGCTGCCCGGCGGCGTCAATAGCCCCGTGCGGGCTTTCCGGTCCGTCGGGGGGGACCCCCTGTTCATGGAACGGGGCGAAGGCTCGACCATCTTCGATGTGGACGGCAACAATTACGTCGACTACGTAATGAGCTACGGGCCTCTCGTGCTTGGCCATACTTACCCCGCAGTGATCGAGGCGATAGAACGGACCGCCCGCAAGGGCACCACCTTCGGCGCCCCGACGGAGCTCGAAGTGGACCTCGCGGAGCTCGTCTGCGACGCGGTCCCGTCCATCGAGATGGTCAGGATGACCAACTCGGGCACGGAGGCGACGATGAGCGCCATCCGGGTCGCCCGCGGTTACACGGGCCGCGAGCGCATCCTGAAGTTCGACGGCAACTACCACGGCCACAGCGACGCCCTCCTCGTCTCCGCGGGCTCCGGTGTCGCAACCCTGGGCCTCCCTGACAGCCCCGGCGTCACCAGGGGGGCGGCCAAAGACACCGCCGTCCTCCCGTACAACGACCTGGGCGCCGTGCGCGAGCTGTTCGAGAAGGAGGGCGAGGAGTTCGCCGCCGTGATCCTCGAGCCCGTCGCCGGGAATATGGGCTGCGTCCCGCCCGCGGACGGCTACCTGGAGGGCCTGCGGGATTTGACTAAGGAACATGGCGTCGTCCTGATCTTCGACGAGGTCATGACGGGTTTCAGGGTGGCCCCGGGGGGCGCGCAGGAGCGGTACGGGATCGTACCGGACCTGACGTGCCTCGGCAAGATCATCGGCGGAGGGCTCCCGGTCGGCGCCTACGGCGGCAAACGCGCGTTCATGGAGATGGTCGCCCCCTCCGGCCCCGTCTACCAGGCTGGCACCTTGTCCGGCAACCCGCTGGCCATGGCCGCCGGCCTCGCCACCCTGAAAGTGGCCCTGGAGCCGGAGACGCACCAGTACCTCGAAGAGCTCGGCGAGCGCTGGAAGATCGGCGTGGAGGCCGCGGCCTCGCAGGGCGACGTCCCGTACACGATCAATCAAGTAGGCTCGATGGTGAGCATCTTCTTTACGGAGGGCCCCGTCACGGACTTCGCCTCCGCCGCCCGGTCGGATACGGGGGCTTTCAAGGACTTTTTCTGGCACATGCTCTCCCGCGGCGTCTACCTGGCGCCGAGCCAGTACGAGGCTGGCTTTATCTCCGCCGCCCACACCGACGAGGATCTGGACAAGACCTTCGAGGCGGCCCGCGAATGGTTCGCCGGAAGGAGGGGATGATGGCGCAGATGGCTCCGCGTACACCGGAGTTCTCGCTGGAGGAGGCGTTCCTCGGGGCCGCGGCGGGCCTGGGTTACGAGGACGGCCGGGCCGGGGTCGTCGCCAGGGCGCTCGGACACCTGCAGCGGGGCTTCGACGCCCACTACGCCGGCGGGCCGGATAGGGTGACGGACGACGGCGTGCTCGTGGGGGACGAATCGTACGCGCTCTCCGTAGAGACCATCGCCAGGCTCGACGAGCCGCGCTTCGTGGCGGTGGCGGCGCGCATGATCCGGGACGGCGCAGGCCGCATCGCCTCCGGCGAGACCGTCACGGCGGAGACCTGGACGCCCCACCTGGCCGAGCTGCTCGACGTGATCTCCGACGAGGGCATCGGGCGTTCGCTGGAGAGGATTCGGGTCTCTATCGGGGAGTTGCGTGAGGGCGTTGGTTAAGCGCCCGGGTGCCCCCACCAGGAACCTTCCCTCCGGCGAGGAGCGGGCGCGCCTCGTCAGGGAGATGTTCGACCGCATCGCAGGCCGCTACGAGCTCCTGAACGCCGTGATGACCGCGGGCCTCTACAAGCTCTGGAACCGCAAGGTGGTCCGCGCAACCGGCCTCCGCCCTGGCGACAACGCCCTCGACCTCGCCTGCGGCACCGGCAGCCTGACCCGCGCGCTGGCCGCGTCCGTCGGGCCGAAGGGCTCCGTCCTCGGCATAGACTTCTCCGCGGAGATGCTGCGGGCGGCAGAGGCGAGGCCCGCCGCGAACGTCGAGTACCGGCTCGGCGACGCGACGGACCTCGCAAGCGTGCCCCCGGCACGCTTCGACGCCGCGACCATCGCCTACGGCGCCCGCAATATCCCGGACCTCGACGGGCTTTTCGCTGAGATGGCGAGGGTGCTCAAGCCGGGCGGGAGGGCCGTGTGTTTGGAGATAGCCAGGCCCACGGGCCGGCTCTCCGGCGCGTTCTACGGGCTGTGGTTCGACAGGGTCGTGCCGAAGGTGGGTGGAATGATCTCCGGGGACCCCCACGCGTACTCGTATCTTCCCGAATCGGTGAAAGCGTTCGTAGCACCCGATGAGTTAGCTGTCATAATGGAGCGTAATGGATTACAAAATGTTACATGGGACAGGCTCGGGGGCGGCATCATCACGCTCCACCGCGGAACGGGAAGCCCCGACGGACCCCGGTAGGCTCCGCTCCGCCCTGCCGGACGGGGCGTTCGAGACCGTCGATGAGGTCGAAGGCTTGCTCGCGGCCGTGGGTGAACGCGCGCCCGCCCCGCTCGTGCGGCCTTCCCTTGAAGCGTTGACGTCCGGCGGCAAGCGTCTCAGGCCGTTATTGCTCGTTCTGGCGGCGCGGATGGGGGACCCGGGCAGGGAGGACTTGTTGCGGGCGGCCACCGCCATAGAGGTCCTGCACACGGCGACGCTCATCCACGACGACATCGTGGACGGGGCGGAGACCCGGCGCGGGGTGCCGACCGCCGTCGCGCGCTACGGGCGTGAGGTCGCCGCCGCCGCGGGGGATTACCTCTTCGCCGAGACGTTCTCCGAGCTCGCCGGCGTGGGGGATGCGCGTCTGATCCGGGCTTTCGCCGAGGCTTCGGTGGGGCTCGCGGTCGGGGAGCTGGAGCAGTACCGGGCCAACGGCGCGAACGTCGAGGTCGAGGCGTAACTGGAGCACATCAGAAAGAAGACCGCCGGACTTTTCAGGGTGGCGTGCGTGGCCGGTGGCACTCTGGGCGGGCTCTCGCTCGCGCAGATCGACGCGCTGGCGACCTACGGGCAGGCTTTAGGCATCGCCTTCCAGATGTCCGACGACATCATGGACCTGGTCGGGAAGCCCGGCCTCATGGGCAAGGGGATCGGGACGGACCTCGCAGAAGGAACGGTCACGCTGCCCGTCATCTTCGCCCTGCGTGAGGGGGACGCCGGGACCATCCGGCGGGTACTCACAGACCCCGCCCCGTCGCCGGAACTGCTTGAGGCCGGGATAGAGGCCGTCCTCGCCACGGACGCCGTCGCCAGGACCGAAGAGTGGGCGCGGGGCGAGATCGAGGGCGCCCTGCGCGACCTCGACCTGCTCCCCGACTGCCCGGAGCGGGATTTTCTGGAGTCCGTCGCCGCGGAGGTGGTCGGCAGGGATGCCTGAGACCGGCATCTTCGCCGCCGGGACCCTGATGCCCGTCTCGGCACCGCCGATCCCGGACGGGGCGCTCCTGGTCCGGGACGGCAGACTCTCCGCCGTCGGGTCTCTCGCCGATATCCGTCGTGAGAACCCCGACGTGCCCGTGCGTCACTTCCCCGGCTCCACCATAATCCCCGGCGCCGTAAACGCCCACGCCCACCTCGGCTTCCGCACCAAAGACGCGCCGCCCGGCGGCACGTTCTCCGGCTGGCTTACGAAGCTCATAGAGCGCCTGCCCGAAAAAGAGGCCTGGACCGCCGAGGCGGCCCGCGACTCCGCCCGGGAGGCCGTCGAGGCCGGGACGACCCTCATGGCCGAGTCCTCGCCCTATGGGGAGTGCCTGCCCCAGCTCGTCGAGAGCGGGATGGCCGGCACGGTCTACGCCGAGTTCTTCCCGGGGGACTACGACGGGGCGGAGCCGGTGGAGATCGTGGGGGCGATCATCGCCAGGATGCAGGAGATGAATGAGGGCCTCCCGGGTCGCGTCCACGCCAGGGTCAGCGTCCACTCCCCGTACACGGTGGACCCCGAGTCGTCCCGCATCGCCGCGCGGCGGACGCGCGAGCTGGGTTGGACCCTCGCATATCACCTCTCCGAGAGCCCGGAAGAGGTCGAGTTCGTCCGGGAGGGGACGGGCGGGCTGGCGGACATCTTCGGCAGCAACGGGTGGGGAGGGGCCGGGGTCTCGCCCGTGCGCTACGCCGAGGGCATCGAGATCCTCGCGCCCCAGACCATCGCGGCGCACCTGGCGACGGGCGTGGGCGAAGAGGAGATAGAGATACTCGTCCGCTCCGGCGTGGCGGCGGCCCACTGCCCCCGCTCCAACGAGAACCTCGGCTGCGGCGTCTCGCCCGTGCCCCGGATGATGCAGGGCGGCGTCAGGGTCGGGATGGGCACGGACGGCCTGTGGAGCAGCCCGAGCATGAACCTGTTCGAGGAGACGATGGTCGCCGTCCGCCTGCACGGCCTCGACGGGGCGACCGCCCTGCGCCTCGCCACGCTCGAAGGGGCAAGGGTCCTCGGCGCGGAGCGCGAGACCGGAAGCCTGGAGCCCGGGAAATGGGCGGACTTTGCCGTGGTCGAGGTCGCCCCGCACGGTTCCGACGCGGCGCTCGCGGTGCTCGACGGGGCGGCTGGTGGGGGAGTAGTGGCGACGGTCGCGGGTGGCGACGTGATATACAATCGCGCTGAAGCCTGAACGTCACCGGGGGTAGTCCACCATGATGATGAACCGCAAAAGGCTCGGCCGCGTGATGGCGGTGATCGCCATCGTGCTAGCCGCCTTCTTCTTGCTGTCATCGATCCTCATTGGACTGGGCATGAGCGGTAGCGGCTACAACCTGCTGGAGTTGTTCGGCAACCAGAACCAGCCGCAGCAGCCCGACCAGGGGCCCACCCCGCAGGATGCCATAGACGAAGCCAAAAAAGACCTGGAGCAGAACCCCAAAGACCCAGACGCCATAACGGACCTGGGAGGGCTGTACGCCCAGAACGGGCAGTACGATGACGCCGTCAAGGTCCTCCAGGACGGGCGCGAGGCCGTCCCCAACAACGCCGAGATACCGGCCCTGCTCGGGGCCGTCTACCAGCAGCAGGCCGCGGGTGTGGAGCCCAAAGAGCAGAAAGAGCTCTACGCAAAGGCCGGAGACTCCTTCGCGACCGCGGCGGAGAAGGAGGGCGAGGACGAGGACCTCTACCTGCAGGCCGGGCAGAACTACGACCAGGCCGGCGAGCCGGCCGAGGCCATCAAGTACTACAACGGCTACCTCGACCTCGAGCCGGAAGGCGAACAATCCGGGGCCGTGAAGGACCGGATCGCGGCCCTATTAGAGGGCGGGGAGAGTACGGCCAGCGGCCAGCCTTGATCCACCCCGCACCGGAAGGCGTATAATGAGCAGAACGACTTTGTGGGTCACCCGTCAGGAGGAAAGATGAGCTTCGCCCTAATCCCCGGACTACCAACGCTAGGACCGATGGAGTTGATAATAGCTCTCGTCGTGATCCTGTTGCTCTTCGGGGCGAAGCGCATCCCCGAACTTGCCCGTGGCCTCGGTAGCGGCGTTCGCGAGTTCAAGGCCGGCACCAAAGAGGGCCAGCTCGAGGACAAGAACGACAAGAAAAAGAAGGACGAGGAGGGAGCCACCTCCGAGACCAAGACCGACGACGAGGCCAAACTCGAAGACGACGCCACCGTCGAGGCCGAGAAGGCCGAGCAGAAGCGCAGCTAGGCCCGTAGGGAAGAAGCCCTAAACCCGCATGGCCGGCCGTCTGAAAATGCCGCTGCGTTCGCGCGAAGATGCGCGGATGACCCTGATCGAGCACCTGGGCGAGCTCAGGTCCAGGATCATCAAGATCGCCGCGATATTCGTTATTGCCGCTATCGTTACGTGGTTCTTTCGCGAAAGGCTCTTTTTCTTTCTGCTGGAGCCCGCCGGCGAGCAGTTCCAGGGCAGCAGGCTGTACGTCACCTCCGTGGGGGAGCAGTTCGTCAGCGACATGAAGCTGGCCCTCTGGGCGGCCTTTGTCGTGACCATCCCGGTGCTGCTCTACCAGGCGTGGGCATTCGTGGCCCCTGCGGTCGGGGACATGGGCCGCGTGACCACGTACATCCTCATCACGCTGGCCTCCTCGCTCTTTCTGGCGGGGATCGCATTCGGGTACTATTTCGTGCTTCCGACCGGGTTGGGCTTTCTCCTCAACTGGGACACCGACCGTTACGAGACCATAATAACGCCGTCCTTCTACCTGGCGTTCACCACGCGGTTTCTGCTCGCGTGCGGGCTTGTTTTCGAGCTGCCGGCGGCCACCTACGTATGCGCGAAGCTGGGCCTCATCGACGCCAACCTGCTCAAGAAGTACCGCAAGCACGCCATCGTGGGGAACACGATCCTCGCGGCGGCCATAACGCCTTCGCCCGACCCGTTCACGATGGTCATGCTCGCCGTCCCCCTGGTCGTCATGTACGAGTTCTCCATCGTCATTGCCCGCTACGTGAACCCGACCACCGAGGTCACCGCGCACGAGTTGGCACGCACCGAAGAGGACGATGAGGAAGAGATCGAGCCGGAGTCCCACGAAGAGAGCAGGGACGAACGGGATCTGTAGATAGGTAGGTTCTAGGCTCTAGGTTCGAGGTATTAGGAGACGTCTCGGAGCCGGGCCACCTGACGACATCGCAGCAATAGATCGGCAGCCCCTACCGGGCCGACACGGAATCCGCAGTTCTCTCCGTGATACCGGCCGGATGATCCTCGCAGAGCTTCTCCCCAAAACCTGAAACCTGATGCCTGTAGCCTGAAACCTACCTGAGCCTCTCCTCGAAACGGCGTATGGAGCGACGGAGCAGGTCTTCCGTCAGCCCGCGGAAGAAGGGTCGGTGGGCGATCCTGTTCA
>Ga0136630_1000666_pt1 | contig 13520 bp, 14 predicted proteins | sample AntDrymUQ5682106_2_FD_105496 | JGI IMG/M metagenome (GOLD analysis project Ga0136630, IMG submission 105496) | Polar desert sand microbial communities from Dry Valleys, Antarctica - metaG UQ568 (21.06) | ecosystem: Environmental > Terrestrial > Soil > Desert | place: Antarctica: Dry Valley...
CTCGCGCGTGAACGAGTTGAAGCGCATGATCGAGACCGCTCCGAAGTCGCTCAGGACGTACAGCGCGACGAGCACCCCGCCGGCGCCGATCGCCGGCACGAGCTGGGGCAGGATCACCGTGCGAAAGACCTGCAGCGGCGGGCGGCCCATGACGCGCGCGGCCTCCTCCAGCGACGGGTCCATCCGCCGCAGCGTGGCGCGCAGCGGAATCAGCACGAGCGGGTACGTGAACAGCGTCAGCACGAGCCAGGCGCCGGCGAAGCCGTAGATCGACGGCAGCTCCTGCACGCCGAGCGGCGCGAGCAGATCCTGCAGCGCGCCGCGCGGCCCGAGCGCCGACACGAACAGGTAGGCGCCGATGTAGCTCGGGATCACGAGCGGCAGCGTGGCGAGCGTCGCCCACACGCGCCGCCCCGGCAGGTCCGAGCGCACCGTCAGCCACGCGATCGGCACGGCGATCGCGATCGCGCTCGCGGTCACGGCCGCGGCCAGGCCGGTGCTACGCCCGACGAGCGCCAGCGTGCGGTCGTTGAGGACGGCGTCCAGCGCATCGCCGGACTCGCCGAGCACCGCGACGAGCAGGTAGAGCGCCGGCAGCGCCGAGGCCAGCCCGATGACCAGCCCGAGGCCGAGCAGCACGGCCGGCGGTCGGCGCCGCCTGACCAGGCGTCGCGCGGCGCCGCCCGCCCGCCCGCCGCCGGCCGGCGCCGCGGCCGGTGCGGGCGTCAGGCCTGCGGGGTCGGCGGCGGTGGCCATGTCGACGCGGCGCGCCCGACTAGCCGAGCGCGCCCGTCTCCCGCAGCAGCTTCAGCGTCCCCTCGAGGCCGCCGAGCTTGGCCAGGTCGATCTTCGGCGACGGGATCTCGTCCAGCGGCGTGAGCTCATTGGGGATCGGCACGCCGGCGAGCAGCGGGTACTCCTTGGAGCTGTCGGCGAAGTACGTCTGCGTGCCCTTGGAAAGCATCGCGCGCACGAAGCCGAGCGCCTCCTTCTTGTGCTTGCTGGATGCCAGCACGCCGATGCCGGCTGTGTTGACCAGCGAGCCGAGGTCCTTGGGCGGGAAGTGCACCTTGACGGGGTAGTCCGGATCCTCGGCGACGGCCTCGGCGACGTAGTAGTGGTTGATCAGACCGACGTCGATCTCGCCCTTGGCGATCGCGTCGCGCACCGGGATGTTGCTGTCGTAGGGCTGCACGTCGTTGCGGACCATGCCCTCGAGCCAGCGCTTGGCGACGTCCTCGCCCTCGATCAGCCGCAGCGCGGTGATGTAGCCCTGCAGCGACGCGTTCGTCGGCGCCCAACCGACGCGGCCCTTCCACTGCGGCTCGGTGAGCTTCAGCGGCGAGTCGGGCAGCTCGGATCGCTTGACCTTCGGGCCGTAGGCGATGACCCGCGAGCGCCCGGTGACGCCGATCCACTTGCCCTCGGCCGACTGGTAGTGCTTGGGGACCTTGGCGAGGATGTCGGCCGGCAAGGGCTCGAGCAGGTCGCGCTTCTCGACGGCGTCCAGCGAGCCTGCGTCCTGCGCGAAGAAGAGGTCGGCGGGCGAGTTCGAGGCCTCCTCGGAGATCTGTGCTGCGAGCGCCGGGCTGTCGCCGTATCGGACCTTCACCGTCTTGCCTGCGGGTCCGTCCTCGAAGCGCTTGATCGCCGGTCCGATGATCGGCTCGATGCGACCTGAGTAGAGCGTCAGCTCGTCGCTGTCCGACGAGCCGCAGGCCGGCAGGACCATCGCCAGCGCGAAAACCAGCAGGGTCGCTATCGCGGGGCGTCGGCTCACTATCATGCGCGTGCCTCCTCGGGTTGGGGTCGCGGTCCGGCCAGACAAGGCTCCGCAGCTTAGGTCACCCTAACGGCAGATGCGAATGAGATCCCGCCTGCCCGCCGCGGTGATCTGCGCCTGCATTGCGCTCGCCGGCGCGTCGCTCGCCCTGCCGGCCGATCCGGTCTACGACGCCTGGGCTTGGCTCGTCTGGGGCCGCGAGCTCAGCGGCGCCGGACTCGATCTGAACCTCGGGCCGGCGTGGAAGCCGCTCGCGGTAGCGATCACGGCGGCCCTGGCGCTCGCCGGCGACGCGGCGCCGCAGCTGTGGCTCCTCCTCGTGCGCGTAGCCTGGCTGCTGACGCTCGTGCTCGCCGCACGGCTGGCGTACGTGCTGACGGCCGGCCACGCGCAGCGCGAGCGGATCGCCGCCGCCGCATTTGGCGCGCTCTCGCTGCTGCTGGCGCTCGACCCCGACACGGCGTGGTTGCGCCAGGGCGCCGAAGGCATGTCCGAGCCGCTGCTCGTCACGCTCGTGATGGGCGCGGTGCACGCGGGCGTCGACGGCCGCGTGCGGCTCGCGCTCGTGCTGGGCGGGCTCGCGGGGCTGCTGCGCCCGGAGATCTGGCCGCTGCTGGTGGTCTACGGCGTGTGGTCTTGGCGTCGCGAGCGCGGTTCGCGGCCGCTGCTGGCTGTGCTCGCGCTGGCGATCCCGGCGCTGTGGTTCGGCCCCGAGCTACTGGCCGCCGGCAACGCACTGGGCGGCGCGCAGCGCGCGCAGCGTGGCGACGACGGCTCGCTGCAGGCCGTCCTCGACGTGGCGCAGAGGGCGCTGGAGCTGCCGCTGCTGGCGGCCTGGCCGCTCGCACTGCTCGCCGCCGCCGATCGCCGCGCACGGGTGCTGCTGGCCGGCGCGCTGGGCTGGATCGCCGTCGTCGCGCTGCTGGCCGCCGCCGGCGATTTCGCGGGCCTGGCGCGCTTCATGCTTCCGGCCGCGGCCATCGTCGGCGTGCTCGGCGCCGTCGGGCTGGCGCGCCTGCTCGCGCTCGCGCGCGGGCACGGGCAACGCCCGGCGCTCGCGGCGCTCGCGGCGGTCGCGCTGGCGGCGCTGCTCGCCGCGCTCGCGCTGCAGCTGCCACCGCGGCTGGCGCAGCTGCGCGAGTCGGCCCAGCTGACGGCCCGCATCGGGCACTCCCACGAGCGGCTGCGCGCGCTCGTGCGCGGCGTCGGCAACGACGCGCTGCTGCGCTGCGGTGCCCTTGCGACGAGCGACGTGTCCGTGCGCACGGCGCTTGCATGGGAGCTCGGCGTGCCGCTCGCCGACGTCGTCAGCTTCGGCCGGCTGCCACATCAGTCGGGCGGCTTCGTCATCGGACCGCAGGCACCGTCGGCTCTGCGGCTGGGTGTCGCCCGGCGCGCGGTCCTGCTTGGCCGGCGCGGCGAGTGGCTGGCCTACTCGCTGGACTGCCCGGCGAGCGCCGCCTCGAGATCGTCGTCGTCGGGCCGCCCGCGCACGGCGGGGGTCAGTGGTGCGCGCCGGTAGGGCTGCTCGGGCGGGCTTGCCTCCTCGTGGTAGGCGCCGTCGCAGTTGACGTCCCACAGATCGTGCTCGCTGCCCGTGCAGGCGTTCTCGACGGCGCGCAGCGCGGTCAGCATCGAGTGGTCGGAGTTGTTGTAGCGGTGCAGCCCGTTGCGCCCGATCTGCTGCAGGTTGGCGATCGCAGCAAGCCATGCCCGCACGACGCGCACGCGCTGCTCGTAGTCGGCGTCGTAGATCGGATAGGCCTTGGGCACCCGCACGACGTGGCCGGCCTGCACGCGACCGGCGCTCGCGAGCCCGATCGCGTCCAGCTCGCGGGTGGCGCGCGCGACGAGCTGCTCGTCGGACGCGCGCCACAGCTCGTCGCCCTCGAAGCAGAAGTACTCCATGCCCACGCAGGTGCGGTCGGCGTCGGGCACCATCGCCTCACTCCATGCGCGGAAGTTCTGAATCCGCCCGACGAGTACCCCAGGGTCGTGGATGTAGATCCAGTTGTCGGGGAACAGGTCATCGCCGCGGACGACGAGCGCGACCGTGATGAAGTCGCGGTAGCGCAGACCGCGGGCGGCGGCGAGCACGGCCGGCGGTGCCGGCGGATCGGTGAGCGCGACGATGTCGCGCAGCGGCAGCGAGGAGATCGCGTGCTTGACCGCCACACGCTCGCCGGCGGCCCGCACGGCGCTCACGCGCCCGCCACGCAGCTCGATGCGCTCCACGCGTGCACCGAGGCGCAGCTCGCCGCCGGCGCCGACGATCTCGGCCGCCATCGCCTCCCACATCTGTCCGGGTCCCAGGCGCGGATACTCGAAGCGGTCGATCAGGCTGTGCACGCCGCCCCCGTCGCGCAGCAGCACGGCGCGCACGACGCGCGCGAATGACAGCGTGCGGATTCGCTGCGCCGCCCACTCCGCGCGGATCTCGGAGGTCGGCACGCCCCATACCTTCTCGGTGTAGGACTGAAAGAACAGCTCGAACAAGCGTCGTCCGAAGCGGTCGCAGACCCACTCCTCGAAGGTCTCCAGCTCCTGCCGGCCGCCCCGGCGAGCAACGGCGAGCGCGTACGAGCCCGAGCAGCGTGCGAGCTCGAGCGGACCGATCTTGCGCACGACGTCGACCAGCCGCAGCGGATAGTCGATGAAGCGCCCGCGCCAGTAGATCCGCGACAGCCGCCCGCGCACGAGCAGCTCGTCGCCGAGCACCTCCTGCCACAGGCGCTGAACCTCGTCGGACTTCGTGAAGAAGCGGTGCCCACCGAGGTCGAAGCGGTAGCCGTCGCGCTCGACGGTGCGCGCCAGTCCGCCGACCTGGTGGTCGGCCTCGAACACGACGACGGGGCGCTCGGCGCGCGCGAGCACGTAGCCTGCCGTCAGGCCGGCCGGTCCTGCGCCGAGCACCGCGTAGGGTTCCGGCCTCCTCCCACCCTGTCCCATTGTTAGGGCACTCTAACTTAGGCTCTCCTAACGTGCTATCCGTCGTCATCCCAGCCACCGACCGACCGCCCTCGCTGGAGCGCTGCCTGGCTGCTCTGGCCCGCTCCAGCGAGCCGCACGACGTCGCCGTCGTCAGCGCTCCGGCCGGTGCCGGGCCGGCGGCCGCACGCAACCTGGGCGTTGCGCGCAGTGGCGGGGAGATCATCGTCTTCGTCGACTCCGACATCGAGGTGCATCCCGACGCCCTGCGCCGCCTGCGCGCGGCACTGGAGAGCGACCCGCGGCTCGCCGCCGTCTTCGGCGCCTACGACGACCGGCCCGCCGCGCCGGCGCTCGTGTCGCGATTTCGCAACCTGCTGCACCATCACGTCCACGTCAGCTCTCCCGGACCGGCGACGACGTTCTGGGCCGGCCTCGGCGCGATCCGCCGTGACGTCTTCGAGACGGCCGGGGGCTTCGACGAGCGACGCTTCCCGCGCTCCTCGATCGAGGACGTCGAGCTCGGCATGCGCCTGCACGCGGCCGGCGAGCGCATCGAGCTCGAGCCCGCGGTGCGCGGGACGCATCTCAAGCACTGGACGCTGCGCTCGATGCTGCGCACCGACTTCGGCGCCCGCGGCGTGCCGTGGGTTGCGCTGGCGCTCGATGCGGGCCGGGCCGGGCGCTCGCTGAACCTCGCCTGGCGCCATCGCACCGCAGCCGCGGCGGCCGTCGCGGCGGTGATCGCGGCGGGTGCCCGCCGTCCGCGCCTGGCCGCTGCTGCGCTGCTGGCGATGGCGGCGCCGAACGCGCGCTTCTACGCCCTGCTGGCGCGCCGCGGTGGCGCGCGGCTGGTGCTCGCCGGCGTGCCGCTGCATCTCGCCCACCACCTCGTCGCGGCGGCGTCCGCGCCCGCCGGGCTGGCGCTGTGGCTGGTCCGCCTACGCAACGAGCAGCGATGAGCGAGCCGCCGCCTGCAATGAGCGAGCCGGCGCCGCTGCGGCTGGGTCTGATCGGCTGCGGCCGGCTGGCCGAGCGCGGCTACGCTCCGGCGGCGGCAGCCGTCGCAGGCATCGACATCGTCGCCGTCAGCGATCCCGATCGCGCGCGCCGCGGCCTGCTGGCCAAGCGCACGGGTGCCTCGGCCCACGCCACGACCGCCGCGCTGCTGGCCGCGGGTCCGCTCGACGGGATCCTGGTCTGTTCGTCGCCCGAGCATCACGAGGAGGCCGCCGTCGCGGTCGCCGCCGCGGGGATCACGGCCTTGATCGAGAAGCCGCCCGCGCCCGACGCCGCCGGTGCACTGAGGCTCGTGGCGCTCGCCCCGGCGCCGTGGATCGGCTTCAACCGCCGCTTCGATCAGGGCCTCAAGCTCGCCGGCAGCGTCCCGGCCTTCGGCGATCTGCAACTGCGGCTCGTGCTGCAGTACCGGCGCAAGTCCTGGCGTCCGATCGCGCGCGGCGACGATGCGCTGCTCGATCTCGCGCCGCACCTGATCGACCTGGCGCTGATGCTGACCGGAGCACCGCCGGTCGCCGTCCGCGCGCAGGCCGAGCGCGAGCGAGCGGGGATCGAGCTTGCGACGACCCGCGCTCGCGTGCGTATCGAGTGCGCAACCAACCGTCCCCACCGCGAGCTCGTCGAGGTCCGCGACGTCGTCGGCCACCGCGTCGCGCGGGCCGTGCGCGGCGGTCGCGTGCGCGGGGTCGCCAACCGGCTGGGGCCCGTCAAGCACCCGCTCGTGCGCTCGCTGGCGCGCCAGCTCGACGCCTACGCGTGCGCGCTGCGCGGCGAGGATCCCGGTCCGCTGGCGACCGCCGCCGAGGGCGCGGCGACGATGTGCGTGCTCGATGCGGCGCGCCGCTCGGACGCGCTCGGCGGCGAGACGATGCCGGTCGAGGGCGTCACGATCCAGGCATGATCTGCGTCCTGCAGTTCGACGCGGCAAGCGTCGCCGTGGTCGACCGCATGCTCGCCGACGGCCGCCTGCCGACGCTCGCGCAGCTGATCGAGCGCGGGCGCCGGCTCGAGCTGGCGACGCCGGCCAACCATTTCGCCGCCGGCGCCTTCCACACGCTCTACAGCGGCGTGCAGCTCGGCGACCACGGCCTCTTCTATCCCTTCCAGTGGGACGCCGGGTCCCAGCGCGCGCGCTACGCGACGGCGTTCCCGGCGCCGCCCGCGATCTGGGAGCGCCTGGCGCGCGCCGGCCGTCGCACGCTGGCGATCGATCCCTACGAGAGCCGCCCGCCGCGCGACTGGCTGGGGACGTACGTCTGCGGCTGGCAGTTCGCCGACCGCGTCGTGCTGCCGCGCTGGTCGCTGCCACGCGATGCCGGGCGCGGCCTGGCCCGCCGTCACGGCGCCGGGCCGCACGCGACGGAGATCTTCGGCCGCCCGTCTGTACGCGAGCTGCTGGCGCTGCGCGACAAGCTCGTCGCCGCGCCGGGACGCGTCGCCGACGCTGCCACGGAGCTGCTCGCGCGCGAGTCCTACGACCTCGTCTGGCTGACGTTCAGCGCCGCGCACCTGGCAGGCCATCAGTTCTGGGATCTCTCGCAGCTCGCACAGCCGCCGCGGGCCCCGCAGCGCGAGCTGCTCGAGGGCGCGCTGGGGGCGGTCTACGAGGCCGTCGATGCGGCCTTTGCGCGTGTGCTCGCCGCGCTGCCCGACGGCGCGGACGTGATCGTCGTGTCGGCCGTCGGCATGGACGTCAACACCTCGCGCGCCGACCTGCTGCCCGAGATGCTCGCCGCCGTGCTGTCCGGCGCCAAGCGCCAGAGCAACGGGACCGGCGACGCCCCCGGGGCCATCTGGCGCCTGCGCGCGGCGATCCCAGCGGGCGCCCGCGGGAAGATCGCGTGCGCGCTGCCCGACCGCGCGGCGCTTGAGCTGACGTCGCGCCTGGAGCTGCGCGGGATGGATTGGGCGACGACCGCGGCGTTCGCGCACCCCGCCGACAACCAGGGCTACATCCGGCTGAACCTGCGCGGCCGCGAGCGCGACGGGATCGTCGAGCAGGCCGAGGCCGAGGAGCTGCTCGCGCGGATCGCGGCTGGGTTGAGCACGTTCTGCGATCCGGACGGCCGGCCGTCCGTCGAGCGCGTCGACCGCGTCGCCGAGCATCACCCCGGCGAGCGAAGCGGCCTGCTGCCCGACCTCGTCGTGCAGTGGAGTGGGCGCCCGGCGACCACGCTCGCGGGCGTGCACTCGCCGTCCTTCGGTGACGTCCTGCGGCGCGGCAGCGGCAGCGGGCGCTCGGGCAACCACACCCCCGGCGACGCCTGGGCCGTCGTCGCTCCCGGGAGCTGCGCCGCACGCGCCCCGTCGCGCGCGCCGCAGCTCGCCGATGTCGCGAGCACGATCGCCGCCGTCTGCGCAGCGGACGGGGAGGGGCTCGCAGGCGAGCCGCTGCTCGTCGGCTGATCGCGAGCCTCAGCCGGCGATCGAAGCGGGCCGGCGGCCGGCGCGCGCGCACAGCTCCAGCAGCCCGCCCGCCAGGACCGCCGCCTGCGCGAGCGCGACGAGCGCGGCGACTGCGGCGCCGCCTGCCGCGGCCTCGCGCGCCAAGCGCGCATAGAAGGCCCGTCCCGCGAGGCGCCTTGCGTCGCCCGCCGCGCGGAAGCGAAGCGCCCCGCGCCCGTACCGGCACTGCTGGCGCAGCAAGCCGCGGACGCCCAGACGCGGCCGGTGGGTGACCGTCGCCGCCGGCACGAAGCGCAGCGCCACACCGCTGCGCTGCAGCCGCGCGCACCAATCGCGATCCTCGCCCGCGGCATGCGGGAAGGACTCGTCGAACGGCAGCCTGCGAGCGAGCTCGCTCGGGCAGGCGATGTTGCAGCTCGGAGCAAAGCCCAGCGTGCCGCTGCTGGGATCCAGCGAGGCGCGCTGCAGGACGTTTGTCAGCAGCTGGGCAGCGGCCACCGACGGGCCCGCGGCGGGGTCGGCGAGCGTCATCCCGGCCGCTGCCGCGCCGCCGGCGCACGCGGCCGCGAGCCGCCTCGCCCAGTCCGGATCGGGCGTGCAGTCGTCGTCGGTGAAGCACACGATCTCGCCGCGCGCCGCCCGCACACCGAGGTTGCGCGCCGCCGCCGGGCCGCCGCCCGTCCCGCGCACGAGCAGTGCTGCCGGGGCGGCGCCCGTCACCGCCGCGGCGACGGCGTAGTCGTCGACAGAAGCGTCGTTGACGACCACGATCTCGAGCGCGAGCGCCCTTTGGCGCGCGAGTGCCGCCAGGCAGCGAGCGAGCGCCGCCGGCCGGTCGCGGGTCGGGACGACGACCGTCACTGGGGGCGTCGCACCGTCCGCGCTCACGGCGCCCCGGGCCGGGACGGTGCGGGCATGGCCCGTGCCGCGTCGGCGGGCGCGTGGCGCGCGAGCGGGTCGCGGTCACCGATGCGCAGCGCGGCGAAGGTGCCGGCCGTCGCGGCCGCCACGCCGGCCAGCATCGCCGCCGCCGCGCCGCTCGCCTGCGCTCCTGGCAGCGCAAGCGCGGCCACCCAGACGAAGCTCAGCGCCCCGAGCGCCGCTCCGCCAAGCCCGGCCCCGGGGCGCTCGCGCAGCGCGGCGAGCTGCGTCGCCCACGCCCACAGCGGGGCCAGCGCCGCGGCCGCGAGCGCGATCCGAAGTGGCTCCGCGGCGCCGCGGAAGTCGTTACCCAGCGCGGTACCGAGCAGTGGCTCGGCGAACAGCGCGAGCAGTGCGCACGCCGGCACGACGACCGCGGCGCACAGCGCGGCAACGCGCCGCAGGCCGGCCTCGGCACCGTCGCGGTCATGCGCGAACGCACGCGCGGCGCCGGGCAGCGCGACGAGCGTCGTCTGCAGCACGGCGTACGTGATCGCGAGCGCTGCGCCGGCGGCGATCGCCGCGTGGCCGGTTGCGGCGCCGGTCGCGCCCAGCAATGCGCACGCGGGCGCCGCGCCGCGGTGAAAGGCCTGCGTCAACGCGCCGCCGCAGGCCTGCAGCCGTGCGAAGCGCAGCACGCTCGCCGGCAGCGCCACGCCGGCGCGAGTGCGGTGCAGCTCGGGCCACGCGCTGCTCAGCCCGACCGTGAGCGCTGCCGCGGCGCCGAGCGGGATCGCGGCGATCGCGCCGTCGGTCCCTGCGATCGGGTACAGCAGCAGGGCCGCGCCGACGATCACGCCGTTCTCGAGCGGGTAGCGCAGGCTCCACGCAGCCGTGCGTTCCTGCCCGAGCGCCAGCTGGGACAGCAACGTGGCCGCGGCGCCGAGCAGGGCAGCCGCGCCTACCAGGCCGATCTGCAGCGCGCTTACGCTCTGGGGAGCCGCCGCGGCGGCGATCGCCACCGCGCCCGCCAACGCCATGAGCACGGTGACTCGGGCGCGCGCGAGCCGCCCCACGAGCGCGCGCGCGGCAGCGCGGCGCGCGTCGCCGTCCAGTGGCGCGAGCACGCGCGCGAAGAGCGCCGGTCCGCCGATCCCGGTGGCGGTCGCGATCCCCGTCGCGACCGCCAGCGCGACGGCGAAGGCCCCGTAGTCGCTGGTGCCCAGCGCGCGCGGGACGAGCAGGACAAGCCCCGCGAGCGTCAGCGCCTCGATCAGCTTGGCGGCGGCGCTGCCCGCGAGCGCGCGCCGCGGGAGCGCTATCGGCGCGGCGCGATCCGCTGTCTCCCGGCCGGGTAGGCGCATGCTGGCGGCGGAGGATACGCCGCGGTCGGAGTTCGGCGGTTCCGTCGGACTCGCCCCCTAGCGTTGGGTTCTCATTCCGGCGAGAGGAGCCAGATGGCCAAGCAGGCCTACGTGTTCGATGCGCAGCTTGACCATCTGCGCGGCGTGCGGCGCACCGTGGCCGTACGCGCCGACCAGAGCCTCGCCGATCTTCATCGCGCGCTGCAGGAGGCCTTCGGCTGGTCCGACGACCATCTCTACGCCTTCTGGCTCAGCGGCGAGTTCTTCGCGCACGACGGCAGCGAGTACGCCCCGCTCGTCGACGGCTTCAAGCCCGGGCGCTTCACACGCGCGATCAAAAGCGCCGAGACGGCGCTCGCCGATCTCGAGCTCGAGATCCGTCAGCCGATCGCCTACCTGTTCGACTTCGGTGACCAGTGGCGCGTGCGCCTCGTGCTGCGCGAGCTCGCTGCGGACGACGGGCGCCCGTATCCGAGGGTGGTCGAGGGGGTCGGCGAGGCTCCGCGGCGGCGCCACCACGCACGGGCGGCGTGACGCGCGCACTGCCTGTGACGAGCATCCCCGGAGCGTGCAAGCGCGCCGACGACAAAAAACGACATCTGGCACGAATCATGTATGGTCACGCACGGAACGGCTGCCCGTGGGAGGACAGGGGTGGCGTCGCAAGTCCATTGTTTCCCCTCAGCTCCGCTTGGAGCCGTGGGGTTCTTTCAACTTCTTCGGGGGCTGACAACGTGATTGTGCAACAGACAGATCCGAGCGCAGCAACGTGATCACGGCACTGTCGTCGTGGTGGACGGTGGGCTGGGTGGTCGGTGCCGTGGTGGTGCTGCTCGTCGCGGTACTGCTGCTCGCGATCACCGGCCTGGCTCGCAAGATCGACGGCTCGGCGCAGGAGCTGGTGACCGACCTCGACTCGATCGCGACCAAGACGGGGCCGCTGCACGATGTCGGCCGGACGGTGAACGCCGTGCGGGCGATCACGCGCGGCCTGCGCATAGCACGCGGTGACAAGACCCCCGTGCCGTCGCAGCACAAGTACTCGACCTCCCCGGGGTGGCGCCCATGACCCCGCTGGCCATTGGGACGGGCCTGGCCATCCTCGCCATCATCGGGCTCGTGATCGGGCTCGTCGTCTTCGGCCTCGTGGTCTTCCTGCTCAACGGCGTACTCTCGCCCTTGCGCAAGGTTCTCGCCGACGTGCAGGACGCGCAGACCGCGCCGATGCTCGAGCACGGGGTCAAGGGCACCGACCAGCTCGGCCGGACGCAGCAGCTTGCGCAGTCCGTTCCGCCATTGGCGGTCGCCTACATGCAGAAGCTCGGTCTGCCGGTCGACACCGAGGTGCAAGGAGAAGTCTTCCCCGAACGGGGCAATGCCCCCGGAAGTGCAGGGTGGCGCTGATGACCGACTCTTTGACCGTCCTTGCGATGTCCGACAACCAGTCGGCGTGGCTGTACACGCTGATCGCCGGGTTTGTCGTGCTGCTGGTCGTCATCCTCCTGCTCGAGGGCCTGCGGCGCACCGTCAAGAAGCTCGAGCGCGACCTCTGGGGGACCTGGGTCAGCGGCAAGAAGGTCGTTGTCCACACCGGCACGACCTATCTACTGAAGAACACGCGCGACTCGGGCGACGAGCTCGTCGAGGAGCTTGGCCATCATGGGTAGCGAGGAGAACAACTAATGGACACTGTTTTGATCATCGTGACGCTGGTCGAGGTTCTGTTGCTGGTCCTCGTGCTCGCCGGCTACCTGCTGGCAATCACCGGCACCCTGCAGAAGGTCGCGTCGACCGTCGGCCTGATCCGGATCGGCGTGCACGCGATCGACGAGCAGGTCCGCCCGATCGAGGGCGAGCTGCGCGGCATCAACGGTGCGCTGGAGAAGGTCGCCAACGCACTGACGAACGTCACGCGGTAGGCGGAGCGCCGCCTGTCCGGCTCGCCCGCCCGTTCGCGGGCGAGCCAAACCATGGAGCCAGCCGGGATCGAACCGGCGACCTCCTGCTTGCAAAGCAGGCGCTCTCCCATCTGAGCTATGGCCCCGCGCGTCGCAGTCTAGGCGCGCCGGGCGCGCCGCCCCCGTCAGCGCGCTCGGCGCGCGGAACGCTGGCGGCCCTCGCGCGAGCTCACGGCGCAGCGCAGCAGGAACGCATCGAGGATCGCGTGCATCGACTGCAGCTCGGCCGCCGCCTGCTGGAGGCGGTCCTCGCCCGCGCGCGTGAGCTGGTAGGTGCGCCGGTCGGGCCCGCCGGTCGAGGACTGCCAGGCCGAGCGTACGAGTCCCGCGGCCTCCAGCGCGCGCAGCGCGCGGTACAGCCGGCCGGGGTCATCGCGGTTGAAACCCAGCGGCCGCAGGCGCTCGCGCAGCTCGTAGCCGTGCGCGGGACTTTCGTGCAGCAACAGCAGCAGGCAGGGGCGCAGAAAGTTCTTCGGCAGGACGTGCCCGGCGAGATCAGCGTCGACGCCCATCGCCAGCACCGTACCTCAGAACCACGCCGGCGCGTTGCGATCGCGCCATGTGCTGCGAAGAGCGGCCTTATGTGGCCCTTAGGTAGCAGCTCCGGTAGCGACAAAATCACGCGCCTCGACTGGCGCTATTAGCCTGCAAACCGTGGGGTTTCAGAGCAGCGCGGGCGGCGGTTACGGAAGGACCGCTGGACATTCTGGGGCGCTGTGTACTAGTGTCGCGGACGGAAATCGGCCGGGTCGGGGTTACAGGGTGACAGGCCGAGACCAGAAGGTCTTGAACCGTAGGGAGCGAGCAACTGCCGGACGGGGCTGTCGGCCCGGTTCGACAAGAACGGAAAAGAGGGAGGCCACAGTGCTTGGACGGCTCGGCGCAATGGCGCCATACCGGGGGAGCGTGCCGTGCCGACGCTAAAGCGAAAGCCGCGTTCTCCGCAGGCGCAGGCGCAGGCGCGCGGCGCCGGCCAGCCCACCACCGCCGGCCGGCCTAGAGACGCCGGCGGCGCTGGTCCCACAGCAATCAACCTGCTCATCCTCGTGCTGGTAGCGGTTGCGGTCATCATCGCGGCGGGCCTCCTCGCGAAGACCGTGAACACCGCGCGCAGCATCGACGAGAAGGCAACGAACATTCGCGACACCGGTGCGGGCATCAACGAGTCGACGGACTCGATCATGCGGCTGCGCGAGACCA
>Ga0136630_1000668_pt1 | contig 13517 bp, 8 predicted proteins | sample AntDrymUQ5682106_2_FD_105496 | JGI IMG/M metagenome (GOLD analysis project Ga0136630, IMG submission 105496) | Polar desert sand microbial communities from Dry Valleys, Antarctica - metaG UQ568 (21.06) | ecosystem: Environmental > Terrestrial > Soil > Desert | place: Antarctica: Dry Valley...
GGCGTCGGCCGCGTCGAGCGGGTCCCCGCCGAACGGCTCGTCGCTGGGCGACAGGAACCCGCCGGAGCGCGAGTGGTCGACGACCGGCAGACCGAAGACCCCGGTGAACTCGAGCGTGGCGAGATCGAGGACCGCGATCGCCGAGCTCTCCTGCAGCGACACGTAGGCGGTGCCGGTCGTCTCGTCGACGGCCACGAACTCCGGCTCGAAGTCCTGCTGGTAGGTCGGGATCTCGGTGGAGGGCGCCCGCCGGATGTCGGGGTCGGCCGCGATTAGGTCGGCGAGGCCGTCGAACCCGATCGTGGTCACGTCGCCCTGGGTGAGGTCCGCGGGGTCGTCGGGGACCTCGATGACGCTGACGGAGCCCTCGGGGATCTCGGCGGGGTCGCCGGAGTAGTCGTCGGGGATCTCGCCCTCGTTGGCGGCCAGCAGCCGCGTGCCGCCGGCGGTCGCGATGAGCGCGTCCACCGCCGGGCCGACCTCGACGGGCCCCGCGGCGAGAAGACCATCGCGGTCGACGACGACCACCAGCCCCGGGTCGGTCTTCGGGTCCGCCTGGTGGGCGACGGCGGCGAAACCGTCCCCCAGGACTGCCACGCTGGTGGGCGGCCCCTCGAGCGCGAGGCAGCCGACGAGGGCGGGGGCGGAGGGGTCGGAGGCGTCGATGACGTCGACGCGCTCCGTGACGGAGTTCACCGTGAAGATCCGCGCGGTGTCCGCGTCGAACGCGACGATCTCCGCGCCGCTGCCGTCGAAGCCGTCGGTCTTGTACGTGCCGATCGGCGTCGCGAACGCGTCGTCGCCGAACAGCCCGGGGTCGACCGGCGCCGGGGGCTGGACCGGATCGGGCCCGCAGTCCGGCCCCGTCTGCGCCGTCGCCGGGGGCACCGCCAGCGCCATGACCACGACCAGCGCGAACCAGCGGACGACGTGCTTCATGAGGCGTGGGCTCCTTGTCGAGCGCGTCATGCGACGGGCGTGGCGACCGTCGGGCATGACGTCCAGCCCGACCTGACCCGGAGCCTCGGGGGCGATGGTGACGCCGAGGCAAGCCGGGGCGACGCGCAGACGTCGGCAAACCGAAGGCCCGCCGGCGGGTGCCGGCGGGCCTTCCTTCGTTGCCGAATGGGTCAGCGGACCTCGACGGTCAGCCCCGGCGTCCAGTTGCTCTTGATCGTCGGCAGCGCGCTGAACCACGACCGCGACCCGCCGTTGGAGCCGTTGCAGCCGACGTCGCTGCGGCTGTGGAGCCCGTAGGCGATCCGGTTGCCCGAGGAGGACGGCCAGTACCAGCCGCCGCCGCTGTCGCCGCCGCAGGCGTCGAACCCGTTGACGCGCACCATGCCGCGGACCGACGAGTCGCTGTTCGTCCCGACGACTCCGCAGCGGTTGGGGCCGTTCGGTGCGGTGTAGTTGGCCGCGAGGCACACCGTCTCGCCCGACCAGATGTAGGACAGCGTCGGCGCGACGCCCTTCACGGGGACCGTGCGGCCGGCCACGCTCTCCATGTAGATCTCGCCGCCGAGGTCGCCGGTGAACCACGAGTTGGTCACCCGGATGATGGCCGCGTCGAGCGCGCCCGAGTTGATCGACGCCTGCATCGGACCGATGGACAGACCGCCGGTCCCCCAGTTGACCCCGTTGCCGTTCGAGCAGTGACCGGCGGTGTAGGCGTAGCGCTGGTTGCCCGAGGTGCGCGCCGTGAAGCCGACCGAGCAGACGTTGTTGCCGGTCGAGCCGCGCCACAGCATCGCGCCCGCCCGCACGGTCCAGTCGCACGCCGCCCGCGACGTGCAGCCCGCGTCGGCCTCGACGTCCAGGCCGGGATCGGCGACGAGCGCGACGCCGGCCGTGCGACTGCGGCCGACGAGACGGTTCAGGTCGCGTCGCGGGACCGCGGCGACGACCCGGTTGTTCTCGACGTCGATGCCGACCTGCCCGCGGGCCGCCCGCGCGATCTCGTCCGTGCCGCCGCGCAGCGCGGTCGCCTGCCGCTCCAGGGCCGCGAAGCTCCTGGCCACCCGGTGGGTCTGGACCCGCAGCCCCAGCTCGTCGCCGAGTGTCTGGGCGCGCGCCGCCGCCCGCGGCTGCGTCACCGCGACGTGGAGCACGCCCGACGGCGGGTCGAACCACGCCCCGCCGAACGTCCGCCCGCCGTCGGCGACCAGCCCCTCGTACAGCGACTTGCGGACCTCCTGCTGCTCGGCCGCCGCCCGCGCCGCGTCCTCCGAGATGTCGGGGTACACCCTCTGGTATGCCTCGACGGCCGCGTCCAGCGCCTCGCCCCGGTCCTCGGGATTGGCGCTGGACGCGCCCGCCGCGCCCGCCGTCGTCGCCACCGTCGCGAGCAGCAAGGCCGCGAGCACCAGTGGCCGGATCTTCGATCGGAACATGTCGCTCTCCTCAAGGTCTTCGGGCCCCGCTGGCCCGCACGATGAGGAGAGCGACGGCCGGGGCGGGAGATACCTCGTGTCGCCTCCGCTCAGCCCAACCTTCGGCCGCTGGACACAGCGGGTTCAGCTTCCGCGTCTAGGGTCACGGCGCACCCGGCACACGCGCGAACGCGCACACAGTCCAGCGACATGGGTGAAATCGGCGTGACGACTCTGACAAGGCGAACGGTTCCGACGATGGTGGCGGCCTTCCTGGCGGGGTTGCTGGCGCTCGTCGCGTCCCCGGCCGCGGCGGTGGCGCCGCCGGACGGTCAGGTGTTCGTCAACGAGCTGCACTACGACAACGCCGGCACCGACGCCGGGGAGGCGATCGAGGTCGCCGGCCCGGCGGGCACGGACCTGGCCGGCTGGTCCCTCGTTCTCTACAACGGGTCGGGCGGCGCCGTCTACGGCACCGACCCCCTGTCCGGGTGATCCCCGACCAGCAGGGCGGGTTCGGGACGGTCACGCACCCGCGCGAAGGCATCCAGAACGGCTCGCCCGACGGCGTCGCCCTCGTCGACGCGGCGGGCGCGGTGGTGCAGTTCCTCTCCTACGAGGGCGACTTCATGGCGGTCGGCGGCCCGGCCGCCGGGATGACGAGCACCGACATCGGCGTCGCCGAGGGGTCGGGCACGCCCGTCGGCCAGTCGCTCCAGCTGACCGGCACGGGTGACGCCTACGGCGACTTCACCTGGGCGGCTCCGGCGGACCAGTCGTTCGGCGCCGTCAACGCCGGCCAGACCTTCGGCGAGGGCGGCGACCCGGAGCCCGAGCCCGACCCGTGCGACGTGGCCGTCACCCACGAGATCGGCGCGGTCCAGGGGACCGGGGCCGCCAGCCCGCTGGACGGCCAGACGGTCACCGTCGAAGGCGTCGTCGTCGGCGACTTCCAGGACGACGGCCAGCTCGGCGGCTTCTTCATCCAGGACCCCGACGGCGACGGCAACCTTGCCACCTCCGACGGCATCTTCGTCTTCGACCCGGACGCGCCCGACCTCGCCGAAGGCGACGTGGCGCGGGTCACCGGCGAGGCCGACGAGTTCTTCGACCTCACCCAGATCACCAGGGTCAGCACCGTCGGGGACTGCGGCGACGCCGCCGTTCCCGCGCCGACGACGCTCGATCTGCCGGCGGACGACGCGACGCGCGAGCGCCTCGAGAGCATGCTCGTCACGTTCACCGAGCCGCTCACGGCCACGGAGACCTTCACCCTGGCCCGCTTCGGCGAGCTCGTCGTCTCCTCCGAGGGCCGGCTGTTCCAGCCCACGAACGACGGCGGCGACGACGCGGCCGAGCAGGACCTGAACAACCGGCGACGCCTGATCGTCGACGACGGCAGCAGCGTCCAAAACCCGGACGACGTCCCCTTCACCGACGTGAACGGTGAGGTGATCCGCCTCGGCGACACCGTCAACCACCTCGTCGGCGTGCTCAGCTACGGCTTCGACGCCTGGCGGCTGCAGCCGACCGAGGAGCCGACGGTCACGCGGACCAACCCCCGGCCCGAGTCCCCCGACCCGGTCGGCGGCGACCTGCAGGTCGGGAGCTTCAACGTCCTCAACTACTTCACCACGATCGACGAGCCCGGCGCGGTGACCGACACCGGCGACGACCCCCGTGGCGCCGACAGCCTTGAGGAGCTGCAGCGCCAGCGCGCCAAGATCGTCGCCGCCATCCTCGAGCTCGACGCCGAGGTGGTCGGCCTCATGGAGATCGAGAACGACGCCGACGACGCCGCCCTCGACGACCTGGTGGCCTCCCTGAACGCCGCCGCCGGCGAGGACCGCTACGCCGCCGTCGAGGAGCCCGACACCGGGGGCGGCCTGTTCGGCACCGACGCCATCAAGGTCGCGATGATCTACCAGCCGGCCGACGTGGTGCCCATGGGCCCGTCGGCGACCACCTCCGACGACGCGTTCGACAACGCCCGCCTCCCCCTCGCGCAGCGGTTCCGGGCGCCCCGGGGCGGCAAGCCGTTCACCGTCGTGGTGAACCACTTCAAGTCGAAGGGCTGCGGCGGCGCGACCGGCGCCAACGCCGATCAGGGCGACGGGCAGGGCTGCTACAACGCCGACCGCGTGGAGCAGGCCGAGGCGCTCGCCGATTTCATCGACTCGCTCCACGACCAGGACGTCCTGATCATCGGGGACCTCAACGCCTACGGCGAGGAGGACCCGATCGACGTGCTCGAGGCCGCCGGGTACGTCGACCTCGTCGACACGCGCCTGGCCGAAGCCGACCAGTACTCCTACGTCTTCCAGGGACAGGCCAGCTACCTCGACCACGCCCTCGTCTCGGAACGGCTGGCCCGGCGGGTCGCCGGGGTCGACATCTGGCACGTCAACGCCGACGAGCGCTGTTCCTCGACTACAACACCGAGTTCAACCCCGAAGGATTCTACTCACCGGACCCGTACCGCTCCTCCGACCACGACCCGGTCCTGGTCGGGCTGGCGGCCCGCCCGGGTCCCCCGCCGAGGCCCGGCCACCGCTGACCTCCGGCTTGGGCTGACGTCTGGGGTGGATCTTCCGGATACCCGGAGGATCCACGGGAGCGAAGTCGCGGTCCACATCGTCTCCCGCGCGCAGGCCCCGGTCGCCGGTCACGGCAGCCGCTGGGCGTGGGCCAGCGCGATCCGCACCAGCCGGTCGTGCCCGCTCGACATCTCGGCGACCACCAGCGGGCTCGTCACCTCTTCGGGAGTCATCCACGAGAAGTCCAGGGCGTCCTTCGCCGGTTCGCAGGTGCCGGTGACCGGCACGAGGTAGACCAGCGCGACGGCGTGCTGCCGGGGGTCGTGGAAGCCGGTGCGGCGCGGGTCGGGGAAGTACTCGGCGACGGTGAAGGGCGACGGCGATGGCGGCAGCTGCGGGTCCGACTGCGGCCCGAGGTCCTTCGTGAGGTGCCGCCACAGCGCCTCCCGGACGGTCTCGCCGTGGAGCACACGCCCGGAGACGACCGCGCGGCTCAGGGTCCCGTCCGCCAGCGGCCGCAGCAACAGCCCGACCCGCACGACGCGCCCGAGGTGGTCGAGGCGCACGGGCACCGCCTCGACATACACCATCGGCACGCGGTCGCGGACGTCCCCGAGCTCCGCCGCGGACAGCCATCCCGGCGCGGTGCCCGTGACGTCTGCGGTGCTCATGCCGTCCCTTCTGGTCGTCCGCGCCTGCCCATGTCGGCCTCGCCAACGGGACGACGGTAACGGCAGAGGCAAGCCGACGACGCCCGCGCCGGCCGGGCCGCGGGCGGCGCCACCCACAACCCTTGAAGGGTAGACGCAGCAATCAGCGCCTAGCCTTCGAACGATGCGGCGGAGGGCCTGCGCCGGGGCGCTCGCGCGCCCCGCTCGGGCTCCCGACAGCGCCACCCACAACCCTTGAAGGGTAGACGCAGCAATCAGCGCCTAGCCTTCGAACGATGGGCTTGGAGGCCTGCGCGCCCGCACGCCGGCGCCTGGGCCGCGCCGAGAGGGCTACGACCGCAGCCCGGTGGCGGAACCGCAGCGTCACACTTGGTCATATTTCGCTATGGGGGACCCCCCGGCGCCGGTGGCATCATGGCGTCGGCAGCCGCCACCTCGCATTCGTGAGCCGGGCGGTGAGCCGGACTCATCGCAGCACAGTCATGCGTGCCGCCGGTCCTGAAGTTTCGGCGCGCGGAACGACTCGACCCGGGGTGCCTGTTGTCCACACTGTCCTTCCGCCTCCACTCCCGCGCCGGCCTGGTGGCGCTGCTGACGCTCGCCCTCGTGCTCGGGAGCGCGGTGCCCGCGCTCGCCGACTACAGCGAGACGCCTGCACGCGCCTGGTCGGTGAACGGGCGCGTCAACGCGATCGTCCGGGTCGGCAGCCGCGTGTTCATCGGCGGCAGCTTCTCCGAGCTGCGCTCGCCGACGGGGGGGACGGTCGCGCGCCGGAACCTCGCGGCGCTCGACGCGGCAAGCGGGGCACCGGTCACGTCTTGGGCCCCCTCTGCCGACGGGGTCGTCTACGCCCTGGCGGCGTCGCCGGACGGCGCACGCGTCTTCGCGGGCGGCGCGTTCACGACCGTGAACGGCCAGGCCCGCCGGCGGCTCGCAGCCCTCAGCACCTCGTCGGGCGCGGTCGTCGATGGGTGGGTCGCGCAGGCCAGCGCCACGGTCCGCGGCATGACCGTGCTCGGATCGCGCCTGTACGTCGGCGGCCAGTTCAACAAGATCGGCAGTGCGACGCGGGTGCGGCTCGCGGCGCTCGACGTCGGCACCGGCCAGCTGCAGTCGTGGTCGCCGTCGGCCAGCGCGACGGTCAAGTCGCTTGAGCCGACCTCTGACGGCACGCGGATCGTGATCGCCGGCGACTTCCGCACCGTGAACGGGACCAGCCGCGACTACCTCGCCTCCGTGGACGCCGGCTCCGGCGCGCTGAACGGCTGGACGCCGGCCGCGGCGTGCATCCGCGACAAGAACCCGTGCGTCCTGATCGACGTGGCCGTGGACGGGTCGACGGTCTACGTCGCCGTCGCCGGGCCGGGCGGCCAGGTGATCGCGTACGACGCCGGCACCGGGTCCCGCAGGTGGCGCATCCGCGCCGACGGCGACGTCCAGGCGGTCGCTGTCCGCGACGGGAAACTTTACGCCGGCGGCCACTTCTATCAGCGTTTCGGGAACAACCCCGACGGCAGCTTCATCGTCCGCAAGCGCCTGGCCGCAGCCGACGCGCGCACGGGCGTGGTGGACCAGAACTTCAAGCCCGACGTCGCCGGCAACCTCGGGGTGTGGGTGATCGCGCCGGACGCCGACGCGCTGCGCATCGGCGGTGACTTCACGAGCGTCAACCGCGTCAAGCAGGAGCGGTACGCCCAACTGCCCTCACGCTGACGCACTCGCGGACGCGGTCGGCTCCGAACCGGCGAGGTCCTGCCGGCCGAACGCGTCGTCGAGCGCGGCCAGCGCCCGCAGGACGCCGCCCGTCACGGGATGAGGGCTGCGACCGGCGCCTCGGCGTCCAGCGGGGCGGGCGCGGGAGCCTGGTCCCGCTCGATCGCCCGCATCCCGGGGAGGAACAGGAAGCCGATCGTGACGACGCCGCCCAGCACGCCGGCGGCGACGAGCGCGCCCCGAGCGCCGAGCAGTGCCGCGGCCGGCCCGGTGAGCGCGAAGGACACCGGCAGCAGGCCGATCGACACGAACCAGTCGTAGCTCGAGACGCGGCCGAGCAGCGCCGGCGGGACGAGACGGTGCTTGGTCGTCGACCACACGATCGTGCCGGCCGACTCGAGCGCGTTGAAGACGAAGCAGGCGGCCATGAGGTGCCACGGCAGGGTCGCGAGCCCGTAGCCGGCGACGGCGAAGGTCGCGACGGCCCAGGTCGTGTACACGAACGTCATGTGGCGGCGGGGCTGACCGCGCTGACCCATCACGAGCGATGCCGCGACGGCGCCGATCCCGCCGACGGCGAAGACCATCCCGAGGTCACCGGCGGAGCCGCCGAGGTCGTTGCGCACCACGAACGGCAGGAGCACCTCCGTCGGCCCCATGAAGAGCAGGTACGCGAAGGACGCCGCGACGAACGTCCCCCACAGCCAGACGTGCGAGCGGACGTAGGTGTACCCCTCGCGGATCTCGCGCAAGGCGGACGGCGGCGGTTCGGAGTCCGCGCGCGCCGGGGCCCCTCGGCCGCGCACAGCGAGCAGGAACGCCGCCGACACCAGGAAGCTGCCGGCATCGACGAGGAACGCACCCCCCGACCCCCAGACGGCGATGAGTGCACCGCCCAGCGCGGGGCCGCCCATGCGCAGCGCGATGGGGCGGACGAACTGCTCGAGCGCGTTGGCCTCCCCCAGGAGGTCCGCCGGCACGATGTCCGGCACGATCGCGTCGAACGCCGGGCCGAAGAACGCCGCCCCGGCGCCGTAGACGGCGGCAAGCACCGCCACGTGCCACAGCTTCAGGTGGCCCGACAGCGACAGCAGCCCGATCGCGCCCACCGCCACGCCGCGGGTGACGTCCGCGGCCAGCATGATCCGCCGGCGGTCCATCCGGTCGCTCAGGACCCCTCCGAGCAGGAGGAAGGCCACCTGCGGGACCGTCATCGCGACGCCGACGACCGACAGCGCGGTGGGGGCGTTCGAGAGTTCGTAGACCTGCCACGCGAGGGCGACGTAGAAGACCCCGTCGCCGACCAGCGACACCGTCAGGCCCGACCAGAGCAGCCGGAAGTCCCGGATCCGCAGGGGCGCCGCCATCCGGACGCCCGAGAGCATGCGCCTCATCGTCGTCCCACCCGGCCCGGATCAGAATCCCAGGGCGGTCGCTGCGCGACCGCCACAACCGAGGTAACGAGAATCGCCTCCGCAAGCTCCGGCGATTCCCAGTCAGAATCCCAGGGCGGTCGCTGCGCGACCGCCACAACCGAGGTAACGAGAATCGCCTCGGACGAGCCTCGGCGATTCACGGCTCAGGGCGCCGGCTGGAAGCCGAAACGGTCCGCCACCTCGGACAGCACGTCGACGAGCGCCGCGATCTCCTCGTCGGTGTTCGCAGCCGTGACCTGCACCCGGAACCCGACCTGGTGGCGCGGGACCAGCGGGTACGCGGCGAGGGTCACGTAGATGCCGCGGCCGAACAGGTACCGGCCGACCGCGTCGATGTCGTCGCCGTCCGCGAGCGGAAGCTCGATGATCGGGAAGCCGGAGGTGTTGGGGGTGAAGGCCCCGAGCGCGTGGACGCGGTCGAGCACGACCGCGGTCTTGCGGCACAGGTCCGCACGCAGGGCGTCCCCACGCAGGTCGTTGACCCGCAGGCCTTCGATGACGGTGGCGAGCGACGCGACCGGTGAGGGGCCCGAGTAGAGGTACGGCGCCGCCGTCACCTTGAGGTAGTCCTTGACGGCCGTCGGCAGCGCGAGGAACGCGAGCAGCGACGAGTACGCCTTCGAGAAGCCGCCGACGAGCACGACGTTGTCGTAGCGCTCCCCGCAGTGCCGCACGATGCTGTTGCCGCGGTCGCCGTAGACGCAGCTCTCCCCCGGGCTGCGCTCCCCGATCACGCCGAAGCCGTGCGCGTCGTCGACGTAGAGCAGGGCGTCGTGGCGGCGGGCCAGTGCGGCGAACGACGCGAGGTCCGGGGCGTTGCCGGTCATCGAGTTCACGCCGTCCATGCAGATCAGGCGCGGCCCCTGCCGGCTGCCCTCGAGCATGCCGGCGAGCTGGTCGAGATCGTCGTGGCGGTAGCGGAGGACCCTCGCGCCCTGGGCCGTCGCCGCGGCGCAGCCGTCGTAGATCGTCTTGTGGGCCTGCGCGTCCATGAAGACGGCGCCCTTGGCGGCGAGCGCCGGGATGACCGAGTTGTGGATGTGCGTGATCGTCGGCATGACCAACGTGTCCTCGGCGCCGAGCAGGGCGGTCAGGTCCGACTCGATCTGCTCGTAGAGGACGGGACTGCCGAGCAGCCGCGACCAGCTGGGGTGGGTGCCCCATCGCCGCAGGTACTCGGGCACCGCCGCGATGATCTCCTCGTCGAGGTCGAGCCCGAGGTAGTTGCAGGACGCGAAGTCCGCGAGCCACTGCTCCCCGACGCGGATGCGGCGCCCGTCGATCTCGTCGATGACCGCGTCCATCATCGGGTGCGTCGCGCACAGCCGGCCGAGGTCGGACGTGGCGTGCCAGCGCCCCGCTCGCGTGGTCGGCGCCGGCGCGGGCGGACCGCCCAGCGGGAGCGGGGACTTCCGGGAGCGGACGAGCAGGTCCAACGCAGACTCCGATGATCAGGCGGGGGCGGAAGGGGTGCACCGCTGCGGCGCGGCCCCTCATCGGTCGCTGCGGCGGGGACTTGAGCCGCGTCTGAAGTCCCTCGCCGAACCCCGCCCGCCCAGCCGCGCCGCCGTGCGGCGCTAAACCGCGGCCCCCGGCGTCCGATGGACACCGTGATGAGGACACGTGCCTGGCAGCTCTACCTGGTCATCGGATCCGTCGGTGCCCTGGCCTACTTCTTCCTGCCCGGCGTGGCGGGGGAGGGGCTGGTCTTCAACGCCCTCGGGCTGTCCGCTGCGGCGGCGGTGCTCGTCGGGGCGCGCTGGCACCGCCCCGGTCGCTCCGTCGCGTGGTGCCTGTTCGCGGCGAGCCAGGTGCTCTTCGTCATCGGCGACCTGCTGTACTACACGTTCGACTTCCCGTTCCCGTCACTCGGTGACGTCTTCTACCTCGGCACCTATCCGCTCCTGATCGCGGGGCTGCTGATCCTCGTCCGCGGCCGCAGCCCGGGCGGGGACGGGGCCGCGCTGACCGATGCGCTGATCATCTCCACCGGGATGGGCCTGCTCGGCTGGCTGTTCCTGATCGTGCCGTACTTCCGGGATGCGTCCCTGGGCGAACTGGAGCGCGTGGCGTCGATCGCCTACCCGATCATGGACGTGCTCGTCCTGGCGGTGTTCGCCCGGCTCGCCGTCGGCGGCGGCAGGCGGGGAACGGCGTTCTGGCTGTTCGGCCTGTCCATCGCGTGCCTCCTCGTGACCGACGTCATCTACGGACTCAGCCAGCTCACCGGGGGCTACGACCTCGGCGGCCACCTCGACGCCGGGTGGATCGCGTACTACCTCCTGCTGGGCGCCGCCGCCCTGCACCCGTCGATGCGGGCGCTCTCCGAACCGAGCCCGCAGCATGGGCGCAGGTTGACGGTCAGGCGGCTCGCGGTCCTCGCCTGCGCGTCGCTGGTCGCGCCCGCGGTCGAGGCGTTCGTCAGCGTCCGCGACTCCTCCCCCGACGGCGTCCTCGTCGCCCTCGCGTCCGCGGCGCTGTTCCTGCTGGTGCTCGCGCGGACCGGCGGGCTGCTGCGGAACCTCCGGACGGCGGTGGAACGCAAGGAGCGCGCGGTCACGCAGGAGACGACGCTGCGGCGGGCGGCGGCGGGGCTCGTGGCCGCCGTGGACCGCCAAGCGATCGCGGCGGTCGTCGAGGAGGCCGCGCGCGCTCTCCTGGCGGACCTGGAGGGCACCGGCGTCCGCGCCAGCCTGGCGCCGCCGGAGTTCTCCGGCGCGCTGCCCGGTGCAGCGCTTGAATCGCTGCGCCTGTTCGCGCCCGTCACCCTCGGGGGCGACGAGGCCTCCGCGGTCGCGGCGGCCTTCGCGCTGACCGACGGCGCCGAGGTCGTGACTCTCGTTCCCGTGCGGGTCCAGGGCACGCTCGGGGGTCTGGTCGCCGCTGCCTCGAGCGCCCCCCTGACGGGGCCGGTCCTCGAAGCGCTCGGGTCCCTCGCCGCCCAGGCGGCCCTCGCCGCGGACGCGGCCGCGCTCTCGGAGGACCTCCAGCGCCGTCGCAGTGAAGAGCGTCTGGGAGCGCTGGTGCTGAACTCGTCCGACGTGATCGCCGTGCTGGCCCCCGACCTCACCGTCCGCTACGTCACGCCGTCGGTGCTGCGGGTGCTCGGACACGAGCCGGCGGCGGTCGCCGGCGGCACCCCCGCACGGCTGTGGCATTCCGACGACGTCGGCAAGGGCATGGCCTTCCTGATCGAGGCCGCAGGCCGACCCGGCGTCGGGCCACCGGCCGAGTGGCGGGTCGCCCGCCCGGACGGCTCCCTGGTCGACGTGGAGGTGGTCGCCAACAACCTGTTCGACGACGACAACGTGCGCGGGATGGTCCTCACCCTGCGCGACGTGAGCGAGCGCAAGGCCTTCGAGAGCCAGCTCACTCACCAGGCGTTCCACGACGCGCTCACGGGCCTTGCGAATCGGCCGCTGTTCACCGACCGGGCACAGCACGCGCTCACCGTGGGCCACCGGTCCGGCGGCGCCGTCGCCGTGCTCTTCTGCGACCTCGACGAGTTCAAGACGGTCAACGACTCGCTCGGCCACGCCGCCGGGGACGACCTCCTGCGCATCGTGGCCGGCAGGCTCCAGGCCTGCATACGGCCGGGTGACACGGCCGCCCGGCTCGGCGGCGACGAGTTCGCCGTGCTGCTCGAGGACGTCGACGCCGGCGGGGCGCAAGAGGTCGCCGACCGCATCCTCGCTGCCCTGCAGGTTCCCACCGCGCTCGCCGGCCGGGAACTGCCCGTCCACGCCAGCATCGGCATCGCCCTCAGCGCGGCGTGCGACCTCACCGCCGACGAGCTGCTGCGCAACGCCGACGTCGCGATGTACGCGGCGAAAGCCGAGGGGAAGGGCCGCCACGCGACCTTCCGGGCCAGCATGCACACCGCGCTGCTCGACCGCCTGGAGATGCGGGCCGACCTCCAGCACGCGCTCACCTCTGGGGGCCTGCGGCTGCACTACCAACCCATCGTCGAACTCGCCACGGGCCGCGTCGCCGGGCTCGAGGCGCTGGCCAGGTGGGAGCACCCCCGCCACGGTCTGATGAACCCCGACGACTTCATCCCGCTGGCAGAGGAGACCGGGCTCATCCTGCCGCTCGGCCGCTGGGTTCTGGAGCAGGCGTGCGCATCGACGCGGCGCTGGCAGCAGGACCACGCCGGCTTCGCGGGTCTGACGGTCAACGTCAACCTCTCGGCGGTGCAGCTGCAGCAGCCGGGATTCGCCCGCGAGGTCAAGGCCGTCCTGGACCGGACCGGCCTCGATCCGCGCGACCTCACCCTGGAGATCACCGAGACCGTGCTCATGGAGAACATGGCGGGCAGCGTGGGCCAGCTGGCCGAGGTCCGGCGCCTGGGCGTGCGCGTCGCCATCGACGACTTCGGGACCGGCTACTCGTCCTTCAGCTACCTGCGGCAGCTGCCGGTCGACACGCTGAAGATCGCGAAGGAGTTCGTGGACGGGCTGTCCCGCCGGACCGAGGACGAGGTGCTGAGCCGCGCGATGGTCGAGGTGGCGGCCAACCTGGGGCTCGACACGGTGGCCGAGGGCATCGAGATGGCGGAGCAGGCGGACCTGCTGCGCGCGATGGGCTGTCTTCTCGGGCAGGGCTACCGCTTCTCACGGCCGCTGGTCCCCGACGACGTCGACGCGCTGCTGTCGCTCGGGCCCTTCGCGTCCCTGCCCCAATCCGCGCCGGCCGCTCGCTCCGCCGCCGCGGCATAGCGGACGGCGAGGATTAGCGGACCAGACTGGTGGTATAGGCTGGCCGCAAACCCCGACCACTGGAGATCCC
>Ga0136630_1000672_pt1 | contig 13494 bp, 16 predicted proteins | sample AntDrymUQ5682106_2_FD_105496 | JGI IMG/M metagenome (GOLD analysis project Ga0136630, IMG submission 105496) | Polar desert sand microbial communities from Dry Valleys, Antarctica - metaG UQ568 (21.06) | ecosystem: Environmental > Terrestrial > Soil > Desert | place: Antarctica: Dry Valley...
GAGGGTGTCGAGATCCAGAACGCGAACGGTGAGTCCTGCGGCGGCACGCTGCGCGCCTCGTTCGCGCACTCGTGCAACTCGGTCTTTGCGCCGCTCGGCGCGAAGCTCGGCGCCGAGCGGCTCGTGCGCACGGCCGAGGCGTTCGGCTTCAACGAGGACCTCGGGATCCCCGGCGCGGCGAAGAGCACGATCCCGTCCGCCGACGAGATCGGCGACGACCTCGCCGTCGGCTCGTCGGCGATCGGCCAGGGCCGGGTTCAGTCGACGGCGCTCCAGATGGCCCTCGTAGCCTCGACGATCGCCAACAGCGGGCAGCGCCCCAAGTTGACGCTCGAGCTCGATCGGCCAGCCGTGCAAAAGCAGGTCATCCCGGCGCGGACAGCGCGCCTCGTCGGCCGCTACATGGAGGCGGTCGTCGACGAGGGAACCGGGACCGCGGCCGCGATCAGCGGCGTCCGCGTGGCGGGCAAGACCGGCACCGCCGAGCTGCGCACCACGGCGACGCCCACCTGCACGCCGACGCCGGAGGCGCCGGACTGCCCGCCGGCCCTGCCCGACGACCCCACCGACACGAACGCATGGTTCGCCGCCTACGCGCCGGCGAGCAGCCCGCGCGTCGCGGTCGGGGTGCTGCTCGTCGCCTCCGGTGTCGGCGGCGAAACTGCGGCCCCGCTGGCCAAGCAGGTCATGGTCTCGGCGTTGAGGGCGACGCGCTAGACGTCGAGGTCGATGATGCCCGTTTGCTGCTTCACCCCGCGGTTCTCGATCTTCAGCTCCAGCGGGCGGTTGTCGAGCGTCGCGTTCTTGAGCCTGAAGAGCAGCAGGGCGCCTCGCGCCGGTATCTCGTATGACGGCGAGTTGGGCAGCGGCAGCACCTCGCCGGCCGGGATCGCCTCCGCCGAGCGGTAGGCGAAGAGGTTGGTGGCCTCGAAACCGATCGGCTCGAAGACCTGCTCCTGCGTATCGATGATCTCGATCGCGGCGGACGGCAGCTGCGCGCGGTCGGTCTCGTTCTGGACGCGCAGGAAGACGGCGAACCAGACCTCGTCGGGGGCGAGCTCGCCCTCTTCCGCCGGCACGCCGACAAGGTAGGGCTTGTCCTGCGCGTCGTACGGGTTCAGCGCCCGCGAGACCTGGACCTGATACTTCAGCTCGCCAACGTCGAGGTAGTGCCCCTCGGTCTCGGCCCGCACGACGCGCGCGTTCTTATCGGGATGCTTGCCGCACGCCGACAGACCGGCTATGGCGAGCACGGTGACGAGCAGGGTGGCGAGGCGGCGCGGACGGGGCACGGGCGGTCGCGAAATCTACAGTCTGAAGCCCGTGGCGGGCTTGCGAGCACCGCCCGACAGCGTCGCGTGGACACCCCGCTGATCGCCGGTTTCGAGGATCTTGCGCAACCGCTGCAGCGCGCGCTTGTGATGGCGTGTGGCGGCGCTGCGCGTGCGCAGCAGCTTCTCCATCAGCCGGTCGGACGCCATCACCGGCTCCGACGCGGTCGAGAACTCGACCCGCGTGGCGCCATCGTCGGCGTCGGACAGCGTCCAGGTCGAGCGCGAGCGGATGCGGTTGAAGCGCCCGCCGCGACCTGTCGCCACGATCAGCTCGGGCGGGCGCACCTCGGCCAGCGTGATGTCTCCGTAGGCGAAGCGGTCGGCGCGCGTCTTGACGCGAAAGCGTGCGCCGGCGCCTTGACCGTAGGAGTCCTCGCGCGTGAGGTGCCAGTCGCGCAGGAAGTGGTCGCTGAACTCCGGGTGATTGGCCACGTCGGCGAGATACTCGAAGACCTCTTCGCGAGGGCATGCGATCGTCGTCGAGAGTGTGACGGGCTCCATGGATCCGCCAATCTAGACGATCGGCGGCGTCGCCGGACGAGGCCCGCTCAGGGCTTGGCCATGCGGTGCACGCGCACCGCCAGACCGGCCTGGGTGTGTCGAACGAGCACGCTGCGTTCGGGTTCGTCGCGGCGCAGCTGCCGGCATAGCTCGCACACGCTCGTGGCGCGCGCGTAGCCGTACACCGTCTCGCCGATCAGCGGCGTGCGGCCGCAGTCGGCGCACACATGCCGTTCTTCCTCGAGCGTGCCGACGCTCTTGCGCAGCAGCGCTCGCTCGAGATCCTGCTCGCCAAGCGCGGCCGTGGGGCGTGCCATGACAGGTCGTTCGCCCCGGCTGCGATCCTTCCTTCCCTCAGGTCTCTTCTTGAGGTTATGTTTATTTAGCGCCGCACCATGGATAGGAATCGGCTACGCCTGGGGCACGATGCCCGGCTCGCCGTTGACACGATCGCAATAATCCGCACAAGTCCTTGCGGCCTCGAGCATGGCGAAGGGAGCAGAAGATGGAGTCACTCGCGTCGGGAACAGTCGCCGGCACCGGGTCGTTCCGTTGCGCGGTCTGCGGCTACGTCGTCACGATGACTACCGAGGATGTGCTCCCTCAGTGCCCCGGCTGCGACGGCGCGAGCTTTACGCGGACGTCGCTGTTCGGGACCACGCTGGGCACCGCCCGCTTCACGCGCGAGACACACAGCGAGTCCGAGTCCCAGGAGCGTGACGCGCTGATCGAGTCCGCACGGGCGGAGATCGCTGAGCTCGGGCGCTATCTCATCTTCCACGACAGCGGCGCCGTGCGAACGATGGCCCTCAACGACGGCTCGATGCGCATCGGGCGCAGCCTGTCGGCCGAGCTGCGCTTCGAGGACCCGACGGTCTCGCGCCGCCATGCGGTGCTCGTCGGCGAGAGCGACGGAGTACGCGTGCTCGACGATCGCAGTCTCAACGGCGTCTTCGTCAACGGGGAGCGGATCAGCTCACAGGTGCTGCGCGACGGTGACGAGATCCTGATCGGCCGCTACAGGCTGTATTTCGCCGATCTCACTCTGGTGGCCGCCGCGGCCGAGTCCGAGGCACTGCAGGCCGAGTAGCATCAGCGCCCTTGGGCGCCGCCACCATCGCAGTCCTCTCCCAGAAGGGCGGAACCGGCAAGACGACGTCGGTCCGGACACTGACCGACGTGCTGCGGCGCGTAGGCCTCGATGTGCTCGCGGTCGACCTCGATCCGCAGGGCAACCTGTCGGACTACTTCGACGTCGATCCCGAGGCGACGCCGACGATCGGCGACGTGCTCGCCGGCCGCGCGAGTGCCGCAGCGGCCGTCCATCAGGACGTGATCCCGGCGAACCTTTCACTGGCCGAGGCCGAGCTCATGCTGGCCGGCAAGATGGGCCGCGAGCTGAGCCTGAAGCGAGCGCTGAGGCCGCTGAAGGACTCCTACGACGTGATCTTCCTGGACTGCCCACCATCGCTCGGGCTGCTGACGGTCAACGCGCTCGTCGCCGCCGACCACGCGCTGATGAGCGCCGAGGCGCAGTACTTCGCGCTGCAGGGCATCGAGCAGGCGCTCGAGGTCGTCGAGCTCGCGCGCGACGGCCTGAACCCCGACCTGCACTGGCTCGGCGTCGTGCTCAACATCGCCGACATGCGCACCAAGCACAGCCGCGAGGCGTTCGGGTCGCTGCGCGAGCACATCGGCGAGAAGCTGTTCTCGGCAACGGTGCGCCAGTCGATCGCCTACGCCGAGTCAGCCGAGCTGGCGGTGTCAATCCTCGACCACCGGCCCGACCTCGCCGCCGACTACCTCGCCTTCGCCGACGAGCTGCTCGAGCGCCTGAAGATGCCCGACGCGCGGGCGCGACTGAAGGCGCTCGACGGGGCTTCGCCGCACTGACGGGCCGCCGGTTCGTCATCGCAGCTCGCTCGGAGCGTGCTCGGCGAGTGCGCGCGCGGCGCCCACGATCATGTCGCGGTGCTTGCTGGCTGTTGCCGCGTTGACTCGCGGAGTAGTGTGTGGTCTTCACCGGCTTCTTGGATCGCAGCGCGGGGACGAGCTACGGACTGTGGGGCTGCCTTTCAACGGAAAGGGGCCAGCGTGGCGCGCGAGCGACCGACAGCCTCCGACGTACAGCAAACCCTCGCCGAGATCGACCGAGCAATCGTGGGTGTGGCTGGCCGCGCACGCGGTGCGCCTGATGATGATGGTGGTGTGCTCAGCCATGCGCAGATGCGTGCGCTGCGCCGTTGCGCACCGCTGACTCGGGCAGAGTTCAAAGAACATCGCCAACTCGCACAGAAGCCCAAGCTGTCGCTCAGTCGCATCCGGAACGCCGATGTGGATGACGGCGCGCCGCAGCCCAGGCCACCGGCGTCCGCGTGATGTCCACGCCCCCGTCGCGGGGCGCGCAGCATGACTGACAGCTTCGCGTTTGAGTCTGAGCAGTCGTGGGCCGAGCAGGTCGTCAAGCTCGGCGAGCTGATGATGAGCTCACAGCGCGACGGGGACATGCACGCCATCAGCCTCCACGGGGAGATGGATGTCGCCAACGCCGGCGATGTCGAGCACGAGCTGTTGCGTGTCGAAGACAGCGACGCCCGCGTGATCCTCGTCGATCTGTCCGGGCTGACGTTCATGGATCGCACCGCGATCGGGCTGCTGCGCTCGGCCAACACACGCCTCCGCGCGCGTGGCGACGAGGGCCGCCTGATGCTGCTGCGCCCACCCGAGCACGTGCACCGCGCGCTGCGCAGCGCCGGCACAGACGAACAGCTGTCGTTCGCCGACTGACGCCGCCGGACTCCACCACGCGGCCTCAGAGCGCGCGGACGTCTGCTCCCTGGGGCTCGAACGGCGCACGGATGACGTCCGCCCAGCCGTGCGTCTCGGACTTCAGTGCCTCGATGACCGCTCCCGTGGTATCCATCTGCGTCCAGAACAGCACGGTCGGGCCCGCGCCCGAGATGCTCGCGCCGATCGCGCCGAGCTCGGGGGCGCGCTCGAGCAGCGCCATCGAGGCCGGAAACAGGTGCGCGCGGTAGGGCTGGTGCAGGCGGTCCTCGAGGCCGCGGCGGACAAGGCTCCAATCGCCCCGCGCCAGGCCGAGCGTCAACGTCGCGGCGCGCGCGACGTTGGCCGTCGCATCGGCGAGCGGCACCGCCTCCGGGAGCGCCTTGCGCGCCAGGGCCGTGCGCACGGCCTTGTGCGGCACGACGAGCACGGCCTCCAGCCCGGTCGGCGGATCGAAGCGCGCGACCTCGCCGCCGGCCACGATGACAAAGCCCCCGAGCAGCGCCGCGGCGGCGTTGTCGGGGTGCCCCTCGAGCTCGCTGGCCAGCGCGAACAGGTCGGCATCGAGCTCGAACAGGTGCTGGGCGGCGACGAGGCCGGCGACGTACGCCGCCGCGCTCGACCCCAGGCCGCCCGACAGCGGCACCTGCGAGCGGATCCGGAACGTGAAGCGGTCCGGGGGGTGCAGCCTGGCAAACCCGCGCACGCACAGGTTGCGCCGGTCGCGCGCGATCTCGAGCTCGGTCTCGACGGCAAAGCGCCCCGACTCGCGCACGTCGAGCTCGATGTGCAGCGCGAGTGCGGCCGCGAAGGCGTCGAAGCCCGGGCCGAGGTTCGCCGACGAGGCGGGCACGCGGACGAGCCGGCGGCGCTGCATCAGATGGTGGCGCAGTCGGCCATCTAACCTAGGACGGCCTCTTCGACGGCCGCCAGCTGCGGCTCGCACGGAATCACACCGCCGGCCTGGTCGAGCGCGGTCTGGGGGTCCTTCAGGCCATGGCCGGTCAGCACGCACGCGACCCGCGGCGCTCCGTCGGCTCCGTAGCGCAGCAACCCGGCGACCGACGCCGCGCTGGCCGGTTCGCAGAAGACGCCCTCGCGCGCGGCGAGCAGGCGGTAGGCGGCCAGGATCTCGTCGTCGGAGACCGCGCGCACCATCCCCCGCGAGGCCGTCATGGCCTCCATCGCCTCCTCCCAGCGGGCCGGGTTGCCGATCCGGATCGCGCTGGCGACCGTCTCGGGATGCTCGACCCGCGCGCCGTGCACGAGCGGCGCCGCGCCCTCGGCCTGAAAGCCGAACAGGCGTGGGGTCACGCCGAGCTCGACGAAACCCTTCCAGTAGGCCGTGATGTTGCCCGCGTTGCCGACGGGGATGCAGAGCGCGTCGAGCTCGTCCTCGAGCGACTCGATCAGCTCGAAGGCAGCGGTTTTCTGGCCCTCGAGGCGAAACTCGTTGACCGAGTTGACCAGCGCGATCGGATGGCGATCGGTGAGCGCGCGCACGAGCGTCAGCGCCTGGTCGAAGTTGCCGCGCAGCGCGATCACGCGCGCACCATGCATCAGCGCCTGGGCGAGCTTGCCGGTGGCGATCTTGCCCTGCGGCACGATCACCGCACACGTCACGCCGCCGCGAGCGGCGTAGGCGGCCGCGCTGGCAGCGGTGTTGCCCGTCGAGGCGCAGATGACGGCCGTCGCACCCTCGCGCAGCGCGACGCTGACGGCGCATGTCATCCCGCGGTCCTTGAACGAGCCCGTCGGGTTCAGTCCCTCGAGCTTCAGCCACACCTCGGCTCCGACGAGCTCGGAGATGTGCGGGGCGTGGACAAGCGGCGTCGAGCCCTCGCCGAGCGAGACGACGGGGTCCTCGGCCGCGAAGGGCAGGCGGTCGCGATAGCGCTCGATCAGGCCGCGCACGGATCGGACCTCGTCACACGAACTCCTCGTCGATCACCCTGATCGCCCGTGGCGGCGAGCGCAGGAAGTCCAGCGCCGCAATCCGCTCCACGGCGGCGAAGAAGCTCGACTCGAGCACGGGATGGACGACCATCACGAGCCGCGCGTTCTGCCCCAGCCCCTTCTGCACGACCGACCTGATCGAGGCGCCGTGCTCGCCCAGCAGCTGGGCGACCTGGGCCAGCACCCCGGGCCGATCGGCGACCTCCATGTGCAGGTAGAACGATGAAAGCACGTCGTCGACGATCTCCAGCTGCTGCGTCGTCTCGGGCGTCGAGGCGGGCGGGATCATCGCGCTGATGACGTCGCCGAGTACGGCGCTCGCCGTCTGCGGCCCGCCCGCGCCGGGCCCCGACATCGTGATCTCGGTGATCGCATCGGACTCGACGGTGACCGCGTTGAACGGGCCATGCACGCTGGCCAGCGGATGGTCGGCGTACAGGAACGCCGGGTGCACGCGCACGGCAAGCTTGCCATCGATCCGCTCCGCCGTGCCGATCAGCTTCAGCCCCAGCCCGAGCTCCTGCGCGTACTCCATGTCGTCCGCCGTGATCTGCTCGATTCCCTCGTAGGTCACCTGGTCGAGGTGCACCGGGGTGTCGAACGCCAGCCGCGCGAGGATCGCCATCTTCGCCGCTGCGTCCTTGCCGTTGACGTCCTCGGAGGGGTCGGCCTCGGCGTAGCCGAGCCGCTGGGCATCGGCCAGCGCGCTGTCGTAGGTGCAGCCGGTGCGCGCCATCTCCGAGAGGATGTAGTTCGTCGTGCCGTTGACGATCCCGTGCAGGCGGTCGACGTGGGCGCCGGCGAGCGACTCCTGCAGCACGCGGATGACCGGCACGACGCCCGCCACGGCGGCCTCGAAGCGCAGCTGGACGCTGCGCTCACGGGCCGTCGCCCAAAGCTGCTCGCCGTGCTGGCTGAGCAGTTGCTTGTTGGCCGTCACGACGTGCTTGCCGGCGCGCATCGCGCGCAGCACGTAGTCGCGCGCGGGCTCGAGCCCGCCGATCAGCTCGACGACGAGGTCACAGCCGGCCAGGATCTCCTCGAAGTCTCCGCGGCTGCGGGTCAGCACGCCGCTGAGCTGCGGTCGCAGGCCGGTGATCGCCTCGACGTGCTCGGCGCGCTGTGCCAGCAGCTCCTCGAAGGCCGCTCCGACCGTGCCGTGGCCGAGCAGGCCGATGCGAAACGCGGTCTCAGTCATCGCCGTCGTCGACGTCGCGCGCGGCGAGATCATCGTAGGTCTCGCGCCGCACGACGACGCGCGCATCTCCCTGCGAGACGAAGATCACCGGCGGGCGCGGCACGCCGTTGTAGTTGTTGGCCAGCGCGTGCCCGTAGGCGCCGGTCGCGGGCGTCACGACGACGTCGCCGACGCGCGGGTCGGCCAGCTCGACGTCGCGCACGATCACGTCGCCGGACTCGCAGTGCTTGCCGGTCAGCCTCGAGGGCGTGCCGCCGCCTGTCCCCGAGAGGGGGAAGCGATCGGCGATCTGTGCCTCGTAGACCGCGCCGTAGAGCATCGGGCGCAGGTTGTCCGACATGCCGCCGTCGACCGCGACCCAGGTCGAGACATTGCGCTTGACGCTCTGCACGGTGTAGAGCGTGACCGTCGAGTTGGCGACCAGCGCGCGGCCCGGCTCGTCGAGGATGCGCTTGCCCGGCCCGAGCACGTCGGCGACCGTGTCGACCTTGGCGGCGACGTAGTCGGAGATCCGCGGCGGCTCCTGCTCGGCGGTGTAGGCGACGCCGAGGCCGCCGCCCAGGTTGTAGACGGGGAAGTCGCCGAGCGGCGCGATCGCCTCGATCGCGCGCCGGAACGGTTCGAGCTCGAGGATCTGCGAGCCGATGTGGACGTGCAGGCCGACGAGCTGCAGCTGCTCGGAGTTGCTTACGCGGGCGATCGCGTCGGGCGCGTCGATCATCGAGAAGCCGAACTTGGAGTCGGCCTGGCCGGTGGAGATCGCGGCGTGCGTGGCGCCAGACACGTCGGGCGTCACCCGCAGCAGCACGGGTTGCGGCTCGTCGCCGCCGACGACCTGCTCCAGGCGCTCGATCTCGTCGGCGTTGTCGATGACGATGTGCCCGACGCCGGTCTCGCGCGCGAAGCGCAGCTCCTCGACGGACTTGGCGTTGCCGTGCATGTAGATACGGGCCGGATCAAAGCCGCCGCGCAGCGCGAGCGCGAGCTCGCCGCCGGACGCGACGTCGCAGGCGATGCCCTCTTGTGCGAGCACGCGGTAGACCGCCGTGCAGGGAAACGCCTTGGAGGCGAACAGCACGTCGAAGTCCTTCGTGCGCGCCTTGAACGCCTCGACGAACGTTTGCGCCCGCGCGCGCAGGTCGTCCTCGACGACGATGTACGCGGGCGTGCCGAACTCGCGCGCGAGCTCCACCGCGTCGCAGCCGCCCAGCTCTAGGCGGCCGTCCTCGTCCAGACGGCTGCCCAGCGGATAGGCCTGCGAGAGCTTGCTGCGGGTCATCGGCATGCGGATCGCAGAGTATGCGGTCGCGCGTCGACCGCCACTTCGACGACGACGCCGTGCAGAATGATGCACAGCTGGATATGCTTTGCTGCATGCGGACGACCGTCGATCTTCCTGACGAGCTGCTCGCACAGGCACGCATCCGTGCGGCTCAAGAGGGCTCGACGCTCACCGCCCTGCTCGCCGATGGTCTGCGACTACGACTCGAGCGCGAGACGACGCCCAGCGGCACGCCGCGCCGGCTGCCCATGTCTCGCAACCACGGCGGCCTGCAGCCCTGGATTGACCCGGCCTCCAACGCGTCGCTGCTGGACGCCGCGGACGACGGTGCTGCTGCCTGACGTCAACGTCCTGTTGGCCGGTTTCCGCACCGATCACCTCCATCATCGGCCAGCGCGCGAATTCCTCGATGACGCGCGTTCCGGGCCGATAACGCTAGGCCTCAGCGATGTCGCGCTGAGCGCGGTGGTTCGACTCGCCACTAACCCACGTGTCTTCGTGCGGCCGGACACGACCCATGACGTGCTCGACTATGTCGACGCGCTACTCGACCCGCCCGCGCAGGTCGCCAGAGCCGGAGCGTGGCACTGGCGACGCTTTGCCGATCTCTGTCGCGAGCTGACTCTGCGCGGCAACCTCGTACCTGACGCATACCTGGCCGCGCTGGCCTTCGAGCAACGAGCCGAGCTCGTGACCTTCGATCGCGGGTTCGGGCGCTACCCGCGGCTGCACTGGCGCTGCCTGCTCGACGATTGACAACTGCGGGCGGCGGAGCAGCGCGCTTGTGCGCTAGTTGAGAACCATTTTCGATAGTCTGGCGGCGCGTGCGCTGGCGCACCGACCCGATCGCGACCCCGTTCATGCAGCGCGCGCTCGTCGCCGTCGTGGCGCTGGGCGTCGCCGGCGGGCTGCTGGGCGCCTGGATCGTCCTGCGCCGGCTGGCGTTCTTCGCTCACGCCGCAGGCAGCGCGACGTTCCCCGGGCTCGTCGTTGCCGGTCCCTGGGGGATCGCCCCGCCGCTCGCCGCGCTTGGCGCGGGGCTCGCCTTCGCCGGCCTGCTGTCACGGCTGACGCGGCGCGCAGGCACGAGCGCCGACGCCGCGACCGGGCTGCTGCTGGCCGCGGCGCTCGCGCTCGGCTCCGTGCTCGCCAGCGACGTCTATTCCTCCGGCGCGGGCGTCGACCGGCTGCTGTTCGGGACGCTGCTGGGGGTCAGCGATCGCGATCTGTGGCTCGCCGGCGGGGTTGCCGTGCTGGCCGTCGTCGCCAGCGCCGCGCTGGCGCGGACATGGCTGGCGACCGGCTTCGACCCTTCCGCAGCGCCGGCGCTGGGCGTCGACGGCGCCCGCGGGGACCGGCTGCTGCTTGCGCTGCTGGCCGCGACCGTCGTCGCCGCCCTGCCGGCCGTGGGCGCGCTGCTCGTCAGCGCGCTGCTCGTGATCCCGGCGGCGACGGCGCGGCTGCTCAGCGGCTCGCTGCGCGGCCTGCTCGTCGCCGGCGTCGGGCTGGCGGTCACCGAGGGGGTGACCGGGCTGCTGCTCGCCTACCACCTCGATCTGCCGCCCGGCCCGGCGATCGCCGTCGTCGGCGGCGCTCTGTTCGCGCTCGTCGTCGGCACCCGCGCCATCGTCGCGCCGCGCGCCCGAGAGACGCTGGCGTGAGCGCAGCGAGCGTCGAGGTCTCCGGCCTGTCCGCGGCCTACGCCCCCGGGCCGCCCGCGCTGCGCGACGTGTCGTTCAGCGCACTCGGCGGTCAGGCGGTCGCGGTCCTGGGTCCCAACGGCGGCGGCAAGACGACGCTCTTTCGCGCCCTCCTGGGAGAGATCGCCGTCGTCTCGGGCCGCATCACGCTCGGCGGGCACGCGGCGTACGTGCCGCAGACCGAGCGCGCGCGGCTGGACTTCCCGGTCAGCGCGCTCGACGTCGCGCTGATGGGCGCCTATGCCCGCACGCGGTGGTACCGGCGGGTTTCGGCGAACGATCGGCGGCTGGCGCACGAGGCCCTGGCCCGCGTCGGCCTCGAGGACCACGCCCGCAAGCGCTTCGGCACCCTCTCCGGCGGCCAGCGCCAGCGCGCGCTGATCGCACGAGCGCTCGTACAGGACGCCGGCGTGCTGCTGCTCGACGAGCCGTTCGCGGGCGTCGACCGCGTCAGCGAGCAGGCGATCATGGAGATGTTCGACACGCTGCGCGCGGAGGGCCGGGTGCTCTTGATCGCCACGCACGACATCGAGCAGGCGCGCCGCTGGGACCGCGTGCTGTGCCTGCGCGGTGTCCAGGTCGCCTACGGCCCGCCGGACACGACGCTGAGCACCGAGGTGCTCGAAGCGACGTACGGCGCGGAGATCGTCGTGCTCGAGGACGGCGCGCGCGCGATCGCCGTCCAGCACCACGACCACGCGCACTAGGTCTGAGTGTCATGGAGATCCTGCACTCGACCCTGCTGCAGCGCGCACTGCTCGAGGTCGTCGTGCTCGGCGCGGCCTGCGGCGCGCTCGGCGTCTGGCTGCTGCACCTGCGCAACGCTTATGCGGCCGAGTCACTCGCGCACGCCATGCTGCCCGGCCTCGTGATCGCGTCGCTGACCGGCGCGCCGCTCGTGCTCGGCGCCGCCGGCGGCGTGCTCGTCGCCGCCGTGCTGATCGCACTCGCCGCGCGCGACAGCAACGTCGGCGCGGAGATCGCCGTCGCGATCACCGTCACGACGGCGTTCGGTCTCGGTGCCGTGCTGGCGCTCAGCCCGGAGGTCCCTGCGCGCCTCGGCGACCTGCTGTTCGGAGACCTGCTCGGCGCGAGCAGCGGCGACATCGCGGTCGCCTGCGGGTTGGCGGCGCTGATCGCCGTCGCTCTCGCCCTCGGCCACCGCCAGCTCAGCTTGTCGGTCTTCGATCCCGTCGCCGCGCGGTCGCTCGGCGGGCGCCCCCAGCGCGTCGAGCTGGCGCTGCTCGCGCTGCTCGCGGTCGCGGTCGTGGCGGCCGTGCAGGGCCTGGGCAACCTGCTCGTCTTCGCGCTGCTCGTGGCGCCGGCGGCCGCCGCGATGCGCCTCGGCACGAGCGTGCGAGCACAGCTCGCGCTCGGCTCGGCGCTGGGCTCGCTGGCAGGGCTGCTCGGGATGATCGCCAGCGCGGAGCTTGCGATCGCGGCCGGGGCGTCGGTTGCGCTGGCGTCGGTTGCGCTGTTCGTGCTCGCGCTGCTCGTGCGCCCGGCGCAGGGCGCCGCCGTCGATGGTGCCACGCGGCGCTCGGCGATCGACGCGCTGAGCGCGCGGCGCTAGCTCGCCGCCAGCACCCGCGCCGAGGCGCCAGCCCGCCGCCAGCCGCCCGACCGCGCGGCGCGCGCGAGCCACGTCACCCCCGCCGCCAGCATCACCAACGCGAACAGCTGCGCCTCCGTCAGCCCCGCCACGACCGCATCGTTGCGGCGCACGAACTCGACGAGGAAGCGCTCGCCGCCGGCCAGCACGAGGTACCACGCGAACACGATCCCGGGACGCAGCTCGTCGCGCAGCCGCCATAGCAGCCACGCGCCGAGTCCCATCGTGAGCGTCTCGTAGATCGGCGTCGGGTGGACGATCTCGGTCGTCGGCACGACGCCGTCGGGGTAGGCCATGCCCCACGGCAGATCGGTCGCCGTGCCGTAGTCGCCGTCGCCGGAGACCTGGCAGCCGACGCGGCCGACCGCGTAGCCCATCGCCAGCGCCGGCGAGCACAGGTCGAGCAGGTGGACGTTGAACATCCCCTTGCGATAGGCCCACAGCAGCACGCCCGCGGCGCCGCCGAGCGCGCCGCCGTACCAGACCAGGCCGGAGCCGCCGAAGACGTTGCCGACGAAGTCGTCGCCGACCTCGCTCGAGTGGCCCAGCACCCAGTACAGGCGCGCGCCGATCAGCCCGCCGATCAGCGCGGCGAAGACCATCTCGTAGGCCCAGTCCGGTGGTTTGCCGAGCTCCGTCAGGCGGCGGGCGACGAGCGCGCCGGAGACGACGAACGCCAAGCCGAAGCAGATCCCGAAGGTCTTCAGGGACAGGCCGAGGAGATCGATCTCAGGCTGCATCGCTTACGCAGGAACCTAGTACCTGCGCCGCGGCCGCATCACAGGTAGTTCAGTGGCTGGACGGGGGTGCCGTTGACGCGCGCCTCGAAGTGCAGGTGTGCGCCGAAGGAGTTGCCGGTGTTGCCAACGTAGCCGATGACCTGGCCCTGCTTCACCCTGGCGCCGCTCGTCGTGCCGAAGCGCGACTGGTGCGCGTAGCACGAGGACAGGGACCCGGTGTGCTGCACGCACGTGTAGTTGCCGTAGCCGCCCGATGCGCCCGTGCCCTGCAACAGCACGACCTTGCCGTTGGCGGCGGCGCGGATCGGAGTTCCGCCCGGCGCCGCGACGTCGATGCCGGCGTGAATGTGGCCCGGCCGCTGCTCGCCGAAAACACCGCTGATC
>Ga0136630_1000673_pt1 | contig 13492 bp, 15 predicted proteins | sample AntDrymUQ5682106_2_FD_105496 | JGI IMG/M metagenome (GOLD analysis project Ga0136630, IMG submission 105496) | Polar desert sand microbial communities from Dry Valleys, Antarctica - metaG UQ568 (21.06) | ecosystem: Environmental > Terrestrial > Soil > Desert | place: Antarctica: Dry Valley...
ACAACGTAGCCAACGAAACACAGACCGAAGCCAGAATCACGAATGGCACCATACAATGAGATCGACGCATTAAATCCCCCTCCAAGAAAATTCGGTCGCGTCCGTCTACTTACAACCTACCAATATGCCGGCACAAAATTCCCCTCCGAGAAGTTCGAGTATGCCCCTATGTATATAGATTACCTGTATGTCGGCACAAAAGATATGAAACTTTAATCTTTTTTACGGAATTGTTTCATTTCCACCACGTTTATCGTAACTAATGCTGAGAAAGCCGGGGAATTCCGCAGGATTCCCCAACAAAAATAAATTGCAAATAAACTGTGGCGGGCCGCTACTTTCTTCTATTCCGAGAACCAGCGTGTGATCTCGACTTTGTTCTCGGTGAAGAACCGCACGCCATCCTTGCCCGTGGCGTGCAGGTCGCCGTAGAAGGAGTTCTTGATCCCGTTGAACGGAAAGAACGCCATTGGCGCGGCCACGCCGATGTTTACCCCGAGCATCCCCGCCTCGACGGTCTCGCGCCAGCGCCGCACCGCCGCGCCGTTCTCGGTGAAGATGGAGCAGGCGTTCCCGAAATCCGAACCATTGGTGAACTTCACGGCCTCATCGAGGTTCTCCACGCGCACCACGGAGAGGACGGGGCCGAAGATCTCCTCTCTTCCAACCCGCATCTCGCCCGTGACCCCATCCAGGATTGTCGGACCCATGAAGAAGCCTTCCTCCCGAGGCGGCCTCCTCCCGTCGAGCACGACCGCCGCGCCCTCCTCTTCGCCGAGGTCCACATAGGAGCGGACCTTCTCGCGGTGAGAGTCCCGGATAACGGGCGTGAGTTCCGAGCCTTCTTCACTCCCCGGCCCAACCTTCATCGCCGAAGCCGCCTCCTTGAGACGTTCGACGAGCTCGTCAGCTATATCCCCGACCGCCACGAGGACGCTTCCGGCCAGGCATCGCTCTCCGGCGTTGCCGTAGGCGGAGGAGACGATATTGGGAACGGCTTGATCCAGGACCGCGTCGGGCATCACGATCATGGAGTTCTTCGCTCCGGCGAGCGCCTGCACCCTCTTGCCGTGGGCCGCGCCGTGACGGTAGACGTGTTCGGCCACGGGTTGGGAGCCAACGAAGGAGACGGCCTCGATATCCGGGTGCTCCAGGATCGCATCCACCGCCTCCCGCGCCCCATTGACGATGCTGAACACTCCATCAGGCAGACCAGCCTCCGAGAGCAACTCTCCCAGCTTCTGGACCGCAAGCGGCGTCCTCTCTGAAGGTTTGATGATGTATGAATTGCCCGCGGCGATGGCGACGGGGAGCGTCCACAGCGGCACCATGCAAGGGAAATTGAAGGGCGTGATCGCCGCGACCACCCCAAGCGGATAGCGGTACGATGCGTTGTCCACCCCGCGGGCCACGTCACGGGCCGTCTCCCCCATCATAAGCGTGGGCATCCCGCACGCGAACTCCACAACCTCGATGCCGCGCCGAACCTCCCCGCCAGCGTCCTTCCGGTCCTTGCCGTTCTCCAGAGTGACCAGAGACGCAAGCTTATCGAAGTTCTCCTCAAGGAGCATCTTGAACCTGAACAGGATACGCGCCCGCTCCACAACCGGCGTCGCCGCCCACGGGGGGAACGCTTCCTTCGCCTTTCGTACCGCCCGGTCCACGTCCGCTGCGGTCGAAAGCGGAGTCTCGGCTATGACCTCTCCGGTCGCCGGATCGTAGACTGGTTCGGTCTCCTGGCCGTTGTGTTCCTCCCACGCGCCCCCGACAAGATTCTTGACCTCTCTTAGCCTATCTCTCACGTCTTGCGCGCTCATCGCTACCTCCTGGCTTCCGGTCACTCGCCCATCTTCTTCATGGCTTCGAGGTTCTTGCGGTACAATTCATATGGGGCGTTCATCAAGTCCGTATAGGATTCCGCCGCCTCCCCGATCATCTGCTGGAAAGCCTCCATTTGCTTCCGGGAACCTTCCGTGAGATCCCTGGTCATGGCCTGGCTGCTCTTCGCGCCCTCTTTCAACTCCCCGGTCACGCCCTCGAAGAAGCCTCGGGTAAGCTCCGTGTTCTTCTCCTGTAGTTCGGAGAATTTCTCAACGGTCTCTCTGTACGATTCCATGCTCTCCGCGAGGGCGCGGTTGGTGCGCTCCTGACCCTTCAGCGCCTCGTCCACGACCTTCACGTATGACTGCATGGCCTTTGTCATGGCGCGGTTTGCCTCGGCCTGGCTCTCCATCACCCCGGTCATGCCTTCCACCCATCCCTGGGCCAGCTCGAAGTTCCTCCGCTGAGCTTCCACCGCGTTGCCGATCACCGCCCGGTGGGACTCCTCGAACGCCCGTGTCAGCCTCTGCGCGCCGCCTTGATCTCTCTCCGTCACCGCTGCCTCCCGCGAACCTAGCCTGCGACCCTCATTCTACCCATACGGCGCGGCGAGGGCTTTCGTCCAGGCTACCGTTTGATGGGCAAACAAGGCGGGCAACATACAGCGGGATGACTGGCTAACGGAAGGAACCTTTCATGCGCGCGATGGTAACGCCGGAGTTCGGTCCCCCAGATCTGTTCGAGAAGCGAGACTTGGGGAGGCCGAGCGTAGGTCCGGGAGAGATACTAGTGAGGGTCATGGCCGCGGGGACAAACGCCATAGACGCCAAGTTCAGGGCCGCGGGGGACTCGATGGGGCTTGAGGCTCCGGTCGTCCTGGGCGCCGACGTATCGGGGATCGTGGAGGAGGCCGGGCCTGGAGTCTCGGAGTTCTCCCCCGGCGATGAGGTTTACTACACGCCGGAGGTCTTCGGCCCCGGTTCCAACGGCGCATACGCCGAATACCATCTCGCCCCAGCTTACCTGGTGGCGAAAAAACCAGCCTCGATCTCTCACGAGGAGGCGGCGGCCGTCCCGCTCGCCGGAGGCACGGCGCACGAGACACTCATCGGGCGGCTCGACATAAAGGTCGGGGAGACGGTTCTGATCCACGGCGGAGCCGGCGGCGTGGGCTCCTTCGCCATCCAGATCGCCCGCGCCGCCGGAGCGAGGGTTCTCGCGACAGCCAGTCCCGATAACCAGGAGACGCTGAAGCAACTCGGCGCCGACGTGACGATCGACTACCGCGGCCAGGACTTCGTGGAGGTCTCGCTAGAAGACACCGACGGTGCGGGCGTGGACGCGGTCTTCGATTGCGTGGGCGGCGACACCATCGTGAACAGCATCGCGGCCACGAGACCTTTCGGTCGTCTCGCCACCATACTTGGGACTCAAGGGGACATTACTGCTATGTATCAGAAGAACCAGACGCTCCACGGCATCTTGCTGCACCGGGAGCGGGAGCGCCTCGACGCGATTACCTTGCTGATCGAACGCGGACAGATCGAACCGCTGGTGGACGAGGTGTTGCCGTTGGGCGAGGTCGGGAAGGTACACGAGCGGCTCGACTCGGGGCACGGGCGCGGCAAGGCCGTGTTGCGGGTGGCGGAGTAGCCTGAGAGTGGACCGGGACATGCCAGGGGCAATGATCGGCGCGATGACAAGCGGTGGGACGCCGTGCTCCGTACTTGACCGGATGCGGAAGGCGTACAACATCCCCGGCATGGACACGAAACCAGGGAGCGGACGCGGCTGTTGCTAGAAACGGTTTCGGATGCGAACCGGGATCAGCGCGAAATTCGACATCCGATCCGCCTCCCGAATGCTCGAAGAGGCGGATCTCATGCAAGTTGCGTTCCACGCCGACGACCGGAGATTGTTCGGCCTGGCACTCGGGGCGGCCTGGCAAACGGAGCCGCTAGTACTTGGCGATCACCCAGATGGCGTGGACGATGCCGGGAATATAACCGAGGATGGTAAGCAGGACGTTTATCCAGAATTGCTTCCCGATGCCCACCTGCAGGAACACGCCGAGCGGCGGCAGGATAATCGCGATGATGATGCGGAGTATGTCCATGATCAACCTCCAGTGGTCGGGTACGGTCGGGATCATACCCCGACACACAGGATTACGCCGCAGGTTCGCCAGAGTTTCTCAATGCGGAGTCCATCCAGCGAGGAAACCTGGACCAGAAGATTCCCTGCGCCACGCTCCACGACCGCGCGAAAGGCCGCCGCGCCAGGCAATCTAGTTGCAGCGTGACGACCGTTCCCCTGCCCGACTCCTCGGCCCAGAACCGGAGCCGCGTCGGACGGAACAGCCGGGGGCTGATCGCATAGCTCCCGTAGAAATATTGGAGGTCCCGGAAAGCGGCTCTCCCCGCTTCGGGATCTCGCACCTCCCCAATTATCCCGGCTACGTTCAGGAATGGCCCGTGGTGGACGTTGAGGACGCCGGGCTCGAAGCCGCCATCCACGAACTCGACCCGGTACGGCCACACCTGCCCCTCAACGAAAGTCGCCGGGTCATTCAGCCACGCCCAGACGCGCCCGATGGGATGCGGCGTCCTGAACATCTTCCGGTAGGCGTGCGGCGTGAACCCTTCAGGGGCGCCGTTTGGAACGTGGATGTCCGTGGCCTGGATGTTCCGGTCTACGAGTCGTCGCGACCGTGGACTTCAGCGGGCGGGCTCGTCGCCTCGACGGCGGTGAAGGCGTCCAGGATCTTGTACGTGTGCGAAGCGCCTTTCGGGACGAGCCACGAGTCGCCGGGTTCGAGCAGGACCATCTGCCCTTCCAGGTGAAGTTCAGCGCGGCCCGAGATCACAAACCCCACTGTCTCGTAGTCACGCTTCTCCTCCGGCTTGGACTCGCCCGGCTCCTCTCCATCCCACAACCGCATCGAGACGGATTTCCCATCCGCCAGATACTTCTGGCCCATCTCACCCTTCGGCGATGTTTTGGAACTGACTTTCTTGACGCTCTTGTCTTCGGTCACAATTCTCTCCTTATCTCTGGCTTTTCCACGAAGTACGTGCTTACCCGACAGTACGCAGCGCTACTCGCCTGCCTTTACATTGGCAAGCCGAAGATGGTCTCGACTTTCGTATAGTCACCTGCGAGGCGACCGAGCGGCTGGAGGGCGGCAATATCTATGCGGCCGTCCTCGTAGAGGTCGTCGCGGACGTGGAAGCGAACCATGCGCGCTAGCACGAGATGATCCTCACCTATCGGTAGCACCCGGTCGAGGCGGCATTCCATGCTGACGAGCGCCTCTTCGACCCGCGGGGCCGAAACGGCCTCGCACTGCGCGGGCGCGAGGCCCGCCGCCTCGAACTCGTCCACTTTGGGAGGGTGGACTTTGGAGGATTCGTGCATGGCGTTGGCGAGCGGGAGCGATACGACGTTGATGACTAGCTCGCCCGTGTCGCGGATGTTGTCGAGGGTGTCTTTGGTGGGGCGGTCTCCCTCGGTGCGCGGCCCGATGGAGATTGCCAGCGTCGGCGGGTTGCGCGAAGCCACGGTGAAGAAGCTGAAAGGCGCGAGGTTGCGCCAGCCCCCGCGGCTCACGGTCGAAGCCCACGCGATGGGACGCGGGACGACCGAGCCTATGAGGAGCTTGTAGCAATCTCGCACGTCCAGATTGTCCGGGTTCAGGATCACGATTCCCTCTTCTCTCTGGTCGTGTTCGTGACCTGAGCCTACTTCTTCGCGGTGGGCCTTGCCTGAGCGAGATCGCCGGATTCTCAGACGCCGATCTCGGGTGCTTTTCACGAGAACAACAAAATGGCGCGGCCTCCTCAGGGAGACCGCGCCACGAGAACGGTAGCGTTACCTGCTGGCGACGGCGCCGACTCCGAGACCTTCAGTGACGCGCTCTCCTAGTTCGGGAGCTACTTTGCTCCAGTATTCGGCCACGCGGGTTTTCATGTCCGGCTGAACATCTTCCCAACTGGCATGTCCGACTATGTTCGAGACCAGGCGGGACTTCGCATCGTCGTCGAGGACATTGTTCCACATGTTGGTGGCCTGTCCGAAGTCGTCATCGTCTGTGCGCTTGACGTATGCGTAGCGTCCGATCTCTCCCCCCTCAGTCTCCCAGGTGGTGTCGCGAGCATGTTCGGGGTCCGCCTTCGGGCCGCCGTAGCTGTTAGGCGCGTAGGTCGGCTGATCGCCGGAGTGCTGGTAGCGCATCGGGCCGTCGAAGTTGTAGCTGTTTACGCTGGCCTTCGGCTGGTTGACGGGAAGTTGGAGATAGTTCGGGCCGATCCGGTACCGGTGCGTGTCCGGGTAGCTGAACATCCGTCCGAGTAGCATCTTGTCCGGGCTCGGGCCGATGCCGGGGACCATGTTCGACGGCTCGAACGCGGCCTGCTCTATCTGGGCGAAGAAGTTCTCCGGGTTGCGGTCGAGGACCATGCGCCCGATCTCGATGAGCGGATATTCCCCTTGCGGCCAGACTTTCGTGAGGTCGAACGGGTTGTAGTGATAATCCACGGCGTCCTCGAACGGCATGATCTGAACCTTCAGCGTCCAGGAGGGATGGTCACCGGACTCGATGGCGTTCCAGAGGTCGAAGCGGTGGAAGTCCGGGTTCTCGGCGGCCATCGCGCCGGCTTCTTCCTCGGTGAAGAACTCGATGCCCTGGTCGGTCTTGAAGTGGTACTTGACCCAGAACTTCTCGCCGCCCTCGTTCTCCCACAGGAACGTGTGGCTACCGTAGCCGTTCATGTTCCGGTAGGACTTTGGGATACCCCGGTCGCCCATCAGCCACATTACCTGGTGCGTCGTCTCCGGTGAGAGCGTCCAGAAATCCCACTGCATGTTGTGCGAGTGGCGTCCGGTGTTCGGCTGGCGCTTCTGGGAGTGGATGAAATCCTGAAACTTGCTCGGGTCGCGGACGAAGAAGATCGGGGTGTTGTTACCGACGAGATCGTAGTTCCCCTCGTCCGTGTAGAATTTGAGCGAGAACCCGCGCGGGTCGCGCACGGTATCCGGGAAGCCCTGCTCACCGGCCACCGTTGAGAAGCGGGCCAGCATCTCGGATTTGTTGCCCTTCTTCAAGAAGTCCGCCCGGCAATATTTCTCCGCCTCGCCGTTGGCCTCGAAGTAGCCGAACGCCCCGCTGCCCTTCGCGTGGACGACGCGCTCCGGTACGCGCTCGCGGTTGAACTGGGCCATCTTCTGGATCAGGTAGTGGTCATGGAGCGCGATCGGGCCCGCCGGCCCCGTAGTAAGCGAATGCTCGTCACTCGGCGCGGAGATGCCCGAATCGGTCGTAGTTACCGGACGCTGCTCATGTTCGTTCACGCTGTCCTCCTATTTCCTCGTGGATTTCCCGTTCCTCTACCGTAAGAACCGGCTACGCCGATCTCTAAAGCCAAGGTGCTACGGATTCTATAATAGACACCCCCCTAAACGCCACTACGAAATAACTAACACCGAATCCGGGTGAAGAGTTCGCTACGTTGGTGAGCTTGGGAGTCGGAGGTGCTTCGCTTCGGGGACCGGGAGTCGAAAAACGAGATATCTCGACTCCCGTCCAAGCAACGAGGGCCGCCTGAACACCGGGAACATCCCTTTCTGATCTGATTAATGCGTGTCAGGAGCGGGCCCGGCGTCCCTCACTTCCTGGGAGACTCCGGCCTCGAACTGCTTGAAGTTCTCCCGGAACAAGGCGGCGAGCTTCTTCGCCTGCTCGTCGTAGGCGTCGCCGTCCTTCCAGGTATTGCGAGGGTCGAGTATCTCATTCGGCACGCCGGGAACATCGGCGGGGACGTTCAGTCCGAAGATGGGGTCGGGGTTTGTCTCGACGCCATCCAACTCCCCGTTTATGGCGGCGCGGACCATGCCGCGGGTGTGGTCGAGGTCTATGCGCTCGCCGGTCCCGTATGGGCCGCCGGACCATCCGGTGTTTATCAGGTAGCAGCGGGTCCCGTGTTCGCGCATCTTCTCAGAGAGCATGGTCGAGTAGGTGGTCGCGGGCAACGGGAGGAACGGCGCCCCGAAGCACATCGAGAAGGTGGCTTCTACCTCGGACTCCATCTCCTGTTCGGTGCCGGCGAGCTTGGCGGTGTAGCCGGAGAGGAAGTAGTAGGCGGCCTGTTCGGGGGTGAGGGAGCTTATGGGCGGCAGCACGCCGAAGGCGTCCGCGGAGAGGAAGAAGATCGCCTCGGGGTGGGCGCCGCGGCCTGATGGCACGAAGTTGTCTATGTATTCCAGCGGATAGGCTACGCGGGTGTTCTCGGTGAGGGAAGCGTCGGAGTAGTCCTCGGCGCGAGTCCTGCGGTCAATGATAACGTTCTCGAGCACCGCCCCGAAGCGGATGGCGTACCAGATCTGAGGCTCCTTCTCCGGTGAGAGGTCAATGGTCTTGGCATAGGAGCCGCCCTCGAAGTTGAAGATGCCCTCGTCTGTCCATCCATGCTCGTCGTCGCCGATGATGCGCCGCGTGTCGTCCGTCGAGAGCGTCGTCTTCCCCGTCCCGGATAGACCGAAATACAGGGCGATGTTGTTCCCGATTTCGCTCCCGTCCTCAGCCGAAGCATTGGCGGAGCAGTGCATCGGGAGGACGCCGTGCTCGGTGGGCAGGACAAAGTTCAGGACGGTGAATATGCCTTTCTTCATCTCCCCGGCGTAGCCAGAGCCGCACGCCAGCACGAGCTTGCGCGAGAAATCCAGGGCGACGAACGTCTCGGAATCGGTGTCGTCCACCTCCCGGTCGGTCAGGAAGCCGGGGACGGAGATCACGGTCCACTCAGGCTCGAAGTCGTCGAGCGCCTCGCGGGGCGGACGCCGGAAGAGCTGGCGGGCGAAGAGAGCGTGCCACGCGAGCTCGGTTACGACCTGAACATTCAGGCTGTAGCGAGGGTCGGCTCCGGCGTAGGCGTCCACCACGTAGACCTCGTCGAGGTTCTCCAGGTACGACATCGCCCGCCCGAGTATGCGGTCGAACTTCTCCGGCGAGACGGATTGGTTGACCGCGCCCCACGCTACCTTCTCGCGGGTCGTGTCGCTCTCGACTATGAAACGGTCTTTCGGGGAGCGTCCCGTGCGCTTGCCGGTTCGGGCAACCAAAGCGCCGGAGGCCGAGATCATGCCCTCGCGCCGCCTGACCGCCGCCTCCACGAGCCGGGCCGGTGGCAGGTTCTCGTGTACCGCGCCGAGATGCCCGATGCCGAAGTTCCCCAGCGTCTCCTTGCGTTCAGCTACGTCCATGTATCGTCCCTTTCACCCCATGTTTTCGGCCCGGAAAGGGCCGCCTGGCGCACGACGGTTCATGCCGACGCGCCTACGCCACTCGTGGCCCGAATTCTAACAAACGCCGGATGCCGCCGCCCCCATGTCCTCTCCAACAATGCTAACGTGAACATAACTGGCCGGATACCCGGAAGAGGAGGACAACGTGACGAGCATGGATGAGCGTCGGGCGTATTTGGACGAGTTGGTGCAGAAGCGAGGTTATGTCCTCGATTATCACAAGGTATTGGCGGAGCAAGACTTCGACGCGCTGCGGGCTTTGAACGGTCTGATCGAAGCCGTCTACCTCAAAGAGCGGCGCCTGGACCGCAAGACGAAGGAGCTACTCTTCGTCCTGAGCCTGACGGTAATGCGCTCAGATAAAGGCCACATAAAGAGCCACGTCAACGCCGCCCTTGAGGCCGGGGCTACGGCGGGAGAGGTGCTCGAAGCCATAGAGCTGTCCATTCCCGAAGCAGGCATAGTAGCCTTCCAGCACGGCTTCGACGCCTGGAAGGAGGTCGTCGGCGCGACAGGCATCGAACCAACCGTCGAGGCTTTCGAGAGGAGCAAAGACGGCTAGAGCGCGGCGCTCCGGCCCTCTCTCGACAACAGAAACTCATCGGCGATGGGTCAGTAGCTTCCGCCGGTTAGTGACGCTGCTCCGCCTCCTCGCCGGCTTACCGGTGCCGGCGGGGATGAAGCGAGGTTAGCCGGCGGCCATTCAGCGCGCCTCGCACAGCAGGTCCTCCAGCGCCTCCGACGATACGCCCATGTGGGCCAGCATCCTGACGGCCGTCCCGTCCTCGTTGCGCAGGATCCCGAGCAGGACGTGCTCGGTGCCGATGTGGCCGTTTCTGAACCGCACCGCCTCCCTCAACGCCCGCTCCAGCGCGTTCTTGGCCCGGGGGGAGAAAGGGACCCGGCGGCCTCGGGGTATGCGCATGTCGAAGGTTTTCCCCACCTCCCGGCGCACCTCTTCCAGGGAGACACCGACCGAAGACAGTGCCTCGGAGAGCATCGCTTCGGACTCCTGGCGCGCAGCGTCGAGTGTTACACCCGACGCGGAGAGCGCCTCGGCGCCTATCCCCTCGTCCGCGCTCAAGATCCCGAGCAGAAGGTCCTCATCGCCCACCGAGTCGTGGCCCAGCATCCTGGCTTCGTCCACGGCGGCCTCCACGCATCTACGGCATTCCCTGGTAAAACGGCTGAAGATCACTGGTCCTCTCCCTTCCTTCTGGACCTTTCCCCTGGGTACCTGTCCCGGATCCTCTTCGCGTGCTTCTTATGCACGGCCTGCTTGCTCACGCCCAACACCTCAGCGATCCTCGCCCACGACCATCCCGCGATGATGGCGTTCTCGACCTGCGCCGCCTCCACTGCCTCCAGCGTCCGCCTCAGGGCCACCACCGACTCCAGACCATCCCTGGGATCATCCTGCCCACCAACCCGCGTTTTCGCCTTCTCATCCATGCGTCAACTATAGTTGACGTAGTAGAGTTTGTCAACTTCGGTTGACGATATTCTCGGGAACACAGTCCTGGTGTAAATGAACCTCGCTACAAAACCCGCGCCCCATGGAAGGACTCAGCCAGGCAGAAACGACGCCGGTTCGACTCGGTGATCTGAACCGATGCCCCATGCCGGCGCGGAAACCGCTCATGTAGCATTCCTCTGTCCTTGCGGTGTGGTAGGGATGAGCAGCCGCGGAAACGTATCAGAAGGTTGCCAGGAAAGTTTCCAGAGATTCTCGCTCGTAACGCTTGTCGTAACGGTTAGGAGACGCTCGCCCGCTACGGTGATGGGGAAGAGAGGCGGTCCGAGCGCCTGGGAAAGAGCGAGAGATGATCGGGAACACCGCAGACAAGTCGAGCGTTGAGTGGGCGGCGCTCTTCGCGTACGCGGCCGGCGTCACCGGCATCATCGCCAACCTCTTCCTCATCATCCTGTATATCCAGCTCGGGTTGCAGGCCGGGCGGCCCGAGGACGGGACCCTGCTCGGCCCGGTCGGCGAGCTGGCAGGTTCGGCCAACGACCTGTTGGGATCTCTCGCGGCAGCGTTCATGATCCCCGTCGCGCTCGCCCTGGCCAGACACCTGCCGCGGCGGCCGGCCACGCGCGTCACGCAGGCGGCCGGTCTCATCGCCATGGCGCTCCTGACCGTCGGAGGTCCGCTGCTCGTGCTCGAGGTGCTCGCGTTCGACGCCGCGACGCTGAACGCAGTGGCATCCTACATAGTCCTCTGTATTTGGCTGTTCCTGACCAACCGGTGGTTGCGCTTGTCGGATGCCCTCGGGCTTCGGGTAACGCGGTTCGGTGAGTTTGCTGGTGCCGGCTACCTGGTTGGATTCCTGATCGTTGGGCTGGGCCTCCTGTTGCCTTGGATGTCCTGGCCGCAGCTGGTGGTGTTCGGCGTCGGCCTGGTGATCGGGCTGCCCGCCTGGCTCGGCATCCCGGTCTGGTTCGTGCTCCTCGGCAGACACCTCGGGGCGTCAGCAGGATGAGCCCACGCGCCTCCCCACCTTCCACCGCCCTGCACGGGCGCTGGCTCTTCCTTACCCGCGTGGCGTGGGTGGCGGTGGCCATCACGGCGCTGGCTATAGTCGTCTTCAGTGTTCCGAGCAGCTTTGAGCACTATCGTGGCGTGTGCACCGCCGAGGCCGAAGTATGTGTGGAGCGGGCGGTGGATCAGCCCACCCCGGAAGGCGTGCGGGCGTTACAGGACGTTGGTTTGTCGGTGCGTTCCTACGCGCTCCTGAACGTCGTCGTGGACAAGGTCTTCCAGTTGATGTGGTTTGCGGTGGGCGCGCTCATCTTCTGGCGACGTTCAGACGACCGTATGGCGCTGCTGGTTTCGGTGTTTCTGGTGTCTTTCGGGCCGGTCACGGTCGACCCGACGGCCGCAAACGCCTTGATCTCCTCCCAACCAGCCTGGTGGTTGCCTGTCCGGAGCGTGGAGAACGTGGGCGACGTCAGCGTCGTACTGTTCTTCTTACTGTTTCCTAGCGGACGGTTCGTGCCGCATTGGACGCGCTGGCTAGCGGTCGCGTTAATCGCTTTCCAAGTTAGCGGCGTACTCTTCCCAGGGGTGTACTCTCGCTCGCCCTCCCTGGAGACGGTTTCGTTCTTGGTGTTCTTGGGGGGCGTAGTGAGCCTGGTCTGGTCCCAGGTCTATCGTTACCGCAGGTTCTCCTCTCCAGCGCAACGGCGGCAGACCAAGTGGGTCGTGTTCGGCACGACCCTGGGTGTCGCGGGAACCTTCCCCTTCCAGCTGCCGGTGGATCTCTCGTTGGTCGGCGGGGACACGCCGCTCACGCTGCTGCTTCTCAAAACGGGCTTCACGTTGTCCTTCCTGCTCGTCCCCCTGTCCGTAAGCGTGGCCGTGCTGCGCTCGCGTCTGTTCGACGTGGACATCCTCATCAACCGCACCCTCGTCTACGGTTCGCTGACGACGGTGCTGGTTGCGGTCTACTTCGGCGGGATCGTCCTGTCGCAGAGGCTCTTCGTCGCCTTCACCGGCCAGAGGCCCACCCTCGTGGTCGTTGCCTCCACGCTCCTGATCGCCGCGCTGTTCAATCCCCTGAGGCTGCGCATCCAGTCCTTCATAGATCGCCGCTTCTACAGGAGAAAATACGACGCGAGAAAGACCCTCGAAGCCTTCTCGACGAAGCTCAGGGACGAGACCGACCTGGACGGGTTGAGAGAGGACCTTGTGGGGGCGGTCAAGGAGACCGTGCAGCCCGCCCACGTCTCCGTGTGGCTACGGTCCCCCGACGAAATACATCGGCGTGAGGAGTCGCCGGGATGAGCCGCCGCGCCGCCACCTGGTTGGCATGGTCGCTGGTTGCGTTATCCGTGGCGCTGCTCGTGGGCGGGATCTCGCTGGCTCTAGTGACGAGGTCCACCGTTGCGGAGCTTCCGAACGGCGGGGCGGCGGATGGCGCGATACTTACCCTGGCCAGGGTGCTTGCCTTCTCGGTCGTGGGCGCCATCGTCGCTTCCCGCCAACCCCGCAACGCCATAGGCTGGATCTTCTGCACCACGGGCCTCGGAGCAGGCCTCAGCACCCTCGCGAGGGGCTACACCGAGTACTGGCTCGCAAGCGGCTCCGGCCCCAGTAGCCTCGCCGAGACGGCTGCGTGGTTCAGCTCGTGGGCGTGGATCCCCCTGGTACTCGTCCCAACGAGCTTCCTGCTGCTGTTGTTCCCCGACGGCCGGCTACCCTCGCCCCGCTGGCGGCCCGTGGCATGGTGCGCGGGGCTTGGGATCGCCGGCTTCGTCGCGAGCTACGCGCTGGAGGCCGGGCCGCTCGGGGACATCCCACAGATTGTGAACCCTTACGGCGTCGATAGCCCAGTTCTGAGGATAGTGGGGGTCGCGACTGCCGGGGTGG
>Ga0136630_1000676_pt1 | contig 13478 bp, 9 predicted proteins | sample AntDrymUQ5682106_2_FD_105496 | JGI IMG/M metagenome (GOLD analysis project Ga0136630, IMG submission 105496) | Polar desert sand microbial communities from Dry Valleys, Antarctica - metaG UQ568 (21.06) | ecosystem: Environmental > Terrestrial > Soil > Desert | place: Antarctica: Dry Valley...
CCGAGGCAGGTTCTGTGGGTTCGGCGACAGCCGCCGGGTCGACGTACTCCACGCACGGCGAGCACATGATCCCCTTCTACCTGTTCTACTCGATGTTCGGCTTCCAGCGGACCGGCGACTCGATCTGGTCGGCGGCCGACCAGCGCGCGCGCGGCTTCCTGCTTGGCGCTACCGCCGGCCGCACGACCCTGAACGGAGAGGGCCTGCAGCACGAGGACGGCCAGTCGCTGCTGCTGGCGGCGACCAACCCGGCCGTGGTCACCTACGACGCATCGTTCGCCTTCGAGCTGGCCGTCATCGCCGAGGACGCCATCGCCAAGATGCTGGGCGATCCCGGCGAGGACGTCATCTACTACCTGACGATGTACAACGAGCCTGTCGTGCAGCCGCCGATGCCCGACGGTCTGGACGAGGAGCTGATCCTCAAGGGCCTGTACCGCTACGCCGAGGGCGATCGAGACAACAAGTCCCACCGTGCGCAGATCCTGGCCAGCGGCTCGGCGATGGGGCTGGCGCTGGGGGCCCAGCGGCTGCTGGCCGACGAGTGGGACGTCGGTGCCGACGTGTGGAGCGCCCCGGGCTGGGTCCAGCTGCACCGCGACGGCAGCGACTGCGACAGCTACAACCGCCTGCACCCCACCGAAGATCAGCGCACGCCCTACGTCACCTCGGCGTTGGACGGCGTGGAAGGCCCGGTGGTCGCCGTCAGCGACTTCCAGAAGGCCGTGCCCGGGTTGATCGCACCATGGGTCCCTGGGCGCTTCGCGGTGCTTGGCACCGACGGCTTCGGCCACTCCGACACCCGCGCGGCACTCCGGCGCCACTTCAGGATTGACGCCGAGTCCATCGCCGTGGCCGTTCTCGCCGAGCTGGCGGTTGCCGGCGACATCAAGCGCGAGGTGGTCGCCGAGGCTATCCAGCGCTACGACATCGACCCGGACGCCACCACCGAAGTTGTCTGACGCATACATGCCGGGCCGAAACCGCCCGGCGTGCCGATAGGAGTCCCGAGACGATCCGTGCCTGCGATGAGGTGAGGCACGGGATCGGCGTCTGCGGGGTGCTAGCCGGGGTTCGGGATCGGCATGATCAAGTCGTGCTGTTGTAGCATGCAACAATGCTCACCGTGCCTGAGGCTGCTCGCCGGATCAGCCGCAACCCCGAAACCATCCGGCGTTGGATCCGGGCGGGTCGGCTCCGCTCGCAGAAGATCGGCACGCAGTACCTCGTCGATGAGGCCGACCTCGACGCATTGGCCGACAGCGACGACGAGATGCTGCCATTGCCCGAGGGCTGGCAACGCACGATCGACGGTTCTCCGATGCCCAACATCGTGCGGGCCGTGCGTGAGAGCCGCCGGGGTCGCTGATCCGTGCTGGTGCTCGACGCGAGCCTTGTGGTCGGCGCGGCCGCCGGTGAACAGGGCGATCAGGAGCTGCCCGACGATGACCTCGTGGCTCCTCCGCTCCTGTGGCCTGAGGCTCGGTCGGTACTGCATGTCCTGAAGTGGCGAGGCGACCTTTCCGCCGCTGTTGCCGACGCTGCGTTGCGGCGTCTGCCGGCCTTTCCTATCCAGGTGCGCCAACCTCAGCGTCTCGGCGAAGCCGCATGGGCTGTCGCCGACGAGTTCGGCTGGGCCAAGACCTATGACGCGGAGTACATCGCGTTGGCGCGAATCCTGGGTTGTCGGCTGGTGACCGCAGACGCGCGGTTGCGCCGGGGAGCCGACCGCCTCGGGTTCGTCGTAGGCCCGACTGAGCTGTAGCCGTCCGGTCAGGCCAGCTTTACGGCCTGCAGTGCAAGAACAGCGGGATGCGCTGCCAGCGCCGCCGCTTCGCATCGTCGGTCACCCAGTGGTCAAGGTGGGCTGGCTCGCGTAGGGCCTCGATGAGCAGGCCAGCGCGCTCGCAGGCTAGCGAGTACGCCTCAACGGTGCGGTGCTGACTGTGGAAGGTCATCGACTGCCCCACCTTGTCGACGGTCTCGGCGTGCCACCACGGCCGCGCACAGTCGACCACGTGGCCGCAGGACCCGGGCGATCTCGGCGACGGCGCCTTCCAGGTCGTCGACGTCCTGCAAGGACATGTGCGCCACCGCCAGGTCCGCGGCGCCGTCGGCCAGTGGCAGCCTGATGGCGTCGGCGATCACCACCGGTTGCGGCTGCGGGTGAGTGCGCACGGCTCGCGCCAGTGTGGGGGAGGCGTCAATGCCGAGGACGCGGTGGCCGCGGGCAGCCAGCACACGCAGCAGCCGTCCCTCGCCGCAACCGACATCCAGAGTTAGCCGGCCCGGCCCCGGCAGCAGCTCCGACAGCGTGGACAGGTTCAGTTGCCAGAAGGACTCATCAAGGGCTGGTGTGCGGGCCCAGGCGATCCACTCCTCGGCGTGGCGTTCCCAGGCCGCGCGCAAGCTGTCGTCTTTCACGGCCAAGACGATAGAGGTACGATGATTACTCGAACACCTGTTCGATTCGGCGAAAACGCCTTCCCGACGCCGAGGGAAGGTCGCCGTGCTCGAATTCACGCATCTCGCTGCGCGGACGTCGTACTCGTTGCGTGACGGAGTCATCCGCCCCCGTGAGCTGGCGGTGGCCGCCTACGAGCGCGGCATGGACACCATCGGCGTGGCCGACCGCGACGGGCTGTACGGCGCCGTCCGCGTCGCCGAAGCCTGCAACGTCGTCGGCGTCCGCCCGATCTTCGGCGCCGATCTCGCCCTGGCCCACGACTCACGCCGCCCCGGCTGGTCGGCTGCTCGCGTCGATGCCTCAGGCGGGGACCCGGCTACCAGCCCTCCGAGGGACGCTGCGCTCGCAAGGAGCCCTCTCCGGACTGGTAGCCGGGTCCCCTTCGCCGATCGTGGGGCTGATGGCCGGGCCCCCTTCGCGCGGCCGTTCAAAGGGCCGGGGTCTGGGGCGGCGTGGCTGACCGACGACGCCGCTCGGGTGACGTTGATCGCGCGGACGCAGCACGGCTACGCCAACCTCTGCCGTGTGGTGAGTGATCACCATCTGGAGTCGGAGCGGGGTAGTCCCCACACCACCTGGGAGCAGTTTTCTCGACGCCCTGATGGGTGGTTCGTGCTGCTCGGGGATGACAGTCCCGTGGCGCGGCTGCTGGATGTGGACCGGCCTGGGGCGGCGGAGGCCGAGGCGCGGCGGTGGATGGAACTGGTGGGACCGTCGTCGGTGCTGGTCGGGGTGACTCACCATCTGGCGCCGGGTGACGACACGCGGGCGCGAGCCCGCTTCACCCTCGCCGACCGGCTGGGACTGCGGGCCGTGGCGCACCAAGCCCCCCGCTACCTGACGCCCGCCGACGCGCGGGTCGCCGACGTGATGGACGCGGTGCGCCAGCAGGTGCCGCTGGACCCTCGCCATGCCAGCCGCCGCAACGCCGAGGGCTATCTCAAAACCGCCGCCGAGATGGCCAGGGTGTTCGCCGAGCGGCCCGACGCGCTGGACAACGCCACCTGGGTCGCTGACGCCTGCCGGGTCGACCTCGAACTCGGCCAGCTGCGCGTCCCCGACTTCGTGGCCTGCGGCGACGACCCGCTGGCCGAGCTGCGCGCCCGCTGCGAGGCCGGCTTGGCCGAGCGCTACGCCGACATCGGCGATCGGCACCGTGACCTGCTCGACCGCGAGCTGGCGATGGTCGCCAAGCTCGGCCTGGCGCCGTACTTCCTGACCGTGGCTGAGATCATGGACCTCATCCGCGGCAAGCAGATCATGGCCGCCTGCCGCGGTTCGGCCGCTGGCAGCGTGATCACCTACGCCTTGCGCATCAGCGACGTCGATCCCGTCGCCCACAACCTGGTGTTCGAGCGGTTCATGAACCCCTACCGCGACGACCTGCCTGACATCGACATCGACGTTGAATCCGCCCGCCGCGAGGACATCTACCGCGAGCTGCTCGAGCGCTACGGCGAGGACCGGGTCGCGTGCGTGGCCATGGTCGACACCTTCAAGGCGCGCATGGCCATCCGTGAGGTCGGCAAGGCCCTGGGCATGCCGGCCAACGAGATCGACTACATCGCCAAGTCGTTCCCGCACGTGCGCGCCGGTGACGTGCGCTCCGCCCTGGCGCACCTGCCCGAGATGCGTGGGCTGAACCTGGACCGCACCCACCTCGCGCTGCTGTTCGACGTGGTCGAACGCCTCGACGGCTTCCCTCGCCACATCGCCCTGCACCCGTGCGGGGTGCTGCTATCCGACCGCACTCTGCGCGACCGCGTGCCGCTGGAGCGCAGCGCCAACGGGTTCGCCATGGCGCAGTTCGACAAGGACGACGTCGAGTCGCTGGGCCTGTGCAAACTCGACATCCTCGCGGTGCGGATGCTGTCGAGCATGACCCACTGCGTCGAGGAGGTGCACCGCACCCGCGGCGAAGACATCGACTTCGAGCGGGTGGCGTGGGACGACGCCGACACCTACGAGCTGATCCGCTCCACCCGGACGCTGGGCATGTTCCAGATCGAGTCACCCGGCCAGCGTGAGCTGGTTGGCAAGTTCCAGCCCGAGCACCTGTCCGACCTGGTCGTGGACATCTCGCTTTTCCGGCCCGGGCCGGTCAAGGGCGACATGGTTGGCCCGTTCCTGCAACGAAGACTCGGGCAGTCCAAGGTCGTCTACCCGCATCCGCTGCTGGAAGAGGCGCTGGGCGAGACCTTCGGCGTGATCGTCTACCACGAGCAGGTGATGCGATCGGTGGCGGCGCTCACCGGCTGCGACTTGGCGACCGCCGACCTGGTCCGCCGGCGCCTCGGTGACCCGAATGAGTTGGATGACCTGCATGCCTGGTTGGTGGGTGGCGCCCGTCAGCGGGGGGTGCCCGAGGGGGTCGCCGAGTCGCTTTGGCACGCCCTGGCACAGTTCGCGTCGTTCGGGTTCTGCAAGGCGCACGCGGCGGCGTTCAGCGTGCCGACCTACCGCTCGGCGTGGCTCAAGGCGCACTACCTGCCCGAGTTTGTGGCCGGGTTGCTGACCCACGATCCCGGCATGTATCCCCGGCGGCTCCTACTCGACGACGCGCGCCAGTTCGGGGTGGCGGTGCTGCCGTTGGACGTCAACCGCTCGGCGCGTGACTACCGGGTCGAGCGGCTGCCGGCCGATGAGGCGTGGGCGCTCCTCGGCTTGGAAGCCAAGAAGAAGGGTTGGTCACACATTCGTGACCAACCCTTCTTTCTGCCGCCTGGGTGGCGGTGGGATGCGGAAGGGCAAACCCCTGTGCCGGCGAGTGGGTTCGACAAAGGCGGGGTGCCGGGGGAGCCCGGGTGGCGGTTCGGGGTGCGGCTGGCGTTGCAGGACGTAGCAGGGATCGACGACCGGATGACCGACAGCCTGCTGCTGGCACGGCCGTTCACGTCGGTGGGTGACCTGCGCCGGCGCGCAGCGCTGTCCGCCCCCGTCGCCGAGGCGCTGGCACACGCCGGGGCGCTGGACATCCTCGGCGGCGTCGGCCTGAGTGAACCGGGATCGGGCACACCTCGGACGAGAAGGGACCTGCTGCTGGAGGTCAGCGAGCGCTGGTCCGGCCTCCGCCGCCACCAACCGTCCGACCCCGACGCGCCCGAACAGCTCGAGCTGCTGGAACGACCAGCATCGCCGGGACTGACGGAGTACGGACTCAGCGAGAAGGTCCGCGCCGAGCTGGAGGTGCTCGGCATCGACGCCTCGATCCACGTCATCCGCTTCTACGACGGCTTGCTCGACACCCTCGGCGTCACCCGGGCAGTCGATCTGCTGTCCTATCGCAACGGCCAGCGGGTGCGCGTAGCGGGGGTGAAAGTCGCCACCCAGACCCCGCCGGTGAAGTCCGGCCAACGGATCATCTTTTTGTCGCTAGACGACGCGACCGGCGTGAGCGACGCGACGTTCTTCGAGTCGGTGCACGACCGCTGCGCGTGGACGGTGTTCCACTCCTGGCTGTTGGTCGTCGAGGGGACCGTGCATCGCACGGGGCGCCGAGGGGTGTCGCTGAACGCCGAGGTGGTATGGGATCTACGCCGGCTGATGCACGCGTGGCGCGATGGATGGCTCGACGAGGCGCTGACCCAGCAGGGACCACAGGGCAACCAGGCCGCGCGCGACTTCTCCGACCAGTCACCGTCGGGTATCCAAGGGGCACCCGGCCGCTCGGGTCTGCGGCCGAACGGCGCGACCTCGGCCGATCCGGCGGACCGCCATCCGGGTGTGGACCATGGTGACCTCGCCCGGCTGCCGCGCAGCCATCCGGCGCATCCACAGCACGACGCCTGGCAGCGGGGCCAGCGGGAGCAGCAGGAGCGACCGTGGCGCCAGCGGCGTCAGGAGGAGGAGGGAACCGATCCGCCGCGCAAACTGTGGCACTCCTCGCCCGGCTCGGCCGGCGGCTGAAGGCCCGGCAGGTGGACGACGAACTGCGCGCCGCCGGCCTCGCTCTCGCCCGCCTCCGCGTGACCGCCGTGGGCCTCGGCCAGCGCCCGCACGATGAACAGCCCCAACCCCAGCCCTCCGGCTCGCCGGCGGTCCTCGCCGCGCTGGAACTTGGCGAACACCACCTCCCGCTGATGCTCTGGGATCCCCGGCCCGTCGTCGGCCACCGTCAGCCTCAACCCGTCCCCCCACGGCGCGCCGGTCACGATAACGTGCGACCCCTTCGGGGTGTACTTGATGGCGTTGGCGACCAGATTGGTCACAATCCGGCTCAAGGCGTCGCTGTCGATCCAGCACTCAAGCGGGCGGGCTGGCACGACCACCTTGAGGACGTGTGCTCCCGCAGTGGCCCGCAGGGCGTCGACGGTCCGCGACAGCATGGTCGACACGTCGCTGCGGCGGCCCTGCAACGGCAACGTTCCGTCTCGCGCCTGCGAGGCGTTGAGCAGGTCGTCGACCAGCCGGTTGAGCCGCCACCCCTCGTGGCGCGCCGTGCCGGCCATGTCCTGGATGCGGCCGGGCCGCAGGCGCTCGGCGCCTCGTTCGATGGTCTGCAGCAAGCCGATCATGGACGTCAGTGGCGTGCGCAGCTCGTGGGTGATCAAGGCCAGGAACTCGTCTTTGAGCTGGTCAAGCTCGGTGAGGTCGGCCACGCGCTCCTCGCTGATCGCGTGGCGTCGGGCGTTGGCGATGGCGGCCGCAGCCGCTTCGGCGAAGACGGCCACCGAACGCAGCTCGAAGGCGCTGAAGTCCGCCCGCCGCCCGCCGGCGGACAGATTCAGCACACCCACCAGCTGGCCGCGAGCCTCCAGCGGTACCACCAGGACGGACCCGATCGAGTGGTTCGACACCGCGGCCGTGGTCTGGCTCCCGTGCTGCAGGGCCGCCCGGTGGGCCGTGATGGCGCTGGCGATCACTCCGCCGAACGGCTGGCGCTGGCCCAGCCGAGCGGGCGTGGCGCCACGAACGACGGCGACCTTCAGCATGTCGGGGTGCTCGGGGTCGACCAGCTGAATCGAGCCCGCGCCGGCCCCCAGAAGGTCATAAGCGGAGCGCAGGATGATCTCGAGTACCGCGGCGATCTCCAGGGTCGAGTTCATCGCCCGGGTCGCCTCCAGCAGCAGGTCCAGCTCGTCGACCCGCGACACCAGCGAGGCGGTCAGCACCCGTTCCTCGATCAGCAGCCCCGTCAGCCGGCGCAGCACCCGTTCGCGCTCGGCGACATAGCCGAAGACCACGACCAGCAGCGCCAGGAGTGTGAGGCGGATGGTATGCAGGTTCAAGGCCGCATCGACCCAGGCGGGCAGCACGTCGTAGCCCAGCCCGACGATGAACGAGGGGACCGCCAGACCGACGAGCAGCGACAACAACCACAGCTGCGATCGTCGACGGTGGACGTCCTCCAGCCGTGGAGCCGCGATGTCGCGCAGTCCGGCGGTGCGGGCCAACCGGCGTCCTTCCGCTTCCACGGGATCGTTGTCGGCGGCTGCAGGGCTGGGCTGAAGTGACCACTCCCCCCAGGCCCTCCAGGACGACAGAGCCGTCGTCCTATCGTGGTGGCGCCATGCGCGGCCCCCGACCTGCGGAACCGATCCTCCACGTCGACATGGACGCCTTCTACGCGTCCGTCGAGGTGCTGGCGGACCCCTCGCTGGCTGGTCGCCCCGTGCTCGTCGGAGGTCAAGGCGGCCGAGGAGTCGTCGCCAGCGCGTCCTACGAGGCACGGGCGATGGGCGTTGGATCGGCGATGCCCATGGCCCGCGCCCTGCGGCTCTGCCCCGACGCGGTGGTGGTGAGCCCGGACTTTGGTCGCTACCAGCAGGTTTCCACCGATCTGCAGCAGATCTTCCTGTCGGTGACGCCGCTGGTGGAGCCGCTGTCGCTGGACGAGGCGTTCCTCGACGTCGGAGGCAGCGTCCGGCTGTTCGGTTCGCCCGCCGCCCTGGGAGCAGCGCTGCGCCGCCGGATCCGTGACCAGTTGGGGCTGCCAGCCAGCGTCGGGGTGGCGCCCAACAAGTTCCTGGCCAAACTGTGCTCCACCAAGGCCAAACCGGATGGCCTGTTGCACCTGCCCGTCGCGGGCGTCGGCGAGTACCTCCGGCCGTTGGGTGTGCGCGACCTGTGGGGGGTGGGGGAGCAGACCGCTGCCCGCCTGGAGCGCTTCGGGGTGCGCACGGTTGGTACGCTCGCAGACTTACCCCAGACGACGCTGACCCGGTTGGTCGGTCCGGCCGCCGCTTCCCAGCTGCAGCGGCTGGCTCGCGGCAGCGACGACCGCCCCGTCGTAGCCGCGGAGGCGGCCAAGGGCATGAGCGCCGAAGAGACGTTCGACCGCGACGTCGACGACCCCGAGGTGCTGCGCCGCGAGCTGTTGCGCCTGGCCGAGAAGGTTGCTCGCCGCCTGCGCCGCTCGCAGGTCGCCGCTCGCACGGTCACCCTGAAGCTGCGCTACGCCAACTTTGTCACGATCACGCGGTCCAAGACGTTGGCGGTGCCCACCAACCAGGCCACCGAGCTGCACCACGAGGTGTCGGCGCTGCTGGACGCCTTGCGCCTGCAAAGGGTGCGCGTGCGGCTGGTCGGCCTTGCCACCGGCAACCTCGTGCCGCAAAGCGCGTCCCGCCAGCTGGGGTTGCTCGACGATGACCGGTGGTCCCTGCTGGACCGTGCCGCTGACGACGCGCGCAGCCGGTTCGGCAACGCTGCCGTCACCCGAGGAGCGTTGCTCGACGACGACCGATGATGCGCCTTGATCAGCGCTGCCTGAGCGCTCGCCCGAAAGGACCGCAACGGTGATGGTCACCTTCGAAGTCGGCGAGGACCGAGTTGGCGTGGTGACGCTCAACCGCCCGGCCAAGCTCAACGCTCTGGACGCCGCCGCGTTCCAGGGCCTGACCCGAGCGGCCGAGCAGGCCACCGCGGCGATCGCCGACCGGCGGTGCCGGGCGGTCCTGGTCACGGGAGCGGGCCGGGCCTTCAGTGCCGGGTTGGATGTCTCGTTGTTCGCCGGGCAGGCGGCCGGCCACGCGCCCGATGACGAGGCCATCGCCGCGATGCAGCAGGCGTTCACGGCCTTCGAGGACTTGGCCGCGCCGACCGTCGCCGCGGTGCGGGGGGTGGCCTTGGGAGCCGGCTGCCAGCTGGCGCTCGCCTGCCACCTGCGCGTCGGCGCCGACGATGCCGACTTCGGGCTGCTGGAGGCGCGCTGGGGATTGATCCCCGACCTGGGCGCGACCTGGCGGCTGCCTCGGATCGTTGGCCTGAGCCGCGCCACCAGTATGGCGGTGACCGCCCGCAGGATCGCTGCGCCAACGGCCCTGGCCTGGGGCCTGCTCGACGCCATCCTCGGCGAGCCTGGCGAGTTCGCTGCGGCGGCTCGGGCGTTCGCCGCACGGCTGGCCCGGGGCCCGACCGTGGCCACCGGCGCCGTCGTCGGCCTGCTGCGCGACAGCTTCGCGTCGGGGCGCGATCAGGCGCTGAGGGCTGAGCGCCAAGCCCAACAGCGTTGCCTGGCCTCCGCCGATTTCACCGAGGCTGTCTCGGCCGGCGCCGAAGGGCGCGACCCCGACTTCCAGGGCCGATGACGACCGACGGGCTAACGCACCGGTACGATGACATCGGCGGACCGACGACCGCTCAGCCGTCCATCGCCGGCGCGGGTGGGCCACCAAAGCGCTCAAGGAGCGCGGTGGTAGCGCACCGGGTGAGTGAAGGGGACGCGCATGCTCCTGCTCCTCGTGGCCCTGGCGGTTGCGGTGACGGCACTGGCCACCGCGCGACGAGACCCGGCTGACGCCGCCGGCGGCTGGCCCTGGTTCGCTGGCTGGACCGGTGCGGGTGCCCTCCTGAGCTTCAGCGTGGTCACGGGATTCACCATCGGGATGTTCCTCGTGCCGCTGGTGCTCGCTGCCCTTTGGACGGTGGCTCGTCGAGCGCGGCTGTGGCCGGAGGGACTCGGCCTGATCGCGGGCGTGGCCGCGACGTGCCTGGTCGTGGCGCTCCTCAACCTGGGGTACCAGCCCTGCCCGCCGTCGGGGTCAGCGACGCTGGCGCCGGGAACGCAGGCCACAGGGTCGTGCGGTGGGTTCGACCCGGTTGGGTGGGCCGTCGCCAGCGTCGCCCTGGCGTCGGCCAGCGCCTTCGCCTACGTGTCTGCGCACCGGTGAACCGGTGGATGGGGTACGTCGCGATCGCGACGTGGGTTGTGGGGCTCGTCGCGGTGGCCGTCTGGCAGACCGTCCACCCGACGTTTCCCCGGGTTCGGATGCCCTTGCCGGGCTCGGTTGTCGCCGCTGAGCTTCCCGGAGGCACCCCGGTGTGGGTTGCCGCGAACGACGACGGCACGGTCGCCATCTTGGAGGCGATCTCGACCCACCGGGCCAGCGGTTTGGACTGGGCAGTCGGCTGGTGCCAGGAGGAGGATGCGTTCATTGACTACTGGGGCGCCTCGCGCTGGGACCGGCAGGGGCGGTATGTCGGCGGGCCGGCGCCCAGCAACCTGACGGCGTACGAGGTCGTCGACATCGATCACGGGTCGGTGGCGGTGGGCGACCGCGTGGTCGCGCCGCGCCGGACCTTTGGGGGCGCCGGCCCGCTGGGTGGGGTCTGCACGGACAGGGAGACGGATGTTGAGAACCCGGACCCGGCGACGTGGGGCAGGTACCACGTCGCCAACGACGCGCGGGGCCTGTCCCTGGCCCAGGCCACGGCGACCCGTGGTCGGGTGGTGCTGGAGGGCGTGGCGGTGTGGGGTTCGCAAGGGGGTCGGTTCTGCTCGGCCGAGTTCCCGTTCGACGCAGTCACCGAAACGTGCGCGGGAAGGCAGCTTCGGATCGTCCAGAGCCCACCAAGCGACGACGGGTACATCGTCGCTGTCCGGGTGCTCGCCGCTGTCCGCGGCGGTGAGCTCACCGACGTCCTGGTCCTGCCGGGCACCCGGTTCATCGGCACTCCCTGACGTCCGGCACGGCCACGACATGAGATTGACGGCTGCGCGGGGGACGAATCTGTCGCACAATCAAGGGAGGCCACACGGGCCACGATCGTCGGAGACCGATGATGCCGCTGTCAGACCGTGAGTCGCAGATCCTGGCAGACATCGAAGCACGCCTGCGCGCGGACGATCCGAGGTTCGCCAGGGCCGTCGGCACGACCACGGTCACATCCCACGCCCGCCGCCAGATCAAGCTGGCGGTGCTGGGCTTTGTCCTCGGCTTCTGCCTGCTGATGCTGGGACTGCTGCACCTGCTATGGGGGCTGGCGGGGTTCGCGCTGATGCTGGCCAGTGCCGTGCACGGCGCCAACATGTTCAAACGACTCGGTTCCGAGCAGACCAGCGACCAGAGTGGACAGCTGCGCGGCGGCCTTCGCAGCTACCTCAACGATCGGCGATCCCGGGACGACGAGGAGCGCGACGCCTGAGGATGCTGGCCGCGGGGGAGGCGCCGCCGCTCGGTTCACGGCGCCGCCGCGAGAGGTCGGCAATCGCCACTGCGAACGCGCCGCGGACGCGGACCAGCGGTCGCTGCCAGGCCGGAACGCCCGCCAGCAAACCCTTGCCCAGCCGCTCGGCGGCGTCCTCGGAGGCAGCCGCTGACTCGGGTGGCAGCGCCGTCGCGTAGCGGGCTCGCGCCGCTGCCTCGGCCAGGGCGTCAGCCGCTTGCCGACACTGGATGGGAGACTTTCGCGCGAGGCGCTGGAGGTACTCGTGGTCGGTCTCGGACTCCGCGGGGGCCACTCCCAGCCCGCGACCGATCCGCTCGGTCTGCGTGCGGGCCTGCAGCACCCGCTGCGCGGGTGACAGGGTGCGACTGCGACCGCGTGCCGCGACGACGCCGCCGGTCAGCACCGCGATCCCCAGCAGTGCCAACCCGGTCAGCAGGAGCGCTCGCGCCGGCGCGCCGCTCCTTCCTCCGCTACCCGCGGCCTCGGCAGCGGGCGAGGGAGCGGTGTTGGTGCGGTCCAACGGGTCGTCGGGAACGAGGTCGGCGCGCTCCTCGCCGGGAATGAGGCGTTCGGGGTCGTCGACCCCGCCCTGGGCGGCGGTGATGTTGGGTGCCAGGTTCGTCGCCGAGGGCACCAGCACGTTGCCGTCGCTGCGGGGAGTCGGTTCGAATGTCACCCATCCCAAGCCGGGGAACAGCACCTCCACCCAGGCATGCGCGTTGGCGTTGGTGACGACGTAGGTGCCCTCCTCGCGGTCGATCAGCTCGCCGGGGGTGTAACCGACCGCCACGCGGGCGGGAATGTTCAGCGATCGCAGCATCACCGCCATCGTCCCGGCGTACTGCTCGCAGTAGCCGATCTGGTTATTGATGAACGCCTCCATCGCCTGACCGCTGTGGCCCTGCGGCGGCTCGGTCGAGTACTCCCAAGAACGCAACTCCTCCTGGATCGCCAGGGCCTGGCGGAACTGCGTGTCGGCGCCGGCCGCCTCGACGATCTGACGGGCCAGGGCAGGCACCGCAGGGGGGACGTTGGCGGGCAGCTGGGTCAGCGCGCCGTCGAGGGAGAACGACTGGGCGGCGTCCAACTGCTCGGCATCGGGTGACGGCAACACCGCCGACACGGTGTAGGTGTCGCCGGCCTCAAGCGTCGTGCCCTGGTCCAACGTGATGGTGGACAGCGACGGGTCGTACTGGAAGGTTCCCGCCGCCTCCCCGCTGACCGTCAGCGCCTGGTAGGGCGCGGGCACGAGGACCGCCTGCGACAGGTTGGCGACCTCCACGTCGACGCTGACCTGCGCGGCCGGCCCGATCGCCACCTCGAACGGCACGTCGCCGTCCAGCGGCGCGCCGTCGATGCCCTGGTTGGTCCACTCCTCGTTCTCGCCGTAGACGTCCAGCGACGTCACGCGCAGGTACACGGGGCGGTCGCTGCGCACCCGCATCACCGGCCCGGTGTCCTGCGCCACGAGGCGGGTGCGGATGTCGACGATCGGGTTGGAGGTCAGGGTGGTTCCGCTGGCCCCGCGCAGCTCGTACCACGGGGGCTGGCCGAAGCCAGGCAGGAAGCCGGCGAGCCCAGCCCCCGCGACGATGGCGACCAGGGCGATGACACTGCCGCC
>Ga0136630_1000682_pt1 | contig 13431 bp, 15 predicted proteins | sample AntDrymUQ5682106_2_FD_105496 | JGI IMG/M metagenome (GOLD analysis project Ga0136630, IMG submission 105496) | Polar desert sand microbial communities from Dry Valleys, Antarctica - metaG UQ568 (21.06) | ecosystem: Environmental > Terrestrial > Soil > Desert | place: Antarctica: Dry Valley...
GGGGGTGGGCGATCCGAATAACGCGCGCAGCACCGGAATTTCAAGGAACCTTGGCTGGCTTTCAGCGTGCAGGCCAGTTCGCTGAACGGGAAGGGCCTTTCGTCGGACTCGTATGTCACGTAATTGAGGATCTCGTAGATGTAGCGCGAAAACCCGGGGGCGAACTCCACGAGCCTCGAGTTCAATTGGCCCGCGAAGGTCGCGAGAGGGGAACGAAGTGGCGCCCCGCGTGCATTTCCCCTGTCATTTCCATCCGTCTCTGCCGTGTGCACAAGACATAACCGGTGCCCAACGTCCAGCCCGCTCCGCTTCGCAACCGCAATGAGAGAGAGCCAGCGGCCCGCGTCTACTCCCCCTCCCAACGGGAGGGGGTTGGGGGGTGGGCGATCCGAATAACGCGCGCAGCACAATTTCAAGGAACCCTGGCTGGTTTTCAGCGTGCAGGCCAGTCGCTGAACGGGAAGGGCCTTTCGTCGGACTCGTAGGTCACGTAGGTGAGGATCTCGTAGATGTACCTCGAAAGCCCGGGGGCGAACTCCACGAGCCTCGGGTTCAATTCGCCCGTAAAGAGCCGCGAGAAGAACTGGAACACCACGATGCCGAAGACCAGGACCTCCGCGGCGGTGTAGATGATGACGAAGATAATCATGAAAAACCCGCGCTTCCAGGTCTCGGTGTCTTGTAGGTGTTCCGCTGCGCTCATTTTCGTTCCTCCCCCGGGAGAATGCATGATAGACCGGCCACGGTCATTGATCGACCCCCTGAATCCCCTTACCCAGTCGATCAAAAAGCGCGGTCTGTGGCCCGCGTCCGGTACACTCGGTGCGGGCGGCGCCATCAATGTGCCCGCCGCCCGAGCCATACCAGGAGCCCCTTGGCGTTCAGCTCGATGTCCATGGACAGGACATCGTCGGTCAGAGACTCCGCATCGGCGGCCCCGTGATCGCGGAGCCGCGAACACAGATAATCCCGCAGGCCGGAAACGATGGCGGTCAGGGGGTCCGGCCGATCGGCGGCCTCTTCGCCGATCGCCACGAAGGCCCGAAGACCCCGATGCAAATCCGAGGCTAGGCGTTCGAGGTCCGCCACGCGGCTGTAGTGGGTAAGATAGATGGCAGTCGGTCGCTCGGCCATGAGCCGGTCGATGGACGCATGGGCCGCGTCCGGGTCGAAGTGCACCGGGGTCGTCGCGGGAAAGATGAACTCGCCCCGCGGGCCGTCCAGCTCGCGGTAGGACACACCGAAGGTATCGCCCGCGAAGATCCCCCGGGCCTCCTCGTCCACGATGGAGACGTGATGAAGCGCATGACCGGGCGTGTGCAGGAAGGTCAATCTGCTGGCCCCGAGCATCAAGCGTTGGCCATCCTCGACCACGACCAGGCGCTCCGCGAGGATGGGCCGGACATCGCCGTAGTGGCGCCGGAACGCCTCCTCGCCGTACACCGCCAGCGTACCCTCGATCAGGCGTCGCGGGTCCGCGAGGTGGGCCGCGCCGCGCGGGTGCACGACCACGCGCGCCGCGGGCAGGTGACGGCACAGCTCGCCGGCACCGCCGGCGTGGTCGAGATGGATGTGAGTCAGAAACACATAGTCGACATCGGACGGATCGATGTCCTTCGCCGCGAGCGCCTCGATGAGCCTCGGCACCGAAGGGCCGGTCCCGCTATCCACGAACGCCGCGCGCCCGTCGCGCACGAGGAGGTGGCTCGCGTCCAACCGCGGGCGCACGAAGCCGGTATCGATGGCGGTGATGCCGTGTGAGAAGTCGAGGAGCACGTCCCTCATGGCGGCACCCCGGTGCGAGCACGCGCCCACCCGAATAAATCTGAATAGATAAGGGGCGGGAGGCGGTGCGGCCCCACGCCGCCCTCCCCCAGGGAGGGGTACGGTGGCGTGGGGGGCGAGGGCCTCACCCGGTGAGGCATGGGATACCGATGATGACGCGATGCCGAGGACGGCGTGCGCCAGGCAGCGGCTCTGAGTTAAAAACGGCGCCGACCGGGGCCTCCTCCGCCTGGGCGCCGGGGAGCGCCGCTGCCCGGCCCGCCACCACCACGGTCGTCGGTCCGCGGCCGGGCTTCGTTCACGGTCAGCCGTCGGCCCTTCAGGTCCTTGCCGTTCAGCTCGGCGATCGCCGATTCGGCTGCGGCCTTGGCCGACATCTCGATAAACCCGAAACCGCGCGGTTCTCCGCTGAACCTGTCCTTGATCACGTTAACGGATGTAACCTCCCCGAAGGGCTCGAAAGCGCGCCGCAAATCGTCCTCGGTCACATCGCGGGACAGATTGCCAACGAAGATCTTCATTCGGTATTCCTCTAAGTAGTCAATGGAGTACGATGGCCCGTAGCCGTTATCATCGGCACTAAGCCGGGCCACGCGGGTGGATCCTACGCGCACTTGCGCATTTCGGGAAGAAGGCCGGGGTCGCGCACCGCTCGAACCGACGCCGGTGCTCACTAGCGCCCCGGGCCGGGCGCACACAGCTCGTCGATCACGGCGGCCAGGTCCTCGTAGACCGGTAGGGAGCGAAGCTCGGGGTTGACGTCGCGGGTGTGGCGGCCGCGGCCCGTCTCGACCAGGATCGGACGAGCGCCCGCCGCGCGCGCCGCCTGGATGTCGGTGAGTCGATCACCGACCGCCGGCACCCCCTCGAGCGGGAGGTGCAGGCGTTCCGAGAGCTCCCGGAACAGCCCCGGCCGCGGTTTGCGGCAGGCACAGCCCTCGCCCGGACCGTGGGGACAAAAGAACACCGCCTCGATACGCCCACCGTGCTCGGCGAGCCGCTGGTGCATCTTCTGATGGACGAGGTGCAACTGGCCGACATCGATGATCCCGCGCGCGAGCCCCGATTGATTGCTCACCACCACGACCCGGTAGCCCGCGGCGTTGGCGCGGGCTACGGCCTCCAGGCTCCCCGGGATCGGGATCCACTCCTCGGGTCGCTTGATGAAGCGATCCGATTCCTGATTGATCACCCCGTCCCGGTCCAGGATCAAGAGCCGCATCATTGGAGCCTCGAGAGGTCCGCGATCTCCAGGAACAGGGACTGGACCCGGCAGAGCAAGGTCAGGCGGTTGGCCCGCAGGCGTCGATCCTCGCATAGGACCAACACCTCATCGAAAAAGGCATCGACGGGCTCGCGCAGCCCGGCGAGCGCGCACAGCACCGCGGTGTACTCGCGCCGATCCAGCCCTTCCCGAACCGCCCCTTCCAGCGACACCAACGCCGCCCACAGGCGCCGCTCGGCGGGGGCTTCCAGGAGCCCAGGTTCCAGCACGCCGATCTCGAGGTTTTGCGCTTGTTTGAGGAGGTTGGCGATGCGTTTGTTGGCGGCTGCCAGCGCCGCCGACTCGGGCAGTGCCCGAAACGCGGTGACGGCAGAGAGCCGCTCGCGAAAGTCGAGGGGGCGCGTGGGTCGTCGCGCCAGCACGGCCTCGAAGGCATCGGAGCGCGCGCCATCCTCGGCCAGATACCCGCGCAGCCGCTCCATCATGTAATCGAAGACCACCGGCACGACACGAGGATCGAGCGATCGGCCGTACAGCGCGGCCGCCCGCGACAAGAGGTCGAAGAGGTCCAGGTCCAATGTACCTTCGATCAAGATGCGCAGGCACCCGAGCGCCGCCCGCCTGAGCCCGAAGGGGTCGCGGTCGCCGCTCGGCGCCTGAGCAATGCCGAACACCCCGCACAGCGCATCGAGCTTGTCGGCGAGCGCGAGCGCCTGTCCGGTCCGGGTCCCGGGCAGCCCGTCACCGGCATGGCGCGGTAGGTATTGCTCGGCCAGGGCTTCGGCCACCTCCGCGGGTTCGCCGGCGCCGGCGGCGTAGTGGCGGCCCATGAGGCCTTGCAACTCGGGAAACTCCCCGACCAGTGCCGTGACCAGATCGCATTTGGACAAGAGGCCCGCACGCCGCGCCGAGTCGGGGTCCCCGCCGATGTGCCGCGCGATCGCCTCCGCCAAGGTCGCGAGGCGCTCGGATCGATCCAAGAGCGTCCCGAGACGCTCCTGGTAGACCACCCCCGCGAGCGCCGCCCGCCGCGCCTCCAAGGGCTCGGCGAGGTCCTGCTCGTAAAAAAACGCGGCGTCCGCCAGCCGGGGATGGACGACGCGCTCGTTGCCGCGCCGCACCACCTCGGGATCGCGGCTCTCGATGTTGCTCGTGGCCACGAAATACGGCAGCAGCCGCCCATCGGCATCGAGGATCGGAAAGCACTTCTGGTGGTCCTTCAGGGTCGCGATCAAGACCTCGGCGGGCATCCCCAGGAAGCGCCGATCGAAGGCGCCGACGATGACCGCCGGCCATTCGCAGAGCCCGGTGACCTCTTCCAACAGGTCCGGGTCAATGAGCGCCTGCCCGCCCCGAGCGTGCGCCGCGGCCTCCACCAAGCGGCGCAGCCGTTCTTGCCGCTCGGCGAAATCGGCTTGTACACGGCCGATCGATTCCAATAGCGGAGCGTAGTCGCGAGGCGCCGGGATCGAGAGGGGCCCGGGCCGCATGAAGCGATGGCCGCGGCTCTCGCGCCCGCTCTGGACCCCGAGGACCTCGGCCGAGAGGGTCTCGGGGCCGAACAGCAAGACGACCCAGTGCACTGGACGCACGAACTCGACGGCGCCCGGACCCCAGCGCATGCGCTTCAGGATCGGGAGCGCCGCAAGCGCCTCGCAGAGGAGCCCCGGTAGGACCTCGCCGGCGGGCCGGCCCCGGGCGACGGTTTGGAAGGCGAGCCAGTGACCCTGCTCGTTCTCCCACCGGATGAGGTCGGGCACCGTAACCCCGCAAGAGCGCGCAAATCCGAGGGCCGCGGGGGTGGGCCGACCCTGTGCGTCGAAGGCCGCGCGTAACGCCGGGCCGCGGCGATGCACCTCGCGATCGGGCTCTGCGGCGGCGAGGGCCTCGATCACGAGCGCGAGGCGCCGGGGCGTGGCATAGGCCTTGACCGTGCCGTGGGTGAGGGCTTGCTTGTCGAGGCGCTCGCCGACGGCGCTCGCGAAGGCCTGCGACAAGCGCCGCAAGGACCATGGCGGCAACTCCTCCGTGCCGATCTCGACCAGGAAATCCTGCGCCGCGCTCACGGGCTCATGCCTCGGCCTCGGATCCCGCGTCGAGCAAGGGGAAACCGAGCGCCTCACGGCTTTGCAGATACGTCTCGGCCACGCCGCGCGACAGCGCCCGCACCCGCAGGATATAGCGCTGGCGCTCGGTCACGGAAACGGCGTGGCGCGCGTCGAGGAGGTTGAAGGTGTGAGACGTCTTGAGCACCATCTCATAGGCCGGCAGCGCGAGTCCGGCCTCTGTCAACCTCCGGCACTCCGCCTCGCAGGTGTCGAACCAGGCGAACAACGAGGACGTGTCGGCGCGCTCGAAGTTGTAGCGCGACATCTCCACCTCGTTCTGATGGTGGATATCGCCATAGGTGATAGGGCCGCAGCCGATCGGATTACCTCGGCCCTCGGCCCACACCAGATCGTAGACGCTGTCCACGTCCTGGAGGTACATCGCGATGCGCTCCAGACCATAGGTGATCTCGCCCGTGACCGGACGGCAGTCGAGGCCGCCGACCTGCTGGAAATAGGTGAACTGGCTGATCTCCATGCCGTTCAGCCGCACCTCCCAGCCGAGACCCCAGGCGCCCAGGGTCGGCGATTCCCAGTCGTCCTCCACGAACCGGATGTCGTGTACCAGCGGGTCGATGCCGAGCGCGCGCAGGGAATCCAGATAGCGCTCCTGGATGTCGGCGGGCGAGGGTTTCAGGACGACCTGGAACTGGTAGTAACGCTGCAGGCGGTTGGGGTTCTCGCCGTAGCGCCCATCGGTGGGACGCCGCGATGCCTGCACATAGGCCGCGCCCCAGGGCTCGGGACCGATCGCGCGCAGGAAGGTCGAGGGGTGAAAGGTCCCCGCGCCCATCTCCATATCGTAGGGTTGCTCCAGAACGCAGCCCTGTCCGGCCCAGTGCTGCTGGAGCACCAGGATCAGGTCCTGAAAGGTCGTGGGCTGTGCGCGCCGGGGCTCGCCGGGCGTCCCGGGGGTCGTCGCGTCCGGCATCGGTCCCGCCAGTATACCGCAAGGGGATCCGCATCCGCCCCCGCCTCTTTCAGGTCGCGGCGGTGAGAAATCCGGGCTAAAGTGATATCAGGAGGTGCAACATGAAACGATTGGTCTTGCATGCGACCGACACCGCGCAGTGGCAGGCGCTCGTCCACGAGGCCGAGGCCGCCGCCGAATGCAGCTTGAGCGTGAAGACCGAGAGCTATCTCGTCTTCACGCTCATGCGTTTCGTGGGCCGGGCGCGCCTGGCCAAGACGACCCTGGCGTTGGGCTACCTCGCGGGGCTCTTGCAGCGCGGCCCGCTGCGCCGCCAGGGCCTGCGTGATGTCGGAGATCAGTGCCTGCTGTATACAGGTCTGTTTCCGGACCACGCGCTACGGGGCGCGGTGCCGCTCGGCTACTACGTGGGTCTCGGTAAGAGCGCCTACCTGCACCTGTCCGACGAACCGAGCGGCGATCTCTTCCGGCAGCTCAGCCGGGAGTTCGTCGAGATGATGGATGTCTTGCAGTGCATGCGGGAGCTGGACGGGAAGCGCCGCCTCGGGCCCTTGGAGGCACACGCGCTGTGGCTGGAGACGGGGAGCCGACACGCCTTGCGCACCCTGCGCGAGACCACGCGCTATAGCCCGCTACCCGCTCCCCGGCTGCACTGAGCGTCTTCTACTGCGGCGGCGCCCCCTGCCCCGCCATGAACCGGGATGGGTACGATGTCGTCGTCGTAGGCGCCGGGATCCATGGCGCAGGCGTCGCCCAGTGCGCGGCGGCCTCGGGATACCGGGTGCTGGTGCTCGAACAATACGGCCCGGCCGCCGGCACCTCATCGCGCTCGAGCAAGCTCATCCATGGGGGCCTGCGCTACCTCGAGACCGGACAGCTCCCTCTGGTACGCCAGTCCCTGGCCGAGCGCGAGACGCTGCTCCGGATCGCGCCGCTCCTGGTCCACCGCCTCGAGTTCTTCGTCCCTGTCTATCGAGAGACCCGACGGCGCCCCTGGGAGCTCCGGCTCGGCCTGTCGTTATACGCCGTGCTCGGCGGGCTCGGGCCGCAGCACCGATTCCGATCACTCGGGCGCGCTCTATGGGGAGGGCTGGGCGGGCTCCGTACCGAGGGGCTGGCCGCGGTGTATTCGTATCTCGATGCCCAGACCGACGACGCCGCGCTGACCCGAGCGGTGCTCGACTCGGCCCGGTCTTTCGGCGCCGAGGTGTCTTGTCCCGCGGTCTTCCAGAAAGCGACGCGGACAGACGCCGGTTATTCGATCCATTACGCTTCGCACCCTTCAGGCGCTCACCAGATCGAATGCCATGGCACGGTCCTCGTCAATGCCGGCGGCCCGTGGGTGGGGCAGGTGGCCGAAAGAGTCCATCCTCCCCCGCCATCGGTCGAGGTTGAACTGGTACAGGGTGCGCACCTGCACCTGGACGAGCCGGTCCTCATGGGGGCCTTCTATGTCGAGTCGCCTGCCGATCGGCGCCCGGTGTTCGTCATGCCGTGGCAGGGCGGGACCTTGATCGGCACCACCGAGACCGCCTTTCGCGGGGACCCGGCCTCCGTGGCGGCGACCCCGGCCGAGTCGGAATATCTACTCGAAACCTTGCGTCATTACTTCCCCGCCTACCGCGGCCGGGTCATCGGCACCATGGCGGGCCTGCGGGTCCTGCCGCACGGTAAAGTAGCGCCTCAAGAGCGCTCGCGCGAGACCGTACTCTCGGTGGACCGCGGGGATCGCCCGCACTATCTGGCGATCTACGGCGGCAAGCTCACCACCTATCGCGCGACCGCCGAGCACGTGATGCACAGGGTCTTGCCCGTGCTTCCCGGGGGAGGCCCCCTCGCGGACACCCGCAACATTTCCCTTTGAGGTGGACGCGCAAGCCGTCGATCATCCGGTCGCGAAGATGTAGCGGAGCGCGAGCCCCGCGCAGGCGCCTATGCCAGGGCCCATCGGTTGTCGGTGAAAGAGTTCTATGGGGCCAAGGCGCGGCTTGTGCGCTATGGCTCGGGCCGATTGCCACCACTCCCGTCCGCGTGTCAGCGCGTCGAGCTGATATCGGCTCCCCTTAGGGTTCTCGATCTGTCGCGTGTTTCTCCCGAACGGGATAGTCGTGGAGACTCGGGGCGGAGGAAGCGACGCGCGACGGCGGTAAAGGGCTCTACTGGGAGCGTAGCGGTTTCTGTCTTTGGCAAGAGCGTTTGGAAAAGGAACACTTCCATTGGCCCCGATCGTCCCCGGAAGCCGTCGTGACTATCAATGGGCAGGAGCTCGATTGGCTTTTGGACGGCTATGATATCGCACTCATGAAACCGCAGGAAACGCTTCGCTATGCCTCGGTTTTATAGTGCGTTTCGAGGTAATGGTATGTTACCATGACGGGCGTTGAACATTATCGTGGTTAAGAGGAGAGCGACATGACGCGATTGACCTTGGATATGCCGGAATCGGCGTTCGCCACCCTGCACAAAGATCCGTTGGAATTCACCCGGGAAATGCGCACCGCCGCCGCGGTGAAATGGTACGAATTGGAGCTCGTCTCCCAGGGACGGGCGGCGGAAATCGCCGGGATGACCCGCGCCGAATTCATCACGGCCCTGGGGCAGTACAAGGTTAGCCCGTTCCAGTACAGCGCCGAAGAGGTTTTGGAGGATTTGGCCAATGCGGATTGAGCGGGTGGCCATCAATGCCTCGCCGTTGATCACGCTGTTTCGTGCCGGCCTCCATCCGCTGCTGCCCCAACTCTTTCCTGATCTCGTGGTCCCCGAGGCGGTCTGGGCCGAGGTGGTCAGCCGCACTTACGACGATCCGGCAACCCAGGGCTTGCCGGGGTCGGCTTGGGCGCGAAAGCTGCCAACCCCGGTCAGCCCCGATGTTGTGGCATGGAACCTTGGCGCGGGTGAGACAGCCGTGCTGTCTTTCGTCCAGGAAAACCGCGAGTACACGGCCCTCGTGGATGACCACACGGCCCGGCGCTGCGCCCGCGTTTTGGGCATCCCCATCATGGGCACGGCGGGCGTCGTGGTGCTCGCCAAAAGACGCGGCTTGATCGGCTCGGTGGAGGAGGCGCTGAGGCGGTTGCAAGGGGCTGGACTGTGGCTGTCCGAACAACTGATTGTAAAACTCGCCGCCGACGACAAGGCGGCGTAATCACGTTGCCCCCATGCTTCGCCGCTTCAGTTCAGTTCCCGTCGCGCCGGCCTTTACGAAAAATCCCTGAAGCCGCGTGTGGCTGGCGCAAGACGGTGCTCTCGGTGGACCGCGGGGACGCCCGCACTATCTGGCGATCTACGGCGGCAAGCTCACTACCTATCGCGCGACCGCCGAGTGCGTCATCCAGAGGGGTCTTGCCCGTGCTTCGCGGGAGAGGCCCCCTCGCGGACACCCGCGACGTCGCCGTTTGATGCGACCTGTGGTCGAAGGGACCCGAGAGGCCGGGCTCGCCGTACAAAATACCGGCGGGAACCCGCGTAGCCTGCGACCTCGGCGGCGCTATGGGTTCTAGCCCGACCTTCGTAAGGCGTTCGGCCGACCGGTTATCCGACGATAGGAGCTTGAAGTGAGGCCAGAAAGGCTGGAACGCCGGGTCGGCATGTCCCTGAGCCCGACAGGCGGCCCCGGGCTGACGAGTCATTGTGCGATGGCCTGTTCGACCGCGCGTCTGAAGCTCGGCGGGTCGATGGCCGGGAACCGGTAGAGCTCGGGCTCGATCCGCGCGAAGTACTCCGCCAGGTGCCGTCGATCGATGAGGTTGCGGTCGAGCATCTCGCGCACGTCGGCGAGGTCCTGGCGGTGAGCGCGCTCGAGCTTCGCGAGCGCCTGCGCGTACACGTCGAAGTGATAGAAGGCGGCACGCCCCATTTGCGCGATGAAGATACCGCGGTCCTCCCACCCGGGCGGGACGGGGATGAAGTCCGCGGGAGACGCCATCTCCACGTTGATCCGCAAGCGCTCCTTCAGGGAAGGGATCGCGCGTAGCAGCGCATCGTCCTCCGGCCGCATGACGAAGTCCACGTCGATGGTGGAGGCGCGCCATCCCATCAGCACCGCGGTGGTGCCGCCCACCAGATAGATGCGTACGTCCCCACCCGCTGCGCGCCCGAACGCCTCCATCAGCCGGCGGATCTGTGACGCGTCGGCTAGCTCACGCACGCGGCGGCCCGCTCGAAGCTCACGAGGCGTCGTACCAGCGCGTTGTAGCGACGGTGCGCCGAGTCGGGATCGGAGCGGGCGAGCAGCTCGTAGAGGCAGCGCTCCGGATCCGCTTCCGTTCGCGGAACGCAGAGGCCAAGCTGCCGGAGCCGTGGTGCGCCGATCGAGACAAGCAGCGCTGCGACGCTCCGTCGATGCTGCCGCAGGTCGTCGAGCCCCGCCTCAATCAGGTCGCCACCCGGAAGATCGGCGGATCGGGAGGATCTCATGGCCGCGACATCGCTGCGGATCCGAGAGTGAGGGATCTCCGAGATAGGGGAAGCCTCCCCTGCGTCGCCGTGGCACTGGGCTTCCAAACCGGAAGGCGTGGCACCACGTACGACTTCATTACTCTAAAGTCCGAGTGTCCCGCAGAGGAGTACGGCGGTTGGAGATCCTGCTTCCGGACCGGTGAGCTTCCACCCGAAGCCAGCTCCGGTCGAACGGCATTCGTAGATCCGGGACATAGGCAAAATAAACGCCCTTTTTCATCAACGGGCACGGGGACTTGCATCCGAGTCCCAAGAAGTCAAAGGATAGGAAGTTCAACGCTGATTCGCAACAGGTACTGTAACATCGGAAGGCCCACCGGTGATCCGCCGGCCCGCGCGGGGGCGGGAAGAGCCCGTTTGGGCCGATCCCGGCCGAGCTCTGGGTGGCTCGCGAAGGGTGGGGCATCGGTGCAGGCAGGCCGCAGCACGTGCCAGGCGAAGAAGACCGCCAGGTTGACGACTTGAGCGGCGCGGTGAATTTTAGGTCGCCGTGGGTCGCCTCGACCAGTGGGGCGCCGCAGAGGATGAACAGGAACGAATGGCAAGAAGGTGAAAAAATGACGGCGAACGCCCGCATCTATCCCATCGTCGCAAAAATTCCTCGCGGCAAAGTCGCGACCTACGGTCAGATCGCGGCGCTCGCCGGTATCCCTCGGGAGGCGCGAAAGGTCGGCCGTGCGTTGCATGCGTTGCATGTGGGATCGGACGTGCCCTGGCAGCGAGTCATCAACGCCAAGGCGGAGATCAGCCGGCGGAAGCGGTCGGAAGCTCACCTGCTGCAGCGCCAGCTTCTGGAGGGAGAAGGAATTGTCTTCGACGAGCACGGTCGTGTGAATTTCAAACGGTTTCGCTGGCTACCCTGATTCCCAGCACGTCCAGCACATCGATGAAAAGGAAGGGGAGCGAACTAGTAGTCCGTCAAGATGATTCAAAGAGGCACGTCATTCCGGCATGGATTGCCGGAATCCAGGGCACACGAACGTAGGTGCTGTCCTGCAGCCTGGACCCCGGCGATCCCTGCCGGGGTGACGAATCACTTCGATAACATGACTGGCTACCAGGCTTGTCCGCCTCAGTGACGGGTGCGCTGAGGATGCTCCCGGAAGAAACAAATCATTTCCTGTGTCGCGTCGGGGCCTTTCGGATCGGTGAACGAGCCGCTTAAGCTTCCTCCTGACCAGCTATGACCGGCGCCGTGCACCAGCCAATGCTCAGCAATAGCTTGTCCACCTGCATCGTGATAAACGGTGCGTGTGTAAGCATGGCCTTGAGCGACTTGGCCGCGCTGCACGGTGGCCCGATTGCTCACGCCGGCTTGAGTATCCGAGTTGCCGTTTGCGGCGACGGCGCGCGATTGAGCTATCACCTGGTCGCCGTTGCAAGGGTGCACGGTAGTATCGCGATCGCCGTGAAACACAATGGTCGGCACATCGCACATGGTCGATTCGCCTGCGGCGCCGATCCCCTTTCGGCCATTCGCTGAGCTGCTTTGCCGCATCGCGGCGAACGCGGATGGCACGTCGTGTGCCGCTGCGTAGGGCAGTCCCGAATGCACTCCAATCGCCGCATAGACCTCGGGGTAGGTCGTTCCCATGGTCACTGCCATCGCCCCGCCGGCCGACAGCCCGGCGACGTAGACTCGCTGCGGATCGATAGAATGCGAGCTCATGATCTGCCGCGTCATGCCGGCAATGAGGGAAGGTTCTCCCTGATCGCGGCGCTGATCACTTTCCTTGAACCAATTCCAGCATTTTGAAGGATTGGCGCTCTGCACCTGCGCGGGGTAAAGCACGAAGCACTTCTGCTCTTCGGCAACCTGATTCATACGCGTGCCCGCGGCGAAATCGTCGGGATTTTGCGTGCAGCCATGCAGCATCACGACCAACGGCAGCGATTGTCCGCGATAGCCGCTGGGGATGTACAACTTGTAAGCACGGCTTCCTGCCTGGTTGGCATACGACCCCGTGATGAAATTCCCTCGAGGAATACCGTCAGGTATCTGGCCGGGAATGGGTTGCGGCTGAGGCGCTTCGGCAGGACGCGCCGCGCCCAACGGTTCTTCGTTCATGACGCGGAAGACGCCCTCGATCGGAGCCCTCTCGGTCGAGGCAGCGGGTTCGGTTGCGACCGCCGTCAAGCGCTGACCAGCAAGCACACGTTGGATGGCGGAGGTTGCTTCCTGGAGTCGACCCGCTTGCGTAAGCCGCAACACTTCGGGCATTCCGGCGATCATTGTGTCATTCATGCTCTTGATATCTCCTGTCTGAAGGTTTAATGGATCCGACCGGCCAAGGCGGCTTTGATTGCCGGGCTCGCTTGCAGCACGCCGAGGACGAAAATCGAGTCGATGGTGGCGCGCGCAAGCTCGACAGGCACATCATCGGCAATGCTTGCCAGCCCGAGCACGTGGATCTGAAGTTGTTGTCCGGCCGCGCGCACTGCCTCAAGGTCGTTTCGTGAGTAGCGTTGCAGCCCAAGCGCCATTGTTTTGCGGGCCATTGCCTGCTTGACCACTTCGGCATGGGCCGCAAGTTGATTGCGGATCGACGTGCGGATGAAGTCGGTGCGGTTGGAATAAAAACCCTCCTGCACCAGCAAGTCGATCTGTCCCAGATCGACCACGCCCAGATTGATCGTGATCTTGGTTTCGCCGGCCTTCGGCCGTAAGTCATGCACGCTCATAAAGCCTCGCTAATCCATCTGTCTACCATCTGTACAGATGGTATACTCGCTCAAGTGGAACGACAATGTCAAGACCTGAGAGCCGTCTGGGCCGATCCCGGCCGAGCTCTGGGGGCTGTCGGGGCTTCACCGTGACGGACAGGCGAGGGCCGGATGCCCGGACGCGAGCCCACCGGCACCGGTCGAGTGACGTGCGCCAGCCGCAAAGCGCGCGGCCGCGGCCCGTGCCTGATGCCGGGCAC
>Ga0136630_1000683_pt1 | contig 13422 bp, 12 predicted proteins | sample AntDrymUQ5682106_2_FD_105496 | JGI IMG/M metagenome (GOLD analysis project Ga0136630, IMG submission 105496) | Polar desert sand microbial communities from Dry Valleys, Antarctica - metaG UQ568 (21.06) | ecosystem: Environmental > Terrestrial > Soil > Desert | place: Antarctica: Dry Valley...
CGGCGGCGCCCGCCATCCGGGGCCTGCGGATTCTCGACCGGCTCGGCGTCTCGCCCCTGTACCGCTGGGTGTATGAGACGGCCTCCAAAGACTCGTTCGTCTCCATAGAGAAGGCGGAGCGCCAGCTAGGCTACGCACCGAAATTCTCCAACAAAGAGGCCCTACTGAGAAACTTCCGGTGGTACCTGGAGCACCGGAAGGAGTTCGAGAACGCCTCGGGCGTCTCGCACCGCGTCCCGTGGAAACAGGGGGCCATCGGGCTGCTGAAACGCTTCTTCTAGCGACCGATCCAGAGGTTCCGGGCGCGCTGATGATCCAGGGCCGCACCGTCCGCGTATGCCATACTGCGGGCTGGCGCGTACAGTTGTAGCGTTTTCTATCGCTCTTCAACTGCTTTCATGTCACGGAACGCCGGCCCGCTATTTTCCCCGGCTCTCCAACCATCTCGCGGCGGCGGCGTCCACCATCCAGGTGAGGTCCCCGTCCGGCCTGACGAGCTTCGCGGGGTAGACTTTCGAGTCGGCGCTGCCTTCGAGAATCTCCTGTAAAGCTTCGGCCTTGTCTTCTCCGGCGACCAGGAACGTGACGGTTCTGGCGGCGTTTATGACGGGGATGGTGAGCGTGATGCGAGTGGTCTCCAGCTTCGGCACGGGGTTGGCGACGGCCAGACGGTTCGTCACCTCCAGCGCCGCAGTCTCGGGGAAGAGGCTCGCGGTGTGTCCATCCCCGCCGATGCCGAGCATGACGAGGTCGAAGCGCGGAGTCCCTTCTCCGAAGAAGCCCCGCAGTTCCTCCTCGTAGGAGACCGCCTCTTCCTCCGGGGGCAGTTCACCGCGCATCCGATGCACGCTACCAACGGAGACGTGGTCGAGTAGCGTCTCCCTCGCCATCCGGTAGTTGGAGTCCTCGTGATCCGGTGGCACGGTACGCTCGTCCCCGAAAAAGACGTGGACCCGGCTCCAGTCGAGGTCCGTGCTCTCACCGTGTTCTGACGCGAGTATCTTGTAAGTAGCCTCGGGAGTCGAACCTCCGGCGAGCGCGACGGCAAAGCTTCCGTTCTCTTCGATGGCCTTTCTCGCCTTCTTCACGAAGTCCCTGGCGGCAGCTTCCGCGAGATCCGCCTTATTCTCGTGAACGAGTATCCTCACAAGGCTAGCATCTCCGCGACCGTGCGCAGGGTGGCGGCATAGCTCTCGTCCCGGCGCCGGAAGCGCAACTCTTCCCCGAGGATAACGTCCTGGTCGAAGAAGCCCAGGTGGACCGTGCGCTCGCCTATGAGGTCGTCTCCGCGCATCACGGTGGATCTGGCCTCGGATAACTCCCGGTGACGCGAGACCTGGAAGGTGAGATCCTGCCCATGCAACCGCACCCGCCGGAGCGAGGCGTCTTCAGATCTGGAGTCCAGCGCCACGGTAACTTCGCCGGAGGGTCCGGCGAACGCGAACTCTCTTGATCCACCATCTTCCTCCACGGACTCGGGGCGCCAGCCGAGAGAGGCACCGAGCCAGCCCGCGAGCAACAACGCCCGCGCCGCGCCCCGAGGATCGTGGAGTATCTCGACGCGGTGTATCCGCTCCAACTCTTCGCGCCGATCCGGAGGGTCGAAGAGACCGGCTACCAGCGAGCGCCAGGGCGAGAGCCCAACCCACTGAAGGTCGCCGATGGCGGGCATGGCAGCATCTTCCGTCAGGTCGGATAACTCACGCAGGCAGGCACCGTGGTCTGACGCCGCCCCGGAGTTCACGACGACGCGGTCGGCCAACTCAGCCACGTCGGAGAACTCCGGCGATCCGGAGGAGAACGCGCCCGGATACCACAGGAAGACGGGAAGGTCGGGCAGCAGAAGTGGGCCAGCGAGGCTCTTCAGGTGCCGGGCCGGAGGGCCTTCGGCGTGTACCTCGACCTGTTCGGCGCAGACCTGGCTGCCGCCCCCGCCCCGCGCGTCGCAGAAGGCCGAGACTCGGATGTCCAGGTTCGCGGTCTCCTCTTCGGGGTCGGAGATCATGACTATCGCCCGGCAAGGGAATCGTCCGGCGAGTTTGGAGACGACCCGCGTCACCTCCCCGGCGGACTCCTCACCAGTGACGGTCACCAGATTCAGGACGCTTGCCCGGAGCCCCAGCGTACCGTCCTCGTTCATGCGCAGTCGGCCGAACTCGCGCTCTATCTGCTCGACGCTCATCGCCCCAGACCCAGGCGACGACCGATGCTCACTCATGGGTCGCTTCGCTCCGGGGAGTCGGGGAGACAGGACTTCCCACCCGCGCCTTTCGCGCGGGAAGCTTCGCCCAACAACGCCCTTTTCTGGTAGCTGACGGCTGCCCTCACGGTCTGCGCCACTTCCGGCCATCGCGCCCGAGGAGATCGTCGGCCTCCTCCGGCCCCCACGTCCCCGCCGCGTACCGGGCGGCGTGAGCATTCTTCGACCAGCCCTCCATTACGGGCTGGAGGATGCGCCACGCGCCTTCGGCCTCGTCAGCCCGGATGAAGAGGGTCGGGTCGCCGAGCATCAGGTCCAGGAGAAGCCGCTGATAGGCGTCCGGAGCTTCCTCCAGAAAAGCCGAGCCGTACAGGAGGTCCATGTTCACGGAGCGGACCTCGAAACCAGAGCCTGGGACTTTGGCCCCGATCTTCAAGGAGACGCCCTCTTCGGGCTGAACGCGGATGACGAGGACGTTTGGTTCCAGGCCCTCGGTGTCGGGGCCGGAGAACGGCGTATGCGGCGTCTTGTGGAACTGGATGGAGATCTCCGTCGCCTTCTTCGGCATCCGCTTGCCCGCCCGCACGTAGAACGGAACACCAGCCCAACGCCAGTTGTCAACGAGTAGCTTCAACGCCACGTACGTCTCCGTCTCGGAGTCAGGGGCGACATTCTCTTCCTCGCGGTAGCCTCGCGCCCCTTCCCCGAACACCCAGCCGCCATCGTACTGGCCACGCACGGCAGCCTCACCCACATCGTCCTCCGGGATGGGACGGACGGCTTTGAGGACCTTCACCTTCTCCTCGCGCACCGAGTCCGCGTCGAAGGCGACCGGGGGTTCCATCGCCGTCAGGCACAGGACTTGCATAAGGTGGTTCTGGACGATGTCGCGCAGGGCGCCGGCCTCCTCGTAGAACGCGCCGCGGGTGCCGACGCCGATGTCTTCGGCTACCGTGATCTGGACGTGGTCCACGTAATGCTGGTTCCACACTGGCTCGAAGATGCCGTTGGAGAACCTGAGAGCCATTATGTTCTGGACGGTCTCCTTGCCGAGGTAGTGGTCTATGCGGTAGATCTGCTTCTCCCTAAAGTACCGTCGGATGTCGCCGTTGAGATCCACCGCGCTATCGAGGTTCCGCCCAAAAGGCTTCTCGATCACCAACCGCGAATAACCGCCATCCTCCTCCCGATTCATCCCGGCCTCCCCCAGCCGCTCCACGATGGCCGGAAACAGCGACGGCGACGACGACAGGTAGAAAATACGGTTCCCCGACGTGCCGCGCTCCGCGTCGAGCTTCTTCAAAAACCCCTTCAATTCCTCGTAAGTCTCCGGCTTCTTGGAATCTCCGGGAAGATAGAAGATTCCCTTCGAGAAGGATTCCCACACGTCCTCGCTCACCGAGTCCGCGCGCTGCTCTTCGAGGGTGTCGAGCAACTTCTTGCGAAAATCTTCGTGGCTCATCTCCGTGCGCGAGATGCCAACCACGGCGAACTCCATCGGCAGGCGGCGCTGCGCGGCCAGGTCGTAGAGCGCGGGGACCAGCTTCCGCGCCGTCAGGTCGCCCGAGGCCCCGAAGATGACCATGACCCCAGGGTCCGGGACAGGCGGCAGACGCTCCTCGTCGCGGAGGACGTTTTGCCGGACGGCTCGCATTTCGGCCACAGCCAGCTCCTACTTCTCGTGCTCCGTGGCCGACTCCTGGATCGCATGCCCGCCGAACTCACCCCTGAGCGCCGCGATGACTTTCATGGCAAATGAGTCGTCCTGCCGCGAGGCGAACCGGGCGAAGAGCGAACCCGCGATGGCGTTGACCGGCACATCCTCTTCGATGGCCTCCATCACCGTCCAGCGTCCCTCGCCCGAGTCCTCGACGTAGCCCCTGATACTATCCAGGTTGGCGTCCCGCTCGAAGGCTCGCTCGGCGAGTTCCAAAAGCCAGCTACGGACCACGCTCCCCTGATTCCACAAACTGGAGAGGGCGCGCAAGTCGTAATCGTAGCGGGACTTCTCCAGGATCTCGAACCCCTCCGCATACGCCTGGAGCATCCCGTACTCGACACCGTTGTGGACCATCTTGGCAAAGTGACCGGCTCCAGCATCCCCGAGAAACGCATACCCGTTCTCGGGAGCCAGCGTCCGGAATGCTGGTTCGACGTGCTCGAAGGCATCCGCGTCGCCCCCGATCATGGTGCAATACCCAACGTCATAGCCCCAGATTCCACCAGATACCCCGGCATCCAGCCACCGCAGCCCGCCGTTCCTGACCTCCCGCGCCCGAGCCACCGAATCCCGGAAGTACGAGTTCGCTCCATCAACCACGATGTCGCCCTCATCACCCAGCTTTATGAACTGCTGGACCATATCGTCCGTCACGTCGCCCGCCGGGAGCATGGTCCACAAAACCCGCGGAGAACTCTGCTTCTCCAAGAACTCCTCGACGCTGTAAGCTCCCTCCGCGCCAGCTTCGACGGCTTCGTCAACCTTCCCGGAGGAGCGGTTGCCAGCGATGACCCGGTGATCTCCTTTATCCACCAGTCGGCGGACCATATTGAACCCCATCCGGCCCATGCCCCAGATACCTATGTCCACGGTGCCTCCCTTCGGTCGGCGCTTGTCAGCTAGTCAGCACTTCAGCCTGTCAGCTTTTTTCTCACGCTGACTAGCTGACTCGCTGACCGGCTCTTGAGCTTCCGGCCCTTCTCCTTCACCGTCTCCAGTGTCTCCTGGAATGGGTCCACGAATTTCTGGACGCCTTCTTTTTCCAGGGTGTACGTTACGCTTTCGTAGTCCAGGCCGGCTTCTCGCAGGCGTTTGAAGAGGCTTTTGGCTGTATCCATGCCCTGTTCTAGGGTGGGTTGTATTTCGGCGTGGTCCATCGTGGCTTCGATGGTGTTCTCGGGCATGGTGTTGACGGTTTCGGGGCCGATCAGGTTTTCGACGTAGATGGTGTCTTTGTAGTCGGGATTCTTGGTGGAGGTCGAGGCCCAAAGGAGCCGCTGTTTGTTCGCGCCCTTCTCTTCCAGGGAATTCCACCAGGAACCGCCGAAGATTTCACCGAAGATCTTGTACGCCAGCTTGGCGTTGGCTATGGCTAGCTGGCCCTTGAGGTCTTCCGGCGCGCCGAGGTCTTCCAGCCGGCTATCGCCCTCGCTGTCTATGCGGGAGACGAAGAAGCTCGCCACGGAGCGCACACCGGAGGGATCGCCGCCGTTCTCCACGAGGCGCTGGAGGCCCCGGACATAGGCGAGGGCCGCCTCTCTATAGCGTTCAAGGGAGAAGATCAGGGTGACGTTTATGGACTTGCCGCGAGAGATCATCTCCTCTATCGCCACCAGACCCGGCACGGTCGCCGGTATCTTCACGAACAGGTTCGGACGGTCCACCATCTCGTGCAGCCGCGACGCTTCGTCTATCGTGGCGATGGCGTCGTAGGCCAGGTCGGGCGAGACCTCCAGCGAGACAAACCCGTCCTCCCCGCCCGTTTCCTCATGGACCGGCACTAGGATGTCGCAGGCTTCCCGGATATCGTCGCGGGCGAGCTGCAGGAAGATCTCCTTCGGATCGTCCATCGTCTCCGCGAGTTCCTGCAACTGCTCGTCATAGAGTTCCGAACCTCCGATGGCCTTCTGGAAGATGGCAGGATTCGAGGTGACGCCCACGATCCCATCCTCCACCATCCGCTGCAACTCGCCGTTCCGCGTGCCCTCACGCGAGATGCCGTCCATCCAGGGCGACTGCCCCAACTCCCGCATCCGCCGCAGACGCTCGTTCATCGGCTACCTCCTATCAACGCTCTATGTGTATTGACGCATTTGTTTGCGTCAACGGTTCAAAAGCTCGCGCACGGCGCCAGCTATGTGCTCCGCGTCTATGCCAGCTTCGTTCATCAGCTCCGCCCCCGTGCCTGAGCCTGGCATGATGCTCACGGCCAGATGCCTGAACTTCAACTCCTCGCCGGTCTCCGAGAGCGCGGATAGCACAGCCTCGCCCAGCCCGCCTTCAGGGTGATGGTCCTCGACCACCACGAGCTTGCCGTTCGTCGCCCCGACGGCGGCGTGTACCGTCGCGGCGTCAACGGGCTTCACGCAGTAGGCGTCTATCAGGCGCACGTTCGCGCCCTCGTTCGCCAGTTCGTCCGAGGCTTTGATCGCCTCGTGTACCGTGATGCCAGCCGCGACCACCGTCACCGCATCGTCACCGGACTCTCGCACGGTCTTGCTGCCGCCCACGGGGAACTCCTCGTCCGGGCCGTAGATGATGGGGGTCTTGTCGCGGGTGGTGCGGATGAAACTGATGCCGTCGAGGTCGGCCATCTCAGCGACCAGCTTCGCGGTCTGGTTGGCGTCGCAGGGGTAGAGGACGGTCGAGTCGTGGACGGCGCGCATCATGGCGATGTCCTCCACTGCCATCTGGGAGGGGCCGTCCGGGCCGATAGAGATGCCGGCGTGCGAACCGGAGAGCCTCAAGTTGACGCCCGAAATGGAAGCCATCCTGATGAAGTCGTGGGCGCGGGTGAAGAAAGCGGCGAAGCTGGAGGCGAACGACACGTACCCGCGCACGCTCATCCCGACCGCTGCCGCGATCATCTGCTGCTCGGCAATGTACATCTCGAAGAACCTCTCCGGGTGCGCCTCCGCGAACTTCTGGGCTCGCGTGGAGTCGCTGACCTCGCCATCCAGCGCCACTACGTCCTCCCTGGCGGAACCCACGGCCCTCAAAGCCTCGCCGTAGGCCGTTCGGGTCGCCTCGTCCTCGTCGTAAGTCGGGAGGTCCAGGTTTCCGGTCAGCCCCGGCGTGAAGATAGGGCCTGGGTTGGAGTCCGGCTTTTGCACCTCGACGGTGATGCCACGGTCGCCACCGAGTTCCTCGATGGCCGCCTCCTCTTCATCCGGCGGAACGGGCTTGCCGTGCTTGCCGGGCTGATCGGCGAGAGAGGACAGGCCGCGTCCCTTCTCGGTCTTGGCGATGATGAGGGTCGGGGCGTCCTGCTCGACGGCCTGGGCGTAGGCCCCGTCTATCTCCTCCGGGTCATGGCCGTCTATCTGGACGGCGTGCCACCCGAAGGCCCTGGCCCGCGCTTCGTAAGCGTCGCCGTTCCAGCCATCCATCGTCTCGCCACGCTGGCCGAGGCGGTTCATGTCGAGAACGGCGGTGAGGTTGCTCAGCCCGTAGAAGGAGGCGTGCTGGAGAGCCTCCCACATCGAGCCTTCGGCCATCTCGGAGTCGCCGCAGAGGACCCACACACGGTAGGGAAGTTTGTCCAGGTACTTGCCTGCGAGAGCCACCCCTACGCCTACCGGGAGGCCCTGGCCGAGGGAGCCGGTGGCTACGTCCACCCAGGGAAGATCCGGGGTCGGGTGTCCCTGCAGACGGCTGCTGAACTTCCGGAAGCTCAGTAGTTCTTCATCCTTGATGGCTCCGGCTGCCTTGTACATCGAGTAGAGAAGAGGAGAGGCGTGACCTTTCGAGAAGATCAGGTGGTCGTTCGCCGGGTTCTCCGGGTCGTCGAAGTCATAGCGCAGATACTTGCTCATCAGCACGGCCATGAGGTCGGCCGCCGACATGCTGGAGGTGGGATGCCCCGAGCCCCCGGTGGTGCTGGTGCGCACGCTGTCCACGCGCAACTGCTGCCCCAACTCGTGCCAGTACTCGACCCCCACGGTCTGCTGATCCCTCTGCGAAGTCAATGCGAACCTCCCGGTTAGCGGCCCTGATCCCTGCTGTCCGAGTAACGTAGCTACCCCACGCAAGCAGCCCGGAAACGGCCCCCGCCGAACCTACCGTATAGAGTTGTCCTTGCGACGTTTCTTTTCCCGCGCGAACGAGGAAAGGGCCGACAAAGCACGCGGCCCCTTCCTGGCTCACTGGGATTCCGCCTCGTTCAGAAGATCGGCCTCTTGCGCTGGAAGTGCGCGAAGGGGATGTCGTCGAAGCTACACGCTTTGCGCTACAACTTTTCGCCTGTAGTCGGTAATTGCCGTGAATTTACGGCGGTTACACTCACCGCATAAGGGCTGAATATTACCGATGTCATCGTAACCTCCCTTCGTAAGAGGAACCACGTGATCCGCTTCCAGCCTTCGGTCAGTCACACCGCAACACAAACAAGCATAACCGTAAACCGAGCACAGAGCATCGAATTCCTCAGCCGTGAAGTGCTCGCCGCCCGCATTCTTCGCCGTCCTGCGTTTGCGACGGTTGTTGATCTTCGCAATTTTCACCTTCTCCGCATTTTCCTGTGCCCACTTCTTGCTGCGAGAGATCACCTCTTCACGATTGCGTTCGTAGTAGTCTCGTCTGGAGGAGACAATATTCTCACCGTTATTTGCTGCCCACCTTCTCTTGTACTCGAGTATTCGTTCCTTATACTCTTTCTGGTACTTTAGGCGCGCCTCGATCCGATGAGGCAGATTAGCTCTGGATTTCTCGTATTGAGCATACTGCTCTGAGTGCTTACGACGATTCTCACGTACGCTCGACTTGACGCACAATTTGCACTTCCCCATGCGCCCATCTAAGTTGCGAGGTGCGGCATAGAACTCGGAAGGTCCCTTTTCTACGCCACACCTCTTACATTTTTTGCTACTCAAATATCAAAATGGAATATCGTCGAAGTCTTCTTCGTTTATGTTCACGTCGTCGCGGTTGCCGCCCTGGTTTTGACCGCCACCGCGACGCTGGCCCGCAGCGGCTGGGGCACCGCCTCCTCCATCACCCGCGTCGCCGGCTCGGCCGAGGAATTGGACGTTGTCGGCGACCACGTCAACCTTGTTGCGCTTGCCGCCGTCCTGCGCCTCCCACGTGCGGAACTGGAGACGACCTTCGACCAGGATGGGATCTCCCTTCTTCTTGTAGTTGGCGATGGTCTCGCCGAGCTCTCGCCAGGCGGTAATGTCGAAGAAGTCCACCTCTTCGTTCTTGGAACGAACCCTGTTCACCGCTAGCCCGAAATCGCACACTGGGATCCCGCTGCCCGTGAAGCGTAGTTCGGGGTCTCGCGTGAGGTTTCCTGCAAGGATCACCCGGTTGAAGCTTACCATTTCCATACTCCTTTCCTCTGTTTTCTGGACTAACCTTTACAGAAACATCCCGGATTCTCAAGTACCGAATCCCCAAAGACGCCTCATCCAAGCCAATACGTAACGAACGGCGATGAATTACCGATGAAAACCGTACGAATTCGCCGGAATCGTTGGAGGATTTTCCGCTTGAGCCTGGAATCCTTTCGTGACGGCTACGTCGAGTTGTTCGTCTTTGATGGTGACGATCACATCCCCATGCTCGTCATTGCGGAATACGCGAGCACCAGTCCTGCGAAGCCTGTCGAGAGTCTCGGGGGTCGGGTGCCCGTACGAGTTGTCAGCCCCAACTTGTATAACGGCGACCTTCGGCGTGAACCGGTTGAGGAATAGCGGCGTCGAGGAGGTGTTCGACCCGTGGTGCGTTACTTTCAAAAGCGAGAGCGGGCCAGTGTACGAGCCGCTTGCCATGTACTCTTCCTCGTTCGCCTCGGCGTCGCCAGCCAGCAGGATGCGGGCGCTTCCATAGGTCAGGAGGAGGGCGACGGAGTTGTCGTTGGTCTCGGAGAAGAGGCCGCCTTCGGCGTCGGTGGGAGGCCCGATCACATCAACGCGGACTCCTCCCCAATCCATCAAGTAACCGGTGCGGACTAGTTGGACTTCGGCTCCTTCGGCGCGCACGCTACGCAGGAAAGAATTATACGTCAGGGTGCCCTTCTCGTCGCCGGAGATGTAGACGGTCTCGACCGGGAAGGCGTCGAGCACGTCAAGGAAGCCGCCGATATGGTCGGCGTCGGGGTTGCTGACGATGATTCCGTCGAGCGCACTGACGCCCCGGCTCCTCAAGAAGTCAACCACGTTCGGACCTTCTTCGATGTTTCCGGCGTCTATGAGATGGTTCGTGCCGCCAGCCTGCACGAGCACTCCGTCGCCCTGCCCCACATCTATGAAACTGACGGAGAGTGACCCGGACGGAGGAGGTTCGGCCCCGCCCCGTGTCTCTCCCATAGCGAACCCACACGCCGGAGCGAGCAGGGAGAGGGAGATGAATAGCAAACAGAAGAGGGTTCCCCGGATGGACCGGCGCTGGTCCATCCGGCGTCTACTCGCTATTCTCGGGGGTCAGGCGATCTATCCACTCGTCGGCCTCGGCGCGGGTGAGGTCCGAAAGCGGCTTGCCGATCTTGGTCTCCAGCCGCTCGACGCCGATCTCGCCCCGCAACTCCTCGGCCAACGTGCGTAGCAGATCCACCTGACTCTTTCTGGCTTTCTGCGAGCCTCTTTTCTGAGAGCCTCGCCCCGGCTCCTTCTGAGAATCGCCGTCGCCGGACTCCTCGGCCTTTCCGTTGGAACTCTCGACCGCGCGGGGCTTTGGGGTGGCGTTCGTGGCAGCATCTTCATCCGCGGGGACCGCGTTCCGGGAGCGACTGGACCCGCCGGAACTTCGCTCACGCGGCGCGGACTTCGCTCCGGCTTCCGCTCCGGCTTCCGCTCCGGCCTCGCCGGCGACCGCGCGAGGATACGAACGTCCCCCGGACGGATTTGCGGGCGGAGCGTCGTCACCATCAGAAAGCTCTTCCAGAGCGGTGGCACCTACGTTCACTGCGTCGCGGAGCGCCCTCGCCTTCGCGCGGGTTTCGGCCATCCGGATCACATGCGGAGCAATGCTTCGCCCGACGTTCTGCGGGCTGGCGTCACCAATGCCGGAGAATACTCGCGGCCCGGCCTCGCCACCATCCATCTCCACGGTCGCCTTGACTATCGCTACGTTGCCGTTCGCGTCATCGGGGATCTGTATAAGCTCAGTGTCTATGCCCCGGAGGCCGCGGCTGTGCGCTTCGTCCAGAAGTCCCTGAAACAGGACATATTGCTTGCCTTGTCTTGTAATGAGAAATTCGTCCCTCATGGCTTCACGCGTCCCCGTTTCTGGCGGTCTCCCGGTAGTCACCGGCGTCGAGCTGCACGCCTTCGGTCATGGATATTATTCGGCTCGCCGTCCGCTCTCCGAGCTGCGCCGGGAGCTTCTCGGGACCAATGTTGGAGGTGAAGATGGTGGGCAACGCCTCCCGGTATCTGTGGTTGACGATCACGAACACCCTCTCCTGAACCCACGGCGTCGGCTTCTCGGCCCCCAGGTCGTCGAGCAGCAGCAAATCGGCGTTCTTGACGGCCTCCATCCACTCGTCGAGGTCGCGGCCAGGCGTCATGTACGCCCCACGCAGGTTGTCAAGAAGCTCCGGCACCGTCACGAAGAGCGATGGTACCCGCTTGCGGAGCATCAATTCGTTCATCACCGCAACGGCGAGATGGGTCTTTCCAGCCCCAACCCCGCCGCAGAAGTACAACCCCCGTCCGGCCTCCCGGTTCTCCGCCCAATCCCCGAGGTAGTCCTCCACCTTCGCGTAAGCCCGCGTGGTGGCTGGCGGGTTCGCGTACGGCTTGAAGTTGGAGAGCGAGTAGCCTCTCATGCGCTTGGACAAACCACTGCGCTGCCTCAAGACATCCACGCGGGCGTCGCGGCGCATGTGCTCCCACTCGCGCTGGTCGTTTTTCTGCTCGCACTCTGGCGTGCAGGGATGGTAGTACCACTCGCCGGGCCTGCCGTACTTCTTCTGGAGGGCCGGGGGGAACTCGGTCCACTCGGCTTGAAGCTCACGCTCGCAGTGCGGGCAGACGTTATCGTCGAGCCTCAATGCCTCCGCGCGGCGGTTCCTATTCGCCGAAGAACCACTTGTAATCTTCCCTGCGTCTGGCAGCAGACTGTCTATCCGCTCCATCCTTCACCCTCTCTCCGGTCCTCATCGCCCCGCCCTCGCCGACGAGACGGAGCCGACGGTCTTTCTCGAACAGTTCCACGTCCTGCATGGTCTTGACGCCCCGCTGCACCCAGCTCTCCAGGATGCTCCTCACGTATCCAACCCGCCGGGCGTCGCGCTCGCTGGAGATCCTCAACGCCTCTCGCACAACGTCGGCGTCCAGGCCGTCGCGCTCGCTGTAGCCGTTCAAAAACTCCAGGATGTGCGGCGCTGGAAGGCTCCCCATGTATTTGAAGTAATCGTCCGATGATACTCCCTCCGGCTCCGCCCTTACCACTTCGATCTCATACAAAGGACGCCCCTCGGCCGCCACCTCATCCCTTCGCCGTTCGCTATTTCCGCTATCCTTCCGGGCGGCCGGCGGTTGGAGCGCGACCTCTATCCAGCCGTCATGCTCGGCGATGAAGCCGGAATCCACGAGAACTTTCAGGGATTCCTCGACACTCTCCGGCGTGGAGCGCAGAAGCTCCGCCAGTTCATCGAGGTCCGCAGCGTCCTGGCCGATGTCGGGGAGAACTCTCAGCAATTCGTAGAGGGCGACGGCCTCCGCGCCGAGGTGGGGCATCCAACGCACGTAGAGCCGGGCTTTCGAGCCCCGCTCCCTGTTCTCCCCCGGAGGTGTGAGCCGTATGCGCTCCATCACTGAAGTCCAGTATAACGGCCACATGCCTCGTTCTCTACGCCCTATTGGCGAGAGATGCCAGGACCAGCGCGAGCAAGACGAGGCTGACCACCATCCCCAACCCGCCGGTCACGAGCGCGGCCACGCCTAGTTTCCGGGAGCCACGCAGCATCCCCAGGATGCCGAGCACGATCCCTGCGAGGCCACAGAGAATAGTGAACGGGGAGAGGCCGCCGATACCGAGGATTGCACCGAAGACTATCGCCAGCGATCCGAGAACTATTCTGGCGATGGACCAGCCAGCGACCGGACAGTCCTAATTCTCGCCGGCGTTGGGTTCGATGGCGGGGAGGCCGCGGTCGGAGGCTTCCACGCCCGGTATCAGGCCCTGGCTGGCCGCGAGCCCGAAGAACAGGGCGGCCACGGAGAGGACGACCGTGATCGTGCCGATCCTGCGCGCCCCGAGGAAGTAGGCAAGAATACCCAGGATCATGCCGATCACCCCAGCCGAGACGCTGGAGCCACCGGCCAGAATGGGACCGATGAGGCCGCCAATTGCGAAGAGTATCCCCACTACGGCGCAGATCCTCCCGACGAGCAGCTTCACTTGCTTCGCGCCGTGTTTGTTCTCGCCGGGATCACTCATCCGGTCCCGCTCTACCTGGCTTCTTGGTCCTTCGTCCTCGCTCAACGTCACCCCTCTGGCTTCCTCGCCGCCCGTGTCCGGGAGCATATGCCACGCGGCTACTAGTATAATCTTCGTC
>Ga0136630_1000684_pt1 | contig 13416 bp, 13 predicted proteins | sample AntDrymUQ5682106_2_FD_105496 | JGI IMG/M metagenome (GOLD analysis project Ga0136630, IMG submission 105496) | Polar desert sand microbial communities from Dry Valleys, Antarctica - metaG UQ568 (21.06) | ecosystem: Environmental > Terrestrial > Soil > Desert | place: Antarctica: Dry Valley...
CCGACGAGCGTGTCGTCGCCGACCCAGCCGTCGATGTGGTCGTTGCCCTGGGCGCCGATGATGGTGTCGCCGACGTCGTTGTTGTCGCCGCCACCTGCGTTGCCGAGGAGGGTGTCGTTGCCCTCCTCGCCGTTGATGGTGTCGGCGCCAGGGCCACCCAGCACGAAGTCCTCACCGTCGCCGCCGAGCACGTTGTCGTCGCCGGCGTCGCCGCAAATGCGGTCGTTGCCGCCGAGCCCGCGAATGCCGTCGTTGCCATCGAGGGCGACGATGACGTCATTTGCGCCGGTGCCGTTCAGCACGTCGTTGACTCCGGTTCCCACGAGTGTCGCAGGCACACCGAAGCAGGTCGGTGGGGCTCCGTTCGCGACGTGCAGGTTCAGCTCGCCGTTCTGGCCGCCGAACCCGTCGACGCGGATGCGGTACGTCGTACCGCCGTTGACGGGGAACGTCACCAGGCTGCGACTGCCCACTCCGCTGTCGTCGTCGTGGGCGATCGTCGTGAGCGACCCGAGCGAGTTGCCGGTAAACGCCGTGAGCACGGTGTCGAACGTGGTCACGTTGCCGCCACCGTCGTCGGTGGAGATCGTGGCCGTCCCCGTAGCCGCCGGTGTCCAGTTCCACCAGACGCTGTTGTCGATGGCACCGGGACCCGGTTCTCCCGCTTCGGCGTCGGCGCACACGTTCCAGTCGTAGTCGTCGGCGCCGCCGGCCGGAATCGTCTCGGCGAACGCAAAGTCGTTGTTGTTGACGTTGCGTGTCGCCGCGTCGAGCACGTTGATCCGCTTCCTGGTGATGCCGTTACGGGTCACGTTCACGCCGGTGGCGTCCAGGTCGGTCGCCACAGAGGCTGGGGTGCCGTTGCCGATGCACTCGCGCAAGAGCGCGAACGCGCCGACCACGTGCGGGGTGGCCATCGAGGTGCCCGACTTGTTGCCGTGCGCGTCGACACCGCTCGTCACCGGTGCGTCGATGTTGACGCCAGGAGCCCACCAGTTGGTGCTGGCGGCCGAGTTGCTGAACCCGGCCGGCGTATCGGTGTCATTCGTCGCCCCGACCTCGTACGAGCTCGGGAGGCAGCCCGGATAGCTGGTCCGATCGCTGAACCCGTCGTTGCCCGCTGCGGCCACGACAGCCACACCCGCAGCCTGAAGGTTCGCTGCCAGGTTCTGCGTCGAGACGTGGGCTGCGCCGCACGCCGCCTCCGTGAGGAAGATGTCTCCGCCGAGGCTGAGGTTCAGCGCGGCGATGTTACGTCCACCGGTGCGTAGGTTCAGCGTGTGCTGAAGCGCCAGGTCGAGATCGCTGAAGAAGTACCGCCAGCACGGGTCCGGCCCACTGCCGCAGGCGGCTCCGGTCGACCGGTGTCCGATCTGGATCGCCACGATGCCGGCACCGCCAGCGACACCTTCGTGCCCTCCCGTATACGTTGTGCCGGCGGCGATGCCACCGACGTGGGTGCCGTGGTCGCACTGCGTCGAGTACGTGCAGTTGTCACCAGATGCGCCACCGATCTGGGATGTCATTCCGTTGGGGCACCACGACGTGGCCGAGAAACAGGCCTGCGCCACGATCCGCCCGGTGAAGGCGTTGTGCTGGTTGTCTACACCGGAATCCAAGATGGCGACCTCGTAGCGGCCGCCAGGGCCACCCTCCCAGTTATTGCCGAGCACCCCCGCCGTGTTCAACAGATCACTGTCGATGACCCCGGTGGATACGTCGAGCGCCATGCCGAACTCCTGGTCGAGCGTCACCGACGCCACGTCGGGTTCGGCCAGCAGGGCATCGAGCCCGTCGGCATCGACCTCGACCACGGCGGCCGGGATCACCGCGTACGGGGTGAGCACTTTGGAGCCCGTCCCGTCCAGCGTCTCCGCCAACGTGTCGAGCGAGGCATCAATGGTGTCTCTCTGCTGACGGGCGGCCGACTTCGACAGGTCTGCCTCGACCTTCACGGGCACGTTCATGGAAACGATCACCCGGGTCTTTCCCGACTTGCTCGCATCCGCGGCTGCGTGCAGCTCGCTCGCCGGATCACCGACTGCGGCGCTCGGCGCCACGAGCTCGGTCTTCGGATCATCGTCCTGCTGCTGGTTGGCCGATCCCTCGCCGGGCACGTCCTGAGCTCCGGCCGGATTTTTCTTCACGGGCCCGAAATCAGGCTTCGACGACGGATCCTCGGTCGCGGCGGTCCCGCCGGCCCCGGTCTCTTCGACCAGCCCGACGTAGTCATCTCTCTCATCAGCTGGCCCGTCCTGGGGGTCAACTGGTTGATCTTCCTGCAACGGTGCCGGTGCTCGATCGACCGGCTGCCCGGAGACGCTGGCGCCCCCCATTCCCATGAGCGCGGCGGCGAGGATGCCCGATCCCCACAGCAGCCGGCGCGCGAAGTTCTTGCGCTCGTACATTGCTCCCCTTCTCTCGTATTGTCACTTCATCTGAGACCGGCACAGGCGGCGGACGTCTCACTGTCCGCTCGTCGACGCAGGCCGAATGTCACCCCAATGAGTGAGCGCCCACCCCGTCGGATACACGAAATTCCGGCCATCGTCTACTCCCACGGGGGTGGAACGCCCCGTGCAAGTAGAATGGCGTCTCGTGTCTGCGTTCACTTCCGATGCCGTGCGAGCCTTCGCAGAGCAGTTCCCCGGCAACCAGTTCGTCGCCGAGCGTGTCGAGGCCGCCTCGCGGTTCGAAGCCGCTAACCGGCCGACCACGGCCGAGGAGATCTGGCGATACAGCCGGATCGAGGAGCTGGATCTCGATCGGTACACGCCGGCTCGCACCGGTACGGCGATCACAGGGGTGCCCGAGGGACGCGGCCTGCAGGTGGACGACACGTTCGACGTCATCGACGCCGACATCGACGTTCCTGATCTGTTCGCCGACCTCAATGTCGCGTTCATGTCGCCGACCGTGTTGCGCGTACCCGCCGGTACGGTCATCTCCGAACCGATCGTCGTCGCGCACACGTCGCCTGGCCCAGGCACGGCCACGTTCCCGCGGCTCGTGCTCGACATAGGCGAGGACGCCGAGGTGACGGTCGTCGAGCGCTTCTCGTCGCCGGACGACGAGGACAGCATCGTCTTCCCGCTGCTGCAGATCCGCACTGCCAGGGCGGCCCGGGTCAAGTACTTAGCGATCAATGAGCTAGGCCGTTCGTCGTGGCAGATCGGTCACCAGCAGGCAATCGGAGGTCGCGACTCCACCATGCTGCTGGCGACCGTCGCCCTGGGCGGGCAGTACGCCCGCGTGCGCAGCGAGGCCCGGGTCGACGGTGAGGGCGCCAGCACGAAGCAGGTGGCGCTGTACTTTGCCGCCGACGACCAGATGCACGACTTCCGCACGATCCAGGACCACGCGGCCCCGCACGGCAACAGTGATCTGCTGTTCAAGGGGGCCGTGCAGGACGACGCCCGCAGCGTCTACACGGGGCTGATCAGGATCCGCAACGAGGCCAAGGGCACGAACGCGTTCCAGACCAACCGCACGCTCACGCTGTCGGAGGGCTCATGGGCCGAGAGCGTGCCCAACTTGGAGATCGAGACGAACGATGTGCACTGCAGCCACGCCTCGACGGTCGGCCCGATCGACGAGGACCAGCGCTTCTACCTCGAGAGCCGTGGCATCTCATCGGGTGTGGCCGAGCGGCTGATCGTGCTTGGTTTCTTCGATGAGGTACTCGACCAGCTCCCGGCACCGGAGCTACTCGCGGCGCTGCGCCAGCAGGTGGCCGACAAGCTGACGGTCGATGAGCACGATGAGGCCGCGGCGTGAGCGAGCGCGCTGTGAGACACACCGTTGCCGCCCTCGACGATCTCGAGCCGGGCACGGCCCGACGATTCGTGCTCGACGGCACCGACGTCTCCGTCGTGCGCATCGACGACGACGTGTACGCCATCTCCGATACGTGCAGCCATGCTCAGGTGTCGCTGTCGGACGGTGAGGTGTGGTGCGAGGAACGTGAGATCGAGTGCCCGAAGCACGGCAGCACATTCGATTTGACATCGGGTGAGCCGCTGACGTTGCCCGCCACCCAACCGGTGGCCGTGTACGGCGTCGACGTCGTCGATGGCCAGATCGTCGTGATCATCGGTGACGGCGAGAATGGGGCGACCCGATGACCACGCTCGAGATCCGCGGCCTGCGGGCCGGAGTGTACGACCGGGAGATCCTCACCGGCATCGACATCATCGTCAAGTCCGGCGAGGTGCATGCCGTGATGGGTCCGAACGGCGCCGGCAAGAGCACACTGTCGGGCGTCATCATGGGCAAGCCCGGTTACGACGTGCTCGGCGGGACGATCACGCTCGACGGCACCGACGTGCTGGCGATGTCCACGCCGGAGAGGGCGCTGGCCGGCCTGCATCTGGTGATGCAGTACCCGACCGAGGTGCCGGGCGTGCGGGTGCTCGACGCGCTGGCCGAGGCGTTTGCCGCACGCGGCCGCAGCGCCGAAGGCCTCGATGTCCTGCTGCGTGAGGAGGCGGCCAGCATCGGCCTCGAGGAGCGGTTCCTCGAGCGGGCGCTGAACGTGGACTTCTCTGGCGGCGAGAAGAAGCGCAACGAGACGTTGCAGCTGGCGGTGCTCCGGCCTCGAATGGCCATCCTCGATGAGCTCGATTCCGGGCTCGACATCGACGCCTTGCGAGATTGCTCCCGTCGGGTTGAGGCGTTGACGGAGCCGCATGAGGACCTCGACGGCAACCTCGTCGACGGCGTAGGTGTGCTCGCCATCACGCATTACAGCCGTCTGTTGAAAGAGCTGCGTCCCGACGTCGTCCACGTCCTGGTCGGTGGTCGCATCGTGGCAGAGGGCGGCCCCGAGCTCGCCGACACGGTCGAATCCGACGGCTACGCCGCGTTCGCGCCTGAGGTGGTCGAGCGCGAGGATGCGCCCTCGACGCTCGACGACCTATTCGCCCCACCGGGCTGACGCAGCGCCCTCTGTTCAAAACCATTGGTAGCGTCGTAACTCGTGGAACAGAAGCGGATCCGCATCACATACTGCGTGCCTTGAGACTATTCGGACCGCGCCGTGGGCGCGGCTAACGACCTGCTGCGCGACTATCAGAACGTCATCGCCGAGTTGACGTTCGTCACGGGCAGCAAAGGTGTGTTTGATGTCGAGGTGGACGGGCGGCTGCTGTACTCCAAGAAGCAGGTGGGCCGCCATGCCGAACCTGGTGAGGTGCTGGAGCGCTTCCGTCAGCTGGTCGGCCCCGACACCCCCGTCTACGAACGCTGACCGTACAGTCGGGTCAGTGTCTCGGTTCCCGGGTCCCAAGGTGGTGGCCGGGTGCTTCCTGGTGCTCACTACGACGTCGGGGCTCGGCTTCTACGGGCTGGCTGTCTATCTCAATGTGTTCAGCCTCGAGCTGGATTGGGATGTGTCGTCCATCTCGTTGGCCACCACCCTGTTCTTCGTGGTCACCGGCGTGTTCGGGCTGTTCGCTGCCGGGCTGATCGCCCGCCACGACGTTCGCTTCGTGATCGTCGGCGGCGGCATCACGGGCGGCGTGGCGTTGGCGCTGCTCGGCCAGGTACAGGAGCGGTGGCACCTCTTCGTGGTGTACGCACTGTTCGGCATCGGGTTCGCAGCGGCCGGGCTGGTACCGGCCACGACTGTCGTCACCCGTTGGTACCACACCCGCCGGTCGATGGCACTCGCCATCGCCTCGACGGGGTTGTCGGTGGGCGGCATCGCCATGACGCCGTTCGCCAAAGCGCTGCTCGACCGGGTGTCGCTGGAGTCGGGGATGGCGCTGCTGGGGCTGGTGTGGGTCGCGGGCACCGTGCCGTTCGCGCTGGTCCTCGTGAAGCCCGATCCGGCGGCGCTCGGTTGGGCGCCGGATGGCGCCCGACTCGACGCCGGGACCCCGCCGACGGCGCTCGGCGGCACGCCGTTCTCCGAAGCACAGGCGTCGCGGTTCTTCGTCGGCATCACCATCGCATACGTGTTCGCGCTCGGCTCGCAGGTCGGCGCCATCCAACAGCTCGTGAAGCTCGTCGAGGAGCGCACCGATCCCGGCACCGCGGCGCTGGCGACAGTGTTCCTGGCCGCCACTTCTGTCATCGCCCGCTTGCTCGGCGGCCGGATCGTCAGCTATCTGCCGATGGCGCGCTTCACGGCCTTGCTGGCGGTGGTGCAGGCCGCTGCGCTGACGATGTTGGCCTTCGCCGAATCGACGGTGCCGCTGTTCGCCGCGATCATCCTGTTCGGCGCCACCATCGGCAACATCCTGATGCTGCAGCCGTTGTTGATCTCCCAGCGGTTCGGGGTCGTCGACTACCCCCGCATCTTCGGCCGTTCCCAGTTCTTCACCATGTTCGGTGTGGCCGGCGGGCCACTGCTTCTCGGCTGGCTGTACGACTCGACAGGCGGCTACCGCACGCCGTACCTCGTCGGAGCGGCGTGCTCGTTCACCGGCGGGATCGTGTTCATGTGGGCAGGGCCGGCAACGGAACCGGCAACCGTGGGCGCTGGACCATTGCTTCGCTACCGTCGGCGAGCGATGAGTGAGCGATGAGCGCCGATGTGCACCCCAACGTCCAGCGTGTGATCGACGCCGCGTCCGGGCTCGGCCTCGACATCTCGCCCCAGCGGTTCCCCGACGGCACGAAGACGGCAGCCGATGCCGCAGCGGCCATCGGCGTCCACGTCGGCCAGATCGTGAAGAGCCTGATCTTCGCCGTCGATGGCCGGCTCGTCGTGGCGTACGTGAGTGGCAAGAACCAGCTCGACGAATCGAAGCTGGCAATGGCGGCCGGGGGAACGGCATGCGAGCGCGTCGACGCCGACACCGTGCGGACGGCGACCGGCTATCCGATCGGTGGTGTGCCGCCGTTCGGCCACGCAACGGATCTGGCGACGTTCGTCGATCCCGACCTGCTCGCCTACGACGAGGTGTGGGCCGCCGCCGGCACCTGGCACGACGTGTTCGGCATCGCGCCGAAACGTCTCGTCGAGGCAAGCGGCGGGTCTGTCGTCGACCTCAAGCGCTGACTGGTGCGCAGACATGAGCTCAGACGTCGAGGGCGACGTCCTCATCCGGCGGGGCGGGCAGCTCCGCCGTCGATCCGAACAGCTTGTCGGCGTCGATGGCGATCATCGTCGCTGTCGCCCGTACGAGCACAGGCTGGCCCCTCGACGGTGACGTCGATCAACTCGCCGGTCATGAACAACTTGCGGCCCTCACGTCGATAGGTTCGGGCCCAGCACGACAGGGGGCGGTGCAGCGGCGTGGCCGCCTGGTAACGCAGCGACAGCTCGCCGGTGAACGCCGGCTGGTGCTCAACGCCGAGCACGAACCCGAAGACGTCATCGAACAGCGCAGCGACGATGCCACCGTGACTGCGTCCGGGGGCGCCCTCGTGCGCTTCGCGCAACGTGACGCTGGCGTGGACCTCGTTGCCGCGCCGGTGCACGTCGAGGTCGAGCCCCCATGGACTCGACCGTCCCGATACCGGGCGGTCGTCGTAGCTCTTCAGCGGCTCCCCATCGGCGATTGGAGCAACCCACGTGTCGCCGAACGAGCTGGGATCCCGCGTGCGGTCGACGCCCTCCTCGAGCTCCGATGTCAGCCGCTCGAGCTGGTTCGTGAGCTCGCACAGCAGCTCGGGCGACGCATCGTGACCAATGAGGGCATGACCAAACCGCCGCAGCGCATGACCAGCGCCCGCCCGCAGGTCTCCGTTGCTGCTCACGCAGGATCTCGCGGAGCGTCCAGTGCCTCCACGAGCGTGTTCCACGCCAGCGTGGCGCACTTGATGCGCACCGGGAACTTGACCACTCCCCGCAGCGCCTCGAGCTCGCCAAGCTCGCTGCCGTCGCCCTTGACGGATCCGGTGTCGTCGGCGCCGTCCGCGCCGTCAGTTGCAGGGTCACCCGGCGAACCTGGCCGTTCGTCGATGGAGAGCATGGCCTTGAAGCGCCGCACCACGGATTGCACCTCACCGACCCGTTTGCCGATCACCGCCTGGGTCATCATCGACGCCGAGCTCTGCGAGATGGAGCAGCCCTGCCCGGCGACCTTGACGTCTCTGACCGTGCCGTCCTCTACATCGACGTACACAGTCACCTCGTCACCGCACAGCGGATTGTGTCCGACCGCCAGACGCGCAGGGGGTGTCGGCAGCTCACCGCGATTGCGGGGGGTGCGGTAGTGGTCGAGGATGATCTCGCGATAGAGGTCTTCCAAGCCGGGCATCGTGGCTCCTAGATCGAAAAGAAGTCGCCGGCCCGGTCGAGCGCATCAGCGAGCGCGTCGACGTCGGCCGTGTCGTTGTAGAGGTACAGACTGGCCCGCACCGTGGCGGCCACGCCGAGGATACGCATCAGCGGCTTGGCGCAATGGTGTCCGGCTCGCACGCAGACGTTGTCGCCGTCGAGCACCTGGGACACGTCGTGGGGGTGAATATCGCGGAACTCGAAGCTGATCACGCCACCTCGAACCTCCACGTTGCGCGGGCCGTGGATCCTGATGTCGTCACCGAAGCGCTGCTGCAGCGTGGAGAGCGCGTACTCCGTGAGCTCCATCTCGTGGCGGCGCAGATCGACCATGCCGATGCCGTCGAGGTAATCGATGGCGGCCCCGAGACCGGCCGCCTCGATGATCGGCGGTGTGCCGGCTTCGAACTTGGCGGGCACCGGCGCCGGCGTGAAGCCGTCGAGACGGACATCGGAGATCATGTTGCCGCCGCCGAGGAACGGGGGAGTCTCGTCGAGCAGGCAGGCCCGGCCCCACAGCAGGCCGATGCCCGACGGCCCGCACATCTTGTGGCTGGAGAACGCCACGAAGTCGGCGTCCCAAGCCTGTATGTCGGTCGGGTTGTGGGGCACGTACTGGCAGGCATCGACGACGGCCAGAGCGCCGGCGCGATGAGCGGCGTCGACCAGCAGGCGCACCGGTGTGATCGTGCCGAGCACGTTGCTCATCGCAGTGAACGAGAACACCTTGGCGCCGTCGAGCAGCTCGTCGAGATCGGTCAGGTCGAGCTCCCCGTGGTCCGTGAGCGGAATCCAACGCAGCACGATGCCCCGCTCGGCCGCCAGCTGGTGCCAGGGCACGATGTTGGCGTGGTGCTCCATGTGTGTCAGCACGACCACATCGCCGGCGCGTAGGTGGGCGCCACCCCAAGCCTTGGCGACGAGGTTCAGCGACTCGGTGGCGTTCTTCGTGAACACCACCTCGTCGTCGGCAGGGGCGTTGACGAACCGAGCGACCTTGCTGCGCGCTGCTTCGTACGCGTCGGTGGCCTCGGCGGCCAGCCGGTAGGCGCTGCGGTTGATCGGGGCGTAGCTCGTGCGGGCGAAGTCGGCCATCGCCTCGATCACCGACTCAGGCTTCTGGGAGCTGTTGGCAGAGTCGAGGTAGACGATCCGTTTGCCGTCGATCTCGCGCCTTAGTAACGGGAAGTCGGCCCTGCGCGCGGTCAGATCGGTGACGGTGGAGGTCACTCGGCGATCGCTCCCGACGGCGCTGCTCCGGTCAGCTCTCGGAACGACTCGTACCCCTCGCGCTCGAGCTGCTCTGCCAGCTCCATGCCTCCGCTCGCCACGATGCGGCCGTTCATCAGCACGTGCACGTGGTCGGGGGTCAGCTCGTCGAGCAACCGTTGGTAGTGCGTGATCAGCACCACGCCGAGGTCGGGTCGGTCGGCGCGCACCTCTCGGATGCCTTTTGCCACGATCCGCAGGGCGTCGATGTCGAGGCCGGAGTCGGTCTCGTCGAGGATCGCCAGCTCGGGCTCGAGAACGGCCATCTGCAGCACCTCGTTGCGCTTCTTCTCACCGCCGGAGAAGCCCTCGTTGAGGTAGCGGTCGACGAACGACGAGTCCATGCCGAGGCGTGTCATCCACTCCATGACGCTGAGTCGCAGCTCGAGCACGGATAGATCCAGCCCCTTGCGTGCCGACAGCGCCTGGCGCAGGAACTGGATCACCGAGACGCCCGGGATCTCCTGGGGATATTGGAAGGCGAGGAACATGCCCGCCTTCGCCCGCTCGTCGACCGGCCACTTTGTGACGTCGTCGCCTCTGAAGAACACCCGCCCTGCGGTGATCTCGTACTCCGGGGAACCCATCAGCGAGTTGCCGAGCGTGCTCTTGCCCGAGCCGTTGGGACCCATGATGGCGTGGATCTCACCGTCGTTGACGACGAGGTCGACACCCCGCAGGATGTCGCCGGGATCGCTGCCTCGGGTGTCGTCGGCCGGGGCGGCGTGCACGCCTTCGACCCGGAACAGCTCGCTCATGAGTGCGATTCTACTTGCGGTGCCCAAGACTTATCACTACGTCGGTAGGAGAAATTCAGTGGGGCGGCGCCCCCATACCCTCAGAAATTCAGTGGCGGCTCGGCGATCAGCCGGCCGTGCGCAACGCCCGCCACAGGCTCGGGTAGCTGGGGTGTTCCAGCGCCGGCGTGATGTAGCCAGCCGCCCGCAACGCCCGGTGGTAACGCGGCAGGTTGCGGAACGGGATGCCGGAGTCGACGTGATGGGCGAGGTGCCATCCGATGTTGTACGGCACCATCAGGAATCGGGCGGCAGCGCTCTGATGCACCGTGTGCGTGGTCGCCCGCCGATCCGACGATGCGTCCATGCCGCCGTGCTCTGCGATCGCCCGCAGCCGATTGATCACCCGCCACACGGTGAGGAACGGCGCCAGCCACAGCAGCGGGTACACGAGCGGGTACCCGCAAAGCGCGGCGGCGCCGAGCAGGACGGCTTGCACCCCGAGCAGCTCGAAGCTCTGGCGGCGGCGCCGTCCGGTGCTTCGCAACCCGTCGAGCTGATCGCGCATCAGCCGCCAGCCGGTGCGACCCGTGGCGTCGCGCAGCAGCTTGCGGCGGAAACTGTCGCCGGCGATCGGGTAGTCGGCATACAGCGGGATGTCCGGCTCGTTGGGCCCGAACTCCTCACGGTGATGTGCCATGTGGACGCGACGGTAGGCCTCGGTGGGCGTGAACGACGGGTAGCCGAGCAGCCATTTGCCGACGAAGTCGTTCAGACGGCGATCGGCGAACAGCAGTCGGTGTGCGGCCTCGTGCATGAGCGAGACGAACTGGGCGTGCGTCCTGCCCATCAGCACGAAACCGATCGGCCAGCTCCACGGACCGAAGTGCACGGTCGCCCACATCACGGCTCCGGTTTGGGCGTAGAGGCTCAGCACGCTGGCGCCGTTGCGCCACGAAGGGATGTGGCGTAGCTGCCGACGGAACTCGGGCGTGGGCCGCCCGTCCTCGGCGATCAGTCGGTCCGGGCGCGCAGGCACCAGCATCTCGGGAGGCGGGACCATGCCACCGAGCACCGGCACGCGTTCCGGCCGCTGCTTCACCGCCGGCATCATGATGTCGCCAGCTGACTCGGCGTCATGCTCTCAGGATACCTGCCGGGTTCTCGGTCTCGATCGCCAGCCCCCGGTCGCCAAGGTGCTAGCCCGCGAGCTCGTCGACCACTGAAGGGACGATGTCGGTGAGTCCTCGCTCCAGGTCGTCGGCGTCGAATCCTTCGACATCCTCACCGCTGATGAGCACACCGATCACGATGTCGTCGTTGACCCAGGAGATGTCGACGAAGGTCTCGCTCTCGCTCGTCACGATCTGGTGGTACACGGTGCCACCCCGGAACTCACCGAGCTCGTCGAGGTTGGCTTCAGCACTATCGTCCGCCGCTCGTTCCTCGCTGAACTCGACAAAGTCGTCCGGCGCCGCGGCCAGAACCAACCCGGCGCCCTCGATCTCCACGTCGCCTGGTGCTTCCTCGTCGACGATGCCGCAGAGCAGCAACGTCGGCTCGCCGCCGTCGGACGTGACGGCGCTGTTCAGCGGACGCCCGAGGTCGATCACGTCGTAGAGGGCATCGTCGCCAACCGGATCGAGGGCACTGGCGAGGGTGTCGGGCAGGTCCTGGATCGGACAATCCGGTTCGTCGCCGTCATCGGCGTCGCCCAACGTGTCGTCGATGGTCGCCGCTGCCGCCTCGGTGTTCAGCCCACCGTCATCACCTCCGAACAGGATCACGGCCCCTGCGCCGAGTAGCGCCGTGACCGCCATCAGCCCGATTACCACGAGGATCCGCTTGCGGCCAGCACCTGTCGGTGCCGGGCCCGGGTCTGGAGGGCCGAGCTGGGTGGGCAACGGGAGGTGGTCGCCGGGTCGGCGGACCGGAGGTCGGTCTGGTGGCTGTCCGGGCAGCCGTGGCGGCGGGAGCTGGGCCATCTGATCCTCCTCGTTCTCGATGCACGGATGGCGACGGTCGCTCGGCCGCATGAGTCGCAACGTCAGGCTAGACGTCGCTGCACCGATGTGGTTCCGACGTCACATCGTCTGGCAGGTTGGGCACCAGAACAGGTTGCGGGCGGCCATCGGTTCGGTGCGGATCGGGGTGCTGCAGATCCGGCACGGCAGGCCGGCTCGCTGGTAGACGTAGAACGCATCGTCGCGATCGACCCGGCCTCGCGGTCGGTCCTCGGGTCGGGTCGTGATGATCCGCCCGCTGCGGACGCCGGCGCGCATGAGCGCCATCACGTCTCGCCACAGCGGCGTCCACTCGTCGGAGGACAATTCCCGCCCTGGGCGGAACGGAGCGATCCCGTGGCGGAACAAGAGCTCGGCGCGATACACGTTGCCGATACCGGCGACGACGCGCTGATCCATGAGCAGCACGCCGATCGGTGCCCGGCTGTTGGAGATGCGTGCCCACGCCGCTTCGCCGCTGGCGCGCCGGGCCAACGGATCGGGTCCCAGGCGGTCGCGGATGGTCGCGGCCTCGTCAGGCCCGAGCACCTCGCACGTCGGTGCACCTCGCAGGTCGGTCCACCAGTCGTCGTTCTCCCAGCGCATCCTCAGCGCGCCTCGGGGCTCTGGCGCCGGTGACGGTCCCGACGTGAAGCCGCCATAAAGACCGAGGTGCACGTGGACGAGGGCATCGCCGAACGAGGCGAACAGGTGCTTGCCGGTAGCCGTGACCCGCTCGAGCACCCGGCTGTCGACGATCCTGGCACCGGCCGCGAAACGACCCTGGGGGCTGCTCACCCGCACAGGACGATCAGCGAACCGTTCGTTCTGCTGCTTTGCCAACCGGTGAAGGGTGTGCCCTTCAGGCACGGACTACCAACCTCGCTCGATCCATTCGTCGAGATGTGGCCGCTCCGCCCCGATCGTGGTGTTGACACCGTGGCCCGGCAGCACGACCGTCTCATCGGGGAACGAGAAAAGCCGCTGCTCGATCGACCGGATGATGGTGCCGAAGTCGCCGTCGTCGAAGTGCGTCGCCCCTGGTCCGCCAGGAAACAGCGTGTCACCCGTGAACAACAGCGGTGTGTCGCGCAACCGGAACGAGATCGAGCCCGGCGTGTGGCCAGGGTTGTGGATGGCATCGAGCCGCAGGTTGCCGACCTCGATCACCTCGGCG
>Ga0136630_1000686_pt1 | contig 13411 bp, 11 predicted proteins | sample AntDrymUQ5682106_2_FD_105496 | JGI IMG/M metagenome (GOLD analysis project Ga0136630, IMG submission 105496) | Polar desert sand microbial communities from Dry Valleys, Antarctica - metaG UQ568 (21.06) | ecosystem: Environmental > Terrestrial > Soil > Desert | place: Antarctica: Dry Valley...
AGACGTGGCTCTAAGATAAGAAGAAGGCGGATGTCTTTCGGAACAGCCCGAAGCATTCGTTCGCAGGCGCGTTCAAAAAACGGCAACACGGGCGGGCAAGGCGCGGGGGATTGGTATAGGATAGGGGCAGGAAGATTGTCGATTCTAGGGAGGTCTCATGATCCACATGATCAACGATTCGCAGGCTCGGTTCATCGATTCGCTGACCGCGTTCACGAAGGAACATCAAGCGCGGCACTGGGAAGGTTTGTTCGGGGCTTTCCTCGGCGAGGTCTTGCCGCAACGCCCTCACGGCCTCACGCGCAACAGTCACCAGTACGTCTGGGACATGCTGCGGCGGGCCGGTCTCAATGGCGGTGAGGAAGACGCAGAGCCCAAGCAGCACGGCCTGTTCGCCGACGAGCTGTTCGGGATCGACGATGCCCTGGAGCGCGCTGTCGACTACTTCAAGGCCGCGAGCGCGGGCTCCGAGGTCGGGCGGAGGCTGTTGCTTCTGCTTGGCCCCCCCTCGGGCGGCAAGTCCACGATGGTGATCCTCTTGAAGCGCGGCCTGGAAGAATACTCGCACACGGACGACGGCGCCCTGTACGCGATCAGGGGCTGCCCGACCAGCGAGAACCCACTGCACCTCGTACCTCACACCCTGCGCGGCAACTTCCGCGAGACCTACGGCGTCGAGATCGCCGGGCAGGTGTGTCCTTACTGCCGCATGCGCCTGGAGGAGGAGTTCAGCGGCGATTTCATGCGGTTCCCCGTGCATCGCATCTTTATCTCCGAGGCCGGACGCAGCGGGATCGGCACCTACGCGCCACATGATCCCACCACCGCCGACATCGCCGATCTGGTCGGGTCCGTGGACCTCTCGAAGGTGAGCAAATACGGCGACGAAGGCGATCCCAGGGCCTGGTCGTGGTCGGGGGCGGTCTACGCCGCGAGCCGCGGGGTGCTCGAGATGATCGAGATCCTCAAGGTCAAGCGCGAGTTCCTGTATCTGCTCTTGACCTTGACCCAGGAAAAGAACGTCAAGGTGTCGCGCTTCCCGCTCATCTACCTCGACGAAACGATCCTGGCGCACACCAACCTCGCCGAGTTCCACAAGTTCCTGCAAGAGCGCGAGAACGAGGCGCTCTTGGATCGCATGGTCATCATCAAGGTGCCTTACACCCTGTCTTACAAGGACGAGGCGCGCATCTACACCAAGCTCATCTCGGCCACACCCAACTTCCGTGAGGTCCACCTCGACCCGCACGCGCTGCAGGTCGCGGCCGTGTTCGCGGTCCTGACAAGAGTCCACAAGTCGGAGCGCGAGGGGCTCGATCTGACCAAGAAGGTGTCGCTCTACGCCGGCGAGGACGTCGAGGGGGTGAGCCCCTCGGAGGTCGAGCGGATCCGCGGTGAGTCGCCCGAGGAAGGGATGTCGGGGGTGAGCCCGCGGTTCGTGATCAATGCCCTGTCCAAGGCCATCAGCAAGAGCGAGGCACGGAGCTTGACCACCATGGAGGTGTTGCTCGCGCTCAAGGACGCCATCGATTCCGATGCGCGCATGGACGCCAAGCAGAAGCGCCAATGGCTGGACTTTCTGGTGATCGCCCGCAAGGACTTCTACAATCGCTGGGTCAAGGAGGACGTCCACAAGGCGCTGTTTGCTTCCTTCGAGCAGGAGGCGCAGGGCCTGCTCGAGAAGTACCTCGACGAGGTGGAAGCGGCCCTGGACCATCGCGAGATCGTCGATCCCATCACCGGCGAGCGGCGGCCGCCCGACGAGCGCTTCAAGCGCGCGGTCGAAGAGAAGATCAACATCTCGGATTCGGGCAAGGTGTCTTTCCGCCAGGAGGTGGTACGCAAGGCGATGGTGGCCTACAAGCAGGGCGAGAAGTTCACCCTCGATTCGCACGCGCGCCTGCACCAGGCCATCGAGCAGTACCTGTTCGAGGAGCGCCGCGATGTGCTCCGGCTCGTGACCTCGACGACTCGTCCCGACGAAGAGGCACGCCAGAAGATCTCGGCGGTGCAGCGCCGCCTCGCGGAAGAATACGGCTATGACGAGCACAGTGCCAAGGAGGCGTTGAATTATGTCACTACCCTGCTGTCTCAAGAATAAAATAAGGAGGACGATCCGAGCTCCTGTGTGCCAGAGTTCCTATCTAATCTAAACTAACCAAAAGCTCGTGGGACGGGATCGGAGACCGGTAGGCGCAAACAATGGCGGACCTGACATCGATGCGCCATTGCATCGATCGCCATTGCATCGATCGCCATTGCGTCGATCGCCATTGCATCGATCGTAAGGCGTATCATTCGACGGGATGAGGTAAGCGAAGGCGCATAGGCCGATGAATCCTATTTTTTCTTCTGGGAGTGACGAGGACAAACCGTCGCACGACTCCAAAGAGGCCGATTGGTACGATCTCTTCTCTCGCGGGGCACGCGATTGGCTGCGCCACAACGACAAGGTCCGGGACAGCGTCAAGGAACATCTCCCGGAGCTCGTCGCCAACTCCGATGTCATCTCGCGTCCCGACAACCGCACGGTGCAGGTCCCGGTGCGCTTCCTCGAGCACTACCGCTTTCGCTTGCGCGATCCGGAGGCGCAGCAATCCGTCGGTCAGGGCAAGCCCGGCCAGGTGAAACCGGGGGATGTGCTGCGACCTGGCCAGGCGCCCCTGGATCCCAGGGACCGCGGCGGCGGGTCCGAAATGGGCGGATTCGAGTTGGTCCTGGAGCTCAAGATCGACGACATCGTCGATTGGTTGTGGGAAGAGCTGGAGCTGCCGAACCTCGAGCCCCGGCCCGGCGACGCGCTGGTCGATGAGCAATACGTGCGCGAGGGTTGGGACCGGCGCGGCGTGCGTTCGCGGCTCGATCGGCGCCGTACCCTGAAAGAGGCCATCAAGCGCCGCTCGGTCCAGCACGACGGGCCGGATTTCTCGAACGAGGACCTACGCTTTCGCCAGCTCGCGCGGCGCCGCCGCCCGGCGACCCGCGCCGTGATCTTCTTCCTGCTCGATGCCTCATCCAGCATGGAGGAAGCAGACCGCAAGCTCGCCAAGACCTTCTTCTTCTGGGCCCTGCAGGGGCTCAGGCGCCAGTACCACGAGATCAACACGGTGTTCATCGCCCACACGGCCATGGCCTGGGAGTTCTCCGAGGCGGAGTTCTTCCGTGTCACGGCCCAGGGCGGCACCCAGGCCTCGAGCGCCTTCACCCTGGCGCTCGACATCCTGCACGAGCGCTACAGCCCCGCTCGCTACAACGCCTATCTGTTCTACGCCTCGGACGGCGATAACTTCATCGAGGATCGGGAGCCCACCGCGGCGGCGTTGCAGCAACTGGGTGCCCTGCTCAACTTCATCGGCTACGTGGAGATCAGCCACGCCGCCAGCGAGGCCCTCGACACCCAGATGGGGGCCCTGTTCCACGACCTCGCCACCGTCGAGCTCCCGATCGGCAGCTTTCCCTTGGCCAGCCATGAGGACATCTGGCCCAGCATCCGCCGATTCTTCAAGCAGCAGGCGGGTGCCGAGGCCGCCTAAACGATGGCCAGGACCGCCGACACCTATCGCGTTCCCATCGAGGCCATGGCCCGCGACCTCGGGCTCGATTTCTATGAGGTCGATTTCGAGGTGGTCCCACCGAGCTTCATGATGGAGGTGGCGGTCTACGGCCTGCCGGTGCGCATGCCGCACTGGTCCTTCGGGGTACGCTACATCTATCAACTGGTCCAACACCGCATGGGCCACTCCAAGATCTTCGAGGTGGTGTTCCCGGGCAATCCTGGGCGGGCCTATCTGGCGAATACCAACAGCGTGCAGGAGAACACCCTGGTTATCGCCCACGTCCTCGGCCACGCGGACTTCTCGAAGAACAACCTGCTGTTCAAGCGCGCCCAGGAACAGGTCGGTTTTCACGTGGTGGAGCAGGCCGCCGCCCACGCCCATCAGATCGAGAACGCCATCGCCGAGTACGGTCAGAACCGCGTCGAGGCGGTCTTGGATGCGGCCCTGGCCCTGGAGCAGCACATCGACGACGATCAGCGATTGACGCGACCGCGCTACCCCGAGAAACCAAAGGCTCGGGAGCCACGAACGATCGAGGGCTTTCGCAAGCGCTTCAAGACCCTGCCGGGGGAGGACGAGCCGCCAGCGATGGGCCGCGAGCACGCGCGCGTTTCGATCCCACCGCACCCGGAGTCCGATCTCCTGTGGTTCATCGCCCACTACGCGCCCGAGATGGAGGACTGGGAGCGCGACATCTTCCTGGCCGTGCGCGAGGAATCGTATTACTTCCATCCGGTATTCGCCTGCCACATCATGAACGAGGGCTGGGCCTCGTATTGGCACGCGCGGCTCTTGCGGGAAGCCGGCTTCCTGCCGAATCATGTCTATCTCGACGCCTTGAAGGCGCATTCCGACGTGGTGAGGCCGTTTGCCGGGGATCGCGAGATCGCGCTCTCCGTCAACCCCTACCACCTGGGATTCGCGCTGTGGGAGAAGATCCTCGAGGACCATGACCTCGACACGGCGCGCCGCATCATGCGCGAAGAAGACGATTGCAGCTTCCTGCACAACTATCTGGACAGGGAGCTGGCCCGTGAGCTGGGGCTGTTCCGCTTCCAGGCCAGGCGCAACGGCGAGATCAAGGTCGGTGACTGGAACATCGACGCGCTGCGCGAAGAGCTCCTGGCCCCACGGTATCACTTCGGTGCGCCGCGCATCTCGGTGGTGTCCCTCGGCAACGACGGCAGCCTGGAACTGACCCAGGACCATGGCGGCGACCGGCGCGGCCTCGACATCGAGCATGCCCGCAGGGTCCTCGAATACATCCATCGGGTGTGGCGGCGCCCGGTGATGATGCGGACCGTCGATATCCGTGACCGGGAGACGGTGATCAAGGTGGGGACGCCCTTGCACTGATTCCACCTTCGCTCGCGACGGTGTTTTCACAAACTCCTATCCCGGGTGATTGACGGGCGCTACGGGATCGCGTCAGATCACCATTCGGTCTTACCAGGGCAATCGGTCTGTCACTCGAACGGTATTGCGTGGTGCTCGTCGGTACTCAGAAGGGTCTGTTTTGCTTTCGCTCCGATAGCGATCGGCGGCGATGGTCGATCGAGGGGCCCCGGATCGCCGGCTACGAGGTGTCTCATGCCTGGCTCGACCCGCGTCTGCCGCGACAAGGGTATGCTGCGGCCAACCACCCGATCTGGGGGGCGCACGTCCATCGCAGCGACGACGGCGGGCGGAGCTGGAAGGCCCTCGATCGCGCCCCCTGCCATCCGCCCGCTCGCCAGGGACCCTCCCTGGAGGCCATCTGGTTCCTGGCGCCGGGACCTGCGGATGCCCCGGGGGTGATGTATGCCGGCATCGATCCGCCGGGTCTCTTCGTGAGCACGGATCACGGGGAGCGCTTCGAGCCCGTGGGGGGGTTGAACGATCACCCGACGCGCCCGACCTGGGAGCCGGCACGCGGGGGATTCGCCGTCCATTCGATCTACGTGGACCCCACCGACGCGCGCCGCATCTATGTCGCGGTCTCGGCCGGTGGCGCGTTCCGCTCCGACGATCGGGGGGTGAGCTTCCGTCCCATCAACCGCGGCGTACGGGCGCACAACCTCCCGAGCCCCTGTCCCGAGACCGGCCATAACATCCACCGTCTGGTTATGCACCCGGCCCGCCCCGAACGCCTTTACCGGCAGTGTTATAACGGCACCTATCGCAGCGACGACCGGGGCGAGAGCTGGACCGAGATCACGGCGGGCCTCCCGAGCGACTTCGGTTACGCGATCGCCGTCTGTCCCTCCGACCCCGACAGGGTATTCGTGATCCCGGAGGAGAGCCAGCACATGCGCACCACGGTCGGACGGAAGCTTTGCGTCTATCGCAGCGGTGATGGGGGACGGCGCTGGGAGCCACAGACCCGAGGGCTTCCGCAGGAGCACGTCTACGTCACCGTCCTCCGAGAGGCACTGGCCGCCGACGGGCTCGATCCCTGCGGCGTTTACTTCGGCACTTCTAGCGGCCATCTCTTCGCCAGCCGCGATCTGGGTACGCATTGGGAGCTGCTCGCGAGCTTTTTGCCGCGGATCCTGTCCGTGCAGGTCGGTGTCTGTGAGTGACTGGAGCGAGCGAGATCGCGAGGCGCTCTTGGAAGCCCTGGCCGCGACGCGCGGGCTCGTGGCGCTGGTGGGCGCGGGGGGTAAGAAGACCACCCTCTACCGGCTGGCGCGGGCCCATGCGGGTCGTATCGGCATCACCGCGACCGTGGCCATCCCGCCGTTCCCCGAAGACCTCGGGGCCCATGTGATCGTCGCCAGGACAAGCGCGCTCCCGGCGCTCGTCGCAGAGGCGCAGCAGCACCGCATCGTGGCCTTCGCCCGTCCCTCGGACAAACCGGACCGGTTCGCGGGCCTCCCACCCGGAGAGGTGAGGCGGATCCATGAAAGCGCCGGTTTCGATGTCACACTGGTCAAGGCGGACGGGGCGCGATCGCGATGGATCAAGGCCCCCGATCCGGACGAGCCTCAGCTCCCCGAGGGAGTCGATACCGTGATCCCGGTGGTCTCGGCGCACGCCATCGGTGAGCGCCTGCGAGACGACATCGCGCATCGCGTCGATCGGATCACCGCCATCACCGGTGCCCAACCCGGCGACATCATCACGCCGGACCTCGTGGCGCGTTTGCTCGCCGATGAGCAAGGGGCGCTCAAGGGGGCCGGGAAGGCGACCATGGTTCCCCTCATCAACATGGTGGACAACGATGAGATCGCGGTGGTCGCGCGCCAGGCGGCGCGCTGGGCGCTGGCCTTGACGCGCCGTTTCGACCGCGTGATCCTGGCCTCAATGAACGCCGAGTCACCGCTAGTCGAGATCGTGGCGCGCTGATCGATCCCGCCAAGGGTCGATCCCGGCTCGACGCCCGCAATTAAATTAAACTTTCACGGAAGCGCCGGCGGCACCTCGTTCACGGTGGTCGTCGCGGCCGCGGTGTTGTTCGCGGGGTTGAAATCGCGGTCCCCGCTGACCGCGACGCTGTTGGTGAGTGATCCGACCGCGTTGGGCCGGACTTGGAGGGAGACGGTCACGGTGGCCCCGTTCGCCACGTCCCCGAGGGTGCAGACAACGGTGATCCCCCCCGTGCACGTCCCCTGGCTCGGGCTTGCCGAGAAAAATTCCACCCCGCCCGGCAGGGTATCGGTGAGGGTGACGTTGGTCGCGGCCCCGGGGCCGCCGTTCCGGACGGTGATGAAATAGGTCAGCGTGTCATCCTGCGGCACCGGATCCGGGGAATCGACGACCTCGATCGACAGATCGGCGTCCGCCTGCCTCCAACCGAGATCGCGCAGGAGCTGCAGCTCGAGGTCCGGGACGTGGTCCGGTCCGGTATAGACCGGCTCCAGCAACTGATTGGGGAACAGCGAGGTGCTGAAGTGCGACACGGAGGATCCGGGCTCCTGGGGCCTCGGCGCATACATCTGGACGCGCCCGCTCGCACTTACCCCCTCGCCGAGGAGCGTGCTTGCGGCGACCACTCGCTGGCCGGTCCACCTGAGGGCCCTGCCGCTGCGGCTCGCGCGCACGCGCTCCCGGTCCGTCATCCGCGGGTAGCGCCGCCCGGTCCTGGAGTTTACCAGCCGGCGCATGTAGATATCGTTCAGCCCCATGAATTTCTCGCCGGTCTTGAGATCCACAAGCGACAGGAAACCCAGGCCGTGCCCGATCTCGTGCAAAACCACGGTCACGAAGTCGATCTTGGTTCCGGGCGGCCGGCCATTGAGCCCGTAGTACCAGACATCGGGAAAGGCGCAGGTCGTGTCCACGGTGCTGTTGAAGACTGCATCGATATCGCTCACGCCGCGCTTGAGGTCCCGCTTCGCCAGGGCGTTGGCCAGGGCCTGAACGTACCAGGTCTTCCCGGCGCGTGCCCCGCGGAAGTCGCGGTGCACGGAGTTCGGACCCGCGGCCCCCAAGACCGCGCTCGATGCGTCACAGTCCAGAGGGTCGAAACGCGCATCGATCCGGATCCGCACGGGGCTCTGGATGCGTTCGGCCCAGATGGCGGCGGCAGCACGAAAGGCAATGAGGCGCTGCTGCCCGAGCGTCATCCCCGGGTTACCGCCGATGGCAGAGTCCACGTCCGGCGCGCGTCGGTCCCTGAATCCCTCCCGGCGCCCGTCGCGATTGATGACCTTGAGGTCGGCCGCCTGGGCGGGGCCGATGGCGGCGCTGAAAAGGGTCAGGAGCCAGAGGAGCCTCGCGGCACGCCCCATGAATCGGCTTCCCTGCCCCATAGACCCGGGTCTCTGTAAGCGCGGCCCCGAGCCCAGATTCAAGGCGCGGTTCGAGGGGTTTCCGGCGCGTCGCGGTGCCGGACCGATGGGCGTCGCTCCGGCGCGAGGGTCGCTTCCAGGGGTACTCGAAAACGGCCCTGGAGATCGACGCTGATCCCGCCGCCCGGCTCGGGCGAGGCGATCTCGCGGAGTCCATGAGCGGAGGTGGTGTGCGTGGCATCCAGCTCCAGGGGCGGCATCGCGTCATCGGGACGCGCCAAGCCCTCGCCGGTGACGGGCCCACCGGTAACGGGATCCACGTAGGCCTTGAAACCTGCCGACATCTTGGGGGCCTGTGCTGCGGTGCTCGGTCCCGGCCGGTCCTCCTCGCACCCGCCGGCGGCCGTGACGACCGACAGGACAGAGATCAGTAGGGTCCTGGTCATGCGTTTTGCCGAATTTTGGGGAACGTTTTGGGAAAACGCCGCTACCACTCTCGCCCAGCCCCGCGATACCGCGTAACTACTTGATTTTACTTGGTGCCGAGAGAGAGAATCGAACTCTCACGGGGTCGCCCCCACTGGATTTTGAGTCTAGTCTAAATTCCTAGTTAAACAATAGGTTGGCGCTCACAATTTTGGGAAACGCACCTCCTCTAAGCCGTTGATTGGGTTAGACCTTGCAGTGGGTTTTTGGGACGCGGCCTTATCCCCTCAAACCACTCGCCTGGCTCCCGCTCGGTTCGTCGACGCTTCTCTTCCTCGGCCGAACCCGTACCCCCTACATGAGGGCTTCCCATTCTGGGAGGCATGGGCGTTTCCTCACCGGTAGTGTCCTTGCACGACGCGTCGCTTTTCCTCCAACGGCCGGCATTCGGGCAACCGGCCTGCCCCCTTGGGGGGCGAAGACCCTACCACCGCTCGGTAGGAGGAGCGTTACCCTGAGCACATTACGAACCGGGACTCTCAGGCCCGCCCCTTGCCTTTACCACGCTCGGCGTCCATTGTAAAACTTACAAGAAAATGACAAGCTTACCGAGCCCGGTAGACGTGTTCTCCACGTTGGTGTGTTACTCGTTCGGAAATGCACTTGGTATTGACTTTGCGCGCAGTTAAGGCCTCAACACGAGCGCCGCTATCGAGTGCGGCCAGTCTGTGGCCCCCATTCCAGGGGGTTGACAAATCCGACGGCCGAAGGATAATAGCCATTCACCAAGGAGACTGAGAGAGGAGACTGAGAAATGCGTAGTTTGAGGGTGTACTGGAAGTTGCGGTTCACAGGCCGCGCTGCGCCTTCGCCTTTTTAATAAGTTCGGCGAAGACGGGTCCATAGCTTGAAGCACGTAACTTCTTGAAGTCGTGGTCGTTTTCGGCCCACAGGGCGAAGTCGCCGGTGTTTACGATCGCCTCTAGCTCACGGAGCGCCTCGCTGAATTCTCCGGCTTTGGCCAGACTGCGAGCCAAGTTGTAGGTGTAGGCGTCCGCGTGTGCGGGGGCTCGCGCCCGGGCGTCGCGATAGTCAGCTGCCGCCCTACCGTACTCGCCCAATTCATCGTAGGTCCAGGCCAGCGCGTGCAATGTTTCGGCACGAGGGGGGCTCTGCATCTTCTTCGCCTGCTCCAACTCGCTTAGTGCCCGTCTCAGTAGCTTGGCTTTTTCGGGCGAGCCAGGCGATGTATCCGCGGCAAGATAGGACAGCGTCTGCCCAAGTTTCTCACGAGCATAGACCGAACGGGGATCGAGAGCGACAGCGCGCTCGAGCCGTTCCAACGCACGTTCGTTGTCGCCGTAGTACCGCCAGTACAGCGCCGCCGTGGTGAAGTAAGTGGCCATCTCCGTGGGGCTGCCACCGATCCTTAGCTGATCCCAGGCGCCCAACTTCTTATCCGCGTCTTCGAGCTTTGCGCGCTCCTCTAGCGAAAGGGCCTTCCCTCCGGACGGCCCCATCAATCCGCTTATCGGGGGAAGACCGGCGAACGCAGTCTCAATTATCTTTCCGACCTGATCCACGGGCCGCCGCGGCGAGTTGAATAGGGCATCGTCCATGCTGTCGAGGAAGCGACTGGCCGCGGTGTACCCCAGTCAAACAGATTGTGCCTCTCGTCTTCGCTCAGATGGAACTTCGTTGAAGAGATGGAACCGGTCGGGATGTGGATCGTGCTGCCCCATGCTAGGCTGCGCTGGTCCTCTTTGTCGTGGGCCTCAAGCATCGTTCCTAGGATAGCGTCCAGATAGCTGAAGAAGTCGCTGGGGGGCGCCGGAACGGACAGGACCGTGGAGGAGACTAACTTGAAGCCGATTGTCTTGGCTTCCGAGCTTTCGAAGACTCGCAATGGGTAGTTGCTGAGCACGCCACCGTCGACCACGAGCCGCTCGCCCCAGCGATACGCCTGGAAGAAGAGGGGGATTCCTAAGGACATGCGCACGGCTTCGGCGACGGTCATCTGCGGATGATTAGGCTCGCTGAAGATCAGCATCTCCCGGTTCGTGAGGTCGGACGCGATGACAGTGAGCGGCATCTTTAGGTCACAGAACTTGACGACACCCTTCTTCCGAAGAAGCTTGAAAACCCACTCGTAGAGCTTGCGCCCCCGGTGAACACCGTAGTTCTTCCAGAGGTGATACAACTTTGGGGAGACTGGATCCAGTAGAGCTTCGAAGCTCGTCGTCCCGAGAACTTCCTTCAGCTCAGCGGCTGTGTAGCCGGCGGCGTACAGGGCGGCAACGATCGAGCCTGCCGACGTACCGGCTACGGCGTCGAAACGAATGCCCTTTTCCTCGACCCGGGTTAGCGCGCCGACGAGACCGATTCCTTTCATCCCCCCACCTTCGAAGACCGCATTATACTTCATGGGCGCGAATTTCCTGATGCAAACGCGCGAAGTATACGCAACTTTCGAGGAGGCGCAATAGTATCACCCCTACTCTCCTGTCCTCCGTACTAGCCTCGAAGCGCGCCGAGGGCGCCTCCGCCCGCACCCTTCAGGGCTCGGCAGGCCGCCGCCACTCGCGCCTACCACCGGTTCCGCGTTATCCGCCCCACACTCCGTTGGACTCTACGGTGCTCGGGACGAGGGGAGCGCGGCCGAAGGCGCCAACGCGCCGGCGCCCGGACCGGACCCCTTAAGTACAGTGGCACACCGGCGGATATATACCTTTAAGAGTCGGTAAAGTAATCCCTTTAACCCTCGGTCACGAACACACACCACTGAAAATAGGGGCCACGCGACGGACGCGTGGGGAATGACCCCGGCTAAAGGCTTCCTTCTTGGGTTGCCTGAACGCCTAACCGGACCTGCAACCCAAGACGTGACCGGCAACCTAGGACGGTAGCCGGTGATCTTCAATACTCCCCCTCCGAGCACCCGCGCTGCCTGCCATTCGCGCAGGTAGCCCGTGCCCTTTCCAGGTTCACTTGACAGCGGCCATGCTGAGGCGGCGGCTTGCCTGCCCGCGCAGCGGGCGGGCGAGGCCGCTTCTGCTTCTGGGCTTGTCCCTTCACAAACAAGTGACACGGGAGGGGGAAGGGTTCTCTTCAACCCGCGCGAGGTGAGGTTGAAGCGCATGAAGCGGGGGGTGATGACCGCGGCGCGCATCCATCAGGAAGAGGCGGAACGGGGTGGGTTCAGGGTGACGCCGTGGTTCGTTACACTGACCTATGTGGACGGTGTCGCCTGGGAACCTCGGCACGTGTCCAAGTGCTTGAAGCGGGTTCGGCAGTGGTGCGAGCGGCGGGACGTGCGCTTCCGTTACGTGTGGGTGGCCGAGATCCAGGAAAAGCGCCGTGCACGCTTTGGCGGGCATTGTGTCCACTATCACGTAATGCTGTTCCTGCCGCGGGCGTTGTCCCTTCCGAAATGGGACAAGCAAGGTTGGTGGCCGCACGGCATGACGCAGACCGTTCGCTGTCGCGTTCGTGGCGTGGGCTACCTCGCGAAGTACACTACGAAGGGGCACCGCGCGCCTCTTCCGAAGGGCGTGCGCCTCCATGGTGGTGGCGGTCTGAGCTCGGCCGGGAGGAATGAGCGTACATGGTGGCTTTGTCCGGCCTATGTGCGCGGACAGTTTCCGGTGCCCGAGCTCGAGCCGCGGCGCTGCAAGGGTGGCGGATGGGTGTCCAGGATTACCGGCGAGTGGATACCGTCCGCGTTTCGCATCGTGTCTTTTCTTCCGTTGATTATCGAGAGGGTTACACATGGTAACGGGGACGACGACGTTACAGGACCGCGTAGAGCAAGCGGCGGTCGATATAGGGTTGACGGAAGGGCAAGGCCTGGCAGCGTTCCGAACCTGGGCGCTGATTGGTGAGATTGGCCATGAGAGTGCGAGGGGCTCTATGCCGCGCGCGACGTGGTATCGGCACTTCAAGGTACTTCGGGCGGCGGGGTTTCGCTCGCCAACGTTAGCGCGGCCCGCGTGGTCCCGCTTCGGCAGAAACCGCTGGTCATGCGCCCGGTGACGAGCTGGGCTGAGATGGGGATCGTAGAGTCGTTGCAAGCGGTAGTTGCGCCGGAGCAGCTCAAGGCGGTGTCCGTGCTTCGATCTGATCCGCCTCCGGTGGCGCCTGTCGCTCTTAGTCGTGAACCCGTCGATATGAAAACAGAGTGCATTGACCGAGAGTGCCAGGGGGCTCTTCGAGAGGACGGAGTTGTGGGTTACGTTGTGGAGTTGTGTCGTCATCCGCCTTGGCGTTATCGGATGATGGATTCGGTGGCGCACGATGAAGTTACACTTACCCTCAGCAAGCGTGGTCGCTTCGGGTCTGTCGATCGCGCGCGGCTCTTTGAGTCCCGTTCCGAAGCGAGCGAGTGGGTTGAGGGTTTTTTGCGCCGAGTGCCGAAACGGGAAAGACTCCTGTATGAATTGGAGGTGAGTCCCTGCGATAGATAGGCAGGCCCCACATTAGGAAATCCGTACACGCGGCCAAGTAATCGGGAAACGACCATGCTGATCACCGAAGACCAGCTTCAGGAGTGGCTGGGGATTAAGCAACGCGCCCGCTTGATGCGCACCCTGCAAGAGCTTAATTCTACTTTGTCACTCCGCCGATGGGTTTAATAGAGCTGCGTTGTGTTTTCGATAGGCGGAGTCACGCGCGCTCTGTCGTCGTTGGTGTCGTTCTGCGATGAGCTCGGCGACGGAG
>Ga0136630_1000688_pt1 | contig 13396 bp, 15 predicted proteins | sample AntDrymUQ5682106_2_FD_105496 | JGI IMG/M metagenome (GOLD analysis project Ga0136630, IMG submission 105496) | Polar desert sand microbial communities from Dry Valleys, Antarctica - metaG UQ568 (21.06) | ecosystem: Environmental > Terrestrial > Soil > Desert | place: Antarctica: Dry Valley...
CCCAGCGGTGGCGCAGGATCGCCCTGGCGCTCCAGGTCGCGGTGGCCCTCGCCGTACAGCACGTGTTGCTCACCGGCTGGTGAGCCAACCCCTGGTGATTCGTCCGAGCGGCTCAGCCTAGGAGCCCACGCAACCAGTCGGACGAATCCGGTCAGCGATCACGCAGGGGTGCGTCGGCGAACGCGGCGAGTCCGTCGAGGGGCGAGACGGTCGCGGTGAACCCGAGCTCTGCCCTCGCCAGGTCCGGGCTTGCCACGATGTGGCGGACATCGCCGGACCTGAACTGACCCGTGACGACGGGCGCCGGGGCATTGTCGCCGGCGGCCGCGATGATCGTTGCCACCTCGGCGATCGCGACCGGCTGCCCGGAGCAGATGTTGTATGCCGCAAAGGTGTCCGACGGCAGGTCGGCCACCTGCTCCACGGCGAGCGCGTTGGCGCGGGCAACGTCGCTCACGTGCACGAAGTCGCGCATCTGGCGGCCATCCTCGTAGACGGTGGGTGCGTCGCCACGAGCGAGCGCCGAGCGGAACATGGCCGCAACTCCCGAGTAGGGCGTGTCCGCCGGCATCCCGGGGCCGTAGACGTTGTGGTAACGCAGGCCGATCGCCGCGCCGGGCAGCTGCCGTGCCCAGGCGATCGCGTAGTGCTCTTGGGCGACCTTGCTGGCGGCATACGAGCTGCGTGGTAGCAGCCTGGCCGCCTCGTCGACGAGCGCCCAGCCCATCGGCTCACGGCACACCGGACAACCGACCTCGAAACTGCCCTCCTCCAACGCCTGGATGGTCCGGGTCGTGGCGGGTTGACCACCGTGCTGACGGCAGGTGTAGCGCCCGTCGCCGTACACCACCATCGAGGACGCGAACACGAGCCGGTCCACGCCCGCCTCGGCCATCGCGGCCAGGACGACGGCGGTCCCGAGGTCATTGTGGCTGGCGTAGAGAGGCAGGTCGGCGGGCGTCAGGCCCGCGCCAACCATCGCGGCCTGATGGCAGACCACATCGATGCCGCCGAGGAGTGCGACGACTGCGTCGTGGTCGCGGACGTCGACCTGGTGGAGGCCGTCGTGGACAGGGTCGGCGCGGTCACCGTGCGCCTGCGGGATCAACGCGTCGAGTGCGACGACGTCGTGGCCCCGCGACTGCAGCGTCGCACGCACGGCGCCGCCGATGAAACCGGCGGCACCCGACAACAGCACCCTCATCCCACGACCCCGTTCCGCACTCGCACCCGCGTCATCGAACTTGTGTCGTCGGGGCAGCCGTCAGCCGGCAGCGGTCATCCAGCCAGCGGACTCCACTCCCGGCCAGCCTCAGTTGCGCAGAGATCCGGGCCTCACGTCGCTGGGGCAACCGCACAGTCGGATCCTCCCGCAGGGCGCGCAGAACGATCCGACCGTCACGTCGCTGGGGCAACCCCACAGTCGGATCCTTCGGCAGCGCCCACCTGGCAGGGGTCGTCATGGCAGCTCGAAGGGGAGCTCGATCCCGTCCAGAGCGTTCGCGCAGTCGCACCCGCCGCGCTCGCCCGGCAGCCCCTCGATGACGCCCTCGAGCAGATCGCGCAGCCGGTCGATGTTGCGGCCGAACTCGGCGAACACCTCCGCCTGGTTGACCGACTCACCGATCTGCACCCCTGCGTCGCGGTCGGTGACGAGCGCGATCGCGGCGTAGCAGAGCGCCAGCTCGCGAGCCAGCACGGCCTCGGGATGGCCGGTCATGTTCACGAGCGACCACCCCTGTGCGGCGTACCACTGCGACTCGGCGCGGGTGGAGAACCGCGGGCCCTCGACGACGACCATCACCCCCCCGTCGATGATCGCAGCGTCGGCCCGAGCGAGCACACTGCGCAACGCCGGACAGTAGGGGTCGGCGAACCCGACGTGCGCGGCGCCGGCGTCCACGTAGGTCTGCGCACGCCCGCTCGTGCGGTCGACAAGCTGGTCCGGTACGACGAGGGCGCCGGGTGCGAGCCCGAGCTGCAGGCTGCCGACAGCGCACGGACCGAGCACGCGGCGTACGCCGAGCGAGCGCAGCGCCCACATGTTGGCCCGGTAGTTGACCCGGTGCGGCGGGAACTCGTGGTGGCGACCGTGCCGGGGCAGGAACGCGACCGGCCGGCCGGAGACCTCGCCGATAGCGATCGACGCGGACGGGTCGCCGTACGGCGTCGAGACGTCGACCTCGTACGGACCGGTCAAAAACTCATAGAAGCCGGAGCCGCCGATGACGGCGACCTCGGCCTGTGCCTCAGACATGCGCGCCAGTCTCGCACCAACCACCCGACCAGACACCCGCTGCCCCGCGAACCGAGGCCGTTCCGGCGCCGATTCGCGGGCCAAGCGGTGTCCGGACGCGCCCCGCTCAGCCGCGAGCCTGACGGCTGGCGGGAGGCAACAGCGGCACCCGGCTACTTGAGGAGCAGGTGGCCGACCCGGCGCGAGGCGACGGACAGACCGACCGACCCCATCGCGACGAGGTAGCCGGCCGCGAGCAGGCAGTCCCAGCCGATCGAGCCGAGCGCCATGCTCCGGCACAGCACGACGCCCTGGTAGAGCGGCGTCCAGCGCACCACGGTCTCGACGACGTCGGGGTAGGTCGACACCGGGTAGAACGTCGCCGAGAACAAGAACATCGGCACGATCGCGAGTGACACGAACTCGAAGTCCTGCCAGCTGCGCATCCACGTCGTCAACGCCATCCCAGCTCCAGCGAAGACGAACCCGATGAGCAGCGTCGCCGGCAGCGCCAACACCATCCACCACGAGTGGACGAGCCCCAGCGAGACCATGACCAGGATGAAGACCGCCGAGTAGCAGGCACCGCGCAGCAGCGCCCAGGTGATCTCACCCCGGGCCACGTCGAGCGGCCGCAGCGGCGTGGCCAGCATCGCGTCATACAGCTTGGCGTACTTCATCCTGAAGAAGATGTTGTACGTCGAGTCGAAGAGCGCACCGTTCATCGCCGAGGCGGCGAGCATCGCGGGCGCCACGAACTCGACGTACGACACGGCGCCGCCGTCGGCGAGGGTGAAGTCTCCGACGAGACCACCCACCCCGATGCCGATCGACAGCAGGTAGAGGATCGGCTCGAGCATGCCGGTCAAGAAGACCTTCCAGCTGTGCCGGTAGACACCGAAGTTGCGCTCGACCACCCGCCAGTGCCCGGCGCCGAAGAGAGGCATCACGCGCAGCCCAAGAGTCCGACGCCCCTGGGACAGGTTGCTCGTGTCGTGGCCGGTCGCTGTCACTGCGAGAGCCTCCTCGTGAAGCCGGTGATCGCGAAGTACCAGCCGACCAGCAGCACCACGACGAGGTACGACAGGTGACCGAGCGCGGCCACACCGTCGACGGAGCCGAGTGTCAACATCCGGGTCAGCTCGACGCCGTGCCAGATCGGCGTGGCCATGGCCAACCAGGCGATCGCGTCAGGGAGCTGCGAGATCGGGAAGAAGGCGCCGCTGAACAAGAACATCGGCAGCAGCCCGAGGCGGAAGACGAGCGCGAACCCACTCTCGCTCTTCATCCTCGACGTGATCGCCATCATCGGGGCCGCGTAGGCTGCCCCCAGCAGCACGACGACCAGCACTGCGCCGATACCGCCGACGACGTTGTCGAGGGCGCCGTATGCCGCCAGGACGCCGAGGAACACCGTGCACGTCAGCAGAATCCGGAAGACCGCGAACGCCAGCTGGCCTCCCACGATGTCGGCGACCCGCAGTGGCGTCGCGGCCATCGAGAAGTAGACCCGGTGCCACTTGAAGGCGCCCATGACCGGGTAGGTCGTCTCGAAGACGGCCGTCTGCATCGCGGTCACGGCGAGGAGTCCGGGCGCGATGAACGCGAGGTAGCTGATGCCGTCGAGCGCCTGCGGCCCGGCGTTGTCGTCGACGAAGCCGCCGAGCCCCACTCCCATCGCGGTGAGGTAGAGGAAGGGCATCAGGAAGCTCGTGATGACCGAGCCCTTCCAGGTGCGCCGGTAGACCGTGACCCAGTAGGCGCCGAGGCGCGGGACCATCCGCGGTGTCAGGTCGCCGAGCCCGGGACGGTACGCCGACCGACCCCGCTGCGGCATCCGCCTGACCCGCGTCGAGTCGGCCATCAGTCGACCAGGGTCCGGCCGGTGAGGCGCAGGAAGACGTCCTCGAGGGTGGCACGACGTACGAGTGACGAGAGCGGTCGTAGTCCACGGTCGTGCACCGCCTGGGACGCCTTCTCCCCGTCGTCGGTGTAGAGCAGCAGCCGATCGGGAAGCACCTCGACCCGGTCGGCGAGGTCGACCAGCGTGTCGGCAATGGCCTCGTGCTCACCGACCCCGAAGCGCAGCTCGGTCACCTCACGGGTGGAGTGCTCGACGATCAGCTCCGAAGGCGAGCCCTCGGCGACGATCAGGCCCTTGTCCATCACCACGAGTCGGTCACACAGCTGCTCGGCCTCGTCCATGTAGTGGGTCGTGAGGATGAGCGTGACGCCCTGCTGCTTGAGCCGGAACAACCGGTCCCAGAGCTGGTGGCGCGCCTGCGGGTCGAGGCCTGTGGTCGGCTCGTCCAGGAGCAGCAGGTCGGGGGTGTTGATGAGCGAGCGGGCGACACTCAACCGGCGCTTCATGCCGCCGGAGAGGTCCTCGACGCTCGACCTGGCCCGCTCGGTGAGCTGGACGAACGCCAGCAGCTCGTCGGTGCGCGACGACGCCTCGGCGCGGCTCAACCCGAAGTACCGGCCGTAGACGATGAGGTTCTCGGCGACGGTGAGCTCGTTGTCGAGGCTGTCCTCCTGCGGGCAGACGCCGAGCCGGGCCCTGATCTGCGATCCGTGCGTCGCCGGGTCCATGCCGAGGATCTCGAGCGTGCCCTCACCTATGGGGGACACGGCTCCGATCATGCGCATGGTGGACGACTTCCCCGCACCGTTGGGGCCGAGGAAGCCGAACGCCTCCCCTTTGCGCACCTCGACATCGATGCCCTTGACGGCCTCGAAGTCGCCATAGCTCTTGCGCAGTCCGCGCGCGGAGATCATCGCTGGGGTCGACCCGGCGACGTCGTCGTGGGCGTCAGGCACATCCGGTGCGGAGGAGCGAGCGGAGTCGGCGGTCACAGGAGGCGACACTAGCCAGGGACTCCGACGTGTCCAACCCGTTTGCTGGTTGGACAGGTAGCGGGAGTCAAAGCCAGCGGCCCGCTACCTCCGTCGACAAGAAACCGGTCACCGTGGTGAACGTGACAGTCAGTCGCCACGTATACACCAGCAAGCAACTCCACCCCGAGTGTCCGGCATGAACCGGACCAACTTCAAGGAGATCACCATGAGTTCCTCTCGAACGACAGTCTTGGCCTGCGTCAGCATCGGAGCACTCGCCCTCGGCACCACCACCGCGCTCGCACATGACGACGGGGCGGTTGGGACGGGGGCGGCTGGAACGACGAGCCACACCGGGAGTGGGGGCTTCCGTGCTGCGTCGTACATCAACGGCGACGCCGGCGCCAACCCGGACGTCGACCCCCGCTCGAGCTGCTTCAACCCCGACCAGTTCGACCGCCAGCGCATCAGCACCAGGGCCAGCGGCAACCCGGGCAACCGCAACGTCCACAACGACGCGTGCTTCCTCGACAAGAACAACGAGAAGGCCGACGGACCCGCGTCGTTCCAGAGCTTCGGCGTCGGCTACATCAGCGCCTGTCCCGACCCCGACGGCGCGGGACCCAAGTACGCCGTCCTCAGCGACACCAACCGTGACGGCCGCGACGACCTCTGCTTCCAGTCGGGCTACCAAGAGACCGCCGTCGTCGGAGCGGCAGGCGACGACGAGTTCCACGCCCGCGTGAACAAGAACCGGGGCGACGGTTTCCAACGGGTCGCGTGGTGCTCCGACGCCGACGCCGACGGCTGTGTCGACGAGGTCGTCAAGAAGAGCATCCGCATCAGGTGGGTCAACGGCTACTCCGGGCGCTGACCGCGGGCCTTGACAACACCGACATCGGACCACGAACCCCCGTCCGCGCATCATGGGCGGGGGTTCGTGCTGCACGACCAGCGAGGCAGCAGGGCAGCCGGCAACGAGCGGCCAGAGTAGATGTCAGCGACTGCATCCGGACCGAGCCCACCACGGTCGTGCGAGAGTGGAACACATGGAAAGGTCGAGCGCCGTCGGCGTGGCTGCGCTGGCTGCTTGCGGCGCGGCGCCACCAGCATCTACCTCGGACTCGTCACCGGCGCCGTTCCCGTCGACCTCGGGATCGGCCGGACGAGTCGACCGCTCGGCCCGTTGAGCATCGACATCGTGGCGCCACGCGAGACGGTGTTCGACGTGATCGCCGCGCCGTACGCGGTCCGGGCGATGCGGGCGAAGGTGACCCGTGCTCGAGCGGGGCTCCGACATGGTGCTGGCAGCTCACCACACGCCCATCCGCGGCAGGCTCCAAGCCACCACGGTAGAGACCGTCCGCCTCACTCGGCCGGAGCGGGTCGACTTCCGCGTCGTCCGCGGAGCCGTCCCGCACGTGGTCGAGACATTCCGGCTGCACCAGCAGGGGGGCATCACACTGCTCACGTACGACGGTGAGCTCGGTACCGACCTCTGGGGGCTCGGCAGGCGATGGGGCGACCTGGACGCCGCCCGGTGGCAGGCAGTCGTCGCGGAGTCGTTCGCCGCCGTCAAGACCGAGGCCGAACGCCGCGCCGACGTTCGCCGTCCGACTCGACGGAGGCAGCCGCGTCTCGGGCCGTCGTGACGCACCTGGCCGTCCGCCGGACGAACTCTGGGTCTCCTCCGCCCGCCTCGACGTTGATCGCGACCAGCCCCGCGGCTGATCTGGTGGCCGCCTCGGCCAACAGCAAAGCGGTGACGGCGTCACCCCTCACGTCGCGTTTGCCTTCGACGGCGAGTCGCGCGGCATCCGGGCGGTCTCGGCCCCTGACTCGGCGACCTCCAGCGGCACAACGTACATGAGATCGACCGCCGTGAGCGGCGGTGAGGCTGGGTTCCCCGATGGTGGGTCTTATCGCCGCCTGTGGATGTCAAGACGTAAGGCCGCCGCGCACTCGACGCTCGGGTCCGTTCCCGTTCCTGAGCAGAACGGCAGCGAGGTCTCCTTGGGGTTCGGCTTAGGGGACGTCTGCCTGTCTCCGTCGCCGGAGGTCCAAGGAACGCCCGCGGTTGCGCCAGGATCCTCGGGCTCGGACCGGACACTCGGCGCAACATTCGAGAGGGACGCAGAACGCGTGGCCTAGGTGCACGCCGCCGGTAGGCGCATGCTCTTGTGATGGAAACTGGCAGCGGGCCTGAGCCGTTCGAGGAGATCAGCGACACCGAGCGGGAAGTCCACGGTGCCGTGACGTTGCCCGAGCTGCACACGTTTCTGGACGCCTGGGTCCGGGACCGGTTGGGCAGCGCGATCGCCGACGTGCGCTTCCGCGCCGGCCGCATCGACGCCGTTTGGGGAGTCGGACTTCAGGACGGTCGCGCTGTGGTCATCAAAGCGCACCGCACTCCGGTAGACCTCGACGCTGCTCACGCCACCATCGATGCCCAGCGCGCACTAACGGCCGCAGGCTTTCCCTGCCCGGTTCCGCTGGCGGGACCCGATGAGGTCGACGGTCGTGTCCTGACGGCGGAGACCCTGCTTGTCGGGGCGAGGCCCGACGGCCGGGACCCGGCCATCCGGCGGCTGCTCGCTGACGGGCTCGCCCGGCACCTGGAGATCCTGCGCGCCCGGCCCGACCTGGTCCCACGCGCAGGTTCTGGCCCTTCGTGGTGCCGCTACCAGAACGGACCGTGGCCGGTTCCCCACGACACGCTCGTCGACTTCCGATCAACCCTTACCGGCTTCGAGTGGCTCGACGCGTTCGGGCAGCGCGCCGCCGATCAGATCCTCAACAACCGCGAAATGGAGAAGGTCCTGGTGGGGCACGCCGACTGGTACGTCGGGAACACGGCGGTGGTCGACGGTCTGCTGGTCGGAACCTTCGACTGGGAGCTCGTCGCCGACACCGAAGCAGTCATAGCCGGCTTCGCGGCGTCGTGCTACGCCGCTAGCCCGACCGGTGGCGGCGGCTTGTCGACCCCCGGAGAGGTCGCTGCCTTTCTGCATGACTACGAGGACGTACGAGGGCAGCCGCTCTCCAAGCGCGAACAGCGAACTGCTGCCGCTGCAGCCGCCTGGATCCTCGCCTTCAACACCCGCTGGCAGGCAGCGCTGATCGTCCACGACCTCGGCGACCAAGCCACCATCGCCCTGGTGCAACACCACCAGGAGGACTACCTATCACTGTCTTGGCACTAGCCGTCCATAACGCGCAGCATGAGTTCTGGCGTCACCGGCGGCAGTCACCCCACAGAGGGTCCGTGGGCGCGCTGACCCCGCCTCACACCACCGGCCCTGGCCCAGGATGCGAGCCGGTCAGTCCAGGATGGATGCGAGCCGGTCAGTCCAGCGCCTCGTTGAAGAAGCGCATCACCCCGTCCTCGAGCCTAACCGGCCAGCTGCACCCGCATGAGACAGCCGCGTGACGGCCAGCTGTCCGCATCACCTCGACGACGGCCCGCAATGCCGGAACAAGCGAGTCTCGATCGGGCCCGGCGGCCGGCAGCGAGTGGAGGATCTCGCGTTGCCCACGATTAAGCTTCGCCGACCACTGCTTGATCCCCATGGGCGGCAGCGGCTGGTTCGACTCCACGAACACGTCGTAGAGCATCTGCCTCAGTGCGTGCACGCCCTCCAGCACCACCAGGTAGTCGCGTCTCTGGTCAAGCATCAACGGTGAAATCGCGAGGATGCGGAAGAATTCCTCGATGATGGCGAGCACCTTCGCGGGGTCCGGGCCAGGGATCGGTCCTGGCGGCGGCACCGTCGCGTCGAGCCCATCGGGATCGAACACGACTCGGCGATAACGATGCGGCGTCTCAGGGAGCGTGCTGACACGCTCGGTAATGACGTCCAGCCGCTCACAGCCGGTCGTGGTCGAATAGAAGCTGCCCGGCGCGAACGGCAGTTCTCGTGCGATCAACGTCGGAGTGATGGTGCCCAGCCATTCCCGCCAATGCGCCGCGAAGTCCTCGAAGTCCTGGTCGCAGACGGCGATGATCGTGTCGAGGTCGGAGCCGGCATCGGCCGTGCCCCTGGCCAGTGACCCGGACAGCCACAATGCACGGACTCGTGGGTCGTTCTCGGACACAGTGAGTAAGCTTTCGAAGAGCGGCCGGTAGGAGTCGGGCAGCGCCGCGAGCGGCTCCGGGTTCCGGTCGACATCCACACCGCACACGCTACTGGTGCGCTCGCAGGACCGTCCGGCGCGGAGCCGGGCGAACCAGACGACGCACCGCTCCGCAAGCCGATCCTGTTGCAGGACGCCCTCACGTGGCGAGAGCCGGGCGCTGACCGGGAAGCAGGCCGCTCACTCGAAAGATGGGCCTTGGTGCTTGCCTGGCTGGCACGATGGGTCTCGCCTTCGACCGGGGGCCTGGAGGACACACCCGTCAATCGCGCTCGAATCCTGGAGGCACCTTGAAGCTCTTGCTCACATCGGGCGGCGTCACGAACCCGAGCATCCAATCCACGCTGGTCAAACTGCTTGGCAAGCCGATCGCCGAGTGCATAGCTCTCGCCATCCCGACGGCGCAATGGGGCCACCCGATGTGCGGGCCGGCCTCGGTGCGGGGCTTCGTCGTGGGCGAGCCCCCGTGGCTCATGAGCAGCTTGGGTTGGAAGTCGGTGGGAGTCCTCGAGCTGCCCGCGCTGCCCAGCATCGGCGAGGAGCGGTGGGTGCCGTGGGTCCGGGACGCCGACGTGCTGCTGGTGGACGGTGGCGACGCGACGTACCTGTGCCACTGGATGCGGGAGTCCGGGCTGGCGGAGCTCCTGCCGTCGCTGCCAGAGACGGTCTGGGTAGGGGTCAGCGCCGGGAGCATGGTGATGACGCCACGGATTGGTGATGACTTCGTCGAGTGGCCGTCCGCGCCGGACGACCGCACGCTCGGGGTCGTTGACTTCTCGATCTTCCCGCACCTGGGCCACGAGATGATGCCGGAGAACACCCTGGTCGAGGCTGAGAGGTGGGCCGCCGAGATCGGGGGTACGTCGTACGCCATCGACGACCAAACGGCCATCAAGGTGGTCGACGGCGCCGTTGAGGTCATCTCTGAGGGGCATTGGAAGCAGCTCAACTCGTAGCGGCAGCGCACGGGCCGGGAGTGGCGGAGCGACCGCACGTGCTCTGGTGCGATCCGCCCAACCATGCCGCCATGAGCGCTCAGCGCCCGCAAGCGGATCCCCCGACGGTGATCGCCTTCTGGCGGAGGTCGGTCTTCGCCCAGGGTGTCCGCAACCCCTTCCCCTCGCGCGACGATCGGCGTCCTCTCCGCCTGGCGCCGCCTCGCGCGGGACTTCGTGCTGGATCATGTAGAGATGCTCGACGACGTGGATATGCAGGTGCGCTTCAACTGCGGATGCCTGCTACCAGCGGGGTAGTACTGCGGTAGCATTGCGGTATGAAACTCAGTGTCAGTTTGCCGAACGAGGATGTGGCCATCCTCGACGAATTCGCCCGTGCCTCCAACCTCCCGTCGAGGTCGGCGGCGTTGCACCACGCTGTGCGCATGCTACGCCTGCCCGAGCTGGAGCAGGACTATGAAACCGCGTGGCTGGAGTGGGAATCATCCGGCGACCAGGCGGCGTGGAGTGTGACTGCGGCCGACGGGGTCGCCGATGCTGCGCGGTGAGATCCGGCTCGTCGATCTGGACCCTGTGCGCGGAAGCGAGGCCAACAAGCGACGTCCGGCTGTGATCGTCAGCAACGAGCGCGCGAACTCGATCGCGGCGCGGCTCGGCCGCGGGGTAGTCACCGTCGTACCGGTCACCAGCAACACCGACCGGATCTTTCCGTTCCAGGCGTTGCTGCCGGCAGCCGCGACCGGCTTGCGGCAGGACTCCAAGGCCCAGGCCGAGCAAGTCCGCTCGATCGCAGTCGAGCGGCTGGGCGCGGTTCTCGGGCGGGCCCCAGCGGACGTCATGGCGCAGCTCGACGACGCACTGCGCCTCCACCTGCAGCTGTAGCGACACCGCCGTCACCAGAGCGGGATCCCCGTCGCTCGCCGCACTGCCTCTATTGCGGTACCGCTGGTGAAGCGTCTTGCTTTTGGCGTCGGCCCTGCCCGATGCCCGAGCCGGCCGCCTCCCGCGCACGACCGGGCCAATCTCCTGGAGGTGCGCCATGAGCGCCCTGCTTGTGGGGTACGCCCGATGCTCCACCGATCAACAAGATCCCACCGCTCAACGCGACGCCCTGCTCGGCCTGGGCGTCGAGGCGGACCGGATCTACGTCGACCACGGTCTGACCGGCACCAACCGTGAGCGTCCCGGGCGGCGCTCGCCGCCCGCCGAGCCGGTGACACGCTGGTGGTGACCAAGCTGGATCGTCTGGCTAGGTCCCTGCCCGACGGCCGAGCGACCGCCGACGAGCTCACAACACGACAGCTCAGTCTGAGCCTGGGAGGGTCCGTCTACGACCCGACCGACGCCGTCGGCCGGCTGCTGTTCAACGTCCTCGCCATGGTCGCTGAGTTCGACTCCGACCTGATCCGGCTCCGCACCCGCGCAGGCATGAAGGTCGCCAAAGCCAAAGGCCGGTTACGCGGCAAGCAGCCCAAGCTCAACCGCCGCCAGGAAGCCCACCTGGTCTCCCTGGTGCACATCGGCGAGTACAGCACCGCCTCGTGACACCTGCATGGGTTGAGCGTCCTCTGGGGGTTCCGCTTGCGGCACTGCTCAGCTGAGGTCCATCCGCATGATCGGTCGGCTTGGGTAGGTGCGGCCGATCTCACGGAATCCTGCCGCTCGGAACGTAGTCACGGTGCCGGTGAACAGCGCCGATGGTGAGGCCTTGGCTTTCAGACGGCGGGCGTCGACCGGGTGTCCATCGAGGACGGAGGCGCCGTTCTCGCGGGCGTGGTTGACCGCAGCCTTGAGGAGCGCTACTCCCACGCCCAAGCCGCGGTGCTCTCTACGGATCGCAAAGCAGGTGACCCACCATGCTGAATCATCCTCGTCGAGGATGCGCTGCAGCGCGCGGTTGCAAACGATCCCAGGCAGCGTGTGACGGGGCACGACACGGGTCCAGCCGGCGGGCTGGTCGTTCACGTAGGCCAAGAGTCCGACCGGGATCGTGGCCGTGTCGAGCTCGCGCTGAAATGCAGCTTGGTTGCTCGGCTCGTCGTGCTGACGAAAACGTTGGCACCAGCAAGAGTCTGGTTTCGAGCCACGTCGGCCAAAGGCTGCGACCACGTCTGGCCACCGCGGTGCGGTTGCTGGTTGGACGCTGATGTTCACTAGGACATCTTCCCGCGCTCGGAAGCTGAAGCACAGGCCGGTAGCCGATCGGTATCCACCCCTTAGCGATCGAGCGCTGCTCGGATCTGGCTGAGCCACTCGGCGCCCAGCTGGCGCCCGTTTGGGAGTTGGTCGCCTCCATCCCAGCGCCACGTTGTGATCATCGCCAGTACGAGGGTCCGGCACTCGCGTAGCAAGTCGTGATCGACACCCGGGTAGTGTTCGCTGACTTCTTCGGGCGCATGGGCGAGGTCGAATTCGACAGGCCCACGGCAGCACGTCTCGAGGTCTATGAACAACAACCCGTGCTTCGTGGTGAGCACGTTGCCTGGGTGCGGCTCGCCGTGCAGCAACTGCTCGCCGCCGCGCCCGCCGATCACTTGTCTCAGACTTCGTAACGTGTCGCCGAGCAGCTCCCGGTCCGCGTCGGCGAGCGCCGGAGTCCGGTCGCGGCTCGCCACGAGCTTTTGAGCTGACTCGACTCGCTCCGTGAAATGCGGCGTCGGGACATCGAGCTTGCGCATGCCGGCATGCAGCCGCTCGAGCGCATCGGCATAGCCGGCTGGTGAGACCTCTCGCGATGTCACGGGTTCGTAGTAGGTCCACAGCGTGACCAGGAAGCCATCACGCTCATAGACGCGCGGCTCCACTCGAGGCTCAAGAGCAGCCACAGGGCACCCCGATTCCGCGAGCCGCTGAGCAAGCTCGACTTCGAACTGTGCGACCTGATGCGCTACCGGTGCCACCCGGGCAAGAACGTCACAGGGCAGCAGACGCAGAGTGAGCTTGTTCGAGTCATGAAGAACGATCGCGTCGTCGACTGTCAGGTCAAGTGATGAGGCGGTCGAGATGGCTGCAGCAACCGCACGCGAGACCTCTGACGCCTGCATCCCACTCCCTTGAGCGCTGCCGTGCTCTCCAAGCGCTACAACCTTGGGCACCATACCGAAGTTGTCGACAGAGAACCGCGGACTTTCGATGCTCACATGGCCATGAAATAGAGCGAAGACTGGCCTACGGGGGCGCCTGCCCCGGGCAGGCTGCCTTCCGGCGTGATCACCGGGCACCTCGATTCGCC
>Ga0136630_1000689_pt1 | contig 13396 bp, 15 predicted proteins | sample AntDrymUQ5682106_2_FD_105496 | JGI IMG/M metagenome (GOLD analysis project Ga0136630, IMG submission 105496) | Polar desert sand microbial communities from Dry Valleys, Antarctica - metaG UQ568 (21.06) | ecosystem: Environmental > Terrestrial > Soil > Desert | place: Antarctica: Dry Valley...
GAGACGGTGGCGACCTTCGTCCCGGCCTGACACGTAAATCGCCGAGGCCCGTCCGAGGCGATTCTCATGACCTCGGGTGTGGCGGTCGCGCAGCGACCGTCATGGAATGCTGATCCCCGACCGCCCGCCGGGGGTCGCTGCCGGAAGCGGTCCAACGGAGGCGTGCCGGTAGACTGCTCCGGCTGATGCGGCTCCGGGTCGTGCTCCTCCTCCTCGCCGGCCTGCTCGTGGGGGCCGGCCTCTTCGTGGTGAGCGTCGCGGCCGCCCGGCCGCCGGTGCCCGTCGCGCAGCAACCGGAGGTCAGCCGTCCGCGGCCCCGGCCGCTGCCGAGCACCTCGTCGCCGGCAGGACCGACGGCCCCGTCCCCGCCGGCGACGGGCCGCGCCGCCACCGGGACGCAGCCACCGCCCGGCCCGCCCCGCACCGGCCCCTCCCCCGCCGCGACGGCCACCGGCCCCTCCCCCGCCGCGACGGCCACCGGGCCCTCCATCGCCCACACGGACGCCGGCCCGTCCGCCCTCACCCGGCGGCTCGACGACCTGCTTGCCACGGCGCCGCTGCCGGATCGCCTCGGGGTCTTCGTCGCCGACGGCAACGGAGACGAGGTCTTCAACCACGACGGCCGGGCCCTGCTCGTGCCCGCCTCCGCCGAGAAGCTCGTGACCGCCGCAGCCGCACTGGCCGCGCTCGGGCCTGGCTTCCGCTACGAGACCCGCGTGAACGCCACCGCCGACGTCGGGCCCGACGGCGTCCTGACCGGCGACCTCATCCTCGTCGGCGACGGCGACCCCGCGCTGGCGACGCCGCTGTTCGGGACGCAGGTCGAGCCCGACCGGCCGCGCACCCCCCTGGAGTCGCTCGCCGACCAGATCGTGGCCGCCGGCGTCCGCACCGTCACCGGCCGGCTGCTCGGCGACCCGACGGTCCTCCCCGACGAGCCGGCGGCCGCCGGGTGGCTCGACCGCTACTTCACCGAACTGGACGCCACGCGCGTGTCCGGGCTGACCGTCGAGGCGGGCCGCCAGCTGTACTTCGAGGGCGAGCAGCTGCGGGCGCGCGCCGCCGCGGATCCGGCGCAGGAGGCCGCCGCATCCCTGTACTTCCTGCTCCTCGAACGAGGCGTGACCGTCGCGGGAGGACCCGCAGCCACCCGTGCGCCGCCCGCGACCCCGGTCGCGCTCGGCGCCGTGGAGAGCCCGCCACTGGTCGACCTGCTCCGCCACATGATCCAGCACAGCGAGAACCACATGGCCGACGCCATCTTCCGCACGGTAGGCCGCGTCGACGGCGGCGCGGGGACGTGGGCGGCGGCGGCGGCCGCCGCGGAACGCGAGCTCGACGGGCTCGGCCTCGATTGGGACGGGGTGGTGCTGGCCGACGGGTCCGGCCTGTCGCGCGACGACCGGCTGTCCGCCGGGTTCCTCGTGCACCTCGATCGGGGCATGACCGCGTCGAGCGGCGGCGACATCTGGCAGGACCTGATGGCGGTCGCCGGTGAGAGCGGCACCCTCCGCCGGCGCCTGGTCGGCACGGTGGCCGAGCACCGCCTCAGCGGCAAGACCGGGTCTCTGGAGGGGGTGCGCTCGCTCGCCGGCAGCGTCGCGGGTCCCGACGGCGACCGGCTGCACTTCGCCGTTGTCGGCAACGACCTCGACGGCGAGGCGGTGCAGGTGGTCCGAGCGCTTCAGGACGCGGTCGCGCTCGCCCTGGCCCAGGACCTCTACGCCTGCCACGAGCCGCTGCCGAGTCTGACCCCGCCGTCCCCGTCGCCGCCGGCCGGAGACGGTCAGCCGGCCGGTGCCGAGCCGGAGCAGACCGCGCTGCCGCACGCCGCCGAGCTCATCCCCTGCGCGGCCTGAGCATGCCGGCGAACGCCCCGTTGGACGCTCGCGCCTTCGTCGTCGACCTGTGGGAACGGCCGGCCACGGTCCTCGACCGCCATGGCGCGGCCGTCGCCGAGCTGGCGGCCATGCGCGGCTGCCCGCAGCCGCCCAACCACCACAGCGAGGGCGATGTCTGGGAGCACACCCGGCTCGCGCTGGAGATCCTCGGGGACCTCCCGGCCGCCGTCCACCGCTTCGCCGGCGCCCGGCTCGCCGACGCCGGCCTGGGCGATCTCGCCTTTCCCGGCCGGACGCTGACGCAGGCCCTCGGCGTGCTGCTGCACGACGTCGGCAAACCGGTCACGGTGGCCGGGGATGACGGCGCGTGGACGTATTACGGCCACGACCGGGTCGGGGCGCGCATGGCCGCCGACCTGATCGCGCGCCTTGACCTGGTGGCGGCGGCGGCCTGGGCGGGACTCGTGGTGGACCCCGACGCGGTCGCGTGGCTCGTCGCCGAGCACCTGTTCTGGTTGAACACCGACGTCGGCCGCGTGACCGACAGGGCGGTCGCGCGGCGCTTCGTGCGCGACGACGGCCGGGACGAGGCCCTGCGGGTCCTGGCCTGGTGCGACACCCTCGGATCGCGCGGCATCGACGGCCTGCCGCACGTCGACCTGCTCGTCGCCGCGGAGGGGCGGTTGCGCGCGACCAGGGCCTGTGCCGCCGCGGCGGTCGATCGTCCGCCGCCGCTGCTCGACGGTCGCGAGGTCATGCAGAGCCTGGACATCGGGCCGGGTCCGCGGGTGGGCGCCGTGCTGGCGTGGCTCCGGTCCCGCCACACCGACGCACAGGCCGCCCGCCGCGATCTCGACGCCCGCCGCGAGCAGCTCCGCGACGGCCCGCTCGAGGGCGTGAACCCGGGTCGTTGACGCTCCGCTCGCAAGCTCGCGTCGCGCTGCTTGAGTGACCTCGCGTCCGAGCCGGCGAAGGCCGCAGACGACGCGGCGGAGGGGTCGTTCGTTCGCGCCGTCTGCGGCCGATCCGGTGCGCGGCGGTCATGAGACCGCCGCCTCTCCGGACATCTGCCGGGCCAGAGTGCCATACGCAACATATATTTAGCAAACCTTAGCTGGGATAAGTGATGCTCCGCCTGCGTGCCGTTGGACGTGCGACACTGCACGTATGCACACGGCCGACGGCGAGCTGCTCACGCTGCAGGAGGCAGCCGACCGGCTCAAGGTGCACTACATGACCGCCTACCGCTGGGTCCGCCGCGGCGAGCTGCCGGCGTACAAGGCCGGGGGGCGGCTCCGGATCCGCGCCGGCGACCTCGACCGCTTCGTCCGCGACCGCGAGGTCGACGTCGGCCTGCCGGCCGGCGAGGTCCGGCGCACGAACTGGCCGGTCCACGTCGACCGCCTGTCGGCGCTGCTCCTCGACGGGAAGGGCATCGAGGCGTCGAACGCCGTGCGCAAGATCGTGGCCGACGGGGCGCCGGCCGGTGATGTCTACCTCCGGCTGATCTCGCCGGCACTGCACCGCGTCGGAGACGAGTGGGCCGCGGGCCGGATCACGGTCGCGGTCGAGCACCGCGCCACCGAGATCGCCCACGCGCTGATGGCGCGTCTCAGCGACCACTTCCGCCGGCGCGGCCCCAGCCGCGGGACCGCCCTCACGATGACCCCGCCCGGGGATCACCACGGGCTCGCCGCGGGGATGGTGGCCGACTTCCTGCGCGCGGGCGGCTACGACGTGCACCACCTCGGGCCCAACGTCCCGATCGAGGATCTCGGCCTGTTCCTGCAGATCGTGCCCACCGACGTCGTCTGCGTCTCCATGACCAACGCCGGCGCGGGCCGCGACCTGTACGCCGCGATCGTCGAGGCCGCGGGCGGCACCGGCGGCGCGCTGGTCGTGTTCGGCGGGCAGGGAGCCGACCCGAACCTCGCCGAGGACGTCGGTGCCGGCCACGTCGCCGACCTCGCAGCGCTGAACAGCCGTCTCGACGTGCTCGCCCGGCCCTGACGCTTGGACAACAAGACCGAGCAGCTCGCGGACGGCGTCTGGCGCGTCGAGGTGGGCCTGTACGTCAACGCCTTCGTGCTGGCGAACGACGGCTCGGGCGACGCCGGGGGCCTCACGGTCGTTGACACGGGCTGGCGGTCGGGGGGGCCGCGGCTCGTGCGCAGCATCCGCATGCTCGGTCTGGACCCGCGCGCGGTGGGCGACGTCCTGCTGTCGCACTGCCACGCCGACCACGCCGGAAGCGCGGCCCGCTTCGCGTCGTCGAGCGCGAGGTCGCGGGTTTGGGCGGGCGCCGGCGACCTCGCCGCCGTCCGCGGGGAGGCCCCGGAGCCGCTGGCGGTGGCCGACCGGCGGCACGCGACCCGGCTCGGGCGGCTGCTCGGCAGGGTGTTCCCCACGGCCCCGGCGGTGCCGGACGCGCAGGCGCTGAACGCCGACCGGGAACTGGACGCCGCGGGCGGTCTCCGGGTCGTCGCCGCGCCCGGCCACACGCCCGGCCACGTCGCGTTCCTGCTCCCCGCCCGCGGGGTGCTGCTCGCCGGCGACGCGGTCTGGAACGTGTGGTTCGCCTCCCGCGGGCCCCGCTTCGCGTGCGCTGACCTTCCGGCCGTCCCCGCGACCCTGGCTCGGCTCGCCGGCCTGGACTACGACGTCCTGGCCGTCGCCCATGGTCCGCCGGTCACGAAGGGCGCCAGGCAGCGCGTCGCGTCACTCGCCGGCTGACGCGCCGCCGGTCGGTGGTCCAAGCGCGACCCGCACGCGGTACTCCGTCCCGTCGAGCGACGTTTCCAGCGGCTCGCCGACGGCCCGCAGCAGCCCCATCATCGGCCGGTTGCCGCTTTGCACCGCCGCGACGAAGCTGCGGATGCCCCGTGCGCTCGCGGCGGCCGCCAGCCGCTCGAGCAGCAGCGTGCCGACCCCGCGCCCTTGCCAGGCGTCCTCGACGATGACCGCCACCTCGGCGTTGCCCCCGGGCGGCAGACGTTCGTAGCGCGCGATCCCGACGACCTCGTCGCCGGAGAGCGCCACGAGCGCGAGACGGTCGGCGTAGTCAACGTGGACGAGGCTGGCGATCACATCGCGGTCCGGGCGCGTGACGGGCGTGAAGAACCGCCGGTAGAGCGACTGCGGCGACAGGCGGTAGTACAGCCGGTGCAGGCGGGGGGCGTCGTCCGGCGTGATCGCCCGGACGGTCACGGACGCGCCGTCGTCGAGCGCGGCGACCTCGTCGAGCTCGGCGGGATAGCCGTCCGGCAGACGCGGCGGCGGCGACGTTTCCTCGCTCATGGCGTGGTGCACGTTGTCGGCATGCGACGCATCGCGGTCCTGACCAGTGGCGGTGACGCGCCGGGCATGAACGCAGCCGTCCGCGCCGTCGTCCGTGCGGCCGACGCAAGGGGCATCGAACCATACGGCGTGCGCGACGGCTTCGCCGGGCTGATCCAGGGGCGCATCGAGCCGATGGGCGCCCGCTCCGTCTCCGGGATCCTGCACCTCGGCGGGACGGTGCTCGGCACCGCGCGCTCCCCGCAGTTCCGCACGACGGAGGGCCGGCGGGAGGCTCTCACCCACCTCGACCGCGCCGAGATCGAGGGCCTGGTGGTCATCGGCGGCGACGGGTCCTTCCGCGGCGCCGACGCGCTCTCCCGGGAGGGGCACGTCCGCGTCGCGGGCATTCCCGGAACCATCGACAACGACCTGTCGGGGACCGACTTCACACTCGGCTTCGACACCGCCGTCAACACCGCCCTCGAGCTGATCGACCGGATCCGGGACACGGCCGCCAGCCATCAGCGGCTGTTCTTCGTGGAGGTCATGGGCCGCAAGAGCGGGTGGCTCGCCCTGTACTGCGGCCTCGCCGGCGGGGCCACCGAGGCGCTGGTGCCCGAACGGCCCACCGACATCCCGCTGCTGCGGCAGCGGGTGCTCCACTCCTTCGAGCTCGGCAAGCGGTTCTGCATCGTGGTCGTCGCCGAGGGCGACGACGCCGGGGGCGCCTACAGCGTCGCGGAGCGGGTCGCGGAGGGGACGGACCTGGACTACCGGGTGACGACGCTGGGGCACGTCCAGCGCGGCGGCCCGCCGAACATGCGCGACCGCATCCTGGGCGCCCTCCTCGGCGACGCGGCGGTCACAGCGCTGGCCGAGGGCGCCGACCGGGTGATGGTGGGACTGCGCCGTGGCGAGATCGTCCGCACCCCCCTCGAGCGCACCTGGACCCACATCGACCGCATCCCCGAGGACCTGCTGGAACTCATGGACCGCCTGGCCCGCTGACGGTCGGGTCAGCCGGCCGCAAGGGCGCGGACGGCGGCCTCGAGCCGCTCGGCGCCGAGCTCGCCGAACTCGACCGTCGTCACGCCGGTCTGCCCGTCGACGAACGCCCATGCGGGCTGGCCGGGGATGCCCAGGGCGGACCAGACCACGCCGTCGAGGTCGGCGGCCTGCGTCACGTCCTGCAGGCCGTGCTCGTCGACGAAGTCCTGCATCGCGGGGATCGTGTCACGGCCCGGCACGCCCACGAACGTCACCTGGTCCGCATACCGCCGCGCCAACTGCGCGACGTCGGGAGCCTCCCGATTGCACGACGGTCACCAGGGGGCCCAGAACCACAGGACGACGTCGCCGCCGGCCAGTGACGCGCCCTCGACCTGCCCGCCGGCCAGGTCGGGGAGCGTGAAGTCGAGGGCCTCGGGGACCGTCGCCGCCGGCGTGGAGGGCGGCGGCCGGGGCTCGGCGGGCACCGCGATCGGCCCGGCGTCGGAGCAGGCGGCGAGGACGAGCAGGAGGGCGGTCGCCAGGAGTCGTCGCATGCGGCGACCAGGGTAGCCCCCTGCGGCGGGCCGCCACCGATCACGCCGACCCCGCTTTGCGCAGGCTCCGCGATCCCCCAGTCAGGGGCCGGTGAGGAGCAGGCCGGCGGCCGCGGCCAGCGCCCCCGCGACCAGGCTGCCGGCCGCGTTGGCGACCGCAAGACCGCCCGCGCCCTCCTCGACCAGCCGCAGCGTCTCGTAGGCGAACGTCGAGAAGGTCGTGTAACCGCCGAGGAAGCCCGTGCCGAGGGCTGCGGCGGGCACCGGCCCCACCGCCCCGTGCGCCACGAGCCCTACGAGCGCCCCAAGGGCGAACGACCCGCTGACGTTGATGAGGAACGTGCCCCACGGGAAGCCGGCGCGGCCCAGACGACCCGCGACCACGAGATCAACTGCGTACCGGGCCGTCGCGCCGAGCCCGCCCGCCACCATCACCGTGACGAGCGTCACGGACGCCGGACGGGCACAGTCCGTCCGATTGCCACGCCGGTGAAGGCCGCCGCCAAGCCGCAGGTCAGGGTGAACGCCGCGTAACCCGCGGCGGCCTCGGGCCGGCCGGCCCCGACCAGCGCCACGAGTTCGACGGAGAGCGTGCTGAAGTCGTGTAGGCACCAAGGACGCCGGTGCCGACGAACGCCCGCAAGCCGCGCGACCCCGGCCGGCGGCGAAGCAGCAGGGTCAGCGCGAGCCCGAGCAACAGCGCACCGGACACGTTCTCCACGAACGTCGGCCACGGCAACAAGCCGGGTGAAGCCGGAAACCGCACGGCCACGGCGTGCCGCAGGCCGGCGCCCATCGCCCCGCCCAGCCCGACGGCGGCCGCGACGCGCCCCCGCGACCGGACCGGCGACGCCATCACCGCGGCGTCACGCATACCCGCCCGTCTCCCAGGGCGCGGAGACCGTCGGCACCGATCCGTACGCGGTCGCGGGCCTAGACGCGCCGAGCAGCGCCCCCACCAGCGCGCCGCCCTGGCTCAGCTCGTCGAGGGCCCGGTCCACGTGGGCGTCGGTCACGATCAGCTCGCCGCCCTCCTCCGCGGCGAGCAGGGCCGCCTTGCGGAGCAGCTCCTTGACGAACGCGGCACTCACCCCCTCGGTGCGGGCGACGAGGCCGTCGAGGCGCTCGAGCCGGAGGTCGAGCCCGCTGCCGTACCGCAGGAGCAGCCGTCGCCGGCAGGCCGCGTCGGGCAGCGCGATCTCGACGGCTTGGTCGATGCGGCCGGGACGGGCGGCCAGCGCCGGCTCCAGCAGATCCGGCCGGTTCGTGGTGAGGACGAAGATGACGTCGGCGTCGTCCGCCAGGCCGTCCATCTCGTTCAGCAGCTCGAAGAGCAACGGATTCTGCCCCGAGGCCGACATGGTGCGCTCCTCGGCGACCAGGTCGACGTCTTCGAGAACCACCATCGCCGGCTCGAGCGCACGCGCGAGCGCGCACGACGCCTTGATCGTCCCGAAGCCGGCGCCCGTGAGCAGCAGGACGGTCCTTCCGGGCATTTGGCCGGCGAGGTACATCACGCTGAGGGTCTTACCTGTGCCGGGCGGCCCGTGCAGCAGCAGCCCGCGCTTCAGGTGCCGGCCAACAGCCAAGAGCGCGTCGCCGTGTCGCGCGAAGACGACCGTGTCGCGCTCGATGCGCTCCAGCACGCCGTCGGCGAGCACGACGCCGTCCCGGTCGACGGCGGGAAGCTCGTGAAAGGTGATCCCGAGCGAGCCGTACTCGGAGCGGCCGAGCGAGACCACCTGCCCGCGGTAGACGTTGCGTCGCCCCATGCGCTCCCGGAGGTCCGCGAGGAAGCCGACGGCGGTCTCGCGCTCGGCCGCCATCACCTCGACCGCGAGCCGCCCGCCGCCGTGACGCTCGTCGGCGCCACGCACGAGCACCGCCAGGGGCTGCGACCCGCCGGCGACCAGGTAGAGCCCGTACTGCACGCACGGCAGCGTCCGACCCGGCCCGACGGGCAGGTTCACGTAGTCGACGGGCCCTGGCTGCGGCGCTCGGTCACCCGAGAAGCCGCCGTGGACGGGGGCGATCAGGTCGGACAGGCTCATGCCCATGAAGCGCTTCTGCTCGCCGCTGACGCCGACCAGCTCCGCGCGGCGGCCGCCGTGCGCGAGGTAGTCCTCCATCGCCACCTGGACGTTGGCGTGGTCCGGCTCGTCCATCGACTCGGACAGGACCGGCAGCCCGGCCGGCTCGGCCCCCAGGTGCGACCGCAGCAGCGCCACGAACGGGGGCTCGGCCACCGGCCCGGCGGCGGCCATGCTGTCGAGGAACGCCTTGAAGGCGGCTCCGAACTCCGCGACCGAGATCGGTTCCCCCTCCGTCATGCCGCCCCCGGTGCGCTGGCCGCCGCCTGTTCCGACCGCGCACGGTAGCAATCCGCGGGGCTCACCGCGCCCGCAGGGCGTCCCGGATCTTGACGCGCGCCCCGGTCCGCAGGATCGCGCCCTGGTACACGCGGCCGGCCAGGAGCACCATGCCGCCGATCGAGGCGAGCATGACCGCGACCGATGCAGCGACCTCCCAGGCGGCCACCTCGCCGAGCGTGACGCGCACGGGCATGACCATCGGGGCGACCGGAGGCACGAACGACGCGATTTGCGCGACCATGCCGCCCGGGGCGCTCAGCGCGACGAAGGCGAGGAACAACGAGGCGAAGATCGACAGGGTGAGCGGGGTGATGGCGTTCTGGAGCTCCTCCTGGCGGGACACCAGCGCCCCGCACATCGCGAACGCGCACGCGTAGAAGGCGTAGCCGAGCACGTACCAGCCGAGCGCCGTCGCGATCGCGGCCGGGGCGGACGGCGGCAGCTGGGTCGCGCCGGTCAGCAGCACGATCCCCACGCCCAGCGTGGCGATCAGCGTCAACTGCGCCAGCCCCAGCAGCCCGATGCCGATCACCTTGCCGGCCAGCAGGTGCGTCGGTGAGATCGTGGCGAGCAGCACCTCGACCACGCGCGTCGACTTCTCCTCGACGACGCCCATGGCCACCCACATCCCGTACCCGAACAGCTGGCCGTAGAGGATGAAGACCGTGAAGAAGGCGAGTCCCGACGCCGCATCGCGATCGCCCCGATCCTCCGGCGGGTTCAGCGCCTCGACGGCGAGCGGCTCGGGCGCGAGCACCGCGCCGACGTCCTGGGCGGGCACGCCGGCCTCGGTGAGGCGCTCGCTGACGCGCAGCTGCGCCGACGATTCCTGGAGGAGGGCCTCCAGGCCACCGGGCAGCTCGGAGTCGACGAGCAGGCGCTCGCCGTCGAGGATCGCGACGTCGACGTCGCCGTCGCGCACGGCCGCGCGCGCCGCCTCGTCGTCGGCGAGCCCTTCGAGGGTGACCTCCGCGTCGGCGGCGGGGGCCCGCTCGGCGACGGCGCCTGCGAGCGCCTCGGAACCCGCCCCGACGGTGCCGACCGTGTAGTCGTCCGGCCCGCCGAGCCCGAGAAGGCGCGGTCCCAACGTGAACAGCGCGATCATCACCAGGACGATGCCGGTGGAGATCAGAACCGACCGGTCGCGGGCCCGCTCGACGATCTCGCGGCGGGCGACGAGCAGCACGGCATCGCGCCGGTCACCGCCCCACCGCCTCGGCGACGGGCGCCGCGGCGGGCTCTTCGTCGACCCGGCCGGCGACGACCTCCCGGAACAGCTCGGTGAGCGTCGGCCGTTCCGCGCTGAAGTGGGTGACCGCGCCGGCGGTGCGGGCGGCGTCGAGCAGGCGCTGGTCGTCCGCGTCGGGAGCAAGGCCGACGAGCCAGGAGTCGTCGTCGCGCTGCACTGAGGTGACGCCCGAGACGGCCGAGGGCCAGCCGCCGCCCGCGCCGGTTACCTGGACGCGCACCACCCTGCCCCGGCTCGCCGTGCGCAGGTCATCGACCCGTCCGGCGGCGACGAGCTGACCCCGGTTGATGATGGCCACGGACTCGCAGAGCCGCTCGACGAGGTCGAGCTGGTGGCTGGAGAACACGACGGGTACGCCGCCGGCCGCGCGCTCACCGAGCACGCCGGCGAGGACGTCGACGCCCACCGGGTCCAGCCCGGAGAACGGCTCGTCGAGGACGAGGAGCTCGGGGTCGTGGACCAGCGCGGCGGCGAGCTGGACGCGCTGCTGGTTGCCGAGGGAGAGCTGCTCGACACGGTCCCCGGCGCGGTCGGCGATGCCGAGCTGCTCGGTCAGTCGGTCGGCGGCGGCGGCGGCCGCGCCGGCGGCCAGCCCATGCAGCCGCGCCAGGTAGACGAGCTGGTCGCGGACCCGCATCTTCGGGTAGAGCCCGCGTTCCTCCGGCATGTACCCGAAGCGGCGGCGGGTCGCCGCGGCAACCGCCTCTCCGCGCCACCGCACCTCGCCGGCGTCGGGGGCGAGCAGGCCGAGCGCGATCCGCATTGTCGTGGTCTTGCCCGCCCCGTTGGGGCCGACGAAGCCGAGCATCTGACCCGCCTCGACGTTGAAGGAGAGGTCGTCGAGCGCGACGACCCCGCCGTACCGTCGTGAGAGGTGGCGCAGTTCCAGCATGGATGGTCCCCCGCGGGCCGATCGGCAGTGCGGCGAACCCTACCGGGCGGCGGGGCGGGGACGCGTCCCTCGGCCGACGGATCCGCCGGTCCTCCCCGAGGACGACAGCCACCGGCCCCCTCGGACGCGGGCGACGGTCGCGGCCAGCCGGATCGTCATCAGCGCGACCATTCCCGTCCACACCCCGAGCAGGCCCCAGTCCGCGACGACGGCCAGGACCGCGAGCGGGGCGAGGCCGGCCAGCGCCGCGACGGCCGTGGACGCGAAGAGGAACCGGAAGTCGCCCGCGCCCATGAGAATGCCGTCGAGCACGAACACCACCCCGCCGACCGGTTGGAGTGCCGCGATGAGCAGCCACACGGTGCTCACCTGGGCGAGCACCGCCTCGTCGGCCGTGAAGACCCGCGGGAGGGGCACCGCGAGGGCGAGGTAGGCGGCGCCGAGCACCAGGCCGCACCCCAGGCCCCACCAGGTCAACCTGCGGGCGTCCGCGGCCGCGCGCGCCCGGTCGCCCGCACCGAGGGCCGTGCCGACCAGGGCCTGGCCCGCGATGGCGAAGCCGTCGAGCACCATCGCGAGCAGCAGCCACAGCTCGCGGGCGATCTGGTGCGCGGCGACGGCGACGGTGCCGAGCCGCGCGGCAGCGGCCGTGGCGACGAGCAGGCCGGCGAGCAGGGCGGCGGTGCGCAGGAACAGGTCCCGGGAGATCCGGACGATGGCGCGCATCGCCCGCGGGTCGACGGCCAGTGCCGGCAGGGGGAACCGGCGGCGCGCCAGCACGAGGAACGCGGCGGCCGCGCCGGTCTGTGCGAGGACCGTCCCGTACGCGGCGCCGGCGACTCCCAAGCCCGCCGGGTAGATCAGCAGCCAGCTGGCGGCGGCGTTCACGCCGTTCGCCGCGGCGGTCACGGCGAGCGGCGTCCGGGTGTCCTGCACGCCGCGGAATGCGCCGTGCCCGACGGCGACGATCAGCACCGGGACGGCGGCGAAGGCCCGGATCCGCAGATAGGTCAGCGCCGGCGCGGTGACGGCGCCGCGCGCGCCCATCAGGTCGAGGATGCGCGGGCCGGCGGCCAGCAGCGCCGCGGTGACGAGCGTGCCGCAGCCGACCGCCAGCCACAGGGCCTGCAACGCGTGGCCCGCGGCCTCGTCCCCGCGCCCCGCCCCTCGCAGGCGGGCGACCTCGGCGGTCGTGCCCCAGGTCAGGAAGTTGAAGACCCAGAACACGGTGGTGAACACCGCGGCGTCGATGCCGAGCGCCGCAAGGGGCGTGGGGCCGAGGCGACCGACGAGCGCGGTGTCGACCAGGCTGAGCAGCGGGTCCGCGGCGAGCGCGGCCGTGGCAGGCACCGCGAGCGCCAGGATCTGCCGGTTCGACGTCCCGCTGGCGCGCACCGCGTCACACTACGGCCATGCCCGGTATCAAGGTCACCAGCGTGGTCACCATCCCCGAGTCGGAGGTGTCGTTCCGCTTCTCGCGGTCCGGCGGGCCGGGCGGGCAGCACGCGAACACCTCCGACACCAAGGTGGAGCTGCGCTTCGACGTCGCGGGGTCCGTCGCGCTGACCGCTGCCCAGCGCGGCCGGGCGATGGGCCGGCTATCTTCGCGCCTGACCGACGCCGGCGAACTCGTCCTGACCTCGAACGAGCACCGCTCGCAGACCCGCAACCGCGAGGCCGTGCTTGCGCGCTTCGCCGCCATCCTTGCCGAGGCCCTCCGGGTTCCGCGGGAGCGCCGCGCCTCCGGCCCCACCCGTGCCGCCCGCCGCCGGCGGCTCGAGGCCAAGCGCCGCCAGTCCGGCAAGAAGGCCCTCCGCCGGCCCCCCGAGCCGGAGCCGTGACCCTTGCGGCGCGGTGGCGCGCTCCAACCTGGAAGGCTTGCCGCAGCATATGGCGCGAACCCTGCGAGTGGGCCTTGCTCGTAGGGAAGTAAGAACTGGGGGCTCGAGCCCGGCGGCCGGCGGTTCAGGGAGCCGTCGCCGCCGAGCGTGCTTCCTGCACCACGGCGTCGGACACCGCGTCGCTGGTGCCGAGGACGTCGATGCTCTCGATGGTGTCGCGGTGCTCCTCCAACCACCTGCGGGTCGCGTCGCTCAGCGTGTCGGAGTCGGTGGTGAGCAGGATGGGCGCCCGCTCGAAGCATGCGTGGGGGCCGCCCGCAGCGGCGTCCGTGAGGGGCGCGACCATGACCTTCCGCCGAACCGGAATGGCGGCGTCCC
>Ga0136630_1000690_pt1 | contig 13391 bp, 15 predicted proteins | sample AntDrymUQ5682106_2_FD_105496 | JGI IMG/M metagenome (GOLD analysis project Ga0136630, IMG submission 105496) | Polar desert sand microbial communities from Dry Valleys, Antarctica - metaG UQ568 (21.06) | ecosystem: Environmental > Terrestrial > Soil > Desert | place: Antarctica: Dry Valley...
CAAGGTCGTCGAACTGCTGCCTCGCCTGGCCAGCTACGACCTTGACTTGGGTAGAGGCCTCCTCGGCGGCCGTACCAGCCACCTCGGCCGGCTTCGACTGCTCGTTACCGGTATCGAGCTGTTGCCCACTGCTGTCCTGTTGGCCCATTGCGACGCTCCTCTTGGCAAATGACATGCGATTGACGACGTCGGCTCGGTACCCGTTTACCTATGATCCCGAAACCGAACTGCAGACCCTTTCAGTCGTGCGCGCGGGCACCGGGAGGATGCCGCGCCGGGGGCTGCGATACTTTGACGGATGGTGCCTCCCGCTCGTCACCTGTTGCGGGCCAAGGACCTTGCTGATGCCCGGTACTTCGATCGGCTCACTGTGGCAGACCTGGCTCGCGCTGCTGGGCTGTCACCGGGTCATTTCAGTCGGGAGTTTCGCTGCACGTTCGGCGAGGCGCCACACCAGTACCTCCTGACCCGCCGCCTCGAACGGGCGACGACGCTGCTGCGCAACACCGACCGCACCGTGACCGAGATCTGTTTCGCAGTCGGACTGGTCAGCGTCGGTTCGTTCACCACGAGCTTCCGGCGTGTCTACGGCGTGGCCCCGCTCGCCTATCGAGCGACCTTCCCGCCTGCACAGCGCCACATCCGCATCCCCGGCTGCATCGCTCGCGCCTACGGCCGTCCGCATAACCGCACGTTTCGAGAAGCCGAGTTGTCCTCCCGTCCGTAGCGTCGCAGGCAACCGACGCGGGAGGTCCGATGATCAAGATCGCCAACGCACAGTTCTGGGTGCACGACCAGGACGAAGCGCTCGCGTTCTACACACGAACGCTCGGCTGGGAGGTGCGATCGGACGTGGCTATGGAGGAATGGGGCTTTCGCTGGTTGGTCGTCGGGCCGGTCGGCCAGGAAGACGTAGGTCTCGTCCTCATGCCGGTCCCGAGGGTGCCGATGCTTGACGCCGAGAGCAGCGATCAGCTCGCCGAGCTGATCGCTAAGGGGGCAGGGGGCACGCTGTTCCTGGAAACGGACGACTGCCAGGCCGCCTACGAGGAGCTCTCCGCTCGTGGTGTGGTCTTCAACGACCCCCCGACGCCGCAGCCCTATGGGATCGACACGTCGTTTCGCGACCCGTCGGGCAACAACATCCGCCTCACGCAGGTGCTCGAGTTCTCGATCGATCGCCGCTGACGACGGGGCCTGACATGAACTCGAAATCACCCATCGATCTACAAGCCGCCGTGACCACTGAGTTCCTGGCGCTCGCCGACCTGCTCGACAGCCTTCCCGACGAGAAATGGGACACACAGTCGCTCTGCGCGGGTTGGCGGGTTCGCGAAGTTGTCGCCCACCTGACCATGCCCGTGCGGTACTCTCCAGCCCAGTTCGGAGCCGAGCTGAAGGACTGCGGCGGCGACTTCACCCGCCTGTCCAACCGAGTAGCCGGCCGCGACGCGGCCCTGCCTGCCGGTGACCTCGTCGGAAACCTGCGCGACGAGACGATGCACGGCTGGTCTCCACCCGGCGGAGGATCCATCGGCGCTCTCAACCACGTCGTAATCCATGGCCTCGACATCACCGTGCCCCTCGGTGTGAGTCGACGCTCGCCCGACGAGACCCTCCGTGCCGTCCTGGACGACCTCACGCGCGGCGGCACGCACGCCCACTTCGGCTTCGACCTCGACGGGCTCGGTCTGCGGGCAACCGACATTGATTGGAGCTTCGGATCAGGCACCTCGATCAGCGGCGCGGCCGAACACCTCGCCCTCCTCATCTGCGGACGCCAACTTCCCGCTGGTCGGATCGACGACGACCGCACGCGACGGTTAACCCACAAGTAATCCGCCCGGCGTCTTGGGACCCTCGCTATTCCTGAGGTCCAGGGGGCCCCGGACGCAGCGCGCGTCGCGAACATGGTGGTCGACGGGGCTGCGTCGCCTCCGAGATCGACGCAGCAGGGCCTCAGCTGAGGGATCAGCAGGTTGGCAACCGCGACGATCGCACCATCGGCGGCCATCAGTTGCTCGATCCTGTATCCGGCGTGCCCAACTCCACGATGTCGACGTCAGATGGCCCAGCGCGGACCTACCCCCAAACGACGGGTGGTGGATGCGTCCGTTGGTTCGCACCGGCCGACGACGGGTGGAGCCGTAGCCTCCGCTCGGTGGGCACAGAGGAGACGCATGCACTCGGCTACGAGCGGGTCGACGACGATCCCAACACCTCGGTGCTCCTCGCCACGATGGACGCCACGGCACGGTGGGAAGCGACGCTCGAGTTGCGGGAGTGGGAGCGACACCAACTGCACCTCAGGCGGGGCCAGCGGCTCCTCGACGTGGGCTGCGGTCTCGGTGATGCTGCCCTCGCTCTGGCCGCGGACCTCGGTGAGGCCGGCGAACTCGTCGGTGTCGATGTTTCCAATGAGATGGTTGCTGTCGCTCAGTCCAGGGCGATAGCAGCAAGGTGTCAGGTGCGCTTCTCGGTCGGCGACGCCGTCGCGCTCGACGAGCCGGACGGATACTTCGACGTGGTGCGCTCCGAGCGGACCTTGCAGTGGATCACGGATCCGGAAGCTGCTGTGGCAGAGATGGCGCGGGTGTTGCGTCCGGGCGGCCTCGTGTCGCTCGTCGACACTGACTGGTCGACCTTTGCGATCGACGTCGGCGACGACGACCTCGCCGGCAGGGTCCGCGAGGCCATGCGCAACGAGCGAGCCCGGCCATCCAATATAGGAAGCCGACTTCCCGACCTTGTTAGGTCTTGCGGCTTCGAGCTGGTCGCCGAGACCGCGTCGACCCAATCCTGGAACGGGTGGAACCCCGACGAGTCACCTGCACCAAATGGGTGCTTCTCCATGTCGAGCCTCGCCGACGACCTCATCGAGACCGGTCAACTCTCGCCCAGCGAACGGCAGGGGTTCGTGTCGACGATCCACCAAGCCGCCCGCGACGACCGCTTCTCGATGGCGCTCACGATGTTCGCCGTCATCGCTGGAGTCCCGAAGACGGCTGGCTGATCTCCTCCAGAGGTCTCCACACCGCCGGGCGGCGTGCGCCCCATATCGCCGGATCGTTGGCGCGTCTCGTGACGGCACCGACATCGGTGTCTTGCAGGCGCGATCGCAAACGAAAGGTCTCCGAAGGGGATAGTGAAGCGGGCGCGCCTCCGAGCCCGCTACCGTTGCCCTGTGAGCAGCCAGCGGGTGCCCGCTGGGGTGGTGCACAAGCTACCCGCAGACCTGCGCAAGGCGCTGATCGCCAACACCAGGGCACTCGATGCCTGGAAGGACATCACGCCCTTGGCGCGCAACGAGTTCATCTGCTGGGTCGAGGATGCCAAGCAGCAGATGACCCGAGAACGCCGCATTCGCCGGACCCAGGAGGAGCTGGAGGAAGGCCAGCGACGGCCCTGCTGCTGGCCGGGGTGCAAGCACCGCGACCGCACCGGCAGGTAGCGGGGCTGGTGTCCGGCATTCCCGCGGTAGTCCATCGGATCGGGCACCCTGTAGCACTGCACCGATTGGTTTCGAAGGCGAACGTCTACCGGCGAGCCTTCCGGACGCCGGGCCGCTCCCTCGCCCCGCCACGCGCTTAGTTTGCGCTATGCGGCGCCGCAACGGGTATCGCAAAGAGGTGCCCGAGGGCTGGGATCTCGACGCCAGGAGTTAGCCGCTCGGCGCCGCCGCTGGCCTCCCAACGATCGGCAGTGACCGGAGCGTGACTCTCGGAGGATGGTGGATATCCTGAACTCTCGGGGCGCGTCGCTATGTGCGCAGTAGCTCTTGACCAACCCCTTGAAGAGGCGGTGGTGGCAATGATTGGCCCTGATGCCGAACAGAATTTTGCGAGTTATCAAGCAGCACTTCGTGGAAGCGTTCGACGGATCGCTTCTGGACGAGGAGTTCGCTGACCTTGAGTTCGTTCATGCTCTGCGGATGTGCGCCGTTGTGGCGGTGCCACTCTCTACCTTCTACGACTGGGCCGCCGGACCGACGGTTGCGCTGCAGGCCCGCCAGGCGGCCGACGCCGAGCTGACCGTCGTGATCGAACAGACTTGACGCGACTCGCGACGCACCTACGGCTGGCCACGGGGTGTGAGCCCAGTTGACCCGCCGCCGCGGGATGACGGTGTCTCGTCGACGGGTGGCGCGGAATCATGCGGGAGCAGGGGCTTCGTCGGCGCCAACACGCCGACGTCGACCTTCAACGGTCCGAGTAACGCGACGGAGAACGGCGCGTGACTACGTCCGCTACCGCGGGAAGCGTGACGCCAGGTAGCAAAGGTTGACTCGGAGATCCGCCGGGCCTCTCGGCCCCGGTGGCGGACCCGGCCCGGCTTGCACGGGCAGCCTCCCTCGCCAAGGTGCACGCGCCCTTACCGGGTAGGCGCGCGTAGGGCGGGCTCGCCTCCATCGTTACACGAGTCTGAGGTCCGACGTCGACGCGTTAGGGGCCGGGAAGCGGATCTACTGGAAGTCGGACACATTGCCCGATACCGACAACTGGGCTGAGTGCATCCGACCGTCCGGCAACCGGTTCTGGGCAACGTCAGCAGATGGACGTCGCTCTGGCACCGGGTAGTCCGTACGCTGCGGCCGCCGGCAACACGGTTCGAACGAAGACGAGATCCCACCCCTGAAGTCGGGGAGGGGAGATTTGAACTCCCGGCCTCCACGTCCCGAACGTGGCGCGCTAACCAAGCTGCGCTACTCCCCGCAACGGCTGTTCAGCCTAACTGGCCGGGGCTGGTTCTCCCTCGATGACTTCCTGGCGTACCGGACCGTTGTGGTACGCGCCGCCGCCGGTCACGGTCGTGGCAGCGCGGCGCAGCCGGAGAGCGTCGAGCGGTTTCACGAGCCAACCCTCGGCACCGCTGCGCCGGGCCAGGTGCACGTCGGCCTTGCGATCGAGCAGCATCAGCACTGGCACGTGCGGCAAAGCACCTGCCGACTCATCGAGGCGCAGCGCCATCGCGACGGCCATGCCGCCCATCGAGCCGATCTGCAGGTCGAGGATCGCCAGGTCGTAGTCGGGTGCTGACGCGTCCTCGGTGCGCTGCTGCACCACCCGCGACACGTGGCGCCCCTCGCCGCACACCGTGAACGACGTGTCGTCGTCGCCGAGCGCGGCGACGATGGTGTCGACGATCCACGACGAGTCGGTGGCCACCAGGATCAGCACGCTGGGAGGCTACTGGCGATCGAACAGCGCGGCCCCAATCTGCGCCAGGCCGTCGAGGTCGTGGACGTCGCCGCGTAACAGCGGCACTTCGGCAAGGGCCGCCCCTTCGATGGCCTTGACGAGTGGTTCGGCCACGCCGCGCTCGGCGGCAACGATGTCGGCCAGCTCAGCGGCGTTGCGCCACAAGGCTGCTGCTGGCCCCGAGGCTTCCCCGGCGCGTTTGCGCGCCTGCTGCGCGCTCCACGTGCCGAAGGTTGGGTGAACCCGGTTCATTATTGCGGCGCTGACGCTCAGGTCCTGACGCGCCAGCTGGCCGGCGAACCACATGGCCTCGTCGATCGTGTCATGGCGCGGCGAGGCGACCAGCACGAATCGAGTCACGTCCGATCGCAGCAGGGTGAGGACGTCGTCGGCCCTTTCCCGGAAGCCACTCTCCATGCCGGCGAAGGCTTGGAAGAACGCCACCGCGTCGGCCAGCACGTCGGAACCCACCACCTTGCCGGTGGCGCGCAGCACCGGCTGGGCGGCCAGGTTGAACACGCCCATCCCGCGCCGAGCCGGCAGCATCATCACCTTGAACAGCTTGTGGTCGAGGAACCGCGTCAGCACGCCTGGTGCCTCGAGGAAGTCGAGCGCGTTACGGCTGGGCGGCGTGTCGACGATCACCTGGTCGAAGCGCTCGTCGCCGTGCAGGGCGTGCAGCGTCTCGGCCGCCATGTACTCCTGCGTCCCGCTCAGCGCCCCGGCGATGTTGCGGTAGAAGCGGTTGTCGAGGATGCGTCGCGCCTGGGACTCGTCGGCGGCGTATCGGCGCACGAGCCCGTCGAACGTCGCCGTCGTGTCGAGCATCATCGCCCACAGTTCGCCGGGAGCGTCGGCCAGCTCGATGTGATGGGGCTCGGCGGCCAGACCATCGGTCAGCCCGAGCGCATCGGCAAGGCGGCGGGCGGGATCGATGGTCACGACGACAACCCGTCGTCCGTCTCGCGCCGCCTCGATGCCCAGCACGGCGGCCGTCGTGGTCTTGCCGACCCCGCCCGAACCGCAGCACACGATCACCTCCGCCCCGTGCAGAGCGCCGGCAAGGCCTGATCGACGCTTGGCACTCACAGACCGACCTCGGCAGTGAGGGCCGCGGCGAGCCGTCGCACGCCATCGGCGTCGACACCGGCCACCGGCAACGCCGGCAGGTGCACCTGCGTGAGGGCCAGTTCCTCGGCCAGGCGGGCCAGCTCCGCGCGCTGCATCTGGCGCCGGGCGATGCGGAACTCGGCTGCTGCGCGCAGCGCCTCCCGATCGTCGTCGTCGAGCACTCCATCCGCTGCGTCGAGAGCATCGAGGGCGTCGGCGTCGAGCGGCGGTTCCCCTTCTGCGACATCGACGCCGTTCACGACGACGGGGCCGAGTTGCACGCCTACGCGCTCCTCCAAGGCGTATGCCGTCTCCACCACCTCGTTGACCGGCGTCGTCTCAGGCATGGCGACGAGCACGACCTGACAGCGGGCCGGGTCGGCAAGCAGGTCGATCACCTCGCGAGCCTGGCGATGCACGGGGCCGCTCCGTGCGGCGTCGAGCAGACCGCGAGCCGACGTGAGGAACGTCGTGGCGTGGCCGGCTGCCGGACCGTCGACGACGATGACGTCGTACTCTCCCGACCGTTCCAGCTGTTTGATCTTGCCGAGCACCACGATGTCGTCGATGCCAGGTGCCGCCGTGCCGACAACCTCGATGACGCCGGTCGACGACAGCCGCTTGGCGATCCTGGCGAACCCATGCTCGCGCAGATACTCGTCGAGAGCCGACGGGGCATCGATCGACTGCAGCGGGATCTCGTCTACGAGCGCACCGAGAGCCGGCTTCCCGTCGAGCTCCACCACCAGCACGCGCCGGCCGGCATCGGCTGCCGCTCGTGCCACGACTGCCGTTACCGTGGTCTTGCCGACACCCCCCTTGCCGGCCACCACGATGACCCGCGAGGCCGTCAGCAACGGCAGTGGGTCGACACGCTCCGGAGGCACCTTTGCGCAGACTAGCCCTCGGCCTGCTCGCAACATCGGCGTGCCTGGCTTGGTTTGGCTCGTCGGCCGGCGCTCAGGACGGCGACGACGACTCCGAGAACGCCCCTGCCGTCGACGTCCAACAGATCAGCGGCCTGGTGGACGACATCGTCGTGAACGAGATCGGCGAGGCGATCGAACGGGCGTCGCGGAACGGCTCGCAGGCGCTCGTGCTGCAGGTCAACTCCCGGGGCACCGTCGTGGGCCGCGACACGATGCAGCAGCTACTGGAGCGCGTCGCCGATGCCGAGGTGCCCGTGGCCGTGTGGATAGGCCCGACGGGCGCCCGGCTGTACGGAACGCCGGCCCAGCTGCTGGCCGTCGCCGACGTGACGGGAATGGCCCCTGGTGCCCGCGTCGGGTACACGGGGACCCCCCTGACCGTCGACGGTCAACCCGTCGACCTCGGCGACGCCGGGGACCGCCTCCGCGGCGACTCGGTGAACCTCCCCGAAGCCCGTCAGCTCGACATATTCAAGCAGCCCATCGCCGACGAGGAGATCCCCGACGAGGGGATCCCGACGATTACGAACATGGTCGACGCCCTCGACGGCTACGAGGAGGGTGGCGTCACGCTCGAGACCACCGAGGAGGTCGCGCTCGAGGACGGCACGGTGCGGCGGGACACCACGGCGCCGGTGCGCTTCGCCAAGCTCAACCTCGTCGAGCAGCTGTTCCACACGGTGGCGTCCCCGGCCGTGACCTACCTGCTGCTGCTCATCGGCATGGCGTTGGTCGTGTTCGAGTTCTTCACCGCCGGCGTCGGCGTGGCCGGTGTCGTGGGAGCCATCTGCCTGTTTCTCGCCTGCACCGGGCTTGCCGTGCTGCCGGCGCGGCCCTGGGCCGTCGGGATGCTGGTGGCGGCGGCCGTGGCGTTCGCCGTCGACGTGCAGGTCGGCGTTCCCCGTCTCTGGACCGGCGTCGGCGTGGCGCTCACCGCGCTCGGGAGCTGGTTGCTGTTCGAGCCGCTTCCCGGCACGACGCTGCGGCCGTCGTGGATCACGCTGCTTGCCGGCATCGGTGGGATCATGCTCGTCTACATCGTCGGCATGCCGTCCATGGTGCGGGCGCGCTTCGCCACCCCGACGATCGGGCGGGAGTGGATGATCAACGAGCTTGGAACCGTCGTCCGGCGCGTCGACCCCGACGGCGTCGTGCTCGTCGGTGAGGGGCAGTGGAGGGCCCGCACGAACCGGGCCACACCCGTCGCCGAAGGCGAGCAGGTGCGCGTCGTCGCCATCGACGGCGTGACGCTGGAGGTGGAGCCCCTCGAGGGCGCCGCGCAGGACCATCGCCACCGCAGGCGCAAGTCGTAACCAAGGAGTCGCGCGCGCGTCACACGGTGTTCACCTACCGTGCTTCCGCGCGTCACACCCCGTGTCTACGTTCGCCAGGCATGATCACTGCGTTGCTTGACGCCATCCATGCGCCGAGCTGGAGGGTCCGTGCCTCCTGCCGGGGCGTCGATGGACAGGACTTCTTCCCGCCTTCTGGTGGCGAGCGCCGACGGGAACGCCGCCAGCGCGAGCTCAGGGCCAAAGCCGTGTGCGCCGGGTGCCCCGTGCGCAGTGAGTGCCTCGACGCCGCTCTGGCCAACGACGAGCGCTACGGCGTGTGGGGAGGGCTCACCGACGGCGAACGCGCGGTGCTGATCCTTGCGGCTTCCTGATCGCGCCTCGGCGTCAGGTTCGGCCCGGCTACGCGTACGTCGCCGCGACGCCTGGTCAGCCCGCGGGCGTCGAGCTCGGCCAGCAGCGGGAGGGCGTAGCGGCGGCTGACGTCGAGCGCTTGGCGAAACGTCGACACCGTGAAGCCCTCTGGCCGAGCCGCCAGCAGCGTGCCGGCGGCGTCAGCAGCTGTGTCGATGGAATTGGGGTGGAACCACACGCCGTCGCGCTCGATCAACAGCCCACGGCGCTGGAGCTGGCGCAACACTGCCCGGTCAACTTCGGGATCCTCTGGTCGGACCCCCTCGGCCGCGAGGCGAGCGAGCACCGGGTGGCGATCCAGCTCGTCCGCTGAGCCGGCGCGACGGGCTCGGCCGGCCGCCACGACCACGCCGTCAAGGGCGGTGATGACGTGGCGTTGGCGATCGTCGAGGGTGGCCACGTCAAGACCGATCGCCCCGGCGATCTCGACCCGCTGGCGCAGGTCGTCGCCCATGAAGCGCACGGCGTCGGGCGCCGCCACCCAGTGGCCGAGCGTCGGTTCCACTGCCTGACCGGTGAGCCGTTCGAGCTCGCCGGCGTCGACGAAGCCCCGTTCGGTGACGACCCGCTCGACCGATCGGTCAGGACGGGCGCGACTGATCGGCAGCACGGGCTGCACGTCGAGCAGCTCACCGCCGCCGATCGTGATGCCGCGCCCGGCGTCGCGCAACACGTACCGGTCCCCCGGCTGGCACGGGATGGCCTCTGGCAGGCGGAGGCGCACCGTCCCCGACGAGCCGGCGGCCACGCGGTCGGCGCCGATCACGCGCAACGTCGCCGTGAGCGCTGCGGTGCCGATGTGGACGACGTAGGCGCCCCGACGTCCCACGCCGTGGTCGAGCCCGGCCAGCACGCGCAGCTCGGCGTCGACCACCCGAGCCTGGTGCCAGCGGCCTGGCGCCACAACTGCAAGGCCGCGCCAGAGGTCGTGATGGCCGACGCCGGCGATGTTCAGCGCCACTCGACATCCCGCGCCGACAGCCTCGACCTCCTCGCCGTGTACCTCGATGCGGCGCACCCGAGCCTGCCGCCCGCCGGGCTCGATCGCCACCTCTGCACCAACCTCCAGCGAGCCGCCGGTGAGCGTTCCCGTGACCACCGTGCCATGGCCCGCCGCCACGAACACCCTGTCGATCCACATCCTCGGGCGATCGCCACCGCTGTCAGAACCGTCGCCCCATTCGTCAAGCACTTGCACCAGTTCGTCGAGGCCGGTCCCTTCTTCAGCCGAGACCGCCACGATCGGCACGCCGGCCAGCGTCGTACCGGCCACCCGCTGCTCGACCTCCTCGCCGACGAGTTGCTGCATCTCGTCGTCCACGAGATCGGCCTTGGTGAGGGCGATGGCCACGCCAGGAACACCGAGCAGGTCCACGATGCGCAGGTGCTCCTCGCTCTGGGCTCGCCACCCCTCGGCGGCATCGACGACGAGCAGGCAGCCGAGGTGCCGGCCTGACCCACCTGGCCCGATGCCGGCCAGCATGTTGCTCACGAAGCGCTGGTGGCCGGGCACGTCGACGAAACCGATGCCACGCCCGGACGGCAGGGTCATGGACGCAAAGCCGAGGTCGATGGTAAGCCCACGGCGGCGCTCCTCTTCGAGACGGTCGGGGTCGATGCCCGTCAGCGCCCGGACCAGCGTCGACTTGCCGTGGTCCACGTGACCGGCCGTGACGATGACCGTCATGAGTGGGAGTGGGCGACGTGGCGCAGGGCGCTGATGACGTGCCGGTCGTCGCCCGGTTCGACGGTGCGCATGTCGAGCACCGTGCGATCTTCGTGCACCCGGGCTATCACGGGTGGGTCGTGCCGGCGCAGAGCGGCGAGCACGTCGCCGGGCACGGCGACGCCGGCGGAGTCGATGGTCATGCCCGGCGTGGATCCGGCACCGCAGACGGCCTGCGTGGCCACGGGCTCCGCACCGGGCACCGGGCCGATCGTGTTGGCGACCGCCCGGGCCCGTTGCTCCAGCTCGGCGACCGGAGCGGTGGCGAGACGCCAGAACGGGATCGAGGCGCCGTCACGAGCGAGGTAGGTCAGGCACAGCTGCTGCAAGGCACCGAGCACCAGGCCGCCGGGGCGCACGGCGCGATCGAGCGGATGGTGGGCACAGCGCTTTACGTCGTCGGCCCGGCCGCAGATGATCCCGGCCTGCGGCCCACCGAACAGCTTGTCACCGCTGAACGTGACGAGCGCCGCCCCAGCGGCAAGCGTCTGGCGAGCCGCCGGCTCCGTCTGCAGCCACGCCGGAGGCGGACCGGTGAGCCACGGACAGGCGGCATCGACGAGCCCGCTGCCGAGATCGACGGCGACGGGCACGTCGAGCCCGGCCAACTCCTCGACGGTACATGACTCGACGAAACCCTCGATCCGATAGTTGCTGGGATGGACCTTCAGCACCAGCGCGACGTCGCCGCGATCGATGGCCCGCTGGTAGTCGTCGAGGCGCGTGCGGTTCGTGGTACCGACATCGACGAGCGTGGCGCCGGACTGGTCCATCACCTCGGGCACGCGGAACGAACCGCCGATCTCCACGCTCTCGCCCCTGCTCACGGCCACGGACCTGCCGGCCGCCAGTGCGGCCACGACGAGCAGCACCGCGGCGGCGTTGTTGTTCACGACCATCGCCGCCTCGGCGCCGCACAGCCTGGCCAGCAGCGCGCCGACGGGATGCTGGCGCGAGCCGCGCTCGCCGGTCTCGAGGTCGAACTCGACCGTCAGCGGACGGGCGACGTTGACGTACCCATACGGTGCCCGCCCGAGGTTCGTGTGCAGCAGCACGCCCGTTGCGTTGACCACACCCGTGTTCAAGGCCCTCCGCTGGGCGTCTACGAGCGCTTTCGCCTGCTGCGGCGCGCCGGCAGCGATCGCCTCGCGCGCAGCGTCCACGAGCAACGGATGCGGCAGGCCCGACAGCGTCCTGGCGAGCGCATCGACCGACGGCTGACGAGTCGATCGGGCGTCCATCACGTCGAGAGTACCGACCGCATCGGGTGTGCCGTTCTGGCGCCCGCCACTACTCTCCGCGGATGCCGTTGTCGGTGCCGGTGGTGCGCCTCGATCCCGACCTACCGGTCCCCTCGTACGCCCGCCTTGGCGATGCCGGCATCGACCTGTACGCCCGATGCGATGCCACGCTCGAGCCCGGCGGCGGTCGCCGGTTGGTGCCCACTGGGATCAGCATCGCCGTCCCGCCAGGGCACGCCGGTCTCGTGCTGCCTCGCAGCGGGCTGGCCCTCGACCACGGCGTTACCCTCGTCAACTCTCCAGGACTCATCGACGCCGCCTACCGGGGCGAGGTGAAGGTGGTGCTGATCAACACCGATCCCGTGGAGACGTACCACGTCCGGCGCGGCGACCGCGTTGCCCAGCTCGTCGTGCAGCGCGTGGACGAGGTGGCCTGGGACGTCGTCGACGCGCTCGACCGCTGCGACCTCGGCGGCGACCGAGGCGGTGGCTTCGGCCACTCCGGCCGGTGAGAAGTTCTCAGGAGGTCCGTGAACGGCGAGCCGAACGATTCGTAGGTACCTCACGTCGCAGCGTCTGCAATGCGCCGACCCGAGTGGCGACGCCCATCCTGTGGAGGAACTGATGAATGCAACGATTCGCAAGGGGATCATCGCCGCCGTGACGATGGCGGCCGCGGCCACCATCCCGACGATGGTGAACGCCGACAACGCTCGCGACGCCCGTTGGTCCGACGACCTGCAGGCAGTGGGGCTGGTCAACGGCAGCAAGAGGTTGGTGTCGTGGGGACACGTTCGTCGTCGGCATCGACTACCGGGTGCAGAACGGCAAGCTGTACGGGGTCGGCAACCTCGGCGGCATCTACACCCTGTCGACTAGAAGCGGGGACGGCACCAAGGTCGGTCAGCTGACAGTGGCGCTGCAGGGCACCAGGTTCGGCGTCGACTTCAACCCGGCAGCCAACCGGCTGCGGGTGATCAGCGACACCGGCCAGAACCTGCGCCACAACATCGACGATCCTGCGGCACCGACGACGACCACGGTCGACGGCACACTGACCTATCCGCCCGCCACCACCCCCGCTACCCGCGTGACGGGCGCTGCGTACACGAACAACGATCTCGATCCGAACACAGCGACCACGTTGTTCGACCTCGACACGATGCTCGATCAGATCGCCATCCAGTCGCCGGCTAACTCCGGCTCGCTGGCAGCGACCGGCAAGCTCGGGGTCAACGCCAGCGCCAATGCCGGGTTCGACATCTACAGCACCGTGCGCGGCGGCACGACGGTGGACCTCGAGGGGTATGCCGTGATGTGGGCGGACGGCCGCATGGGACTGTTCGAGATCAACCTGCTCTCCGGCAAGGCGACCAGCGCGGGTGAGTTCCCCAAGAAGGTCACCGACATCGCCATCCCGCTCAACCAGCGATGAGCTGACCCGGATCAACGGGGGGAGCGCGCCCCGGCCCACCCAGGGG
>Ga0136630_1000693_pt1 | contig 13350 bp, 16 predicted proteins | sample AntDrymUQ5682106_2_FD_105496 | JGI IMG/M metagenome (GOLD analysis project Ga0136630, IMG submission 105496) | Polar desert sand microbial communities from Dry Valleys, Antarctica - metaG UQ568 (21.06) | ecosystem: Environmental > Terrestrial > Soil > Desert | place: Antarctica: Dry Valley...
GGGGTGAAACGCTCGATCCTGGTGGAGACCGACGGCGGTCCGCTTTCGGTGGTGATAGCCGGGGCGAACGTGCCCGACTTCAAGCTCTTGGAGGCAACGCTCGATGCAGTGGTGGTCGAGCGTCCTGCTCCCACCGAGCAAGCACCTCAACACCTGTGTCTGGACAAGGGCTACGACAAGCAACCGGCTCGGGAAGTGGCGGAACGCCACGGCTACACCCCTCACATCCGCAAGATCGGTGAGGAGAAACTCGACTCGGCGGGCGAGAAGCGCTACCCGGCGAGGCGTTGGGTGGTGGAGCGTACGCTGGGCTGGCTCTCGAAATGCCGGGCCATCCTGGTGCGCTACGAGAAGAAGGCCGCCAACTACCTGGGGTTGATCAAGGTGGCCTGCATCTTGCTCTGGTATCGGCGTCGGCATCGTCTAACCCTTTTGAGATAGTTAGTTAGTAAGACTCGGTTACCGCGCCGATAGATACGCCACGTTGATCGGCGCGAGGGAACACGTAGATCCGCACGTCCGCCCTTTCCGCGTCTCGGCGTGGTCCCCGTCTCCAGTTTGGCCTTCACTCCATGCTATTGTGTTGGGCCGTAACCGGGTAGTGGAGGAGGAGAGATGGAGACAAGAGCAGCGGTCGCCTTCGAGGCCGAGAAACCGTTGAGCATCGAGACTGTTGACCTGGAAGGCCCGAAGGAGGGCGAGGTCCTGGTGGAGATCAAGGCCACCGGGGTGTGCCACACGGACGCGTACACGCTCTCCGGGGCCGACCCGGAGGGGCTGTTCCCCACCGTGATGGGCCACGAGGGGGCGGGCGTCGTCGTGGAGGTGGGACCGGGGGTGAAGAGCCTCAAGGAAGGCGACCACGTCATCCCGCTCTACACCCCGGAGTGCCGGGAGTGCGAGTACTGTTTGAACCCGAAGACCAACCTGTGCCAGGCCATCCGGACGACGCAGGGGCGCGGCGTCATGCCGGACGGGACTAGCCGGCTCTCGCTCAACGGGGAAGGGCTCTACCACTACATGGGCACCTCGACGTTCGCCAACTACACCGTGCTGCCCGAGATCGCGGCGGCCAGGATCCGCGAGGACGCCCCCTTCGACAAGGTCTGCTACATCGGCTGCGGCGTGACGACCGGCATTGGGGCCGTGGTCTACACCGCCGGCGTCGAGGCCGGCTCCAACGTCGTCGTCTTCGGCCTCGGGGGCATCGGCCTGAACGTCGTGCAGGGCGCCCGCATGGTCGGGGCGGACAAGATCGTGGGCGTTGACCTCAACCCGGCCAAGAAGGCGATAGCCGAGCGTTACGGGATGACCCACTTCGTCAACCCGAACGAGGTCGAGGGGGACCTGGTTCCCTACCTCGTGGACCTGACCGGCGGCGGGGCGGACTACTCCTTCGAGTGCATCGGCAACGTCAACGTGATGCGTCAGGCCTTGGAGTGCGCCCACAAGGGTTGGGGGCAGTCCGTCATCATCGGGGTGGCGGGAACGGGGCAAGAGATCTCGACGCGCCCGTTCCAGCTCGTGACGGGCCGGACGTGGAAGGGAAGCGCTTTCGGGGGAGCGCGGGGCCGGACCGACGTTCCGAAGATCGTGGACTGGTACATGGAGGGCAAGATCGAGGTGGACTCCATGATCACGCACACCATGCCCCTCGAAGAGATCAACACCGCCTTCGACCTAATGCACAGCGGCGAGTCCATCCGCAGCGTCGTGACGTTCTAGACGTATGACGACCATCGAGACCCACAGCGAACACGCGAGCTTCGGCGGCAAGACCGGATTTTATAGTCACCACTCGGAGGCCTGCAACGGCGGGATGCGCTTCGCCGTCTACACGCCTCCCGGGGCCGCGGATGGACCCGTGCCGGTCCTCTACTACCTGGCCGGCCTGACCTGCACGGAAGAGACCTTCATGATCAAGGGCGGAGCCCAACGCCACGCCGCCGAACACGGCCTGATGCTGGTCTCACCGGACACCGGCCCACGGGACGCCAACGTCTCCGGCGAGGACGACGACTGGGACTTCGGCACCGGCGCCGGCTTCTACGTGGACGCCACAGAAGAGCCCTGGTCCCACAACTACAGGATGTACTCCTACGTCACGCGGGAGTTGCCGTCCGTCGTCGCGGAGAACTTCCCCGCCCGCCCCGACGCCAGCGGTATCTTCGGCCACTCTATGGGCGGCCACGGCGCCCTCGTCTGCGCCCTCAAGAACCCTGACCTCTTCCGCTCCGTCTCGGCCTTCGCCCCCGTCTCCGCCCCGACCCGCGTCCCCTGGGGCGAGAAGGCCTTCACCGGATACCTCGGGGATGACAGGGAGGTCTGGCGCCACTACGACGCGAGCGAGTTGGTACGCGAGCACCCCTTCCCCGACGGGCGGAACATCCTCGTGGACCAGGGCCTCTCCGACCAGTTCCTCGAAGAGCAACTCCTGCCCGAAGCCCTGGAAGAGGCCTGCGCCAAGGCCGGACAGCCGCTGTCCCTCAACCGCCGCGAGGGCTACGACCACTCGTACTACGCGATCTCCACCTTCATGGAAGATCACATCCGCCACCACGCCGAGGCCCTGAACCGGGCCTGAACCGCCGCGGGGCCGGAACGAGAAAGCTTGTCAGCCGGTCAGCACTTCAGCTTGTCAGCCAGGCCGGGACACCCGCTTCTACGTCAACAACCGCAAGGCAGGCGGGACAGGGCGGGCCCCGAAAAGCAACAAGCTGACAGGCTGAGAGCGAGGCCGCAGGCCGAAGCGCGCTGACGAGCGGAGGCGAAGCCGGAGCGGGCTGACTAGCTCTAGTCTTTGAAGAACCGCCGGACGAGGACCGAGGCGAGGATGGTCGAGGTGGCGGTGGTGGCGCCCTTGAGGATGGCTTCGAGGGCGTCGTCTTTGAGGCCGCGCTGCTCGGGGATGTTTATGTAGCGGTTGGTCACCGCCGAGCTTATGAGGTAGGCGAGGCCGGCGGCCACTATGGTGATCACCCGCTGCTTCGTCGAATCGTTCACGTTCTCCCCTCTCGGTAGTACGCTCCGTCCCGCCGAATGATACAGCAGATGGGGCGGTTGGCCCTCAAGCCTCGTCTCGTGTGAGCGCGAGCCGGACCCCGTGGGAGAGCGTCCGGTCGAGTTCCCCGCCGCCGGGTGCGTCGGTCGAGAGGCCGACCGCCGACGGGCCTTCTCTGCGTTCGCCGCCGGGTTCCACCGGGAAGATCTCGCAGGCCCCGAACTCGAGGGGCCCCGGCGCGGTTCCCGCCAGGGCGGCGAGGAACTCGGAGGTCCTGGCCGCCTCTGGGGTGGAGATCTCCAGGCGCGGGATGCCGGTTGCGCCGTTGGGGTGGTCGGCGGCCGGCCCGCCGGGGACGCGCCTCTCGCGCGGGGTTACGTCCTCGATGAGGAACGGCAGGACCCTTCCCTCCTGGCCGATGCTGGCGCTGCGCCACCGGATCTCCTGCCCGTCGGGGAGCCGCCTGCCACCCTCGCTCGGACCCTCTACCTCGAAGCCGAGCCTCCGGAGCCTCTCGACGTCCTCCCGCAGGCCGTCCGAGGCGGCGCAGTAGTCGATAAGCCCTTCATTGGGCAAGAACTCCCGCCAGCCCCAGACGTTGTCCCGGCCGCCTTCGGGCTCGATAAAGGCCACCAGCTCCAGGTAGGTGCCGTCCCGGAACGGCACGAGGGCGTTGCGCGTCAGCCCGTCGGCGTGCTCCCCGCCCGGCGTAACCCGGAACCCGAGGAGCCCGTAGTCCCCGACGGCCTCCTCGAGGTCTCTGACGAGTATCACCAGATGGTCCAGCCGGGTCGGCACGGTCCGCCCCCTTCCAATCTCGTTGCCGAGGTACCCGGTGATACCATGTCCCCGCCGTCGGCGAGAGGAGGCGGGAGATCCGCGACACGAACGACGCGGCCGTCGCGTACCTGGAACAATTAAAGGAAGAGACGATGGTCCGGGCGTGGGGCGAGGAAGCCTCGGGGGAGGACCGGCGCAGGATCGTCCTGGCGGCCATCGTCTTCGGCCGCCAGTTCGAGGAGCGCGCGGCCGAACGGCCCGTCGAGGCCGGCGAAGAAAGCGCGCGGCGCCTCCTGATGGACCTCATGAACCGCGTGGTGCGGGAGTTCGCCCGTCAGGAGGGCATGGAGGTGGGAGAGGCCGTCGAATTCTTAGGCGAAGTCGGGACCAGGGACCGGGTGCTGGAGATCAGCGAGGTGCTGGACGCCCATGAAGGTTCCGGCAGGCCGCTGGACGAACTGCTAATAGAGGCGGTGGATCTCCGCCGGGAGAGGGCGTTCCGCGCGGGGCGTGGGCCGGGGTGATCTAGCCAGAGCTTCCGGGGGCCTCGCCATCCCGGTCGCGGGACTCCGCCCGGCGCGCTTCGGAGTACTCCATGGTGCGCGCGGGGAGGTAGATGATGCAGAGCCACAGCACGGCCGCCACGAAGATAACACCGATAAAAGCCGCAAACTGCCACAACTCCGCCGTCAAAAGACCTCCCTTAGCCCGTACAACGATAAAGAGTATCTCACGCCGACGGTCGATCGGCCGTTAAAGGGTTAACCCGGCGCCGACTCGGGACCGGCGGCGCCCGAGAAGCGGTCCACGAAACGTTCCGGTCCGACGCTTCCCGGGCCGGCCCCGTTCTCCTTCGCGCGCCGACCGCCGCGACGTTCGGGCTCCTTCACGAATCTATTGACGGCGGGACCGCCCGGTCCCGCTCTCCTGGCGCGTTACGGGTGATGAAATCGCCCCCCGCTTCGGACGTATTCCGGGCGGGTGTTCTCTGCCACAGCCCCGGGCGCGGTTCGGGGGCCAGAATGGTCCGGACGGACCGTGAAGGGTTGGGAGGCCAGGGTGGCAGGAAAGGATATCGAGGGCGCTATAGACCAGACGGCGGCGACCCTGAAACAGGGCGTCGTGCGCCTGGGCGTGGAGGCGGCGCTGCCGGAGATCTCGGCCTGGGAAGAGAGGCTCGCGGCCTCCAGAGATCCGGACCTGAAGGCCGTGGCCGGGACGCTGGGTGAGCTCAAGGCGCAGTTGGACCCCTCCGGCTTAGATCCCGTCAGCGTCGGCGCGCTCTTGATGTCTCTCGGGGAACAGGTGGGCGGCAAGCTCTCGCAGCTCGGCGCCCTGCTGGGCCGGGAGGGTAACGCGCAGACCGACAGGATGACCAGGGTCTAGGAACGGAGGAACGGATGCAAGAGTACGAGCAGAGCAAGATAGTCGCGGCGCCCGCGAACGAGGTGTTCGCCTGGGTCTCGGACGTGGAGAACCTCCCGAAGTACCTGCCGCCCATAAAAGACGCCGGCATCGAGGGTTCGGCGGCGGGCAGCCCGGGGGAGCGGGTAAAGATGCAAGTCGAGATCCCCGACCGTGGCGAGTTCGAGAGCGAGGGCTACTTCGACGTGGACGCCGACGCCCGCACGATGCGCTGGGGTACGGAACCCGACAAGGACTACTCCGGTTACCTGACCGTCGCCGAGGCGGGCGACGGCCGGAGCGAGGTCACCGTCCACCTCTCCTTCGGCCCGCGGTCCGTGGAGGGCGAGATCCAGGAAGACTCCGGCGACGACCGCAACCCGCTCGAAGAGTCGCTGTCCGCCACCCTGGAGTCCATCCGGCGCCGGATCGAAGAAGGAAACGGTAAGCTCCCGCCACCATCGTCGGAGGGCTGAAAAGAGGGCTTCAGGTTCTAGGTTTCAGGTGTTGCGCGGACGTAGGTTTTAGATGCTTACCTTGCCCACTCGTCCGAACGTAGGAGCTCGGCCCATGTGGCCGTGTGCGGCTCCCACATCATCGTGTAATGGTTGGCGGCGGGTAGGACCATCTCGGAGCGGAGGTCGAGCGCGCCGGCCATGACGTCGCGGGTCGCGTCGGGGATGAGCGGGCGGCTGTTGGGGAAGAAGCCTTCTGAGGCCCGGATGAGCGCCACGGGGCATCCGACGGCGCGCATCTCGTCTGCGGTCGGGCTGGTCTCGGTGACGTCGGGCGAGTCCTGTTTGGCGGCGTCGGGGGAGCATTTCGGGTTGTAGCCGCCCTCCACCTCCTGCAGGTCGTAGAGATAGTAGTCGGCGAGGTCCGGGGAGAGGTCCGCCATCGTGAGGTTCTGGTCGGGGAACCAGAAGTCGAGGTAGTCGTCGGGGGTCTCGAAGACCATGTCGAGGCGCGAGAAGGCGCGGGCGAGGCCCTCGCGGATGGCCTCGGCCTCACGTTCTTGCTCTTCGGTCTTGTCCTCTTGCGGGGGGGCCTCTACGCGGGGCCAGCCGCCGTCCAGGAGGACGAGCGCCCGGACGCGGTCGGGGTACGTCAGGGCGGTCTTGATGGCGACATAGGCGCCCATGGAGTGGCCGGCGATGGTGGCGTTCTCCAGGCCGAGGTGGTCGAGGATTCGGACCACGTCCCCCGCGTGGGCTTCGAGGCCGTAGCCGGAGTCGGGCTTGTCCGAGTCGCCGCGCCCGCGGAGGTCTACGCTGACGAGGCCGCGGGCGGGACCCACGTGCCTGGCAGCGGGCGTGAAGGCGCGGTGCTGGGCGGTTATGCCGTGCAGGCAGACGACGGGGTCGGGGCCGTCTCCGGCGCGGCTTATGGAGATCCCGACCTCGCCGGGGACGCGCTCGCTCTTCCAGGGGCTCCGTTCCATGGGCGGGGATTATACAGGCCCAGGGCAAGGCCGGATGGTACATTACCGGCATGGAGACGCAGCGGATGGAGTTTTACGAGAACGTTCTGGAGGTCGTCGGGAACACGCCGCTCGTGCGGCTCGGACGCGTGGAGAACGGCGAGGGGATAAGGGCAACGCTTCTCGCAAAGGTCGAGTACATGAACCCCGGCGGCTCGGTCAAGGACAGGCCCGCGCTGAAGATGCTCGAGGTCGCCGAGGAGCGGGGCCTCTTGAAGCCCGGCGGGACCGTGGTCGAGCCCACGAGCGGGAACACGGGGGCCGGGCTCGCGCTCGCGGCGGCGGTCAAGGGCTACAGGTGCATCTGCGTGATGCCGGAGAAGGCGAGCCGGGAGAAGCAGGATCTTCTCAAGGCGATGGGCGCCGAGGTCGTCGTCACGCCTTCAGCGCCGCCAGACGACCCGGAGAGCTACTACAAGGTCGCCGGGAGGCTGGCCGAGGAGATCCCCGGCGGCTACAAGCCGGGCCAGTACGAGAACCCGGCCAACCCTTTAGCCCACTACGAGACCACGGGCCCGGAGCTCTGGCGCCAGACCGCGGGCCGCATCACCCACTTCGTCGCCGGGATGGGCACCTGCGGCACCATCACCGGCACGGGCAGGTACCTCAAAGAGCAGAACCCGGACGTGAAGGTCGTGGGTATCGACCCGGAGGGCTCCATCTTCTCCGACCCGGAGAACGTCCACTCCTACGCCGTCGAAGGCGTGGGCGAGGACTTCTATCCCGAGAACCACGACGGTTCGGTGGTGGACGAGGTCATACAGGTAGACGACCGTGAGTCGTTCCTGATGACCCGGCGCCTGATGTCCGAGGAGGGCCTCTTCGTCGGCGGCTCGTGCGGGATGGCCGCCGTCGGCGCGGTCAGGGCCGCGAAGGGCCTGCCCGAGGGCGCCGTCGTCATCGTGCTCCTGCCTGACACCGGCCGCAACTACGTCTCGAAGGTCTTCGACGATGAGTGGGTGCTCGCCAACTCGTCCGTCACGCAGGAGGACCTCAAAAGGCCGTACCGCATCTTCGAGGAGGGCAAGTGAGCCACAGAGAGAGGGGCTTCGCCACGAGGGCCATCCACGTCGGGCAGGAGCCGGACGCGGCGACCGGGGCGACGATCGTCCCGATCTACCAGACCTCCACCTACACCCAGGAGGCCCCCGGCCAGCACAAGGGCTACGAGTACAGCCGCACCGGCAACCCGACGAGGACCGCCCTCGAAGAGTGCGTCGCCGCCCTCGAAGGCGCCGAGCACGGCCTCGCCTTCGCCTCCGGCCTGGCGGCGACGACGGCCGTGATGAACCTGCTCTCCCCCGGCGACCACGTCGTCGCCGGCGACGACCTCTACGGCGGCTCCTACCGCCTCTTCGACAAGGTGCTGCAGAAGTCCAACGGCCTGAATTTCACCTTCGTGGACACCACGGACCCTGAGGGCGTCGAGGCGGCGCTGCGGCCCGAGACGAAGATGCTCTGGATCGAGACGCCCACGAACCCCATGCTCACCCTGTCTGACATAGCCGTGCTCTCCGAGATGGCCCACGGGCGCGGCGCGACCGTCGCCGTGGACAACACCTTCGCCTCCCCGTACTTCCAGCAGCCGCTCGCTCTGGGTGCGGACATCGTGGTCCACTCGACGACCAAGTACATGGGCGGCCACTCCGACGTCGTCGGCGGTGCGGCAGTTACCTCCGACCCGGGCCTGCACGAGAGAATGGCCTTCTACCAGAACGCCGCCGGCGGCGTGCCGGGGCCGTTCGACTCCTGGATCGTGCTCAGGGGCCTCAAGACCCTCGCCGTCAGGATGCGCCAGCACGAGGAGAACGCCCTGGCGGTGGCAAGGTTCCTGCAAGACCACCCGCAGGCCGCGACGGTCAACTACCCTGGCCTCCCGAGCCACCCGCAACACGAGCTAGCCAAACGGCAGATGAGTGGTTTCTCCGGCATGGTCTCCTTCACCCTCAAGGGCGGCGCCGAGGCCGCCTACGCGGCGGTCCAGAAGACGGAGGTCTTCCACTTCGCCGAGTCCCTGGGCGGGGTCGAGTCGCTCATCACGCACCCGGCCACGATGACCCACGCCGCGATACCGAAAGTGCAGCGCGAGGCGCGGGGCGTCACCAACGGCCTGCTCCGCCTCTCCGTCGGCATCGAGGACACCGACGACCTCATCGCGGACCTGGACCAGGCGATAACCGGCTAGCACGGCGCTTCGCGCCTTTCAACGGTCGGCTATCAGCTCGTCTTCTGTTGGGGCGATGCCAGAGGGCGGAGTTTAGCCGGGCGGCGCTTTAGGGTTCTTGCCAGGGCGGGGAGGAGTATGCCGGGACGCAGGAGGGCCGTTGGCGGTTCGATCAGGTTCTTGACGCCGAGGAGAGTCCGGGCGACGTCTTCCCGCTCGACGGCCAGCTTCATGACCTCTTCGGAGATCCGGTAGAGGATTCGGCGCGCGGAACCAAGGTCCCCTACCCCTCCGGCCGCCCACTGGGCGTCGCTGTTGGTGGTGGCCGTCCAGCAGGGGGCGACGGCCCTCCTCTGGCGACGCTGGAAGCGCCGGGATAGGTTCCGGTCCCCCTCCAGGCACTTCCTTAGCGCCATCGCGGAGAGGGCGGCGGCGGTCATGCCCTGGCCGTAGGAGGGGTTGAGGACGCAGGCCGCGTCGCCGGCGACGAGGAAGTTCCCGGGCAGGCGCGTCTTCTCGTAGTGGCGCAGGCGGTTTGCGGTGCGGCGGTAGCCGTAGACGGGCGAGGCGGGTTCGGCGCCTTTTATGGCGTCGTGGATGGCGGGGCCGTGGAGGCTCGCGGCGAACGCCACGAACTCCTCGGGGTCGGTCGGCGGGTAGTCTCCGCCGGTCCCGATCAGGACGGCCGTCCACAGGCCGCCCTCGACCCGGCGCAACGTGCCGCCCCGCGTAGTCTCCGGCCAGCCGGGCAGCACGGCGACGCCCGTCCAATCCCCCGAGAAATCCTCCGGCATCCTGTACCAGCGGGTTGCGTAGCCGAGCCGGGCGTCCACGACCGTCTCCCCGGGGGCCGCGTGGCCGATCTCCTCCAGCCACCGCGGCGCCCGGGAGCCCGCGCCGCTCGCGTCCACCACGAGATCGGCAGATAACTTTTCGGCGGAGCCATCAACCCGCAGGCGCGTCCGGACGCCGGAGACGCCCATCGGGCCGGGCATGAGGCCGACGACCTCGCGGCCCGGCAGGAAGTCTATCCTGGGGTCTCCTTCGAGGCGGGCGCGGATGCGGCGTTCGATGAGCGCGCGGCTCGTCGCGCGCATGGTGATGCCGGATCGGAAGCGCGGCAGGCGGCCGGCGGCGAGCACCGTCACGGCGTCGGAGGCCTGGTCGAGCAGTGGGCAACCGGCGGCGGCGAGCTCCGCGTCGAAGCCGGGGAAGAGGTCCTCGAGGATCTCAGAGCCCCGCGCCGCGAGGCTGTGCAGGTGGCGGGCCTGGGGTACGCCCTTGCGGGCAACGGCCTCCTCCGGCAGCGCGTCCCGCTCGACGAGCGTCACCCGGTCGAAGCTCTCCGAGAGTACCCGCGCGGAGAGCAAGCCCGAGACGCCGGCGCCCACGACCACGGCGTGGGCGCGCGGTTTCGGGGTTCTCCCTCTAGTAAACACGGACACGATTCTAAGCGCCCGTCCGCCGAAGGGTAGCGAAGCGCCTCACCCTTTGTGCTTGATCCGGCACGTAACAGGCTGTATTTTGGTCTTTTCGCCTGTTGTCGGGGTGGATCGAGAAAGGGCAAGACCCTGCGAGAAGAGAACTCCAGAGGCTTCGCGGAGGGCCTCAGGCGGCGCGCGCTCTTCGGGCTCTCGATGCTGAGGCACCCGCGGACGGTGGGCGCGGTCTGGCCGACCTCGCGGCGGGCCGTGGAGGACCTGCTGGACATGGGCGACCTCGGCGGGGCCGGCGTGGTGGTCGAGTTCGGCGCCGGCACCGGCGTCTACACGGAGGGCATCTTGAGACGACTTGCCCCCGAAGCCCGCTTTCTCTCCTACGAGGTGGACGGTGCCCTGGCCGCGGCCGTCGCCCGCCGTCTCCCGGACGGACGCCTGGAGGTGGTCCACGCGTCGGCCGAGAAGGTCGGGGGACACCTCGAAGCTCTCGGCAGAGGTGCGGATATAGTCGTCTCCAGCCTTCCCTTCTCGACCCTGCCGGCGCCCGCCCGACACAACCTCCTCGACGCCGCCCGCGAGGCCCTGGCTCCCGGCGGGGTCTTCCTCGTGCTCCAGTACTCGAAGACGGTCCTGCCGGAGCTGGAGCGCCGGTTCCCGAAGATCCGGCACCGCTTCTCGCCCCTGAACGTACCGCCGGCCTTTCTCTTCGCCTGCGCGGCGTCGTGACCCGGCGTGGCTGGGAGGCTGCCCGGCCTTACGTGCTCGTTCCCTTGGTCTTGGGGGCCTTACTTCTGCTCGTCGGCAGGCGGTCCGGGTGGCTGGGCTTGCTGGCGGCTGGCGGGATGCTCGCCTTTTTCCGGGACCCGGGGCGGGAGGTGGACTATCGTCCAGAGGTGCTCTACGCCGCCGCGGACGGGCTGGTGCGGGAGGTGGACGAGGTCTCGGACCCGGCGATGCCGGGTGGTCGGGCCACGCGCATCAGCACCTTCCTCTCGCTGCACAACGTCCACGTCAACCGGAGCCCGGTGGGCGGCACGGTACGGGGGATCGAGGAGATCGGCGGCGGATATTACCCGGCGCTCTTCCGACGGTCCGAGGAGAACCGGAGGAACAGGATCGTGATCTCCGGCGGGCGTGGGCCCGTCGTGGTGATCCAGAAAGCCGGCCTGATCGCACGCCGCATCTCCACCTGGGTCGAAGAGGGGGAGCCCGTAAAGCCGGGGGGGAAGCTCGGCCTGATCCACCTCGGCTCCCGCACGGACGTGCTCTTCCCCGCCGGAACCGCCGAGCCACTCGTCCGCCCCGGCGACAAGGTCCGCGCGGGCCTCACCCCGCTGGCCCGCTACGGGGACTCCCAATGACCTTCAGGTGGGCCCTCCCCCACCTAGCAACCTGCGGCAACCTGGCCTCCGGCTTTCTCGCGCTGCTCTTCGCCGCCTCTGGCGACTTCCTCCAGGCGGCGGCCTTCGTCCTCGTGGCCGCCGTCCTCGACCTTCTGGACGGCGCCATCGCCCGGAACGGGGACGATAAGGGTGACCAGCTCTCCGAGTTCGGCAAAAACCTGGACTCGCTGGCGGACGTCGTCTCCTTCGGCGCCGTGCCCGCCTTCGCCGCCTACGCGGCCGTCCTGCACGCCCTGCCGGTGGCCGGCGTGGCAGGGTGCCTGGCCTTCTTCGTGTGCGGCGCCCTGAGGCTCGCCCGCTTCCCGCTCGTCGGCAGGCCGGACCGCTTCGTCGGGCTCCCCATACCCCCGGCCGGCCTCTTCGTCGCCGCCCTCGCCGCCCTCGACGCGCCGCCGCTGCTCATGCTGGCCGCGCTCGCCGCCACGAGCGTCCTGATGGTCAGCACCGTGCCCTTCCCGACCCCGGCCGCGATCCTCGACCCGAAAAAGCCGCGCCACGACGGGCAGCCGCGGGAGAACAGCACCGTAAGAGATCGCTGAACGGCGCACCCGTAGGGGCGATTCGCGAATCGCCCCCTTCCCGACCTACCCCGCCAAAACCTCCGGGTTGCGCTCGCGGTAGCCGTCGCGCCAGGAGATCAGCTCCCTTAGCGGGGCGAGGTCGTAGTCCGGGCCACCGAATCCGAGCATCAGGTGCGTGATGCCGTTCTCGACGTAGGCGTCGGCGTTCTTTATGATCTGGTCAGGGCCGCCCAGGACGGATCGCTCTATCTCTTTCGGGTCGCGCCCGACCTTGCCGCACCAGTCGTCGAGGATACCGCTCTTGCGTCCCGCCGCTTCAGGGTCGCCGAAGCCGTTCCAGATGTGGGCGCGCTCGGCGACGATGCGCAAGGTGACCTTCTCACCGCCGCCGCCGATGAGGACCGGGATCCTGCGCGTCGGCGCCGGGTTGAGCTTGCCCAGGCGCTCCTCTATGACGGGCATGGCCGCGTCGAGGTCGCGCAGCCGGTCGGGCGCGGTCTTGAAGTCGTACTCGTACTGGTCGTAGTCTTTCTGGAACCAGCCGGAGCCGACGCCGAGTATGAGCCTGCCGCCGGAGATGTGGTCCACGGTACGCGCCATGTCCGCGAGCAGGTCCGGGTTGCGGTACGAGTTGCACGTCACTAGGGCCCCGAACTCGACCCTCTCCGTGACCTCGGCCATCGCCCCGAGCAGCGTCCAGCACTCGAAGTGCTTGCCCTCCGGTTCGCCGTAGAGGGGATAGAAGTGGTCCCAGTTGAAGAGCGTGTCCGCCCCCATCTCCTCGACCCTCAGCCACGCGTCGCGCATCTGCGCGTAGCTTGCGTGCTGAGGTTGTATCTGCGCCCCGACTCTTACCGTCGCCACTCTCCGCCTCCTGGTATGGTTTTCCACCGGCAGATTATGCACCCGCGCGCGACCTGGCGTACGCCACGGCGTCCCTGGTGGTCGAGCGGAGCGTCCAGCTCCCGAACTTCTCGGACCAGCCCGCGCCCGCGAGGCGCTCGCGGACGCGGAGCTTGACGTGGGTGAGCAGGATGCCCACGCCGCGCGAGCGGTAGCCGGAGACCAGGGCCTCCAGCCCCTCCACGGCGGTCACGTCTATGGCGTTGATGCCGCGGCAGTCTATGACGATCCACTCCACCTCCGGCTTCTCCGCGA
>Ga0136630_1000696_pt1 | contig 13332 bp, 7 predicted proteins | sample AntDrymUQ5682106_2_FD_105496 | JGI IMG/M metagenome (GOLD analysis project Ga0136630, IMG submission 105496) | Polar desert sand microbial communities from Dry Valleys, Antarctica - metaG UQ568 (21.06) | ecosystem: Environmental > Terrestrial > Soil > Desert | place: Antarctica: Dry Valley...
GCTCGGGCGGCGACCGGACCGCGACGGTCCTCGCGATCACGAGGACGGCATCTGCGCCGGCGTCCGCTTCCCGTCGCCGACCGCGCTGATCGCCGAGGTGGTCGGCGTCGAGGAGCACGACCCCTGGGCACCGGACAGCCTGGTCTGGCCGTTGCTCGAGGTGATCGACGGTTGCGCCGGCGAGGACTGGTGCCGCACGCTCGGCACGCACCTCGGCGTCGGCGCCGCGGACGCGCCGCAGGGCGTCGAGCGCGACGCCGAACGGGGCCACCGGCGCGGACGCCGGTACGCCGTGGCCCGCCGCCTGGCCGGGCTCCTCGACTCGTACGCGAGCTACCGCCCAGCCATGCTCACTGCCTGGGCAGCCGGCGAGGACACCGACGGGTTCGGTGCTCATCTGCCGCCCGACCTGGGGTGGCAGGCCGAGCTCTGGCGGCTGCTCGTGGGGCGGCTCGGCGGACCCGATCCGGTCACCCGTCTGGCCGCGGCGCTCGAGAGGTTGCGGATTCATCCAGCCGTCGTCGACCTGCCGGACCGGCTTTCTCTGTTCGGCGCCACGCGACTCGCGACCAGCCAGCTCCAGGTCCTGTCCGCGCTGGCCGAGGCACGCGACGTCCACCTCTGGCTGCCGCACCCGTCACCCGAGCTCTGGCGGCGGGTCGCCGAGCTCGGCGTGGCGGCGCCGGTCCGCCGGAGCGCCGATCCCACCGTCACCACCGCGGATCACCCGCTCCTTTCGTCGCTCGGCCGCGACTCGCGCGAGCTGCAGCTCGTCCTGGGGCCGGTGACCTCGGTCGACTACCACCACCCGCTGGAGCGGGCTCCGTCGACCACGCTCGGGCTGCTCCAGCGCGACCTGCGCGAGGACCGGCGTCCCGACCCCGCCGCCCGGTCGAAGATCGCGCCCGACGACCGGAGCGTGCAGGTCCACGCCTGTCACGGACCTGCGCGCCAGGTCGACGTCCTGCGCGAGGTGCTGGTCGGACTGCTCGCCGCCGACCCCACGCTGGAGCCGCGGGACGTGCTGGTCATGTGCCCCGACATCGAGGTCTACGCGCCGCTGATCTCGGCGGCGTTCGGGCTCGCGGACGTGGTCCAGGGCGGCCACCCGGCCCACGAGCTGCGGGTCCGGCTGGCCGACCGAGCCCTGAGCCAGACCAACCCGCTCCTGTCCACCGTCGCGAAGCTGCTCGATCTGGCCGACGGGCGGGTCACCGCCTCGCAGGTGCTCGACCTCGCCGCCTGGCCGCCGGTCCGGCGGCGCTTCGGCCTCGACGACGACGATCTCGAGCAGCTGGCTCGATGGGTCACCCAGTCGGGGGTTCGCTGGGGCCTCGACGCGCAGCACCGCGACACGTACGGCCTCGCCGGGTACCCGCAGAACACCTGGCGGGCCGGGCTCGACCGGATCCTGCTCGGCGTCGCGATGGCCGACGAGGACCGCAACTGGCTCGGGCTCGCGCTGCCCCTGGACGACGTCGGCAGCAACGACGTCGACCTCGCCGGTCGGCTCGCCGAGCTGCTCGACCGGATCGCGGCCGTGCTGGACGACCTCGTCGGTGAGGCGTCCCTCGAGGGATGGCTCGACGCGCTGGCCGACGGCGTCCAGACCCTGACGAGCGTGCCCGACGCCGACCTGTGGCAGACCGCCGAGCTGCACCGCGAGCTCTCCGCGGTCGCCGACGCGGCGGCCGGCCGCGCGAGCGTCATCGAGCTCGGCCTGTCCGACCTGCGCGCCCTGTTCGCGGGTCGTCTCGGCGGGCGGCCGACGCGCGCGAACTTCCGTACGGGCACCTTGACGGTCTGCACGATGGTGCCGATGCGCTCGGTCCCGCACCGGGTGATCTGCCTGCTCGGTCTGGACGACGGGGTCTTCCCGCGCGGCGCCCGGGTCGACGGCGACGACGTGCTGGCCCGCGACCCGGCGGTCGGCGAGCGCGACCCGCGCGGCGAGGACCGCCAGCTCATGCTGGACGCGCTGCTGGCCGCGACCGAGCACGTGGTGATCACCTACACCGGCGCCGACGAACGGACCGGAGCCATACGGCCGCCGGCCGTGCCGCTCGGCGAGCTCATCGACGCCCTGGACGACACCGCGACCACCGCAGACGGCCGCCCGGTCGGCCACCAGGTCGTGGTGCGCCACCCGCTGCAACCGTTCGACGCCCGCAACGTCACGCCCGGCGCACTCGGCCGGCCGGGACCGTTCAGCTTCGACGCCACGGCCCTGGCCGGCGCGGTCGCCGCGACGGGCAAACGGCAACTGCCGGCGCCGTTCCTGCCGGTCGCCCTGGCGCCGATGATCGACAACGTGGTCGACCTGGCCGACCTCACGTCGCTGCTGCAGCGGCCGGCGCGGGGCTTCCTCCGGCATCGGCTCGACGTCGCGCTGCGCTACGAGGAGGCCGAGCCGTCGGACAGCCTGGCCGTCGAGCTGGACAACCTCGAGCTGTGGTCGATCGGCGACCGGCTGCTGGGCGACCGGCTCGCGGGTGCTGAGGCCGAGACGTGCCGCCAGGCGGAGTGGCGTCGCGGTGTCCTGCCGCCCGGGGCGCTCGGTGAGCGCACGCTCACCCATGTCCTCGGCGAGGTCGAGCCGCTCGTCGCGCGCACCGAGGATCTGCGGCTCCCCGAGCGTCGGACGGTCGACGTCGCCGTCGGGTTCGGCGAGGGGCGGGAGCTGCGCGGCACCGTGCCCGGCGTGCACGGCTGCTGCCTCGTCACGGTCGGCTACAGCAAGCTCGCTGCCGGGCCCCGGCTCCGCGCGTGGATCTTGCTCGTCGCACTGGCCGCGGCCGAGCCGGGCGTCGCCTGGACTGCGGTCACGGTCGGTCGTGGCCGCTCGGCCAACCCCATGCAGTCGACGCTCGGCCCGCTCGACGCCGAGCTCGCCCGCGACGTGCTGGCCCAGCTGGTCGACCTGCACGACCGTGCGCTGCGCGAGCCGCTCCCGGTGTCGCTCAAGGCCACTGCCGCGTACGCGGACGTCCGCCACTCGGGGTACGACGTCACCGAGGCCGTGGTGAAGGCACGCCGGGCCTGGGCCACCGACCGGTTCCCGGGGGAGCAGGAGGACAGCGCGCACGTGCAGGTCTGGGGGAGCGGCGCACCCATCGAGCGGCTGCTGAGCGCCGTGCCGGCCGCCGACGAGCGCTGGTTCGGAGAGCCCTCACGGTTCGGTGAGCTGGCCCGCCGGTTGTGGACGCCGCTGCTCGCCAGCGAGCAGACGGGGACGCTGTGAAGCCGTTCGACATCCGGGACCCGCTCCCGATCGGGACGACGATCCTCGAGGCAAGTGCCGGCACCGGCAAGACCTACACCGTCGGCGCGCTCGTGACCCGCTACGTCGCGGAGGGGCGGGCGACCCTCGAGCAGATGCTGGTCGTCACGTTCGGCCGGGTGGCGAGCCTCGAGCTCCGCCAGCGCGTACGCGGGCAGCTCGTCGCAGCCGAGCGCGGCCTCGCCGACCCGGTGGCGGCGCGGTCCAGCGGTGATCATCTTCTCCGGCTGCTCGCCGAGGCCGAGGACGACGAGGTGGCGCGGCGGCGTCGCCGGATCGCCACCGCGCTCGCCGACTTCGACGCGGCGACGATCGCGACGACGCACCAGTTCTGCCAGCAGGTGCTGGCCGGTCTCGGCGTCGCCGGCGACAGCGAGCCGGGAGCGACGCTGGTCGAGAGCCTGGACGATCTTGTGGTCGAGGTGGTCGACGACCTCTACGTACGGGGGTTCGCTCGCTCCGACTCCGGCGAACCCATCTTCGACCGGGCCACGGCGCTCGAGCTCGGGCGGGCCGTCATGGACAACCCGCAGGCGAGGCTCGAGCCGGAGTCGGCGGAGCACCCGAGCGTCCCGGCCCGCCGTCGGGCGTTCGCGGCGGCCGTGCGGACGGAGGTCGACCGGCGCAAGCGGCGGCAGGGGCTGCTCGGCTACGACGACCTGCTCAGCCGGGTCGCCGGCGCGCTGAGCCCTGAGGACGCGGCGGCCCGGTCCCGCATGCGGGACCGGTGGAAGGTCGTCCTGGTCGACGAGTTCCAGGACACCGACCCGGTCCAGTGGCAGGTGCTGGAGCGAGCCTTCGCCGGCCACGCGGCGCTGATCCTCATCGGTGATCCGAAGCAGGCGATCTACGCGTTCCGCGGCGGTGACGTCACGACCTACCTCGCCGCGGCCGCGACGGCGCAGACCAGGGCCACCCTCGGGCAGAACTGGCGCAGCGACACACCGTTGGTCGAGGCGTTGCACCAGATGATCGGCGACGCCGAGCTTGGCGACCCGGAGATCGTCGTGCGACCCGTGTCGGCGGACGCGCACCCGAGCCGGCGGCTGTCCGGCGCACCGTCGGACGCACCGCTGCGGCTCCGGATGGTGACCCGCTACCAGCTCGGCATCGGCGCCGGCTCGGGGATCCCGATCGCCAAGGCGCGCGCACACGTCTCAGCCGACCTTGCCGCGGACATCAGCCACCTGCTCGGCTCCGGCGCCCGGTTCGACGGGAGTCCGTTGGCGGCCGGCGACGTGGCCGTCCTGGTCGGCACGCACAACCAGGCCACGTTGGTCCGGACCGCGCTCGCCGGACAGGGTGTGCCGGCGGTGATCGCGGGCAGCGGCAGCGTGTACGCCACACCGGCCGCCGAGGACTGGCTCGTGCTGCTCGAGGCGCTCGAGCAGCCGCACCGCTCCGGACGCGTACGAGCGGCGGCCCTGACGCCTTTCCTCGGCCGGACCGCGACCGATCTCGCGGACGGCGGCGAACCGCTCACCGACGAGCTCGGCGCCAAGCTTCGAGCCTGGGCAGACCTGCTGGCCGGCCGCGGCGTCGCCGCTCTGCACGAGGTGGCGACCACCGACCAGGGGTTGACGGCCCGGGTCCTCGGCCAGGTCGACGGCGAGCGCCGCCTCACCGACCTGCGCCACGTCGGCCAGGGGCTCCATGCCGCGTCGGTCGAGGAGGGGCTCGGGCTCGCCGCGCTGGTGGAGTGGTTGCGCCGCCGGCGCGCGGAGGCGGCCGAGGACGGCACCGCCGAGCGGACGCGCCGGCTGGACAGCGACGCGGCTGCGGTCCAGGTCGTGACGCTGCACGCGAGCAAGGGTCTGGAGTACCCCGTGGTGTACCTGCCGTTCGCGTTCGACCGCTGGGTACCGACCCCGAACGTCCTGCTCCTGCACGACGACGACGGCAACCGCGTGCTCGACGTCGGTGGCCCCGGCTCGCCCGGCCGACGCCAGCGCGAGCAGCACGCGGCGGCTGAGCTCGCCGGCGAGGCGCTGCGCGTGCTCTACGTCGGGCTCACCCGGGCCCAGTCTCAGGTGATCGTGTGGTGGGCGCCGACGAACAACACGTCGAGCTCGGGCCTGCACCGCCTGCTGTTCGGCCGGCTGATCGGCAGCAGCTCGGTTCCCGACAGCTTGCCGCTGGTCTCGGACAAGGAGGCTGCGACCCGGCTGGCCGAGCTCGCCGCCCGCGGCGGTCCGGTGCTGGAGGACGCCGTCCCGGCTGCCCAGCCGGTTTCGGTGCTCCCGACCGAGCCTGCGCCGTTGCTCTCGGTCGGGGCGTTCGACCGCGACCTCGACACGGCATGGCGGCGGACGTCGTACAGCGCGCTGGCCACTGCCGGCGAGTCGATCCCGCAGCCCGGCGTGGCCAGCGAGCCGGAGACCGGCGAGCGCGAGGACGAGGCGGTGTCGGCCGTCGTGGTCCCCGCGACGGGTGATCAACAGCTGCTCGACGTCGGCTCGCCGATGGCCGACCTGCCGGCCGGCACGGCGTTCGGCACGCTCGTGCACGCGATCCTGGAGACCACCGATCCGCAGGCAGCCGATCTCCGGACCGAGCTGCGCGAGCGCAGCCGCGAGCAGCTCGCCCGCCGACCGGCTGCGGTCACCTCGGCGGCCCTTGCCGCCGCGCTGCTGCCGGTGCTGGCGACGCCGCTAGGGCCGCTCGCGGACGGTCTGTCGTTGCGGGACATCGGCGTCCGGGACCGGCTCACCGAGCTCGACTTCGAGCTGCCGCTCGCCGGTGGTGATCATCCCCGGGCCGAGGCGGTCCTCGCTGACCTGGCCCCGCTGCTCCGGCAACATCTCGCTGCTGATGATCCACTCCGCTCGTACGCCGATCGAGTCGCGGACCAGGACATCGGGTGGCAACCGTTGCGCGGGTACCTCACCGGCAGCCTCGACGCCGTACTGCGGCTGCCCGGCCCGCGCTACCTGGTCGTGGACTACAAGACGAACTGGCTGGGCGACGTCGACGGCTCGCCGCTGTCAGCGTGGCACTACCGGCCGGCGGCGCTGGCCGCGGTGATGGCGCGGTCGCACTACCCGTTGCAGGCGCTGCTCTACAGCGTCGCCCTGCACCGCTACCTGCGGTGGCGGCAGCCGGCGTACGACCCGGAGCAGCACCTCGGCGGCCTGCTCTACCTCTACGTGCGTGGGATGTGCGGGGAGGCGACGCCGCTGGTCGACGGCCACCCCTGCGGCGTCTTCTCCTGGAGCCCGCCGGCCGCGCTGGTGGAGGACTTGTCGATCATGTTGGACCAGGGTTCCTGACGATCAAGGCTGCCAGTCGTCCGTGAGCCGACTGGGCACGATGGTGACTGAAACCGGGTCATTGGCGTGGAACGGTTCGTCGCCGACGGCGTGCGCAACCTCTTCGTACGAGCCGTCCTCGGCCAGCCGCCAGGCCGTGATGCTGGGCGCTTCCGGGTCGACGATCCAGTAGGAGGCGATGCCGCCTGCGGCGTAGCGCGCGTGCTTGAGGAAGCGATCCACCCGCCACGTGCTCGGCGACCGGACCTCGACCGCGAGCAGGGGTGGCACCGGCAGGTCGCGGGGACCGAAGTCGCTGCGAACTGCCACGAGCAGGTCCGGCTCGACCACCGTGTCCTCGCTGAGCACAACGTCGAGCGGTGCGAACAGGGCCACCAGGTCCGTGCCCCGGGTCGCTGCCGCCAGGGCGCCGTACACGTGGGCCACCGCCATCTGGTGGCGCGGGACCGGAGCCGGGCTCACGATCAGCACGCCGTCGATGAGCTCGTACCGGTGCCCGTCATCGGGCATCGCGTCCAGGTCGTCCCGCAACAGCGGTCGGCTGCGCGGCAACGTCGTCACAGCTCCCATGGTGCCTCCTCGGTGGCATGGTGACCACTGTCGTCGCGCCTGGTGCAAGGTCGACGGTTGTCCACAGCAGTTCCGACAAGCACCGCAGGACGCAGACCGTGGCCCAGCTGGCACCGCTCGAGGTGGTGAGATCCTCACTGCATGACGGAGACGCTCGACCCGTACGACGTGAGCCTGGCGCTGCGGGCTACGGGGCTGCTCCGCGAGCTGAACCGTCCCGACGTGCTGACCGCGGCGGACATCCATGTCGCGACGCGGCTCGGTGAGCTGGGCGACGAAGACGACGAGCGGGTGCTGCTGGCTGCGGCGCTGGCGGTCCGCGGTGTTCGGCACGGGTCGGTGTGCGTGGACCTCGACGACGTACGACGGCTGGCGCCGGACGCGAGCTGGCCCGATCCCGCGGCGTGGGTGGCGGCAGTCCAGTCGAGCCCGCTGGTCGGGACGGGCCGACCGCTGCGCCGGGACGGCGACCTGCTCTACCTCGAGCGCTACTGGCGGCAGGAGGACCAGGTCTGCCGTGACCTCCTCGCCCGCGAGGCGCAGCCGGAGCCGGCGATCGACGTCGACCGGCTCAGCGCCGCACTGGCACGCCTGTTCCCCGGGGAGGCAGATGATCAACGGCTGGCAGCGGTCGTCGCGGCGACGCGGTGGACGACCGTGCTCGGCGGCGGACCGGGCACCGGCAAGACCACGACGGTGGCCAGGCTGCTCGGGCTGCTGCTCGACCAGCCGGGACCGGCGCTGCGCGTCGCTCTCGCGGCGCCGACCGGCAAGGCGGCGGCGCGGCTCCAGGAGGCAGTGCAAGGCGTCGCCGCGGGGTTCGGCCAGGCAGACCGGGACCGGCTGGGGACCCTCACCGCCTCGACGCTGCACCGGCTGCTCGGCAGCTTCCCCGGACGGGGTACGCGCTTTCGCCACGACCGGGACAACCGCCTTCCGTACGACGTGGTGGTCGTGGACGAGACCTCGATGGTGTCGCTGACGCTCATGGCCAGGCTGATCGAGGCGGTCCGCCCGGACGCGCGGCTGGTCCTGGTCGGCGACCCGGACCAGCTCGCGTCGGTCGAGGCCGGTGCCGTGCTGGCCGACCTGGTGGCCGGTCTGACCACGCGGGCCGGGGTGGGCGCGGCGACCGTCGGCACGGTGACCGGGCTGGTCCCGAGCGCCGCGGCCGCCTCCGACGGGTGGCAGCACGGGGTGGTCCTGCTCGGGCGCACCTGGCGGTTCGGCGGCGCGATCGCCGAGCTCGCGACCAACGTCCGTGACGGCGACCCGGACGCCGCGTTCGCAACCCTCACCGGCGGGACGTCCGACGTGTCGTTCACATCGGACGGTGTGCGAGAAGACGTCGTCGGGGCGGCGGCCGCCGTACGGGCTGCGGCCGAGCAGGGCGATCCCGCGGGATCGCTCCGGCTGATGGAGCGGCACCGGTTGCTGTGTGCGCACCGCAGCGGTCCGTACGGGGTCGACGTGTGGAGCCGTGAGATCGAGCGCTGGCTGGCCGACGAGCGGGCGGGCCCGCCGGAGGGTGAGTGGTACGTCGGACGGCCGCTGCTCGTGACGGCGAACGACTACGCGCTGAGCCTCTTCAACGGCGACACCGGAGTCGTCGTCCGCGCGCCGGACGGCGGGGTACGCGTCGCGTTCCCGCGGGAGCAGGGTGCGGTGACGTTCGCGCCGAGCCGGCTCGCCGACGTGCAGACCATGCACGCGATGACCGTGCACCGCAGCCAGGGCAGCCAGTTCACCCGCGTCACCCTGGTCCTGCCGGACGAGGACTCGCCGCTGCTGACCCGCGAGCTGCTCTACACCGCGCTCACCCGGGCGCAGGAGCACGTCCGGGTGGTCGGCACGGAGGCGGCGTTCCGGGCTGCGGTCGCTCGCCCGGCGGCCCGGGCGAGTGGGCTGCGGGAGCGGCTCGCGGGGCGCTGACCACGAGGGTCGGTCCCGGCACGCTGCGGGGGCGGTGGAGCGCGAAGCCCCTCTCCCGGCAGGAGATCGGTCGGTTCGACGAGTCCTCCGACCACCGGGAAATGTCGTACGCGCCACGTAGCGTGAGTGCTCGGTCGAGGGACGAGCGCTGGGGGTCGGCATGGTGAAGGTGGACTTCGACCGCGAGGTCGAGACGGCCTGGCGAGCGTTCGAGCACCGGCTCGCGGCAGCGATGATCGGGCTCGGGCGGCGGGAACGGCTCGAGGTCGTGCTGCCGACAACGGGACCTTCCGTCGAAGCCGCAGCCATGTCGTTCACGGCGCGGGTCTCGACGATCCTGTTCGTGGCGGCGGCACCGGTCGCGGCTGGCGTGCCGCGGACGAAACAGTTCCGGGTCGGCGACGAGCCCGCCATCGCGGGTTGGGCCGTGGCCGTGCTCCGGGACGCGTACGCCGTGCTGCACCCGGCCTTCCTCGGGCTGGTCGAGCGGACCGCTGACGGCACCGCGGGAATGGCAGTAGCCGCGCCATCGGGAAGCGTGCTCGCGCGGATGCCGGACACCCCGGACGAGCTCGACGACCTGGTCGAGGCGACGCTCGCCGCTGCGGTGGTCAGCCTGCCGCTGCGCCGCGACCGGGACGGTGACATCCCGATCGTCGGCGAGGGCGGGACCGTGTACGTCCGAGTGCGGCGCGACCGGCCGATGGTCGAGGTGTTCGCGTTGCTGGACCAGGTCGAGGACCCGGTCGCGGCGTGCGTCGAGGCGAACGCGCGGAACACCAGGTCGTCGGTGATCACCTACTACGCCAGCGGTCCCTGGTTGTGCGTCCGGGCCGGCATCTGGTGCCGGCCCTACCCGGGCAGCCTGCTGCTCGAGGTGCTCGAGTCGGTCATGGATCTCGTCGCCGGCGCCACCGACGACGCTGTTGAGCCGGATGACGAGGAGCCGGATGAGCATCCGGATGAGCAGCCTGACGACGAGGAGCCTGACGCGCAAGGACTCGACACCGCGGCGCTGACGATCGCCCAGTTGACCGCTGAGGATCCCGGATCGGTGTCGGCCGACCTCGCCGCGCGGATCTACGGTTTCGACCGCGACCACCTGCTGGCCGGGATCCGGCAGGCGCAGCAGGCGGTGACCGCCTGGCGAGAGTCGATCGCCGAGGCGAGGACCCGCGACGAGGAGGAGGCAGAGGTGTGCGCCATCGAGGCGACGGCCTGGGAGAGCACCGTGAGTCTCCTGCGCGCCGCGCTCCGGGTCACCGTCGAACGATGAGCACCGGACCGACGGCTGGCCAACCGAGCGGCAGGCCCGAGCGGGCGCGACCCGCTCGGAGCCGCGTGGCACGATCGCGCGGTGACCAGGACCGGGCCGCCGAATGCGGAGATGCGCCGGCACTGGTCCGAGGTCGCCGGACCGCGCTGGGTGCGCGCACGAAACCAGCACGACGCTCTGCTTGCGCCGTTCCACGGACCGCTGCTGGCCGCCGCCGGTGCGCGGACCGGGGAGCGCGGGCTCGACGCGGGCTGCGGGTTCGGCACGACCACGCTCGCGCTCGCCGCTCAGGTCGGCCCGACCGGCTCGGTCGTGGGCGCCGACATCTCGAGCTCGATGATCGCCGAGCTCGAACGGAGAGTCGCCGAGCGAGACGCGCGTGACGCCACAGCGACAGACGACGTCAGTGGCGCGCCGATCGAGACGCTGCTGGCCGACGTCCAGGTGGGACCGCTGCCGGGGCCGTTCGACTTGGTGGTGAGCCGCTTCGGGATCATGTTCTTCGACGACGCGGCCGCGGCCTGGCGCAATCTGCACGACGCCACCCGGCCGGGGGGTCGGCTCGCGTTCGTGTGCTGGCAGCAGCCCGAGGACAACCCGTGGTCCCGGGTGCCGGCCCTCGCCGCGCTCGCGGTGTCGCCGAGCGACGTCGAGCCGCCCGGCCCCGATGACCCAGGGCCGTCGTCGCTCGCCGACCCGGCCCGCGTACGCAGTCTGCTCGGCGCAGCCGGGTGGCAGCAGGTGCGCCTGACCGATCTGCGACCCCGGGTGACACTCGGCCGCGACCTGGACGGGGCGGTCGAGCAGGTCCGGAACCTCACGTCGGTTGCCGGCGCGATCGAGCGGGTCGGCGAGTCGGCCGTGCTGCCCGCGGTCCGGTCCGCGCTCGAGCCGCACGTGGGCGATGACGGTGCCGTCCGCCTGGCCGGCGCGGCCTGGCTGGTGACCGCCGTCGCCTGAGCCGCGACGGCCGCTACTCCTCGTCCTCTTCCTCCTCGGCCTTGGCCGCGAGGGCGCGCTTGAGCTCAGCCTTCGACATCGACGACGCGCCTTCGATGTCCGCGTTCTCGGCCTGCTGGAGCAGGTCGTCACGGGATGTCTCGCCGGGCATCTCCCCGAGGTGCTCGGCGCGCTGCTGCGCGAACGCCTCACCGAGCTCGGCAAGACGCGCGGGACTCAGTTGGGTACGCAGACCCGGGAGCACCGTGGACTCCTCCTCGTCGACGTGGTGCTGGACCGCGTCGATGAGCTCGCGGAGCGTGGACTCGAAGCCCACGTCGTCCGGGTCCATGGCCGCCAGCTGCTCGAGCAGCTGCTCGGCCGCGACGTGCTCTGCCTGGCTGTGCTCGACGTCGTCGGCCTCGCCGGCCTCGTCCCTGGCCGCCGGGTAGACCTCGGACTCCTCCGCCCGGCTGTGCGCGATCAGCAGCGCGGTCACGACCGGCAGCACGAGCGCGCGCTTCTCGGGCTCGCGCAGGAGCTGGTCGAACAGCCCCTCCACCTCGCGATGGTCGTCCATGATCATGTCGACGACGTCAGACATCGGAGTTCCTCCAAGCATCCAGCCGAGCCCGCTGCCTCGGCCGGCCGGGCACCTGACAAGGGGAGTACCCGTGCCTCGGTTCGTCATGCGTGAGGCGGACGATCAGGTCGGCGCCAGGTCTGTCACCCTGGCGATGTCAACCCACCAGCGGCGGTAGCGCCCGCAGACCTCTGGTTCGTGCGGCTCGACGAACCGGGCCAACGTCTCGGCCTCCGCGTCGAGCTCGGCCGGCACGTCGCGCGGCAGCTGTCCGAACGGGGAGTAGATGATCTCGGTCCGGCCGCCGACCAGCTCGGCCCGCCACACCCCGGCGGCCAGCCGTCGACGAGGAACGTCGGGAGCGCGTCACCGTTGCTGCGGATCACGGCCGCCCGGTACGCAGGCGGGATCATTCGAGCCGGTCCTCGTGGGCGAGCAGGACGCTGTCCCACATGGGCAGGAACCGCCACCGGCGGGTGCGCATCCTGGGCGGGGAGCACCCGTCCTGTCCAAGGCTGCATCGGGGTCAATCGCGAGATTGCGATCACCCGGCGGCAGCCACGACCGGGCCGCGACGTGCGCCGGCCGCGACCCGTAAGACCAGGCAGGTCGGACCGGCGTGTGACCGGCCGCGTGCACGAACGGGGTCATCCCGCGGATCGCCCACCGGGTGCCCAGCGGGCCGCCGAGCCCGCTCAGGTACGCGGTCATCTCCGCGTTGGACCTGGGCTCGGTGGCGTGAGTGAGCGCGGCCTCGACCAGGCGGTCGACTCGGGCGGCTCGACCCCCAGTGCGTCCAGGCCGAGCTGCAGCACCCGCGTGCGGCGGAAGGTCGGGGCGTGCGCCGTCCAGAGCCCGCCCGGGCGGCTCGGCCGGGCTGCCGGGGTCGCCACCCACGTTAGGAGCAGACGTCCCCGGACAGCGGCTCCCCGTCGGAAGTGCCGTACTCCACCGTGACCAGCCACGGGCGCGTGCCGTCGGCCTCGTCCGGGTTGCGGGCGAGCCCGATGAAGAAGTCGTCCTCGGCCGGGGCGTCGAGGGTGGTGACCGCCCCGATGTCGTACGTCGTGATCGCCAGGATGCAGTCCGCGGCCACGCTGTGGAGGTCGGTGACCTCGACCCGGACCGCGCCGGGCGGGTCCTCGAGGTTCTCCCCACCGGGGAAGTAGTCCTGGAGGTTGCGGATCTGCTGGTCGTAGACCTCCGGGTGGTAGACGCCGGCCAGCGCCGTACGCACCGTGTCGTCCACCTCGCCGGATGCCTTGAACGCCGACAGGGCCTCCTGGTGGTCCGCGAACAGCGCGGTCAGGGTGGCCTGGACGTAGTCGATGGTGTAGTCGGCCGGGTCGGCCGGCAGCGGCGGCTGCTCGTCCACCGGCTCCTCGGGCGCGGGGCTGGCAGCGCTCGTCGACGGGGGGGCGCTGCTCGAGCTCGGTGCCCCGTCGACGGAGTCGGTGCCGGTCTCCCCGCCGTCACCGCTGCA
>Ga0136630_1000697_pt1 | contig 13331 bp, 17 predicted proteins | sample AntDrymUQ5682106_2_FD_105496 | JGI IMG/M metagenome (GOLD analysis project Ga0136630, IMG submission 105496) | Polar desert sand microbial communities from Dry Valleys, Antarctica - metaG UQ568 (21.06) | ecosystem: Environmental > Terrestrial > Soil > Desert | place: Antarctica: Dry Valley...
ATCAGCAGCGCGCCGTGCTCGTCGCACAGCTCGTGCGCGACCGCCGCCGCCGCAAGCAGCTCGTCGTCCCCGGCCTGCTTGTCGCGCAACTGCACGATGTCGACGCCGCCGGCGAGCGCGGCGGCCAGGACGTTGCGCAGGGGGCGGCCGCCGGGTCGTACCGAGCAGACGAGGTACAGACGGGCGGCGGCAAGCCTGGCCGCGCGCTGGCTGAGAGGCGGACCCATGCATGCATTGTCGCTCGTATGCTCCTGCCGTGAAGACGACCCCGGCGATCACGCCGCTGACCGACATCAGCGTCTGGATGCGCGGCAATGGCCTGGAGGTGGTGCTGCTCTTGCTCGGCACCGTGCTGCTCGTCCGCTTCATCGGCTGGGCCCGTGATCGGACCACCCAGCGGATCGAGACCACCTCCAAGGACGCGGACGCTCTCGTGCGCTCGGAGACGAGCAAGCATCGGCATGCGCTCGCCCAGATCCTCACCTGGGTGCTCACCGTCCTGGTGTGGACCGTCACGTTGGGGCTCGTGCTCAATCGCCTTGGTGTTCCGTTCGCGAGTCTGGTTGCGCCGTTGACGGCAGGCGGCGTGGCTTTGGGTCTCGGTGCGCAGGGGTTGGTGCAGGACCTGATCGGCGGCAGCTTGATCATCGCCGAGCGCCAGTACGGCGTCGGCGACATGGTCCACATCTCCGCGACCACCATGACCGACGGCGCGACGGGGACGGTCCAGGACCTCAGCCTGCGCATCACCCGCCTGCGCACGCCCAACGGTGAGCTGGTCGTCATCGCCAACGGCCAGATCCTGCAGGTGACCAACCTCTCCAGCGAGTGGGCTCGAGCGATGATCGACGTTCCGCTGCCGGTCGGGGTGGACGTCTTGCGCGCCACGGATGTGCTGCGCGAGGTCGGTGACGCGGCGTTTGACGACGAAGCGCTGCGGCCGTTGATGTTCGACGCGCCGACCGTGATGGGCGTCGAGAGCTTCGAGGTCGACCAGGTGAACCTGCGGATGGTGGCGCGGACCCTGCCCGGAAAGCAGTTCGACATCGCACGTCAGCTGCGGGTCCGTGTGGCCGAGGCCTTCCAGCGCGAGGGCATCGTCGCCGCTCCTGACACGGCCACTGCGCCGCGGACCGAGGACACATGATGCGCCGGCTGCCGCCGACGCTGCATGACGGCAGGCTGCGGACGTCGACCGTGCTGCTGTCCGCGCTCTTCGTGGTCGTGTCGACCCTCTATCTGCTGGTCAGGCCGGTGCCCGAGACGGGTCCGAGTAGCCGCGGCGGCTCGGGCGCGGCCGACAGCGTCCGGTCACCAGACGACAACTCGACTCCGCTGGCCCCGACCGCGACCACGCCGACGTCGACGACCACCACTCCGAGCAAGACGTCGACGACGAAGACCGCTCCGACGAAGACCTCGACGACGAAGACCACCCCGACAACGACGTCGACGACGCCCGGTACCGTGCCCAGGCCGCCGCCTGGCGCTCCCTCCGGAGGTTCGACCACTCCGCGCCCACCACCGGGCCCGGGGTAACGGTGGCCCCGCGTTGAGCGGCGAGTAACTCAGCGCATGCGGCGAGCCACTCAGGCTTGGCCGTGTTGAGCACCTACTGCGGAAGCCGTCCGGACAGGCGGTAGGTCTCTGCTGCTACGACACAGCGAACCATCGCGCCGACGATTTCGACCGCCTGCGCAGGGTCTTGGGCCACGGTGCCCGCGCACCGAAGCGGGCGATTGCTGGATCTGCGAACGAGACGGAGCTGAGCCGGAATACATCGGAGCCTCAAGACGGTTGGAACCACGTACGCCGATCGGCGCTGAACAAGCGTACGCCCAAGCCCGCGAACCGGACCGATGATGATCGCGACCCGCCGATCGTCCAGTGGTCTCGCAACGGTCCCGCGCGGCGCTGGCCGCCCTGGCTTCTCGTCAGGTACCTGCTCGGGACCACTAGGATGGATACCAACGGGAGCCCATACGGATGGGCTGAGAGGGCGTCACGCCGACCGTCAGCAGCTGATCCGGGTCATGCCGGCGAAGCGAGGTGTCATGTCGCAACAGCGCAGCACAGATTTCGACGTCGCCGTCATCGGCGGCGGTGTGATCGGACTGGCGGCCGCGTGGCGCGCCGCCGAGCGCGGGCGCTCGGTCTGCGTGTTCGAGCGCGGCGCATTCGGCGCCGGTGCCTCGTACGTCGCGGCAGGGATGCTCGCCCCTGTCAGCGAGGCCGATCCAGGCGAGCTGGCGCTGCTCGAGCTCGGGCTGCGCAGCGCGCGCGCCTGGCCCGCCTTCGCTGCCGAGCTGGCCGAAGCGGCGGGCGCCGGGAACGCCGGCTCGCTGCTGCACCGCTGCGGTGCGCTCCTCGTCGCGCGCGACAACGACGAGGCGCTCGCGCTCGAGCGCGAGCTCACCCTGCGCCACCAGCTGGGTCTCGAGGTCCAGCGCCTGCGGCCGAGCGCCGCGCGCCGGCTCGAGCCCGCGCTGGCGCCGACCGTGCGCCTCGCGCTGAGCGTCCCCGGCGACCACGCAGCCGATCCGCGCGCGCTCGTGCTCGCGCTCGCCGCTGCCGCGCGCCAGGCGGGCGCCGTCCTGCGCACCGGCGCCGCGGTGCAGCGCGTCGACGTGCGGGACGGCTGCGCGACCGGCGTCGCGCTCTCGGACGGCGAGCTCGTCGGGGCCGAGCAGGTCGTCGTCGCCGCGGGCGCCTGGACGGCGAGCCTCGAGGGCCTGCCCGCCTCCGCGCGTATCCCGCTGCGCCCCGTCAAGGGCCAGCTGCTGCGCCTGCGCGATCCCGACGGTCCCGGCCTGATCAAGCGCATCGTGCGCTTCGAGGGCGGCTATCTCGTCCCGCGGGGGGACGGTCGCTACGTCCTGGGCGCGACGATGGAGGAACGCGGCTTCGACACGAGCGTGACCGCGGGAGGACTGTACGAGCTGCTGCGCGACGCCGCCGAGCTCGTCCCCGGCGTGCACGAGCTGATCGTCGAGGAGATGCTGGCCGGCCTGCGTCCGGCGACGACCGACAACGCGCCGGTGCTCGGCCGCAGCGAGGCGGTCGACGGGCTCGTATGGGCCACCGGCCATCACCGCAACGGGATCCTGCTGACCCCGGTCAGCGCGGACCTCGTGGCGGACGCGCTCGACGGCGACGCGCCACCGGCGCCGTTCGCGGCCCGACGCTTTGCTTGCGCACGCGAAGGGGCGGCGGCGTGATCTTCGTCAACGGCCAGCCGCACGACGTACCGGACCGCTCGACGATCAGCGAGCTGCTGGTGAAGTTGAACATCGATCCCGAGGCATCGGGGATCGCCGTCGCCGTCGACTCGGAGGTCGCGGCGCGCGGCGCATGGACCAGGCACGAGGTGCGCGAAGGCGCGCACGTCGAGATCGTCACCGCGACGCAGGGCGGCTGATGGTCCGGCCGCTCGTCATCGCCGGTCGCGAGCTGCGCTCCCGCCTGCTGCTCGGCACCGGCGGCTTCACGCGCTTGCAGACGCTCACCGAGGCGATCGACGCCAGCGGCGCAGAGCTCGTGACCGTCGCGATGCGGCGCCTTGACCCGTCCGCGGAGGGTTCGGTACTCGACGTCATCGCAGCCAGCGGGCTCGAGGCGTTGCCCAACACGGCCGGCTGCTTCACGGCACGCGACGCGGTCCGCACGGCAAAGCTCGCGCGCGAGGCACTGGGCACCGACTGGGTCAAGCTCGAGGTCATCGGCGACGAGCGCACGCTGCTGCCCGACGCATCCGAGCTACTCGCCGCGGCCGAGGAGCTCGTCGACGAGGGTTTCGTCGTGCTGCCCTACACCAACGACGATCCGGTCCTCGCGCGCCGTCTCGAGGATGCCGGCTGCGCCGCGGTGATGCCGCTCGGCTCGCCGATCGGCAGCGGCATGGGAATCGCCAACCAGGCGAACCTGACGCTGATCGTCGAGCAGGCAGGCGTTCCGGTGATCCTCGACGCCGGCGTCGGCACGGCCTCCGACGCGGCGCTCGCGATTGAGCTCGGCTGCGACGCCGTCCTGTGCGCGAGCGCGATCTCGCGCGCGCTGGACCCCGTCGCGATGGCGCGTGCGATCGCCCTCGGCGTCGAGGCGGGCCTGCTGGCGCGCGGCGCGGGACGCATCGAGCGGCGCACGCACGCACGTGCGAGCTCGCCGCTGGAAGGCATGCCGGAGTTCGCGGAGTGAGCGCACCGGACGCGCTCGTCGCGCGCTTCCAGGCCGCCTGGTCGGATCGCTCGGGCGAGGGCTTCGAGGCCGTCTGCGCACCCGATCTGCATTACGAGGATCCGCTCACGCAGCAGCCGCTCGTCGGCCCGGCCGCGCTGCGCTCACACGCCGAGCGGCTGTGGCTGGGCTGCCCCGACGCGCGCGTGCACAGCGCCGGCGAGCGGCTGACCGACGGGCGCTTCGTCGCCGCACCCGTGCGGCTGCTGGGCACGCACAGCGGTGAGGTCGGCGAGTGGCCCGCGAGCGGACGCGAGATCGCGCTGCACGCGGTCTTCTACTGCGAGCTCGACGAGGCTCGCACGCGGCTGTGGCGCGTGCGGGCCTTCTTCGATCTCTACGACGCCGCGATCCAGCTCGGCGTGCTGCCCAAGCCCGGCTCGATGGGCGCGCGCGCGATGCTGCTGCTGCGCGGCTTCGGGCTGCGCGGCGGCTAGTGGCCCTGGTCGCCGGCTACTTCGTGACGGTGAGCTTTCCGTCCATGCCGGCATGGAGCGTGCACGTGTAGGCGATCGTGGCGGCCTGCTTGGGCGTGAACTCGAAGGTTCCCTCGCCGTCGATGTTGCCGGAGTCGATCTTCTCGCCCGCGGTGGAGGTGACGTTGTGCGCGTAACCGTCCTTGTTCTTCCACGTGATCTGCTGGCCGACGGCGACGCTGATCGTCTCGGGGACGAACTGCGAGTCCTCCATCTCGACGCTCGTCTCTTCCGCAGCGCTCGCGCCGCCGCTGTCTGCGGAGGTCGTGGGCGCGGCGGCCGGCGGTGCCGAGCTGTCGGAGTCCTTCTCGTCGTCGCTCCCACAACCGGCGACGAATGCGCCGCCGAACGCGAGCGCCATGCACGCGAGGGCGGTGAGCGGTAGACGGGGCATGACGTCCTCCTGGGTTCTGGGCGGATGGCTGGGCGGCTGGAGCGAGCCTAACCCGCCTGAGGCTGCTCGTGCGCCAGCACGCTCACGATGATCGGAGCATGGTCCGACAGCCCGCCGCGGTCGGGCAGCTCGTTCTCGCCGCCGCCGTGCAGTGCGTGCGTAACGACGTGATCGACGCCATGGCCGCCGATCCATTCGAAGCCCGGCGCCTGCGGCCGGGGGACGTTGAAGTCGCCGCCGAGCACGGCCGGGCCGCCTTCCGACCACGTCAGCGTTGCCGCGGCCGCACGCGCGATGTCCGCACGCGCGCGCTGCGGGGAATGCGCCTGCGCGTGGAGGTTCGCGCACCACGGCCCGCCCGCGAGCGCGACGGCGTGGCAGACCCGGCGCTCGGGCCAGCGGCGCAGCACGACGCGGCGATGCTCGCGGATCGCCATGTCCCGTACGAGGATCACGTTGGCCCCGCCTCCGTTTGACTTGATGACGTCGGGCCAGCGCTTGGCGAGCGGGCGGCGCAGCGCCAGCAGCGCGTTGCGCGATGTCAGAGCGGTGCGCACGTGCGCGCCGCTCCCGCGCGCGAGCGCGGGACTCCACCACGGCGGCACCTCCTGCAGCAGCGCGACGTCCCAGTTCCAGCCGGCGAGCGCGGCGGCGAACTCGGCCTGCAGCTCGCGCCCCGCCGGTGGCTGCGAGCGGCCGTGGAAGAGGTTCCAGCTCAGGACGCGCACGCGCCATAGACTGCCCGACTTGACGCGTCATCTGCTCACCGGAGCCGAGCTCGACCGCGACGAGCTGCTCGCCCTGCTCGACCGCGCCGACGCGCTGAAGGCGGCGCCGCTGTCATCGCGCGCGCTGGAGGGCTGCAGCGTGGCGCTGATCTTCGAGAAGCCGTCGACGCGGACCCGTCTTTCCTTCGAAGCCGGGATCTTCGAGCTCGGCGGTCAGCCGGTGGTGCTGCGGGCGGGCGATCTGCAGCTCTCGCGCGGCGAATCGACCGGCGACACGGCGCGCATCCTGTCGCGCCACGTGGCGGCGATCGGCATGCGCACCGGACCGCATACGCTGCTGGAGGAGCTCGCGTCGGCCGCGTCGGTACCGGTCTTCAACATGCTCACCGCCGAGCACCACCCGTGCCAGGCGCTCGCCGATCTGATGACGCTGCGCGAGGCGTGCGGCCGCCTGGAGGGGCTGAAGGTCGCCTACGTCGGCGACGGCAACAACGTCGCCCGCTCGCTGGCGCTGCTCGGCGGGGTAGCCGGAGTCGAGGTCGCGGTCGCCTCGCCGCAGGGCTACATGCTGACCGGTGCGCCGGGCGCGCAGCTCACCACCGATCCAGACGAGGCGGTCGCCGGCGCGCACGCCGTGTACGCCGACGTGTGGGTCAGCATGGGCGACGAGCAGACGGCCGACGAGCGACGCTCCGCGCTGGCCCCCTACCAGCTCGATGACGGCCTGCTGGACCGGGCGGCGCCGGACGCGATCGCGCTGCACTGCCTGCCCGCGCATCCGGGCGAGGAGATCACGGCCGAAGTGCTCTACGGCCCGCGCCAGCGCATCTGGGACCAAGCCGAGAACCGCCGTCACGTGCAGAAGGCCCTGCTGGAGCTGCTGCTGCGTTAGGGTCGGCGCGGGAGAACTCAAGGCCGGAGGGATCGATGCCGCAGCCGAAGAAGCCAGGGTCGTCGGGCCGCAAGCCCGCCGCGGGCGGCAAGCCCGAAGGCGCGCGCAAAGCGTCCTCCAAGCCAGCCGCGCGCAAGCAGCGCCCGGCCAAGCCAGCCGCGCGCAAGCAGGGCCCGGCCAAGCCGGCTGCGCGCAAGCAGGGCCCAGCCAAGCCGGCGCGCAAGCAGGCCGCGCCGCGCGGCCGCGGGGCCGCCAGCGGTGGGCGCGGCGCGTCGCACAAGCCGGCGCCCGCGGCGGCGCCCGCCCAGCGCGAGGACGCGCTGCTGCCGAGCTCGGTCACGGCCGCCCGCGAGCTGCTCACGCGCGGCATCATGATCACCGGCGATCGTCTGCAGGAGACGATGGACGAGGCCGTGCGACGCGGGCGCATGACCGCTGCCGACGCCGAAGAGCTCGTACAGGTGCTCGTGCAGGTCGGCCGCCGCCAGACCCAGGACGCGCTCGCCGAGCTCGAGGGCCTCGTCGAGCGCTCGGCCGAGGAGACGCGCCGGCTCACCGGCTCGCGGGTGCGCGGTGTGGTCGCCGTGGCGCGGCGTGTGCCCGGCACCGACCGAGCGCTGCGTACGGTGGACCGCGCGCGCCGGGCCGCCGGGCTGGGATCCGCGTTTCCGATCATCGGCTACGACGAGCTGACGGCCGCGCAGGTCATGGGGCGCCTCACCGACCTGACGCCGCCCGAGCTGCGCAAGGTGCGCGATCACGAGCGCCGCAACGCCCAGCGCAAGTCGATCCTCGGCGCGATCGACAAGCGGCTGGGGTAGGCGCCGGCCCTCGGCTGAGGGCCTCGATCAAGGCAGACCCTAAGCTGGAAGGCGCGATGGAGACCTCGACCTTCACCAGGCCCGAACGCGGGGCCGAGCTCGAGCTGAACGTCGACGCGCTCGCCTACGGTGGCAACGGGATCGCGCGACTGGATACCCCGTTCGGGGCACAGGGGGGCTACGTCGTGTTCGTCGCCGGAGCGATCCCCGGCGACCGCGTGCGGGCGGTCGTCACCAAGCGCAAGCGCGCCTACGCCGAGGCGCGCACGCTGGAGGTGCTCCAGCCCAGCCCGGAGCGCCTTGCGCCGCGCGCCGATCACCCGGGCGCGCCGTGGCAGGTGCTGCCCTACGAGCGCCAGCTTGCCGTCAAGCAGGAGCAGATCGGCGAGGCGCTCAAGCGGATCGGCCACCTCGAAGGCTTCGAGCTCAACGAGATCATCCCCGCGGTGGAGCAGTGGCGTTACCGCAACAAGCTCGAGTACTCGTTTGGCAGCGCGGACGACGGCTCGCTCGTGTGCGGCTTTCACGCGCCCGGTTCGTGGCACGAGATCGTCGCGGTCAACGACTGCCTGCTGGCCTCGGAACGCTCGAACGCCGCCCGCGAGCAGGTACTCGCATGGTGCCGCGAGCAGGGGCTGACCGCGTTCGATCGCCGCACCCACGAGGGCACGCTGCGCAACCTCGTCGTGCGCGAGGGACGGCGCACCGGCCAGCTGCAGGTGCGCCTCGTCACCGGCCCAGGCGAGCTCGATACCGCGAGCCTCGCCGCCGCGGTGCAGTGCGAGGGGCTGATGTGGACGCGCACCGACGCGCTCGCCGAGACGACCCAGGGCGGGCGTACCGAGCTCGTCGCGGGGGCTCCCGCGCTTGACGAGGAGTGCAGCGGCCTGCGCTTCTCGATCTCGCCGTCGGCCTTCTTTCAGACCAACACCGAGATGGCCGAGCGGCTGTACGGCGTCGCCGCGCAGCTGGCCGGGCTGCAGGGCTGGGAGCGCGTCTACGATCTGTACTGCGGGATCGGAACCGTCGGGCTCAGCCTCGCCGCGCGCGCGGGAGAGGTCTGGGGTCTGGAGATCGTCGAGGAGGCCGTTGCCGACGCGATCGCCAACGCGCGCCGCAACGAGATCGACAACGCGCGCTACTTCGCCGGCGACGTGCGCCTCGCGCTGCGCGAGCTCGTTGAGCAGTCCGGCCGGCCCGACGTATGCGTGCTCGATCCGCCGCGCTCCGGCCTGTCACAGAAGGTCGTGCGGCGCGTGATCGAGTCCGCACCGCGGCGGATCGTCTACATCTCCTGCAATCCGACGACGCTCGCGCCCAACGCGGCGCAGCTCGTCGAGGCCGGCTACGCGCTGCGCCGTGTCGTGCCGGTCGACATGTTCCCGCAGACGCCGCACATCGAGTGCGTGGCGCTGCTGGAGCGCGCCTGACGTTTCGTCGCTGCACCAGTGCCCTGACGTTGTTGGTCGGACGCGCCGGCTTCGGCGGGATGGCCGGCCACGCCGGAGCGTGGTCGCTTCGAGGCTGAGTAGCGAGACGCATGGAAAGGACTAGCTATCGGGCGAGAGAGATCGAGATGGATGGAACGCCCCATATGCGTCCTTTTCATCCATCTCGATGTGACACGCACGCAACCGAAGGCACGGCGGCGCGACCCGACCGAGTAGCGCTCGGGACGACGAGCTGCACTTGTTCGCATACGCGGCTGCTCTCAGGCGAATCTGGCAGCGCTGCGCAGTAGCGGGCCCTGAGCGAATCGCGTCGACTGGACGCTCCGCCGCGGTTAGGATCGCTGCATGGAGAGCATTTGCGGAGCCACCTTCGTCTTCGATCACAAGGGCGAGCCCGATCTGATCGGGAACGAGCTGACGAGCGGGGCGTACCGGGTGATGGTGGGTCGGGCCCCGGCGGGGGAAGGCCCGCCGATGCACATCCATCCGCACACAGACGAGGGCTTCTACATCGGCGAGGGCGAGCTGATGTTCGCCTTCCAGGACCGCGAGGTTGTGGCCGGCCCGGGCACGTTCGTCTTCGTGCCGCGAGGCGTGGAACACACCGCACACATCATAAAAGCGCTCCGTGGCCTGCTCATCTACTCGCCCGGCGACGCCGAGCACATCACGCAACCGGTGGAATCATTGTGACGATCGCTCGTCGCGATGTCGTGCAGATTGCAGCGGGCCGCGCCCGCACGGTTCGCACGCCGATGCAGTAGCCGATCTGCTTCTTCGCGCCTGTGCTGTCTCGGAGCGTCTTCCCGGGAAGCCTGGTGCAGTGCCCCTTGGACGACGACCGATAGTTAGGTCGTCATACCCGTTGGCGGCGGTGGGACCGCGTTGATCTCTATGGCTCGGACGGGGTCGCAGCCGGAGGGTGGCCAGCTGCCGGCGTCAAACACGCAGGCGATTAGTGAGCCTGGTCTGGCGGCGCTTGGTGCGAGCACGCCTGGCCAACCGGTGCGCCATAGCTGCTCGCCGATGTGCTGAAAGGATGTCCAGGTGCGCCGTGAGGGCTGTGGTGGACTGAGTCCGAGCGCGGCGAGCCGTTCGTTTGTGCTGAGGTCCGCGAGCTCGACATCGATCTTCCAGACGTGGTGGTCGTGCGGGATGCTGTGCTCTGGAGGCAGGCCGAGCTCGGCGAGGCGCCGGTACCATTCGGCGATCGCGGTGACCGACGTGTCGGCGAGATACAGGCCGCGGACGGCAGCGCCATGCTGCCAGCGCCCGTCGATGGCTTCCTGGGACCGTCCGAGTAGCGGCGCATGGTGTGGGGCGTGGCGGATCCATTCGCCGGCGACAGCGATGGCGTCGACGTTCACCGCTCAGGTCAGGATGCGCCGGGGTACTCGAGCTCAGCGATCAGTTGTCCCACGCCCCGGTAGTCGCCGCGCGCCAACAGTTCGACGGGCTTGTCGTCGTCAAGCGCCTGCAGCGGCCGGTTCAGCCAGACGGCGATGTAGCCGGGATTCATGACCCGTGCGAGGCGATCTGTCATCTCGGCGAGCTCGATCAGCCGCTGTGCGCGCGCACCCGTCGGTGTACTGCGCCCGTTGAGCCAGTCGCGCACCGTGCTAGGCCTAGCACCAGTGGCAGCGGCGATCTCCCGATCACTGAGATGGGCTGCCTGATGCACCCTTCGTGCTTCCTGTGCCAACGGCGACATCACCACAGCCTATGCCACCGTCAGAATCTCGTCAACATTCCGTGCAGACGCCGCGGTAGTGCGCGAGTAGCGCTTCGGACCAGCCAACTAGCGGCCCCGTTTGCGGGTGCAGCGGTGAAATCTGGGGTCCGCGCGTCTGAGAGCATCAGCTCGTGCGCCCTCGCTGCGGTGTGACTACGCGTTCGACGCGGCGTTGCTGCCACGACCATCAGGCGATGGTCAGACCCGCCAGTAGGGCGGACCCCCGGCGTTCTCGGGAAGGCGAATCTCCTTGGCGGGTCGCGATAGATCGCGTTCCGCGCCGGTCCGGTTCAGGATGGGCCGGCCTCGTGGAGCGCCGGTACCGACCTCGTTGTGCCTGCTGGTCATTCGCACCAATAGTGCTGGTCTGTGACGTGCTGTCACTGGACGACGAAGTCCAAAGCGGCGGCTGGTGGACCTCGTCATCACCGGCGGCGTGAGCGCGCTGCGGCTCCCGCGATCTCAAGCTGCGTGGCGACGAGGTTCCAGGATGCCGATTCGGCGAGCCGCCGCTCGGGCGTCAAGCGCGCGCCGTGGGCGAGTTCGGCGGGATCGAGATCGAGCTCCAGCGACTCGATCTGAAGGACTGGCCGCTCGCCGAGAACGAGCAGCAGCTGCGTGCAGCGCTCGAAGCTTGGCGACTCCGCGCCCGACTCGATGCGGCTGATCGCCGACTGCGTCGTGCCGGCTCGAAGGCCCAGTGAACGCTGCGTAACGCCATGACGCAGCCGCATCGGCACGCAGCTGCTGACCGAGGATCGACATCTCAACGGATATAAAGGTGGGGCGCCGATCTAACGACCGCGCAGCGCGCGCAGCTCGGCCCGCAGCTGGACGAGCTGTTCCTCGAGCCGAGCGACGCGCTCCTCCAACGGAATCTCGACGTGCTCAACCTCCGGCGCCGGCGGCATCGGCCGGCCGGGCGCGGGCGCGGGAGGCGCGGCTGAGGACGGCGAAGCCGCGACAGGCGGGTCGTCGGCGTCCTCGTCGCTGAGACGGTGCGCGTAGCGCTCCTCCTTCTGCCCTGGCCAGCGCGCGAGCTCGACCACCAGACCGCGCTCGGTCAGGCGGTCGAGCGTTTCGTGCACGGCCGGGAGGCCGCCGAACGGGTGCAGCCGATCGCTGCGCTGCTTGAGCTCGCCCGGCGTCTGCGGGCCGCGCAGCATCAGCACGCACAGGACGGCCTGCTCGTCGGGCGCGCGCGTGAGTGCTTCGTCGAGCAGGTGGCGGAACTTCGGCGCGCGGCTGCCCGCGCCGCTTGTCAGGCGCGCCCAGCGCCGGCGGCTCAGGCGCGTCATCGCGTCCCGAACCGTCGCGTCGTCGTAGGCGACGACGGGGTCGCGGTTCGTCGACTGGTTGCAGGCCGCGCGCAGCGCGTTGAGCGTCAGCGGATAGGTGTCAGGCGTCGTGCGCTGCTTCTCGAGCAGGCAGCCGAGGGCTCGAACTTCTGGGGCGGTGAGATCTATTGCTTCGGCTTGTCGGAGTCGTCCAGGTTGCGCAGCCAGTCACCAAGCCGCTGGCCGGCGTCGTTGACCTGCTCGCCGGCGTCCTTGAAGAGCTCGCGGAAGCGCTCGCCGTAGTGCGACGCGGCCGCGCCGGCCTCCTCGCGCGCCGGGGGCTCCTGGCCGCGGCGGATGTACTCGCCGCCGACGATCCGGTCGTACTCGCCGTCGCGCACCCACGCCAGCAGCTCGGCCACGCGCTTGACCGGGAGCGCGTGGTCCAGGCGCAGGTCGGTCAGCAGGCGCTGCAACCGGTCAAAGCCCTCGCCGCTCTCGGTGTACTCCATCGCCTGGCGCATGAACGCGTCGAGGTTGAGGTCGTCGGCCTTCGCCCCGCCCGACATCGTCATCAGCATCTTGCACACGACGCGCGGGTCGCGCGTGACGATCGCCGCCGCGCGATCGCACGTGAGCTCGGTCGCCCGCGCCCATTCCAGCAGCGCGTACTGGACGGCGGCCAGCGGCACGCCGGCCGCGATCGGTAGGCGGCGCGCGCTGCCGATACGCAGCAGGATCTCCAGCGCCGTGCGGTAGAGCACGTGCTCGGAGAGGATGTGGGCGACCTCGTGGGCGATCACGGCCTCGAGCTGCGCGTTGTCCAGCAGCGAGACCGTGGCGCTGTTGAGCACCACGATCGGTCGCTCGGCGCCGACGGTCATCGCGTTGGCCATCGGCTGCTGGGTGATGTAGAGGTCGGGCTCGTCGGACATGTCGAGCACGCCGAGCACGTGCCGGTAGAGCGTCCAGATCTCGGGCAGCTGGTCGGTCCCCAGCCGCACAGAGGCGCCGAGATAGGTCTGGCGCAGCGCGCGCTCGTAGCCGAACTCGATCAGCTTGCGGACGACGAGGTCGAGCATCGGTATCGAGGCCAGCGCGGCCGTAGCGGCACGATCGGCCGGATGCTCGTAGGCCTTCGGCGAGATGTTGGTCAGCCGGTAGGCCTCAGCTGGCACCGTCACAGGGCCAGCTTAGTGCCCTAATGCGTATCCGGTTGGCTCAGGTTTGGTGGCGTGGAAGCGCCAAAGTCGAGTTCGCGCCAGCAAATCGGCGTGCCGTCCTGCCTTTGGGGGCCTATGGCCCCTCAGGGCAGGACAGCGCCCAT
>Ga0136630_1000698_pt1 | contig 13303 bp, 12 predicted proteins | sample AntDrymUQ5682106_2_FD_105496 | JGI IMG/M metagenome (GOLD analysis project Ga0136630, IMG submission 105496) | Polar desert sand microbial communities from Dry Valleys, Antarctica - metaG UQ568 (21.06) | ecosystem: Environmental > Terrestrial > Soil > Desert | place: Antarctica: Dry Valley...
CTCGACGGCCTCGTGCAGGACCCCGCCTTCGGACGTGAAGTCGTTCTGGTACTCGATGAGGACCACGGCGGTGCTCGACGGATCGATGGACATGGCGGTCTCCTCGCTCGCGGGGCGCGGCAGCCGGATGGCCCGCTCTACGCTGCCTCTTGCTCAGACAAGCAGTCAAGAGGCAGCCTGCAGCTCCCCACGAGAAGGTGCGCCCACATGCCTTCCGGCTCACCGTCGGCCTTCGAGCCGGTGATCAGGCCCCCTCGGCCTGCTCGTGGCGCAGCAACTGCGTGACCGGATCATCTCCGGTGCGCTGGCCCTGGGCACCCAGTCGCCCACCGAGAAGGACCTGACCGACCAGTTCGGGCCTGAGCCGCTCGACGATCCGCGAGGCGCTGCGCATCCTGCAGGCCCAGGGGCTCGTCAGCGGCGGCGAGCGGGTGAGCACCGCCCGCCCCCGGATGTCCGACGAGCGCGCGGTGGACTCGGCCCGCCTCGCACTGGGGAACCTGCTGCTCCTCGGTCAGGTGCCGTTGTCGACTTGCTCCACCTGCGGGTCCTCGTGGAGCGCGACGCCCTGGAGCATGCGGCGGCCGATCCCGGCGAGCCGCAGCTGGGGCCCGCGCGCGAGGCGCTCGCCCGGATGCGGACTCAGCGCGGGAAAGTTTGTCCCGGTTGGCGGGCAGCCGCGTACTCGTCGACAGACACCGCCGACACGCATACGGCACCGTCCTCAGCCGGCCCGCTCGCCAGCTCTCCTCGGAACAGGAGGCGATAGACATCGCCGCCCGGCATCCCGAGGCGCCGAGCCACCTCTGGAACGGTGAGTTGCTCGTCGGTGGGAGCCACGTCGTCCACGTTACTTGCCCTCATCGGGGTCGTCGTCGAGCGCGCGAAAGCCTCCGACCATGACGGCCGGGGGCTGTCGGCGCCCGTGCGGGTCTGTTCACGCCGCGTCGCCCATCGTGAGGACGATCTTCCCGACGTGGTCGGAGGCCTCCATCGCGGCGTGCGCCTCTGCGACGCGCTCCAACGGCAGGACCCGGTCGATCACGGGGCGGAGGGTCCCGTCGCCGAACGCCGGCCACAACAGCCGCACGAGTTCGTCCGCCAGCGCCGCCTTCGCGGCCACCGGCCGGGCCCGCAGCGTCGAGGCACCGATGGACAGCCTACCGCTGAGCATGAGACCGAGGTCGAGCTCGGCCTTGGCGCCGCCCATGAGCCCGATGACGATCAGGCGGCCTTCGGGGGCGAGGCAGCGCAGGTTCCGGCCGAGATACGCACCGCCGACGATGTCGAGCACGACGTCCACACCGCGGCCGCCCGTGAGCTCGCGCACCGAGGCGTCGAAGTCCTCCCGCACCCGGTAGTCGATCCCGGCGTCGGCGCCGAGCGCCCGGCAGGCCTCCAGCTTCGCCGCCGATCCCGCCGTCACGAGCACGCGGGCGCTCCGCAGCCGCGCGATCTGGATCGCCGCGGTGCCCACGCCGCTCGAGCCGCCGTGGACCAGCGCCGTCTCGCCGGCGGCCAGCCGGCCCCGGTTCACGAGGTTGTCCCACGCCGTGGTGAACACCTCCGGCACGGCGGCGGCCTCGACGAACCCCAGGCCCGGCGGCAGCGGCATCGCGACCTCTGCCGGGATCACGACCCGCTCGGCGTAGCCGCCGCCGGGAAGGACCGCGCACACTGGGTCCCCCGGCGTCCACCCCGTGACGCCGTGACCGAAGCGCTCGACCTCGCCCGCCATCTCCAGGCCGAGGATGTCCGTGACGCCCTCCGGCGGGGGGTAGCGGCCCTGGCGCTGGAGAACGTCGGCGCGGTTGACGGCCGTCGCGCCGACCCGGACCAGGAGCTCGCCGGGACCCGGCTCCGGTGGGGGTCGGTCCACCATGGTCAGGGCCTCCGGACCGCCGGGGCTGGACACCACGATCGCCTTCATGGGCGTATCAAAGCAGGCCGCGGCGCGCGCGCACCGGACGGCAGAGTCCGATGGGGCTGATAGCCTGGGGCCTCCACCCCTGAACGACCTGCGGTGCCGCGCGCCGCGAGAGGAGAATGGTGTCCGTACAGCCAGGCAGCATCGTCACCGGCAAGGTCGTCCGCCTCCACGACTTCGGCGCGTTCGTCGAGGTGGAGCCGGACACGACAGGGCTCGTGCACATCAGTGAGGTGCACCGGGACTTCGTCGAGAACATCCACGCGTACCTCACCGAAGGCCAAGAGGTCACGGTCAAGGTCGTCGGGATCAAGGACGACGGGCGCATCGACCTGTCGATCAAGCGCTCCGACGCCAATTGGGAGGACGAGGTGCAGCGCCGGCAGACCACGAAGCCGGACAAGGAGTTCAATCAACGGCTCCGCAAGTTCATGCACCAGTCCGACATGATCCAGGGCGAGGTCCGGCGCCGGAAGCGGGCCCGGCAGTAGCAGCGCGCCGGCGGACAGGAGGCGCACCTTGCCTGAGTTGCAGGCCGTCATCCTCGCCGGCGGCAAGGGGACCAGACTGCGGCCGGTCACCACGAATCTGCCCAAGCCGTTGATCCCCGTCGCCAACCGGCCCCTGGTCGTCCACCAGCTGATGCACCTCGCAGCGAGCGGGATCACCGACGTGACGCTTGCCTTGGGCTACAACGCCGATCGGTTCTCCGCGGTGGAGGAGGAGGCGGCGCGCCTCGGCCTCAATCTGCGGCTGATCGTGGAGCCGGAGCCGCTCGGCACCGGTGGCGCGCTGCGGTGGTGTGCCGACGAGGGCGCGTTCGACGACCGGCCGCTGCTCTGGATGAACGGCGACGTCGTCGCCACCCCGAGCGTCCGCGCGCTGGAGGCGTTCCACCGCGAACGGGAGGCGTCGCTGACCTTCTGGCTCACGTCGGTCCGCAACGTCTCCGAGTTCGGCGTGCTGGAGCTGGGCGGGGACGGCCGCGTGGAGCGCTTCCTGGAGAAGCCGGCACCCGAGGAGACCGACTCCCGGCTGGTCAACGCCGGAATCCTCATGCTCTCACCCAAGGTCCTGTGCCGGATCCCGAAAGGCGCCTTCCACTCGTTCGAGACCGCGCTGCTCCCGAAGATGGTCGACGAGCGTGAGCCGCTCTACGGCATGCTCGACGGCGGGTACTGGCTCGACACCGGTCGGCCGCGCCACTTCCTCGGGGCCAACCGCCACGTCCTCGAAGGCCGTGTCGAGTGGTGGCCCGCCGGCGGCCACACCGAGGACGGCCTGTGGGAGGGGGCCGGCACCAAGCGTGAGGGGGCGATCGTCATCCACCCGGCCGTGCTCGGCGACGACTGCCTGATCGACCAGGGCGCCCAGCTCTTCGGTCGCACCGTGCTCGGGCACCGCAGCACCGTCGGCGCGGGCGCCCAGCTGGAAAACTGCGTCCTGTTCGACGACGTGGCCGTCGGCGAGGACGCGGAGATCGTCAACTCGATCGTCTGCGCCGGCGCCCGGATCGGCAGGGGCGCGGTGCTCCAGGACTCGATCGTCGGGGCCCGCGCCGTCGTGGGCGACCGCAACGAGCTGCGGGGGGCGAAGCTGTGGAACGACGTCGAGCTGCCGAACGGCAGCCTGGTCGTCGACCGCGCCTGAGCGGACCGCTCACGGGGCGCCGGCGCGCGCTGTGATCGCGCCGGGTGAGAATTTCTCAACAAAGTGGTAGAACTACTGGTGTGAGAGCCAGCCTCAACGCCGCCGCGCCATCCACGCTCGTGGACCTCCTCGGAGGCCCGCGCGCCCAGGTGGTCGATCTCCTGCGGGTCCAGCGCCGCGGCGTCGCGGAGCTGGCGGGCGAGCTCGGGATGTCCGAGGTCGCCGTCCGCCGCCACCTCCAGGTCCTCGAGCGCAGCGGCCTCGTCACCGGCGAGCCGGTCCGGCGTGACGGTCCCGGCCGACCCGGGCTGCACTACGGGCTCACCGACAAGGCGCGCCGGCTGTTCCCGGACCGGTCGGCGGAGTTCGCCTCCGAGCTGCTGGACTACCTGGAGATGGCGCACGGGCGGTCCGCGCTGCGCGGCTTCCTCCGGTGGCGCATGGAGCGGCAGGGCGAGCGCTATGCCGCCGCGCTGGAGAACACGCCCGATCCCGCCGCCCGCACAGCGGGGCTCGCTCGACTGCTCAGCGACGACGGCTTCCTCGCCGAGGTCCAGCCGGTCACCGCGCCCGACGGCGCGACCGTCCTGCAGTTGAAGCAGGGGCACTGCGCCGTCAAGGACGTCGCCAAGGCCCACCCCGAGCTCTGCGCCTACGAGGCGGCGCTGTTCCAGAAGATCCTCGGCACCAAGATCTCCCGACGACAGACGATCGCCGGCGGTGCCGGCGAGTGCATCTGCCACATCAGCGAACCGACCACGTCCGCACGGACAGGAGCAGGCAATGGCCACCAAGGCTGAAGACCTCCAGCTCGGCAACTACAAGTTCGGCTGGCACGACGAGTCCAGTTCCGTCTTCGTGCCCAAGAAGGGCTTGTCCGAGGACGTCGTGCGTGAGATCTCGGCGCTCAAGGACGAGCCGAAGTGGATGCTCGACCTGCGGCTGCGCAGCTACCAGCAGTTCCTGCGCCGGCCGATGCCGTCGTGGGGCGGCGACCTGTCAAAGATCCTCTTCGACGACATCTACTACTTCATCCGCTCGACGGAGAAGCAGGCGAACTCGTGGGAGGACCTGCCCGCCGACATCAAGAACACCTACGACCGGCTCGGGATCCCCGAGGCCGAGAAGCAGCGCCTCGTCGCCGGAGTGGCCGCCCAGTACGAGTGCCTCGCCGGTGACACGCGTGTCTGGACCGCGAACCGCGGGCTTGCGGCGATCAAGGAGATCGAGCCCGGCGACGTCGTCTTCGCGCTTGACGAGGACAGCGGACGGTTCGTGCCGGCACCGGTCAAGTCCGCCGCGCAGACCGACGTGCGGCAGACGTACCGCGTCACCGTGAACGGGCGCACGATCCGCGCCACGGACAACCACCCATTCCTCACCCTGTCCGACGAGCGCAAGCCGGAGCGCCAGCGCGCTCGCTACGCGCGGCGATGGAAGACGGTCGGCGAGCTGCGGGTCGGCGACCTCGTTGCCGTGCCACGCGACGTGCCCGGGTTCGGGGCGGCGATGGCCCTCCCCACCCTCAGCGACCCGCACGGTGGCACCCGCACGCGCGCGCCGTCGGAGACCTCGGTGGACCTGTTGTGGCTGCTAGGTCTCTTCGTCGGAGACGGCAGCCTGCAGAGCGCCGGGCGGACCCACCGCGTGCAGTTTGCGATCCCAGCCTCGCAGCCCCAGCTCCGTGACGAGCTCACCCGCGTGGTCCGCGACCTGTTCGGGCTCACGGCGATCGCTGCCGACGACGCGCGCATCGTGCTGAACTCAAGGGCCCTGGTCGAATGGTTCTCCGACCTCGGCTTCGTCGGCACGGCACTGACGAAGCAGGTGCCGGCGTGGGTCTTCAGCCTGCCGCTCGACCAGCGCCTCGCGTTCCTGGGTGGCTGGGTGGACGCCGACGGCTACGTCGGTCCGGCGGTGTCCGACCCGATGAGCATCACGTCCGGGAATCGGCCGCTGCTCGAGCAGGCCTCAGAGCTGGCGCTGCTCGCCGGCCTGCGGACCAGCGGCCCGTTCGAGTTCTCGAGCAAGCACCCGTTCGACCCCGAGCGGCGGATCATCGGCTTCCGCCTCCTCGTCACCGGACCGTTCGAGCGCGTCGGCTGCCGCAACCCGGCGCGGACCGAGCGTTACGGCCGGCGACGGTACGCGCACTCCAACACGTCGGCACGCGGCACGACCTTCCGCGGGCACACGACCGACCACCTCGGCTTCGCCCGCGTCACGGCGATCGAGGAAGGGGATTTCGAACCGGTCTACGACATTGAGGTCGACGGACCGCACAACTTCGTCGCAGAGGGCATGGTCGTCCACAACTCCGAGGTCGTGTACCACAAGGTTCGTGAGGACCTCGAGGCGCAGGGCGTCATCTTCCTCGATACGGACACGGCGCTGCGCGAGCACCCCGACCTGTTTCGCGAGCACTTCACCAAGGTCATCCCGGCGAATGACAACAAGTTCGCCGCGCTGAACACCGCGGTGTGGTCGGGTGGCTCGTTCATCTGGATCCCCGAGGGCGTCAAGGTCGACGTCCCGCTGCAGGCCTACTTCCGAATCAACCAGCAGAACATGGGCCAGTTCGAGCGCACGCTGATCATCGCCGAGCCCGGCAGCTACGTGCACTACGTCGAGGGCTGCACGGCGCCGATCTACAGCTCCGACTCACTGCACTCCGCCGTCGTCGAGATCATCGTCAAGCCGGGCGCGCGCGTCCGCTACACCACCATCCAGAACTGGTCGAACAACGTCTACAACCTCGTCACCAAGCGCGCGGCGGCCTACGAGGACGCCACCATGGAGTGGATCGACGGCAACATCGGCTCCAAGCTCACGATGAAGTACCCGGCCGTGTGGCTCATGGGGCGCGGCGCCCGCGGCGAGGTCCTGTCGGTCGCCTTCGCCGGTGACGGCCAGCACCAGGACGCCGGCGCGAAGATGGTGCACCACGCGCCCGACACGTCCAGCCAGATCATCTCCAAGTCGGTGTCGCAGGGGCACGGCCGCACCAGCTACCGCGGTCTCGTCGACGTCGCCGAAGGTGCGCACCGCGTGAAGTCCAACGTCGTCTGCGACGCGCTGCTGCTCGACGAGACGGCGCGGTCGGACACCTACCCCTACATGAACATCGCCGAGGACGACGCCCAGATCGGCCACGAGGCCTCGGTGTCGCGGATCGGCGAGGAGCAGCTGTTCTACCTGCAGTCGCGCGGCGTCGAGGAGTTCGAGGCGCAGGCGATGATCGTCCGTGGGTTCATCGAGCCGATTTCGAAGGAACTCCCGATGGAGTACTCGGTGGAGTTGAACCGGTTGATCTCTCTGAATATGGAAGGTTCGGTCGGCTGATGTGAAGCCGAGGGGCGCCACTGCGCCCTCGGACCGCGAACCCGCCCACCCTCCAAGGTCCTCGGCCGCAGCGGCGCCCCTCTCCTTTCCTCTCGTCCCGTTTCTTTCCACGCTCGTTGTCTGAAGGAAAAGCAAAGCTGTGACTGAGACGATCAGGGATCTGAGCGAGCAGGGCGTGCTGGCGTTGTCGGCGCGCGCCGGGGAGCCGGAGTGGTTGCGGGATCTGCGGCAGGAGGCGTTCAAGGCGTTCTCCGACCTCGACTGGCCTGACCGCCGGGTCGGCGAGGACTGGCGCTACACCGACCCGGCACGATTCGACCTCGCGCGCCCGATCCTGGATTCGGGAACCGCTGCGCCGGCCGTCGAGTCCGCGTTGATCGCCGCGGTCGACGATCGGGCCGGGTCGATCCGCATCATCGACGGCGGGGTCACGGCGGCGACGGTGTGCGCCGAGGCCGCCGAGCGCGGCGTGATCGTCAGCGACCTCGCGGTCGCCGCCGGGGAGCACCCCGACCTGGTCCGGGCGGCGCTCGGCACCGCGGTCGGGACGGACGAGAAGTTCGCCGCCCTCAATCTCGCCGCGTTCACCGCGGGGGCGTTCGTCCACGTGCCCGCGGAGGTCGAGCTCGACGAGCCGCTCACGGTGACCGTCCAGGCGGCCGCGCCCGGTGCCGCCCTGCCGCGCGTCCTGGTGGTCCTCGGCCACAACGCCAAGGCGACGGTCTACGTCGACCATGTCGGCGACGCCGCTCAGACGGTCGTCGAGGTCGTCGAGGTCGTCGTCGGGGAGGGCGCCCTGGCCAACGTTGTCACCGCGCAGGACTGGGGCGGCCACGTCGACCACATCGCGGCGCACACCGGCCTCGTCCACTCGAACGGCGACTACCGGCACTTCGAGATCACGCTGGGCGGGCGCACGGTCTACGTCCGCCCGGACCTCAAGCTCGACCACCGCGGCGGCAACGGCGAGCTGCTCGGCGTCTACTTCTGCGACGAGGGCCAGCACGTCGAGCACCGCTCGCTGATCCACCACAACGCGTCGCACACCTCCAGCAACCTGCTGTACAAGGGCGCGCTCCAGGGCGAATGCCGTGCGACGTTCTTCGGCAACATCCGCATCGAGCCGCACGCGAAGGCGACGTCGTCCGACCAGACGAACCGCAACCTGATCCTCACCGACAGGGCGAAGGCCGACTCGATCCCGTTCCTCGAGATCGAGAACTCGGATGTGGTGCGCTGCGGCCACCACAGCTCCATCGGCCAGGTCGACGAGCTGCAGCTGTTCTACCTGGAGGCCCGCGGGATCCCGCGGCCCGAGGCGGCCAGGCTGCTGGTGTTCGGCTTCTTCGGCGAGGTCACCGACCGGGTGGACCTGCCGGGCGTGCGCGAGACCGTGCTGGGCGAGGTGGAGCGCGAGATCCTCTCGGGGCCGACGACGCTGATGCACCAGCGGAGGACCTGATGGCGTTCCAGCGGGTGGCCACCGTCGGCGACCTCGCCGAGGGCACCGCCATGAAGGTCGACGTCGGCGGGGAGCCGATCTGCCTCGTCCGCCGCCCGGACGGCGAGATCCGCGCCCTCCACGACACCTGCAGCCACCAGCAGTGGTCGCTGCACGACGGCTGGGTCGGGGACAACGACATCGAGTGCTCGCTGCACGGGTCGTCGTTCGACCTCGACACCGGCCAGCCGACCTCACTGCCGGCGGTCAAGCCCGTCCCGGTCTACGACTGCAAGGTCGCCGAGGGCGAGATCCTCATCGACATCGACCGGCAGCTCAACGACGCGCCCGTCCCCCGACACTGACGACGACGACGACAAGGAACGCATACCGATGGCAGAGCTGGAGATCAAAGGCCTGACGGTCGCGGTCGAGGGCAAGCAGATCCTCGCCGGCCTCGACCTCGCCGTGGCGAAGGGCGAGACGCACGCGCTCATGGGCCCCAACGGCTCGGGCAAGTCGACGCTCGCCTACGCGATCATGGGCCACCCCGCCTACCAGATCACCGGCGGCCAGGTGCTCCTGAAGGGCACCGACGTCACCGAGCTGACCCCCGACGAACGGGCCAGGATGGGCCTGTTCCTCGCGATGCAGTACCCGACCGAGATCCCCGGGGTCAGCCTCACGAACTTCCTGCGCACCGCCGTGAACGCCACCAGCGAGACGGACATGCCGGTGCGTCAGTTCATGGTCGCGCTTCGCCGGCACATGGCCGACTTCCAGATGGACGAGAAGTTCCTGTCGCGCAACGTCAACGAAGGGTTCTCCGGCGGCGAGAAGAAGCGCTTCGAGATCCTGCAGATGGCGATGCTCGCCCCCGAGATCGCCGTCCTCGACGAGACCGACTCCGGGCTTGACGTCGATGCCCTGAAGATCGTCTCGGAGGGGGTCAACCGGCTGCGCGGCCCGGATCTCGGGGTGCTGATCATCACCCACTACACCAGGATCCTGCGCTACGTCCGGCCGGACTATGTGCATGTGATGTTCGAAGGAAGACTGGTCCAGTCCGGCGGTCCCGGGCTGGCCGAAGAGTTGGAGGAGAAGGGCTATGAGCACTTGCGGCCCTGACGTGGCGCGCACTGCGCCTCAGGCTCCGCAGAAACGGCCTTTTATGCTGCGCCTGAGGCGCAGTGCGCGCCCTCCTCACCGGCTTCGTGCGAACATTCGCCCGGGGCCGACGGACTGGTGTTGAGAGCTGAGAGCTGGGGCTGAGATGTTGGATGTGGAGAGGGTGCGGAAGGACTTTCCGCTGCTCGAGCGGCAGGTGCACGGGCGGCGGCTCGTGTACCTCGACTCGGCCGCGACCTCGCAGAAGCCGCAGTCCGTCCTCGACGCGATGACGCGGTACTACGAGATGACGAACGCGAACGTGCACCGGGGGGTCCATGCGCTCGCCGAGGAGGCCACCGAGGCGTACGAGTCGGCGCGCAACACCGTCGCCCGGTTCGTGTGCGCGGACCCGCGCGGCGTGGTCTTCACGAAGAACGCCACCGAGGCGTTCAACCTGCTGGCGTACTCGTGGGCGCGCACGCGGCTCGGCCAGGGCGACATCCTGCTGTCCACGCAGATGGAGCACCACGCGAACCTCGTGCCGTGGCAGCTCGTCCAGCCGGAGACCGGGTTCGACCTGCGCTACGTCCCGATGACCGCCGGTGGCCTGCTCGACCTCGATGAGTTCGACGCCGTCGTCGCGACCGGCCGGGTGAAGCTGTTCACCGTGACCGCGATGTCCAACGTCGTCGGCACGATCATCCCCGTCCGTGAGCTCGCGGCGAAGGTGCGGGCGGCGAACCGCGCCGCCGTCGTCGTCGTCGACGGCGCCCAGAGCGTGCCGCACCTCGGCACCGACATGGTCGACCTCGACGCGGACTTCCTCTGCTTCTCCGGCCACAAGATGCTCGGGCCCACCGGGATCGGCGTCCTCGCGGGGCGGCCCGATCTGCTCGAGGCCATGCCGCCGTTCCTCGGCGGCGGCGAGATGATCTCGAACGTCACGCTCGAGGGCACCACCTACAACGAGATCCCCTACAAGTTCGAGGCCGGCACGCCGCCGATCGCCGAGGCCGTCGGGCTGGCCGCGGCCGTGGACTATCTGAGCGGTCTGGGGATGGACGCCGTCCGCGCCCACGAGGTCGAGCTGCTCCAGACCTGCATCCCCGCCCTGAAGGCCGTGGAGGGCGTCACCGTCCACGGCCCGACCGATCCTGCCAGGCGCGGCGCCGCCGTCAGCTTCGCGATCGAGGGCCTGCACCCGCACGACATCGGCACGATCATGGACCGCGAGGGCGTCGCCGTCCGAGCCGGCCACCACTGCGCCAAGCCGCTCGTGCGCACGCTCGGCTCGGCCGCCACCACGCGGGCGTCGTTCTACCTGTACAACACCACCGACGAGATCCAGGCCCTGGTCGATGCGATCGAGGCCACGAAGAACTTCTTCAAGGTGTGACGTGAGCCTCGACGACCTCTATCAAGAGATCATCCTCGACCACTACCGCAGTCCGCGGAACCGGTCCGGGGACCTCGACCCGCACGACGTCCACGTGCACCACTCCAACCCGCTGTGCGGTGACGAGCTCGACCTGCGACTGCGTGTCCAGGACGGGACCGTCGGCGCCGTCGCCTACGATGGTGACGGGTGCTCGATCTCGATGGCGAGCGCGTCGGCGATGACCGAGGCGGTCGCCGGGCGCAAGCTCAGCGACGCCGACGACCTCGCCGAGGCGTTCCGGCTGATGATGCACGGCGAAGGCGTGAAGCGGGAGGACGACCTGCTCGACGGCGTCGCGTTCCAGGGCGTCGCGAAGTTTCCCGTGCGCGTGAAGTGCGCGCTGCTCGGGTGGATGGCGCTCAAGGACGCACTGCAGACCTACTCCGAGGGGGAAGCGGAACACCGCGTGACCTATGACTGACACCGCACGCACCTGGCCCACGGGTGAGGGTGGCGCCGAAGGCGCCACCGGAGGGTGGGGATCCCAAGAGGAAACCGACGAGGCGTTCGAGGCGACGCAGGCGTTCGCCGACGTGCCCACCGACGACGACGGCATGGCGACCGTCGACGCGATGCGCGCGGCGCTGAAGGCCGTCATGGACCCCGAGATCGGCATCAACATCGTCGACCTCGGCTTGGTCTACGACGTCGCGAAGTCGCCCGGCAAGGCGAACGTCCAGATGACCCTGACCTCCATGGGCTGCCCGCTGACCGAGCTCATCCACCAGCAGTGCACCCTGGTGCTGACCCGCCTGCCGGGCATCTCCGAGGTCGACGTCGACTTCGTCTTCTCCCCGCCCTGGTCGACCGACATGATCTCCGACGACGCCCGCGAGGAACTCCGGGCGATGGGCTTCAACGTCTGACGCCTGCGGTGGGGTCCGAGGATGAAGGGTTCCAACAATGGGTCGCTGCGTTCGAGGCCGGCAAATGAAATATAGATTGGTCATGGCTAGGGGCGCTGGTGTCATCGGGCTGGTTGCGGTGCTGATGCTTTATGGCAGTGTGACTGCTCCGGCAAGTGAAGCGCAGCAAGCCCACCAGCCGGAGCCGTCGACTGCTGAGGAGTTCGAAGTGGTCCTCCTTGCTGAATTGGAGGCGGCCGGGTTTGAAGGTTTCATCGCCACTGACGGTTATGAGGCTGCTGAAGCCTCGGTGTTCGTTGATGGGGGCGAGGTCTTCGTCCACACCTATGCCGATGGCGACACAGTGCGTGGACGTCGCGCGGCCCTCGACGGGGCGACGCTGCTGGCTGGCACCCGCGTCGAGACCGGCACCTGGGACGTGGAGGGTAATCCGCCAATCTGGCGGTTTGTCTGTGGCACCAAGGAGTACGAGGTCGTCGGCGACGGCCTGCTGCCCATCAACTCCATCGAATGGTTCATCATCACGTTCCTGGCCGCGCAACCCTGTGGTGAGCCCGACGCGTCGTTCCCGCCGGCCGGTGAGGTCGTCTTCGACGGCGACCCCCACACCACCGAGCGCATCGATGTCGATGATCCGCTTGAGGCGGCCATAGCGGTGTCGCAGCTGCGCTATCCCGGGGATCGGGGGCGCACGCAGGTCGTCTTGGCGCGCGTCGATGTCTTTGCCGATGCGCTTGCCGGGGCGCCCCTGACGGTCCTCGCCCCGTTGTTGTTCTCCGAGCCTGACCAGTTGCCAGCGGCGACGCTTGAGGAACTTCGCCGGGTCGCGACCCCGGAGGCGACGGTCTACATGCTCGGCGGCGAGGCAGCACTATCGGCCGGAATCGAGCAGCAGCTGGCCGAGCTCGGCTACTTGCCCTTGCGTCTTGGCGGCGCGTCCCGAGTGGAGACCTCGGTGAAAATCGCCCGGCTGGTCGATGAGATGCTGCCCGGACGCCAGGAGTTGGCGGTTGCAAGGTCGCACGGACCGGCCGATGACCCCACGGCCGCATGGGCGGACTCAATCAGCGGCGGCGCCTTTGCCACCCACGTCCCCACACCGATCGTGCTGACACCGACCGACAGCCTGCATCCTGCGGTCAAGGCGTTCGCGGAGGAGATCGAGCCGACCCGCACTTACGTGTTCGGGGGATCAGCCGCGATCACCGATGCGGTTGCAGCCGAGCTTCCCAACCCCGCACGGGTGGCCGGGCCCAATCGTGCCGAGACAGCCTCCAACCTGGTTGGGCTGTACGGCAACGACGTGGAACGGTTCATCGTGGTCAACGGGTATCAGCCGGACGGGTGGACGTTCGGGCTGCTTGCAGCCGGTATTGCCGCTCATGCCCAATCACCGGTGCTGTTCGGTGACACCGAGCAAGTCCCCACTGCGACCCTCAAGCGACACGAAGCGCGCCCTGGAAGCCAGGGCATTGACACCCTGCTACTGGGCGGGACGGATCATCTTGGCCCCAGCGTGCCAGAACAAC
>Ga0136630_1000706_pt1 | contig 13231 bp, 10 predicted proteins | sample AntDrymUQ5682106_2_FD_105496 | JGI IMG/M metagenome (GOLD analysis project Ga0136630, IMG submission 105496) | Polar desert sand microbial communities from Dry Valleys, Antarctica - metaG UQ568 (21.06) | ecosystem: Environmental > Terrestrial > Soil > Desert | place: Antarctica: Dry Valley...
CCGAACTGGCGCTTGCCGGCGCGCACGCCGGCGATCCGCTCGGCAATCGTGCGCCGGTCGACGATCGCGCGGCGATCCGCGACGGGTTCGAGCGCGCTCACGCCAAGTCCCGTTCGGCCGCCAGCCGCTTGAGTCGGTACAATTCTTCGAGCGCCTCGCGCGGCGACAGGCTGTCGGGCTCGATCCCGGCCAGCGCGTCGGCGAGATCGTCGCGGGCCGGCTCGGGCTCGCTTGCCGCCGCGAACAGCGGCAGATCGTCGAGCCCGGCGGCGATCCCCCCGGTCGCGTCGCGCCCCGCCTCGAGCTTGGCGAGCACCGATTTCGCCCGCGCCACCACCGACGGCGGCAGCCCGGCGAGTTTGGCCACCGCGATGCCGTAACTGCGGTCGGCCGCCCCGTCCGCGACTTCGTGCAGCAGCACCAAATCGCCCTTCCATTCGCGCGCCCGGACGTGGTGCAGCGACAGGCTGTCGAGGCGCTCCGCAAGGCGGGTCAGCTCGTGATAATGGGTCGCGAACACGGTCCGGCATTGCAATTGGTCGTGCATCGCCTCGACCACCGCCCAGGCGATCGCGAGCCCGTCGTAGGTCGAGGTGCCGCGGCCGATCTCGTCGAGAATCACCAGGCTGTGCGGGGTCGCCTGGGCGAGGATCGCGGCGGTCTCGACCATCTCGACCATGAAGGTCGATCGCCCGCGCGCGAGATTGTCCGAGGCTCCGACGCGGCTGAACAGCCGGTCGACGAGGCCGATCCTGGCCCGCGAGGCGGGGACGAAGCCGCCGGCCTGGGCGAGCACCGCGATCAGCGCGGCCTGGCGCAGAAAGGTCGACTTGCCGCCCATGTTGGGCCCAGTGATCAACCACAGCCGGTCGGTCGCGCTTATCGACAGATCGTTGGCGACGAAGCGCTCTCCCGAAGCAATGAGCGCGCTTTCGACCACCGGGTGGCGCCCGGCGTCGATCTCGAGGCAGGCCTCGTCGGTCAGTTGCGGGCGGGTCCAGCCTCCCTCCGTGGCCCGCGCGGCGTGGCTGGCAGCGACGTCGATCCGGGCGATCGCGTCGGCGGTCGAGGTGATGGCTTGCGCAGCGGCGACGGCGAGCCCGGCCAGCTCCTCGGCATGGGCGGCTTCGGCGGCGAGCGCATGGCCTCCGGCCTCGACCACTCGCGCCGCTTCGGCGTGAAGGTCGGGCGAGTTGAAGCGCATGACTCCGGCTAATGTCTGGCGGTGGGTGAAGCCCGAATCGGCCGCCATCAGACGGTCGGCATGCCGGGCCGACACCTCGATGTGATAGCCGAGCACCGCATTGTGGCGGATCTTGAGCGAAGCGACCCCGGTCGCGTCCCGGTAGCGGCTTTCGAGCCCGGCGATCGCCCGCCGCCCGTCGGACGACGCGGCGCGCAATGCGTCGAGCGCCTGGTCGTAGCCCTCGGCGATATAGCCGCCCTTCGACGCGTCGAGCGGCGGCGATTCGACCAATGCCTGCGCCAGCTTGTCGACCAGCGCCTCGTGCCCGCCCAACCGCGGGAGCAGGGTTTCGAGCAGTGGCGGCTGGTCGGGCTCGGCGGCAAGCTCGGACCGCAGCGCGGCGGCCGCAGCGAGTCCGTCGCGCAGCAGCGCGAGATCGCGCGGGCTGCCGCGCTGCGCCGCCAGCCGGGCCAGCGCCCGCGCGGAATCGGGCATCGCCTTCAACGCCACCCGTGCCCGCTCGCGGCGCAACGCATCCTCGTGCAGCCAGGCGACCAGCGCCAGCCGCGCCTCGATTTGGGCGCGCTCGGTCAACGGCGCGGCAATGTCCTCGGCGAGCAGCCGCCGTCCCGCCGCGGTCTGGCAGCGGTCGATCTCGCCGAGCAGGCTCCCGGCGACGGTTCCGAAAGCCGAGCGGGTGAGCTCGAGGCTGTCGCGGGTCGCGGCGTCGATCGTCACGTGGCTCGACCGGGCAATCCGCCGCGGCGCGTCGAGCAGGATGCCGGTGCCCTTCTGGGTCGCGTCGAGATAGGCGAGCAATCCCCCCGCCGCCGCGAGCTCCGCGCGGGATGGCGAGCCGAGCCCGTCGAGCGTCGCCAGGCCGAAGCGTGCCTTGAGCGCGCGTTCGCCGGCCGCGCTGTCGAAGCCGCCCTTGCCGCCGCTTGTCCGGACGCCCGGGATCGATGCGTCGGCGATGGTCTCGGCCGGCGACAGCCGAGCCAGCTCGGCGGCCAATTCTCCCGGCCCGCAGGCGATCAGCTCGAACCGCCCGGTCGAGATGTCGGCCGCGGCCATCGCCCAGTCGTCACCGGCGCGGCCGACCGCCGCGAGCCAGTTGGCCGCGGAGGATTCGAGCAACGCCTCCTCGGTCAGCGTTCCGGGCGTCACCAGCCGGACGATCGCGCGCTCGACCAATGCTTTCGAACCGCGCGCTTTCCTCGCCTGCGCGGGATTCTCGATCTGCTCGGCGATGGCGACGCGGTGACCAGCGCGGATCAGACGCGCGAGATAGGCCTCCGCCGAATGGATGGGCACGCCGCACATCGGGATCGGCTCGCCGTCGCTTAGCCCCCGTTTGGTCAGCGCGATGTCGAGGCACTGCGCGGCGACCTTGGCGTCGTCGAAGAATAATTCGAAGAAGTCGCCCATCCGGTAGAACAAGAGCGCGTCGCCGGCCTCGTCCTTGAGGCGCCGGTACTGGGCCATCATCGGGGTCGGTGCGTCGGCTCGGGCCATGTCCGAACGGTAGCGGCTCTGCGTGACTCTTCCCACACCCTTTGGCTAAAGCCCGGCGCCAGGGAGCAGCGCATGAGCGAAAGCAATATCAAATTCTCGGAAGAGGAGGCGATCGAGTTCCACGCGCGCGGCCGGCCGGGCAAGATCGAAATCATCGCCTCCAAGCCGATGGCGACCCAGCGCGACCTGAGCCTCGCTTACTCGCCGGGAGTCGCGGTGCCGGTGCGGGCGATCGCCGAGGACCCGGGCCGCGCCTACGAGCTGACCGCCAAGGGCAACCTTGTCGCGGTCATTTCCAACGGCACCGCGATCCTCGGGCTCGGCAATTTGGGCGCGCTCGCCGCCAAGCCGGTGATGGAAGGCAAGGCGGTGCTGTTCAAGCGCTTCGCCGACGTCGATTCGATCGACATCGAGGTCGACACCGAGGATTGCGACAAGTTCATCGAGGCGGTCGCTCTGCTGGAGCCGAGCTTCGGCGGCATCAACCTCGAGGACATCGCCGCGCCCGACTGCTTCGTCATCGAACAGGCGCTCAAGGAACGCATGAACATCCCGGTGTTCCATGACGACCAGCATGGCACCGCGATCATCACCGCCGCCGGGCTGATCAACGCCTGCTTCCTGACCGGCCGCAAGCTTGCCGACCTGAACGTGGTGGTCAACGGCGCCGGAGCGGCGGCGATTGCCTGCACAGAGCTCATCAAGGCGATGGGCGTTCGCGGCGACCGGGTCATCATGTGCGACCGCAAGGGCGTGATCTACAAGGGCCGCGGCGAGGTCGACCAGTGGAAGTCGGCACATGCCGCCGACACCGATGCCCGCACGTTGGCCGAGGCCCTGAAAAGCGCCGACGTGTTCCTCGGCCTGTCGGCGGCCGGCGCGCTCAAGCCCGCGATGATCGCCGACATGGCCAAGGAGCCGATCATCTTCGCGATGGCCAACCCCGACCCCGAGATCACCCCGCCCGAAGCGCGCGCCGCGCGGCCTGACGCGATCATCGCAACCGGGCGCTCCGACTACCCCAACCAGGTCAACAACGTGCTCGGCTTCCCGTTCATCTTCCGCGGTGCGCTCGACGTTCGCGCGACGGCGATCAACGATGAGATGAAGATCGCCGCCGCCAATGCGCTGGCCGAGCTGGCGCGCGAGGCGGTGCCCGAGGAAGTCGCCGCGGCCTACGGCGGACAGATCCACACCTTCGGCCGCGACTATATCATCCCGGCGCCGTTCGATCCGCGGCTGATGGAGGTTGTCGCCTCCGCGGTCGCCGAGGCGGCGATGCAATCGGGCGTCGCGCAAAAGCCAATCGAGGACATGACCGCTTATCGACAGCAATTGCGCGCGCGGTTGAACCCGACCGTCGCGGTGATGACCCTGGCCTATGAAGCGGCGCGGTCGAACCCGAAGCGGGTGCTGTTCGCGGAAGGCGAGGAGCCCAACGTGTTGCGCGCCGCGATCGCCTTCAAGGAGGCGGGCTACGGGACTCCGGTGCTGGTCGGGCGCGAGGAGGTGCACGAGCTGCTCAAGGGCCTCGGGGTCGACGATCCCAAGGAATATGAGGTGCTCAACAGCCGCAATTCGCCTTTGGTCGGGCGAGCGGTCGATTTCATCTACGCCAAGCACCAGCGCCACGGGCTGTTGCGCCGCGAGGTCGAGCGGATGGTCAACCAGGACCGCAACACCTTCACCGCGGCAATGCTCGCGCTCGGCGAGGCCGACGCGATGATTACCGGGACGACACGACCGTTCAGCCAGTCGCTGAAGCAGGTGCGAATGGTGATCGACGATGAGCCGGACGCGACTCCATTCGGGATCAACATCATCGTCGGCCGGCACCACACCATCCTCATCGCCGACACCGCGGTGACCGAGCGGCCCAACGCCGAGCAATATGCGGCGATCGCCATGCGCTCGTCCGGCTTTGCCCGCCGGATGGGGCTCGAGCCGCGCATTGCGTTCATCAGCTACACCACGTTCGGCAACCCGCCCGGCACCCACATCGAAGAGTTGCGCGACGCGGTTAAGCTGCTCGACAGCATCCATTGCGACTTCGAATATGAGGGCGAAATGGGGCCCGACGTCGCGCTCAACTACGACATGCAGCAGCGCTATTACCCGTTCAGCCGGCTGACCGGGCCGGCCAACATCCTGGTGATGCCCGGGCTGCAGTCGGCCAATTTGTCGGCCAAGCTGCTGCGCGAATTGGGCGGCGAAAGCGTGCTCGGTCCCTATTTGCTGGGGCTTGAGTTGCCGGTCCAGATCGCGCCGATGACCGCCACCGCATCGGACCTTGTGACGCTGGCGGTGCTCGCCGCGGGAAGCGCCAGGGAGCGGCAACGGGCGGTCGCGACTGACGCTTGATTCCTATTACGCGACGGCTCATCCCTTGATCGGGGGAGACTCGCAAATGGAGATATCGAGGCGCAATCTCGTGCTCGGCGGCAGCGCTCTTGTCGGCGTCGGCGGAACCGCTTTGGCGCAGAAGCTGGCGCCGACCTCCGGGCAAGACCTGGGTCCATTTTATCCCATCGTTCGACCGGAGGACGAGGATGCCGACCTCACCCGACTGCGCGGAGCGAAGGGCGTCGCCCGGGGCGAACCGATCAACGTCATCGGCCGGGTCGTCGATCCTCGCGGCCGGCCGGTGCGCGGCGCGCGCCTCGAGCTTTGGCAGGCGAACGCGGTCGGCCGCTACGACCATCCCGGCGATGTGCGCGACGATGCGGCGCTGGATCCGAATTTCCAGGGCTATGCCTCGCTGGCCACGGATCGCGACGGGCAGTTCAAGTTCCGGACGATCAAGCCGGGCGCCTACAAGATCCCTGGAGACATGCGCACGCCGCACATCCACTTCGACATTCACGGGCGGACGGAGCGGCTCGTGACCCAGCTCTATTTCCCGGGCGAGCCGCTCAACGAAAAGGATTTGATCCTGCGTACAGCCGCACCTCGCGAGAGCGTCATCGCCCAAGCTATTGCGCGGCTGTCTACCGATCCTGGAGCGGCCGCTTTCAACTGGACGGTGGTACTCGCCTACGGCTGACGCCGACTAGATCCGCTCGACCGAGCTAACCGGGTCGGCCTCGCGGAGGGCCGCGACGATCGCGTGCAGATGCGCGAGGTCGTGCACTTCGACATCGATGTGGAAGGTGTGGAAGCTGCCGTCGCGGTGGACCAGCTGCAGATTGACGATGTTGGCGTGCTTGGCGCCAAGGATGCCCGACATGGTGCCGAGCGCGCCGGGGATGTCGCGCAGGATCACCGCGATCCGCGCCGCGCCGCCGTCCGAGCCTTCGCCCCAGGCGAGGTCGAGCCAGTCGGCATCGACGCCGCTGGCGAGCGTGTCGCAGCCGATCACATGGACCTCGATCTCCTCGTCCTCGCGGCGCAGCCCAACGATCCGGTCGCCGGGAATGGGGTGGCAGCAGGTCGCGAGATGGTAGGCGACTCCCGCGGTCAGCCCCTTAATTGAGATGGCGGTGCGCTGGCCGAGCGGTTTTGGCGCGACGTCGCCGCCGGCTGAGCCGGGCATCAGCGCCTCCATCAGCGCATCGTCGCTGATCCGCTTGCGGGCGATCGCCGCCATCAGCGATTCTTCGTCGTCGAGCTTGAGCTTTTTCATCGCCCGCTTGAGCGCATCCTTGTCGAGCATCGCCGGCAGCCGCTCGACGATCTCGTCGTAGATCTTGCGGCCGAGCTCGACGGTCTCCTCGCGCTCCTTGTGGCGGACGAAACGGCGGACCCCGGCTCGCGCCTTGCCGGTGGCGACGAAGCGCAGCCACGACGGCTGCGGGTGCTGGGCCTCCGACGCGAGGATTTCGACCTGGTCGCCGTTCTCAAGGATGGTGCGCAGAGGCACCACCCGGCCGTTGACCTTGGCGCCGACGGTGCGGTCGCCGAGGTCGGTGTGGACCGCGTAGGCGAAATCGACCGGGGTCGCGCCCTTGGGCAGCTGGATCAGCTCGCCCTTCGGAGTGAAGGCGAAGATGCGGTCCTGGTACATCGCCATCCGGGTGTGCTCGAGCAGCTCTTCGGGGCTCTCGGCATGGTCGAGGATTTCGACCAGATCGTCGATCCACGGCACGTGCAGGTCGGCGGCCGGCTTGCCCTCCTTGTACGCCCAGTGGGCGGCGAGGCCGCGCTCGGCCTGCTCGTGCATTGTCCGGTCGCGGATTTGGATCTCGATGCGCATCTTGGCGTCGTGGATCACCGAGGTGTGGACCGCCCGGTAGCCGTTGCGCTTGGGCGTCGAGATGAAATCCTTGAAGCGGCCGGGGACCATCGGCCAGCGCTGGTGGATCAGGCCCAGCGCGCGGTAGCATTCGGCGGCGTCGTCGACGATCACCCGGAAGGCCATGACGTCGGACAATTGCTCGAAGCTGATGTGGCGCTCGGCCATCTTCTTCCAGATCGAGTAGGGGTGCTTTTCGCGGCCGGTGACGACCGCTTCGAGGCCGTTGTCGGCGAGGTGCAGCTGGAGCCCGAGGCCAATCCGGCTGACGATGTCGCCGCCTTGGTCGTGGAGCAGCTTCAAGCGCCGGGTGATCGAGGCGTAAGCGTCGGGCTCCAGTTCCTTGAAGGCCAGCGTCTGCATCTCGTTCATGATCTCGTACATGCCGATCCGCTCGGCGAGCGGGGCGTAGATATCCATCGTCTCGCGGGCGATCCGGCGGCGCTTCTCCTCGTCCGGCACGTGGTGCAGCGTGCGCATGTTGTGCAGCCGGTCGGCGAGCTTGACGAGCAGAACGCGGATGTCGTCGGACAAAGCGAGCAGGAACTTGCGGAGATTCTCGGCCGCGCGCTCGTTTTCCGACTGCGCCTCGATCTTGCTGAGCTTGGTGACGCCGTCGACCAGCCGCGCGATGTCCTTGCCGAAATGCTTCTCGATCTCCTCGGGAGTCGCGAGCGTGTCCTCGATGGTGTCGTGGAGGATCGCGGTGACGATCGTCTGGTCGTCGAGCTTGAGGTCGGTGAGGATCCCCGCGACCTCGATCGGGTGGCTGAAATAGGGGTCGCCGCTGGCGCGAACCTGTGATCCGTGGGCCTTCATCGAGAACACGTAGGCGCGGTTGATCAACCCCTCGTCGGCATCGGGGTCATAGGCGCGAACCTTCTCGACCAGCTCATATTGACGCAGCATGGCTCCTAGATGGGGCGTCCTTTGCGCATGTTGCAAGTGCGAAAGGGGTTGTTGGGGGCCGAGACCAAGCAATCCCCGACCCCCTGGCGAAGGCCTAGGTGCTGGTGGCGAGCGCCGGGGCCGGGTCGTGTCGGGCGGCCGCGTTGCAGCGGTCGAGCTCGGCCGGGCCGAATGCGCGGCCATTGACGATGAAGCTTTCGAGTCGGCCGGCGCGCTTGGCGAGCGATTGGCACAGCACCGCCGGGCGGCTCTCTTCGGTCGCGCCCTGGCAGGCGGCGGGGCCGCAGTGCCAGACGATGTTGCGGGTGATGATGCGCGGGTTGGCGGGCGCGATCGGGTTGGCGGAATAGGTTGCGGCAATCGACGGCGAAGCGGCGAGGGCAGCGGCGGCGATGGCCATGAGCGGACGGAACATCGCATTACCTCCGGTTGAGTTGCGTAGCGAATAGAAACTGATTGCACAGGCTAGTTTTCATTTGCAACTATTTTTTGCGGCTCCTTTATGCTTTCTTGAGTCGCGGGAGAGGACAGCCATTGGCGCACGACAGGGTCACGTCGGACATCGATGCGTTCCGCGAGGCGGCGCTGCATTGTCCGCTCCCCGGCGCGGTCGAGCTGATCGGCGAGAAATGGGCGTTCCTGATCCTGCGCGGCGCGCTCAACGGGCTCCGGCATTTCGAGGAGTTCCAGGCGGGACTGGGGATAGCGCGCAACATATTGTCCGACCGATTGGGCAAGCTGGTCGCCGGCGGAATCCTCGAACGCTCGTCCGACCCTTCGGACAAGCGCAAGGTGATCTACGCGCTCAGCGACAAGGGGGAAGCGCTGCTGCCGGTGGTGCTGGCGCTGCGCCAATGGGGCGAGCAATGGGGCCGCGGACCCGCGCCGGTGGTCCTCGCCGACCGCCTCAACGGCCGACCGATCCGCAAGATTTGCATCCAGGCCGACGACGGGCGCGAGCTACAGCTCGGCGAACTCATGTGGCTGCCCCGGGAAGATGTGGAAAGCGCTTCCCCGCTCAAGCAAGGCGGGAGGGCGGCTTAGCCGTTACTCGTAATCCCCGCCCGACGGGGTCGGGCGCGGGGGAGCGGCGGCGGTCAGGCGCAGCGCTTCGGCCGATTCGCTCAGCGATGCCAGCTCGTCGGTCTCGTCCTCTTCATCGACGCGGACCTTCTGCAGGTTGGAGACGATCGCTTCCTCGAGCTCGCGCGGCTTGACGGTCTGCTCGGCGATCTCGCGCAGCGCGACGACCGGGTTCTTGTCGCGGTCGCGCTCGATGGTCAGGTCGGCGCCGCCGGACACTTGGCGCGCCCGCTGGGCCGCCATCAGCACTAGGTCGAACCGATTCGGGACCTTGTCGACACAATCTTCGACCGTAACGCGCGCCATTCGTCGCTCCGCAAATCTGCAGTTGTAAGGAAGAGGGCGAGATAGGGCGCGGCAGGGGCCTAGTCAAGGAATCGCCGGCTGGACTTGCCTAGCCGCTCCCTCCATCACCCGCGCGATGGCCAAGGCTTCTACGCAGAGCAAGCCGCGTGCGGGCGGCGCAAGGTCCGCTGCCGAACCGCGTCCGCCGGTGGTCGACGGCAACCGCCTGACGCTCCTGGGCGATGGCCCCGAACGGCTCGAGGCGGTGCTCGGCCTGATCGACGGTGCCAGGCACTCGCTGCGGTTGCTCTATTATACCTTCCTCGCCGACCGATCCGGCGAGCGAGTCAAGCAGGCGCTGCTTCGAGCAAGAGAGCGCGGGGTCGAGGTTACGCTGCTGATCGACGGCTTCGGAAGCAGCACCACGCCGGACGATTATTTCGCGGACCTGTCGGGCGCCGGCGCCAAATTCTGCCGCTTCAACCCAGCCTTTGGCCGGCGCTATTTGCTGCGCAACCACCAGAAGCTCACGCTGGCCGATGGCGACACCCGCCAATGCCGGGCGATCATCGGCGGATTCAACATCGGCGACGATTATTTCGGAGAGGAGAAAGTCGGCGCGTGGCGCGACATCGGCCTGCTCGTCGAGGGTCCCGTGACCGCCCGCCTTGCGCCTTATTTCGACAAGCTGATCGCCTGGGCGCTGTCGCCCAAGCCGAGGCTGCGCACGCTTCGCCACCTGGTCCACAAGCACAGCGAGACCCGCGGGCGACTGCAATGGCAATTGGGCGGGCCGACGACGAGGCTCAGCCCGTGGGGAGTCTCGACCTGCAAGGACCTCGTCCACAGCCGCGACGTCGAGATCATCGCCGCATATTTTGCTCCGAGCTGGGGGCTGATCAAGCGCATCGCCCGGGTCGGGAATCGCGGCCGGGCGAGGGTCATCACCGCCGCCAGGTCCGACAATAATGCGACCATCGCCGCCGCGCGCTTCACCTATGGCCGTATGATCAAGCGCGGGGTCGAGGTCTATGAGTATCTCCCGACCAAGCTCCACACCAAGCTGGTGGTGCTCGACAATGTCGTCCACATCGGTTCGGCCAACCTCGACATCCGCAGCCTGTTCCTCAACATGGAGCTGATGCTGCGCGTCGAAGATGCGAAGTTCGCCAAGGCGATGCGGGCCTATTTCGAAGGCGAGCTCAAGCAATCGCTGGCGATCACTCCGGAGCTGCAGAAGAAGCGTTCCACACTGCTCAACCGGATGCGGTGGGCGCTGTCCTTCTTCCTCGTCACGAGCCTCGACTATGGAGTCACGCGCCGGCTCAATTTCGATCTTACCGGGGACTGAGGATCAAGCCTCGGGCGCGTCCTTATAGGCCCAGAACAGGGTCGCGGGGGGGACGTTGATCCATTCGAAGCCGCGCTCGATGCGGTCGAACCACGGCTTGATGAAGTCCATCACCTTGGGGCTGAACTGATAGACGAGGAATGCGCCGCCCGGGCGGATGACCTCCGCGGTCGCCTTGCCGATCGCATCGCCGACGCCCGGCGGGAGGGTCGAGAAGGGAATGCCCGACAGCACGTAATCGGCGTGGGCGAAGCCGCGGTCGGCGAGGATCTTGGCGATGTCGGCGGCCGAGCCGGTCACTGCCACCAGCCGCTCGTCGTCGATCGATTCCTTGAGGAATTTGGTGAACTCGGGGTTGGTGTCGATCGCCAGCAGGGTCGCCTTGGGACCGAGATTGGCCAGGATCGGGCGGGTAAAAGTGCCGACGCCGGGGCCATATTCGACGAACAGCTCGGTCTTGTCCCAATCCACCGGGCCGAGCATCTTCTCGATCACGGTGCGGCTCGACGGGATGATCGAGCCGACCATCACCGGATGCTTGAGGAACCCGCGCAGGAATTGCAGCCGCGGATTGACCGCCGAGCGCGCGGACCGGCGGTTGAAACGGCGGGGACGTTTGAGAGTTCGGGCAGACGAGATCGGCATCAAAGCTCCGGCTGGGACCAGCGAAGGGCGAGAGCGTTGGCAAATGCGCCGCCGCTTGGCAAGGTCCGCCGCGACTTAGGGGTACCAGCCGCAGGCGTATCGGACCACGAGACGAGCGCTTTTCACGACCAGCCCTGGCGACCGTCTCACATGGGGACATGGCTTTTGCTGCCGCAGCTGAGACTCTAAGGCGGCGCCAGTGCCCACCGCCCGTCCGATCCGCCGCGTCGCCGCGACCGCGCTGAGCACGCCGCACTTCCTGCTTCTTTACGCGGCGATGCTGGTCGCGGCGGCCGGCAACACCGCGCTGCAATCGGTGATGCCGGCGATCGGTCGGGAAATCGGCATCGCGGACTTCTGGGTCGCCATCGCCTACACTTGGTCGGCTTTGCTGTGGGTGGGCCTGGCGCCTTACTGGGCCGAGAAGAGCGATCGCCACGGCCGCAAGGCGCTGACCCTGATGGGGCTCGCCGGCTTCATCGTCTCGATGCTGCTGTGCGGCATCGTCCTGCTCGCCGGGCTTCACGTCGTGGTCGGCGGAGCGGTGACCTTCATCCTGTTCGCCATCTTTCGCGCGATCTACGGCGCTCTCGGCTGCGCGACGCCGTCCGCGACCCAGGCCTATCTCGCCTCGAGGACCCGGCGCAGCGGCCGAGTCGCGGCGCTATCGGCTCTGTCGTCGTCGTTTGGGCTGGGGACGATCATCGGCCCGGCGCTGGCGCCGTTGTTCGTGCTCCCGTTGGTCGGGCTGGTGGCGAGGGTTCCGTGGCGGTCCCTGGGCGAGCAACTCTTCAGTGGCCCGATCATGACCGCCCTGGGCCTGTCCCTGGTGTGCTCGGGTGCGGCGACTGTGCTGTGCCTGCTGCTCGGGGTGCCCCTGGGATGGGTGCAAGCTCGGACCTCGTTTCCCGGTCGGGGAGTGTTGCGAGCGATTACCACGTTGCCCGTTGTGCTCCCTCCGGTCGTCGGGGGAGTGGCGTTGCTGCTGGTGTTCGGACGCAGAGGAATCGTCGGACAGAGTCTCTACGAGTACACCGGTGTGCAGCTGCCGTTCACCACACTCGGCACGGTCCTCGCCGAGGCATTCGTGGCGATGCCATTCCTCGTGCTCACCGTAGGTGGCGCTTTGCAGAGCATGGATCAGGGCCTGGAGGAGGCTGCGCGAACGCTCTCGGCGAGTAAGTGGACCGTGTTCTGGCGGGTGACCATGCCGACGATCCGGCCCTCGTTGGTGGCTGGAACGGTGCTGTGCTGGGCTCGGGCGCTCGGGGAGTTCGGTGCGACTATCACCTTCGCCGGGAACTTCCCAGGCCGGACCCAGACGCTCCCGCTGGCCGTTTACGTGGCGCTGGAAACCGACCTCGATGCCGCGATCACCCTGAGCCTGGTGTTGTTGACGATCTCCGTCGGAGTGCTCGTCGCGCTTCGTCGGTACTGGTTTGGCGGGCTCCGATGACGCTCCAGGCTGACGTGCAGGCCGTGCAGGGAGGCTTCCGACTGAACGCCGAGTTGTGGGTGGGCAGCGGCGAGGTCGTCGCCGTCGTCGGGCCCAACGGTGCCGGGAAGTCAACACTGTTGCGCACTCTCGCCGGGCTGCACGCGCTGAGCGACGGGTCAATCTCCATCGACGGGGTCGTGGTCGACTGTCCCCGGAGCCGGGTGTACCTACCGCCGGAGCGCAGGCCCATCGGTGTTGTCTTCCAACGCCTGCTCCTCTTTCCCCATCTCTCGGCCTTGGAGAACGTCGCCTTCGGGCTCCGATGCGGTCGGATGCGTCGGGCGGAGGCCCGGCGGCAGGCCGGGGAGTGGCTCGACCGGGTCGGACTGTGCGGGCTGGAGCACCGGCGTCCGGACCAGCTCTCCGGTGGCCAGGCCCAGCGGGTGGCGCTCGCCAGGGCCCTGGCCATCGCGCCTCGGCTGCTGCTGCTCGACGAACCGCTCTCCGCTCTGGACACCGGGACGAGGGCAGCCGTGCGACGCGACCTCAAGAACGGCCTCGCCGGTTTCGGGGGTGCGAAGGTCGTCG
>Ga0136630_1000707_pt1 | contig 13215 bp, 12 predicted proteins | sample AntDrymUQ5682106_2_FD_105496 | JGI IMG/M metagenome (GOLD analysis project Ga0136630, IMG submission 105496) | Polar desert sand microbial communities from Dry Valleys, Antarctica - metaG UQ568 (21.06) | ecosystem: Environmental > Terrestrial > Soil > Desert | place: Antarctica: Dry Valley...
AGAGGTCCGCAGCGTCCAGCCGCACGTGGAACTCGACGCGCAGGGGCGTCCTGCGCGGATCCTGCATCCCGACGAGGCGGCGTTCCCGCGCCACCTCTACCAGCCCGCGCGGTGAACCTCTCGGCGACGGACCTCGACGAGGTCACGGCGGTCGTGCTCGCGCCCAACCCCTCGCCGATGACGCTGGAGGGGACGAACACCTACCTGCTGGGCTCGGCGGGCGTCGGTGAGGTGGTCGTCGTCGATCCCGGGCCCGACCTCGGGGCGCACCGGTCGGCCGTCGAGGCGGCGCTCGCCGACCGCGACGCGGCGGTCGCTGCGGTCGTGCTCACCCACCACCACGCCGACCACGCCGCGGCGGCGGGCTGGGCCCGCCAGTGGGGCGCCACCCTGCACGCGTTCACCCCCGCACTGGTGCCGGGCGACGCCGAGGCGCTGCTCGACGGCGCCGTCCTCCGGCGCGCGGGCCTGGCGATCGAGGCGGTGCACACCCCCGGGCACTCCAGCGACCATCTGTGCCTGCGCGTGACGGCCACCGACGTCGTCCTCTCGGGGGATCACGTGCTGGGGCGCGGGTCGACGGTCGTGGCCTGGCCCGACGGCGACATGGCGGACTATCTGGCCTCGCTGCGACGTCTGGCCGAACTCGGCGCCACCGCCCTCTACCCCGGCCACGGACCGGTAGTGGACGACCCCGATGCGGTGGTCGCCACCTACCTCGCGCACCGGCGGGAGCGCGAGGGCCAGGTGCTCGCCGCGCTCGCCGCGGGGGACGTCACCCCCACCGAGATCGTGCTGCGGGTGTACGCCGACGTCGACCCGGCGCTCCACCCCGCCGCCGAGCGCAGCGTCCGCGCCCACCTGGAGAAGCTCATGGCGGAGGGGCGGGTGCGGCGGTCCGGCGACCCCGATGGGCAGGAGGTCGGGCTTGTCTGACCCCGGCCGGTCCCCGCCGGGCCCGGGCGTCGTCGTCATCGGCGTCGTGGCCGGCCTGCTGGTCGTGCTGCTGATCGTGCTCCTGCTGCTGCTGAACGGCCGCCGCGACGACCGGCCCCTTGCCCAGCCGCCGCCCCCCCCGACGATCGTCCCGCTCCCGACGCAGCCGCCGCCTCCCCCGGATCCGCCCCCGCCGAGCGCGCCCCCGCCGAGCCCGCCCGCACCGACGACCCCCGTCCCGACCGGCCCCCGGGACCCAACGCCCGCCGACGCGGCCGAGTTCGCCGCCGACTTCCGCCCGGAGGGTGCCGACGGGCTCCGGTCCGTGGCCGCCGACGTGAACGGCGACGGCGTGAACGAGATCGTCTTCGCCGCCATCGTCGCCGACGTGGTGCGGCTGGACGTCGCCGCGTGGAACGGGGAGACCTACGAGATCGCGTACACCGGACAGGGCGGCGCGGCCGACGAGATCAGCGGCTTCACGGTGCGCGACAGCACCGGCGACGGGCCCACGCGGGAGATCGTCACCTCCCAGAACGTCGGCGCCCAGGGTCAGAGCGTCAGCATCTGGGGATGGGACGGCGCGGCGATCGCCCCACAGACCGCCCAGGACGGGTGCTGGACCGGCAGCAACACCTACGGCATCATCGGCGCGAGGGTCGGGCGGGGACGCATCGAGGCCACGTGCGACGGGTCGCCGCTGCCGACCGCGGCCTGGCCGACGGACGTCTACCTATGGGACGGGGCGGCGTGGGCCTACGACAGCACGATCGACCCGGAGTTGTGACGCCGCCCTATGGCACGCGCACCGGCCGCGCGTCGCAAGGCGCGTCCCATGCGCTGGAGGCCGTCGGCTGAAGACCGTCTGGCGGGCGGGAACGGTCGCCGCCGACCGCGACGGCGTCGCGCGCCCATGGCTGCTGTGGCGCGCCGCGTCCGGGTGGGACCTGTTCTACGCGGGGCTGGCGCAGGGCGTGTGGCGGATCTGCCGCGCCCGGGCCCCCGGACCCGCCCCAGAGGCGTTCGAGCCCGGTGGCCCCACCCTGGATCCGGGTCCGCCGGGCTCCGGCGAGGACCGGGGAGTGCGGAGCCCCTGCGCCGTCGCGACCGAGGACGGCGGCGTGCTGTGCCTGTACGCCGGCGACGACGGCGGGCGCACACACCTGTTCTCGGCATGGCTGCCCTCCTCGGGGACCGGTCTCCTGCGGTCAGAGTGGCAGCGGCTCGGCCCCACGCTGCGGGCGGGCCGGCCCGGCGACGCCGACGCGGCGGGGTGCGATCATCCCTCGCTCGTCCGGGTCGGTCGCCGGCGTTGGCTGTGGTACACGGCCAGGGACGGCGCCGGCGAGGCCCGGTCCGGGCGGATCTCGGTGGCGTCGTCGGTGGCCGGCGAGCCCTGGGCCCGCCATGGCGTCGTCCTCGGGCGCGGCGCTCCCGGCCAGCCCGACGAATTGGCCGCCGAGTCGCCGGCGGGAAGCCTGCGCAACGCCGATCGCGACTCCCGGACTCTCGTCGAACTGCTCTACACCGGCGTCGACGCCCACGGCGCGACCCGCGCGCTGCGGGCCCGGTCGACCGACGCCGTGACCTTCGACCGGCTGGGGCCTCTGACCGGCACGGGCATCAGGGACGCCACCGTCGCGGACGGCCCCGAGGGGACCCGCTGGCTGGCGGCCGCGGAGGACGGGGCGCTGAGCGTCGGCCCCCTCGGGTGGAGCTGACGCGCCCCGCCGCACCGGCCCGCCGGTCCGTTTGTTGGTCGCTGCGGGTTACCCCGGCCCCGAACCGGCAGGTTACGCTCCCTTTCCACCCCGGGCCCGGTGGTGGGCAGTTCTGTCCGCCAGACAACGACGTCTCGAGGAGGATCCAGTCATGGCCACCCATCTGCCATCGGCGAAGTCCGTCACCACGAACCCGTCGCAGGACGAGTTCAAGCGAATGGTGTCGGAGATGCCGAACGCCCAGCTCACAGAGTTCGGCAACTACAACGTCAAGGCCCGGGTGACCGCACGCTCCGCCGGCTCGACCTTCATCGTCACCGACGACCCCTCGACGACCACGAAGCCGACCATGTCCCGCGCCGACTACGCAGAGGTCGAGGCACGGCAGGAGGCCTACGTCGCCGAGCGGGACATGATCCTGATCGAGGGCTACATCGGGCCGGAGAACTCGCCGATGAAGCGCCCGGCGCGCGTGTTCATCGAGCGGTCGAACGCCAACATCCCCGCCATGCAGCAGCAGCTCTACTACCCGCGTGACGCGAACTGGGACGCCGACCAGGCGCTCACGGTGATCTACACCCCGAACTGCCCGGCCGACGGCTTCCCCGACGACAGGCTCGTGACGATCGACCTCGAGCACTGGGTCACCCGCGTGTTCAACATCGACTACTTCGGCGAGTCGAAGATGGGCGGCCTGCGGATGTGGATGGAGTGGGCGTTCCAGCAGGGGGCGCTCGCCATGCACGCCGGAGCCAAGATCATCCCAACGCCGCAGGGCGACAAGGTGGGCCTGATCATCGGCCTGTCCGGCACCGGCAAGACCACGACCACCTTCACCCGCCAGAACGGCTCGCTGCCGGTGCAGGACGACATCGTCGCCCTGGTCGACGGCGGCGGGGTCTACTCGACGGAGAACGGGTGCTTCGCCAAGACCTTCGGGCTCGACCCCAAGTACGAGCCGACGATCTACCACGCGCTCGCCTCGCCGAAGGGCTGGCTGGAGAACGTCGCCGTCGATGAACAGGGCAGGGTCGACTTCTTCGACGCTTCCTACACCGCCAACGGACGCGGCACCTTCGCGCTGGAGGAGATCGAGCACTTCGACCCCCGCAAGCTCGACAAGGCGGACTTCCTGCTCATCCTCAACCGTAACGAGACCATCCAGCCGGCCGTGGCGAAGATGGCGTCGATCGAGCAGGCGGTCGCCTACTTCATGCTGGGCGAGACGAAGGGCACGTCGGCCGGCGGCGCCGCCGAGGCCGGCAAGTCGCTGCGCGTCCCCGGGACGAACCCGTTCTTCATGCGGCACGAGTACCTGCAGGGCAACCGCCTCGGTGACCTGATCCGCTCGATGGACTACGACTTCGGCGTGTACGTGCTGTCCACCGGCAGGGTCGGAGGCGGCGAGGACGTCGAGGGATCGAAGAAGGTGAAGATCCCGCACTCCTCCGCCGTCGTGAAAGCGATCGCCGAGGGGACCATCGAGTGGGACGAGGACCCCGACTTCGGCTACCTCGTGGCCACGTCGGTGCCGGAATTCGACGACGACGAGCTGCTGCAGCCGCGGCGGCTCTACGAGCGCCTCGGCCGATCCGACGAGTACGCCGAGGTGGTGCGGCGGCTGAAGGACGAGCGGGTCGAGTACATGAAACAGCACGAGGGACTCGACCCGGCCGTGGTCCCCGCGCTCGGCTGAGGCCCCACGCTCGACGCGCTACCGGTCGAGCGCCAGGGTGATCTCCTCGAACACGGGTCGCCTGCGGCGGTGCGGGAAGGGGTCGTAGGCCCCGCGCGCTTCCGCGACGGTGGAGCGCTCGGCGGCGATCTCGCCGTTGAGTTGCATCAGGCGGGGAATGACCTTGTGCCTCCAAGCGGCGCACCGCGATGGCGGTTCGAAGCGCGACGGCGTCGATGTCGGCCGCGGCACCCGCGATGACCGCGGCGATATCCTCCCGCCGTCGCGCATCGTCCAGATTCTTCGGAGCCGGTGTCGGACTCATTGGCCGCAGTCTAGATCGAGAGAAGAGCCGGTCAGCCGGACCGGCGTGGCCGAGAAGTCCCTCGCGCCGCAGCCGGGCAGCGACCTCGGCGAGCGACTCGGCGGCCCGGCTTGTCGCGCTGCGGGAGGACCGGGTCGGCATCGGCGTCTTCCAGCCGTTCCCACCTGCCGACGGTCCGGGTGGCGACGGCGTCGATGTCGAGCGCAGCAGCGGCGAGGACGGTGACCGCGTCTTCTGGGCGCAGAGGTTGGCGTGAGCGTCGGCTGGTCATCGCCCCACGAGCGTGGCACACGAGTGTGTCACAGCTCGGCTGGTACGACGGCGCCTGTGGATCGTGGCCGGAGAGGCGTGGCGGATCAGTCGACGAGTGCGGTCAGCTCGGCGAGCGCGGCCGGCGCCACGGGGCCGTGCGCGGTGACCGTGGCGTGGGGCGCGCCGGCGTAGCCGAGGCCGGCGAGGTAGGCGTGGACGGCCGGGTTCACGGACTCGCCGACCAGGAGCGGCGCCGCGTTCTGCCGCGCCGCGACCGGAGCGATCGTGAGCGCCCAGGCCCAGCCGTCGGTGCCGCCGGACGGCACGGCCGTCCAGGCGGGCGCCGCGCCGGCGGTGGTCCGTCCCCACAGCGACCGGGCGACCGCCAGCGCGGTTTCTTCACGGGTCTCGCCGGAGACGCGGGTGGCGCCGGCGGCGCTCACGGCGGCGTCGCTCAGGGCAGCCGGGCCGCCGAGCGCGACGACCTCCGGGTCGTCGAGGTCGCGGAGCACCGCCCGCGTGGCCTCCGAGAGATGGTCGGGGTCGGAAAGGAGGATCGGCGCGCCGCTGCGGGCGCCGAAGGCGCCGCCAGCCGCCGCGTCGGGCCAGTCGTCGCCGGTGGAGAGCAGCGCCATCGCGGGCCGCCCGTCGCGCTTGGCGATGGCGCGCGCGACCGCGGCCGCCGTCTCCACCCGATCGGCTCCGGCGACCCGGCGGACGGACCAGCCCTCCGACCGCAACGCCGCCTCTATGCCGGGGTCGACCGCGACGGGGCCGCCGACGATGAAGACCGTGGCGCCGCGCGGCAGGACGTCTCGGAGGGTGTCGCGGACCGTGGGCAACAGCGTCGAGCCTGCAGGGTGGAGCAGGACGGGACCCTGTCCCCTGGCCAGGGGCCCGGCCGCGAGCGCGTCCGGGAAGTCGTCGTCGCGGACGAGGACGACGCGGGAGGCCCCGCCGGACCCGAAGATCCGGCGGGCGAGGGCCAGCGTCTCGTCGGTGGCCGTGCTGACCGGCGCCGGGGCCGGCACCGGGGCCGGCACCGGGGCCGGCGCGCCCGCGGTGAACCGGAGGGTCGTCCACATCGACCCGTGCCCGGGGGCGGCGCCGATTCCGACGTCGGAGAACACGGTGCTGAGGAGGATCGCCCGGTGGGGCGGGGAGGCGATGAACGCGTCGTGCAGCGCGGTGGCGGGGTCGCCGGACGCGGTAGTCCCGACCGCCTCACCCCAGCTCGTGCAGCCGGCCGGGACCGCCGCGGAGAGGCCGGGGTCGTGGCGGAGGGTGCCCTCCCCGGCGATCTGCGCCGACCAGCGCCGCGCCGAGTCGACGAGCCGCTGGTCGACCCGGAGGGCGGCCAGCCCCTGCTGGGCACGGGTCGCGTTGATCATGTCGAGAAGCTGGGCCTCGACGGCGGCGGGCGTCGACTCCGCGCGCGCCGGGGCGGCGGGGGTCAGCGCGAAGAGCGCGAGGAGGGCCAGCAGGACGACCTGAGCCGTGAATCGCCGAGGCTCGTCCGAGGCGATTTTCATGACCTCGGTGGTGGCGGTCGCGCAGCGACCGCCATGAGGATGCTGAGCCGTGAATCGCCGAGGCTCGTCCGAGGCGACTTTCATGACCTCGGTGGTGGCGGTCGCGCAGCGACCGCCATGGAAATGCTGACGGAGGAAACGAGGGGTCGCAGAAATAGCCAGACCTCCTGTGCCGGGGGAAGAGGCACGGTTCGGGGACGCGCGTTGGGGCTCGCGGGTCGTGGCTGCGCCGTCGAGGGGGGCTTGGCGGCGTCCGAACTAGCCCGGTTGGGGAGGATGATCCTAATACCGTGGGCGCTGGGGGCAAATGTGCCTTCTGAGGTGCCTGAGGTCTCGGTCCAGCCCTGTCCGCCACGGCCTAGGGTGAAGGCCACCATGCGACTCCGGCCGAACCCGACGACGTCCTCCGCCGCGATCGAGACAGAGCTGCGCTCGTGTACCTGATCGCGGTGAGGCTCGTCCGGGCCCTCGTTCGTGCGGCCTTCCGTGTGCGTGTCGAGGGTGCCGGGCTGCTGCCGATCCGCGGCCCGGTCGTCGTGGCGGCGATGCACGTGTCGTACCGCGACCCGCTCGTTCTCGGGGCGACGCTCGACCGGCTGGGACGGCGGGTGCGCTTCATGACGAGAGCGGAGCTGTTCACCGCGCCGGTCGTCGGGTGGGTGCTCCGCAGGGGCGGCCAGATCCCGGTCGTCCGGGGAGCGCGGGACGGCGTCGCGCTCGCCGGGGCCGCCGCGACGCTCCGCGCGGGAGCCTGCGTCGTGATCTACCCGGAGGGCACGATCGTCCGGACCGGACCGCCGCCCCCGGTGCGGCCAGGGGTCGGCCGCCTGGCGCTGACGTCGCGGGCGCCGGTCGTCCCGGTGGCGATGTGGGGCATGCAGTGGCGCCTCCGCCCGCTGTTCCGCCGCCTTCTGCCCGCTCCCGTCGGCGTCGTGATCGGGCCGGTCGTGCCCCTCGACGACCTCACCGGGGACACGGCGGACGACACGCGGGCCGCTGCAGAGCGGATCATGGCCGCCGTCCGCGCTCTTGTGCCGCGGGCCCAAGAGCTCGCCGACGGCTGAATCCCCGGTGACCTCAGCCGGGCGTGGAGAGGGCGCCCTGGACGATCGGCGTTCCCGTGGGGCCGGCCGTCGCGGAGTCCGGCTCGACGGTCACGGCCACGGTGTCGGCATGCGTGACAAGGCCGTCGACGACGGTGGTCGCCACCACCGCGGAGGCGACGAGGACGCCAGCCGGTCGCGGCTGCCCGTCCTGGTACAGCCACAGTGCATACCGGTGCCCGTCCGGCGCCGGCGGCAGACCACGCGCGATGACCACGCCGCGGTCGAGGTCCTGGGAGTAGACGAAACGGACGGTCGCGCCCGCCGGGCCGGTGAGATCGACCTGGCGGAGGTCGCCGGCCGCGAGGACCGCGGCCACCTCGACGCTCACCGGCGGGTCGCGGCGCCATGGCGTCGCGGCGCCCATCGCGAGGGCCGCGAGCACCACCCCAGCGGCGACCGCGGTCATGGCCGGCCGCCAGGCGGCGGGACGGCTCGGAGCGGGCCGGTGGGTCGCCGGCGCCAGCTGCCGGGTGCGGTCGACCAGCGCGAGGACGCGCGCGCGCAGCGTCGCGGGTGACGGTTCGGCGGTGACCTCGGCGAGACGGGCCGCCGTGCGGGCGAGTTCCTCGACCTCGGAGTTGCAGGCCTCGCACGCGCCGAGGTGCCGCTCGAAGAACGCGCGCTCGCCGACGGGGAGCGCATCGACGGCGTATGCGCCGGTCAGCGTGTGCACGTCCGCGGTCACAGGGTGATCCCGAGGGTGTCACGCAGGCGGATGAGACCGTCCCGCAACCGCGTCTTCACGGTCCCGAGCGGCGTCTCGAGCAGTTCGGCCACCTGCCGGTAGGTGTAACCGCCGTAATAGGCGAGCTCGACCGCCTGGCGCTGCAGTGCGGTGAGCTGGTCGAGCGCGGCGCGGACCTGCTGGTGCTCGAGCCGGACCTCCACCTCTTCGGCGACGACGTCGAAGGCGGGAACTTCGGCCCGGGACCCAGCGCGATCGTCGCGGTCGCGTGCGGCCTGTTCGCTCCGCACGCGGTCGACGGCGCGTCGGTGCGCCATCGTCATGATCCAGGCGCTCGCCGAGCCGCGCGCGGTGTCGAACCGGGGCGCGGTGCGCCAGACTTCCAGGAGAACTTCCTGGGCGACCTCCTCGGACTGCGCCGGGTCGCGCAGCACCCTCCGGATCAGGCCGTAGACCTGCCCCGCGACCCGGTCGTAAAGCAACCGGAACGCACGCTGCTCGCCTCTGGCCACCCGCGCCAGCAGCGCCTCGGTCGTCAGCGACTCGTCGAACTCGCCCGCGTCGACCGCGCGCAGCGGTTGGGACTGGCCCGGATCACTTTCCGAGCGCCCGCGGTGGCGTCTGGGTGCGTCACGGCCCGCAGCGGCGCCGCCATCGCCGGCGTCAGGCATCAGGGACACTCCTGTGTGGTGCAAGATCGAAGCTACCCGCGGGCGGTCCTCCACCATACGGGGTGACGGTCATGCGAGGTTCGGTGTTGACTGCTACCCGGATGGGCCGCGGCCGACCCGCAGGCGCCGCCGACCCCACCAGGCGGCCCCGCCGAGCGCCGCGGCAGCGCCGAGTGCGAGAACGGCGCCGACCGTCCCGCCGGGCGCGGTCACCGGCCGGGCGGGCGCCGTCGGCGCGGCGACCGGCCGCGGGATGTCCGAGGCGGCCGGCGTCGCTGGGGCGCCGTGGGCGTCCGTCCGGCCGGGAGTCGCGGTCGGCGTCCTGATCGGTGTCGGCGTGGGTGTCGGCGTCGGGGTCGATGCCGGAGTCGTCGGCGGCGGGGGCGGAGCCGTGCCCGGGGTCGTGGTCGGGATCGGATTGGCAGGACCCGTCCAGCTCAGGACGTCCGCGCCGCGCACCATGTCGTTGCTGAGCAGCCAGTACGTCCGCGTGCCGTCGGGATGGTCGTCGGTCCGGAAGACGTCCGCCGCCCAGGTCCGCGCCCCGGGAAGGAGGAACGACGCCGTCTCGGTGAACGTCCAGCGACCGCTCTCGTCGATGGCGTAGTCGATGATCTTGATGCCCTGGGAGTACCAGGCGGCGACCAGGCGCTGCTCGTCCGGCAGGTGGTGGATGACGTGGACCGTGCAGAAGGTCTCCGCGGGCACGGTCGCATCGGCGATGAAGACGGCCGGCCGTCCGTCCGGACCGAGGGCGTAGACCGGGGCGGCCGGATCGGTGATGTCGAAGACGTGGATGCCGCCGTTGCCGATCGGGTTGTCGAGTCCGGGCTCGCACGACGCGCCCGGGGCGACCAGGCCACCGCCGCGCTCGTCGGTGACGAGCAGCCACTCGCCGACCTCCGGCGGGGTGGACTCCGCCTGGTGCGAGATCGACACGCCCTCGTCGGCTGGCACCCTGACGTTGTTGAGGCCGGTCTGGCCCCCCTCGCCGTCGTCGCGCCCGGGATGGTTGACCGTGCCGAGGAAGCGCCACCCCTCCGCCTGCGGACGGCCGAGCGCGTCGTAGGCCGCGATGGCTTCGGCGGGGTCATCGGCGGCCAGGGTGCAGTCGGTGACCGCGGCACTCGTGGACGACCCGGAGATGACCCGGCACGGCAGCGGCGTGCCCCGGATGGCTCCCGACCCGTCCGTGAGCTCCGCCACGTCCAGGATCAGCGTGGCGTTCAGGGCCGCGCAGTACAGGCGCGGACCGCGGACCGAGATGTCATGGCAGCTGGTGGGGTCGCCGAGCGTGCCGTCGGGCAGGCGTTGGGACGCCCAATCCGCCTCGAACGGGATGCGGGCCACCACCGGCCGGCAGCTCGCACGCCTTTCTTCCACCGAGGTCCCTGCGTGTCCGAGGCACGTGCGGAGGTCGAGCACGTCGATCCATGCGCGGCCGGCGAAGTCGCCGTTGGAGTTGTAGACGATCCACGGCCGGGTGTCGTCGACCGTGACCGTGTGCGACATCCCGTCGTGACGGGTCAGGTGGATCTCGCGGACTGCGGGGCCGCCGGGCACGCCCACGCCGCTCACGTCGATCAGTTCGAGGCCGCCGCCGCCGAGGTCGTGGCACCGCCCGACGTCGTCGGTCGTGTCGATGAGCAGCTCCGGCGCACGGCGGGGCGTGAGCTGGACATCGTGCTGGAGTTTCAGGTTGCCCGCGGCCGACGGGTCGTCCTGGCACGCCGCTGACCCGTGATCCGCCATCCACCCCGGATTCACCCGGCCGTCCTCGCCGACCAGCCGCAGGACGCGCTGGCCGACGCGGCCCGTCGCGCCACCGCCGAGCGTGCCGGTCGACGCGTAGGCGGCATCGCCGCGCTCCCAGAACCCCAGATCCGTCCCGGGGTTGGCGGGGAAGTTGCGCACGAACGCCCAGCGGCCCGCCCCCCGCGCGGCGCCCTCCGCAACGGCGCCGTCCACCGGAGACAAAGGCTGAGCCGGATCTGTGTGGTCGGCCAGGGCCGCCGAGGGGCCGTCACCGAGGGACACCGTCAGCGCGACTGCGACGGCCGCCACCCGGCAGGCCACCGGGCCCGCTCCGGCACGCCGCCGGGATGAGCTCGCCATGGGCGCTGATTGTGCCCGACCGGTCCTGTCCCGCGCCCCAGCGGCGGCGGCCCGGCCGCCGGCCGGCACTCGCCGCCGGCCGGCGGCGACCTTCCCGAGTGGGTGCCCTACCCGGCGCGCTTGTAGAGCACCGGGGCCCGGCCCGGACCGCGGTGGTCGGGGTCTTTGCCGGCCTCAGTGAGACGCCCTTCGGCGAGTTCGTCCTGCACCACCTTGCGGACCACCGCGGGCGACGCACCGGAGCTCTCCTGCAGTTGCTTGACGGTGAAGGGCTTCTTGCCGATCCCCGACCTCACCTCCTGCGTCGTGACGCGCGTCCGAGCGGGCCCCGTCCGTGACGACGACCGACCGGTCCCGCGCGCGCGCCCCGCCACCGCGAATCCTGCGCGTCGCAGCACGGAGGGTTGCACACCCTCGGCGGCGAACGCCTTCACCGTGATCTGGCGTTCGTCTGCCCATGCTTTGGCATGGGTCACGAACGCCTCCTCATAACGTTGCAGCGAAGGGCTCTCCACATCCATGATGCGCTGCCGCAGTTCCAACCGGCTGATGGTGTCCGTCGCCTCGTCGAGTTGGGTGCGCAGATCCGTCAATGTGGAGTCGTCACGCAGCGCTGAGGGATCCTTCAACGCAACGAGATACTCACGAACGGCAGTCTCCGCTGAGCTGTTTGCCATCGCTTCCCGCTTTCTCCAAAGTTGTTGGGATTGGCGCATGTTACGACTGCTGCCCGTCCACGCAAAACTTGCGCGGACGCGCCGTGAAATCCATGATCGGCGACCGGCAGAGGCGGGTCCGGCGGGTGGGGCATGCAGATCCTGTGATGCGGGGTGGCCGCGTGTCGTACCCTGTAGCCGTCCGCGGCCCCGACGGGGCCGCGGTCGCCTGCTGATGGCGCGCCGCCCTGTGGCCGCTGGGACGAGGGGTTCGGACGTGCGCGGCAATGATGGGGGGCAACGCTTGTCGCTGTTCTCGGAGGAGGTCGCGGACGGCGTCCGCGCCGGCGACCCGGACGCCGTCGGCACGGTCTACGTCACGCTCGCCGACCGGTTGCTCGGCTATCTGATGGCCCGCGTCCCCGACCGGGCCACGGCCGAGGATCTGCTCGAGGCGACGTTCGTCGAGTTGCTCCAGAACGGAAGGTCCATTCGCGGTGGCGCCGCAGCCATCAAGGTGTGGCTGTTCCGCGCCGCGCACTTCAACGCCCTCGACCACCTCCGGAAAGTCAAACGGCAGGCCGAGGACTTCTATGACGACATGACGCATGTCGATCGGGAGGATCCCGCGCTGGGCCCTGACGACCTCGCGTTGGTCGACGACGTTGTCCGCCAGGTGCGTGCCGCAATGCTGCACCTGTCGGAGGACCAGCGGCAGGTTCTCCTCCTCCGCTACGTCGGCGGGCTCACCGCCCCGGAGGCCGCCACCGTCCTGGGCAAGACCGACGGAGCCGTGCGCAGCCTCCAGCATCGCGGCGAACGCACCCTTGCCCGGCTCCTGGGTGACGACGGGGCCGCACCATCCGCGGTGCCGCGGACGTCTCAGGCAAAGGGCGGGTGATCCTTCGGTGATCCCCCCCTTCGACCCTGGGCACGACCCTGAAGAGGCGCACGACCACGACATGGACAACGTCATCTCGTTCCACGACGACCTCGACCCCGCGACCGCGGAGGCGATGGCGCGGGCGTACCACCAGGAGGTCGATGTCGAGACCGCGGCCAGGCACCTGTGGATGCTCCACCGCGCCGGGCGGGCCCGCGCGGGGTCGCGCCGGGAGGATCGCGGCGGCGGCCATGGACGGGTCATCCGCCAGGTCGCGGTCTCCGTGCTCGTGGGGCTGATGCTGGTCAGCTCCTCGGGGGCCGCCGTGGCGGCGAGCCGCTCCTCCCTGCCGGGCGACGTCCTCTATCCCGTCAAGCGGGGTGCAGAGCAGGCGCAACTCATCCTGACCGTGGACCCGCGGGCGCAGGAACAACTCCAGCTGGAGATTGCCAGAACCCGGTTGGACGAGCTCCGGAGGGTCGTCGAGGTGCGACCTGAGGCCGTGCCCCGGCTCGTGGCCGACACCTTGGCCGCCATCGAGGTCGCGGGCACGGCGTCCTCGGGGGCGGAGTCGCTCATCGCCGAGGCCGAGGCCGAGATCGCCGATCTCGCCCCCGATCTCGCCGCTGCACCAGCCGAGGAGGCATCCTCCTCCGCC
>Ga0136630_1000708_pt1 | contig 13212 bp, 15 predicted proteins | sample AntDrymUQ5682106_2_FD_105496 | JGI IMG/M metagenome (GOLD analysis project Ga0136630, IMG submission 105496) | Polar desert sand microbial communities from Dry Valleys, Antarctica - metaG UQ568 (21.06) | ecosystem: Environmental > Terrestrial > Soil > Desert | place: Antarctica: Dry Valley...
GCCGGATAGTGCGCGTCGAACCACGGAATAGCGGTCATTCCTCGCAAGGGAGCTTCACGGAGCGCCCATTCGGCGGTCTCCCTGGCCGATCGCGCCAATGGACCTGCGTCGCCGGGAGAAAGCCCCAGTGCCTCCAGGACAAGGTCCAGGGTTACTGTGAATCCCGAGTGACGGAGAGTCTTGAAAACGGCCGCCGCCTTCAGGCGGGATACCCCCAGCATGGAGGTAGCGACGGCGGTGACGAGATCCATGGGCGCCTCCTGCTGCGGACGCAGCAGCTCCGGGCCCGGCCTCTCGTGTCCTCATTATAAGGACGGTCTGTCACCTCCCGCAACGCGCTTACGCAGAATGTCGACGTCTCTTTGAGTTCGCGAGCGGCCTTCCACCAAAACGCTGGCGATTCCGCGCGGGCCCGGTGGTACGTGCATTGCTCGACAATACCCTCTTATGGGACGGGAAATCAGTTGCGGCTTGTGGGACGCGTCGCTATAGTGTTCGAATTACGGATGTATTTTTTGGCTTCGGTGGTGCTAGCGGCGCTCCTGGCCTTCCCGTTACCGGCCCTGGCGGACGCTCGCTCTGATGCGAAAGCGCAGGTCGAGTTCGGGATAAAAGTCGCGCAGAACGGCCTCTGGAAAGAAGCGACCTACCGCTGGGAGAAGGCGGTTCAACTCGATTCGACCTACGCGGAGGCGTGGAACAACCTCGCCATCGGCTACGAACACCAGGGACGTTTCGACGAAGCGGAAAAGGCCTACCAGAACGCGCTGAAGCTCGATCCGAAGAACGTCTCCATCCGGCAGAACTACGATCTCTTCAAAGAAATCAATGACCGCACGAAGCGCCGCCGCGATCGCTAGTCTCGCGTTTCTGTGCGCGAGCGGGTGCACCAATTTCTACGAGGTGCCGATCGAAACGCCGATCCAGGCGAAGCTCGATGTGTCCGCGTTCCGGCGCGTACTGATCGCCGGCTTCATCTCCGGCGGCACAGACGATGTGGATGCGAACCTCGAGACGGTACGGCTGCTTCGCAGCCAGCTTCGCAGCAAGACGAATCTGCGCGTGATCGAAGCCGAAGTGCTGCCGCTCGTGGAGCTCGCGGGAGAGCAGGCGGCGAAGACAGCCGCGGAGCCGGCGACGCTCCCGGCCGCTGGCGAGATCCCTGGCGCGCAGCCCGCGGCGCCCGCGACGGCACCAGACGACACGAGAAAGCCCGAAGACAGGAAGCAGGAGACGCCGGTTCGCTCGAAGAAGGACCTCGAGAAATTCGACCGGATCTTCGCCGACGCCGCGTTCTGGAAAAAGCTCGGCGAAGAATACGAGAGTCCGCTCATCGTGACCGGGACGATCATGTTCACGCCGCACCAGACCGCCGGCTTCGTGAACGTCAACCGCGAAGTGTACGACCAGCTCGGTCGGCGACAGGTCATGCAGTCGCGCGTCTACCAGGAGCGCAAGGGCTTCATCCTCGAACCGAAGTTCGTCTTCATCGACGGGCGCACCGGCGCAACCCTGCACTCCGAGAGCTACCGCCGCGAGATCCTGTATCCATCCGCGCAGAGCACACCGGCGCTGGCGAGTTATTTCGAGCTGATGGATCAGCTGATCCCCGATTTCCTCGGTGCGCTGAGCACCCAGAAAATACGCGGCACCCGCATCCTGCTGAGATAGTCGCCGGCTTGGCCGGAGCCAGTCCCCGTGTTACCCTAATACCTTTGCGTTGAGTGACTAACGGCCTTCTGTAGAGGCGACGTCGGGCTTGGCCCGCCCGTAGCCTTGGCGGAGCGGCCCGGGGGTGTGAAATGTTCGCAATCATTCAAAGCGGCGGGCGCCAGATCAAGGTCACGCCGGGAACCGTGGTCACCGTCGACCGCATCAAGGCCGAGGCTGGCACCGAAGTGACGATCGACAGGGTTCTCTTCCTCGAGAAGGAGGGGGGTGAGTTGCTCGCTGGCGCGCCGTTCGTACCCAACGTGAAAGTCACCGGTGTGGTGGACGGCGAAGAGCGCGGTCCCAAAATCCGGGTCTTCAAGAAGAAGCGCCGCAAGGGCATGCGCAACACCAAGGGGCACCGCAGCACCTACACGCGCGTGCGAATCACGGGCATCGAAGTCTAAGACCAATGGCTACAAAAAAAGGACAAGGCAGTTCACGAAACGGCCGCGACAGCAATTCCCAGCGGCTGGGCGTCAAGCGCCACGACGGGAACCTCGTGGCCGGCGGCTCGATCCTCGTCCGCCAGCGCGGCCGCAGGTTTCGTCCGGGTTTGAACGTGGGTCTCGGCAAGGACGACACGCTATTTGCAAAGGTCACCGGGCGTGTCAAGTTCGCGGACCACGGCGCCCACGGCCGCACCATCAGCATCGTTCCAGCCGAACAGTCGTAGTGCAGGGTGCTACGAGGTGCAGAGGGGTGCTCATGGGTGCGACACCTTTACGCACCTCGTAGCACCCCCCAGCACCCCATGCCCTATGTTTGTTGACGAGGTAGAGATTCACGTCGTCGCCGGGCATGGGGGCCGCGGCGCGCTGAGCTTCCGCCGCGAAAAGTTCGTCCCGCGCGGCGGACCGAACGGCGGCGACGGCGGACCCGGCGGGTCGGTCTACCTCGTCGCCAACGCGAACCTCAATACCCTCCTCAACTTCCGGTTCCAGAAACTCTTCGAAGCCGAGCGCGGCGCGCACGGCGAAGGCTCGAATCGTACGGGCCGGACGGGGTCCGACATCGAGCTCGCGGTGCCGGTCGGCACCACCGTCTACGAACGGCGCGACGACCAGTACGTGCAGGTCGCCGACCTCACCGAGGAAGGCCATCGCGTGCTCATCGCGAAGGGGGGCCTCGGCGGTCACGGCAACGCCAGCTACGCAACCTCCACCAACCGCGCACCGCGCCGCACGCAGCCGGGGCTTCCGGGGGAAGAGAAGGATCTGCGGCTTCACCTGAAGCTGCTCGCGGACGTCGGTCTCGTAGGCTTTCCCAATGCGGGAAAATCCACACTGATCTCGCGCATCTCCGCCGCGCGTCCGAAGATCGCCGATTACCCGTTCACCACGCTGGTACCGAACCTGGGCGTCGTCGGTCTTTCAGGTGACCGGACATTCGTGGTCGCGGACGTCCCGGGTCTGATCGAAGGGGCGCACCAGGGCCAGGGCCTCGGGACGAGATTCCTCAGCCATCTCGAGCGCACCAAAGTCCTGGTCCACCTGGTCGACGTCTCATCGGGAAGCGGCCGCGAACCGGTGGACGATTTCGAGATCCTTACGCGCGAGCTGCAGCTCTTCCCCGGACGTGACGTGTCGGGCGATCGGCTGGCCGAGAAGCCCGTCATTGTCGCCGCGAACAAGATCGATGCGCTCGACGAGCCGGAGAGGCTCGAACGGCTGCGGCAGCATTTGCAGGACCGGGGTATTCCGCTCTACGCTGTGTCAGCGGCCGCGGGCGACGGCCTGACGCCGCTCATCGAAGCCGTCTGGCGTGAAGTGGCGGCGGCTCGCGAACGAACATCCGCGGCGGCGCAGATACCAGACGCTGACCCAGTGGCTGAATGAACGAGGCCGCGCGCATCGGCATCCTCGGGGGCACGCTCGACCCGATTCACTTCGGTCATCTCGACACTGCTCTGGCCGCGCGCGAGGCCCTCGCACTCGACTCGGTGATCATCGTCCCCACGCGGATTCCTCCGCATCGAACCGAGCAGCCGCTGGCATCGCCGTTCCACCGGTTCGCGATGGCGGCGCTGGCCGTGAATGGCGTGGAGGGGCTCAGCGCGAGCGATATCGAGCTCTCGAGCCCCGGACCGTCGTACACGGCCGATACGCTCGAGCGCATGCGCAGCAGCCTCGGTCTTGCGGCGTCGCAGATTTTCTTCATCACCGGCGCCGACGCCTTTGCAGATATTGAAACGTGGAAGCGCTATCCGCAGGTACTCGACCTCGCGGAGTTCGTCGCGGTCTCGCGTCCCGGTGTGCCGGTTGCGGCTCTCAGGCGCCAGCTGCCGGCGCTGAAGCCGAGGATGCGACTGCCGTTGCGCCGGTCGGATCTGCAGACGCGCGGCGAGAGAACATCGATTTTTCTCGTGGACGCACCGACGCTCGACGTCTCCTCCACCGAAATCCGCCGGCGGCTGCTCGCGGGGCTCCCGCTGAATGGTCTCGTGCCGCCGGCGATCGAACACCACATTCAACAGCACGGCCTCTACGGCCGTCAGCCGCTCACCCCATCCACGGCAGATCACTTGCATGGCCAAAACTGAGAGAAAACGAACGACAACGGCGACCAGAACCAGGAAGCTTTCGAGTGAAGTCTCGAAGGCGGTGCGTGCCGCGCTCGACAAGAAGGCGATCGACGTCGTGGTGCTCGACCTGCGCGATACCCCGGCCTTCACCGATTTCTTCGTCCTGTGCTCCGGTCAGAATCAGCGACAGGTGAAGGCCATCTCCGATGCGATCGAAGAATCGCTGCGCGCGTCGAAGGTGCGCGCGACGCACGTCGAGGGTTACGAACGCGGCGACTGGGTGCTGATGGACTTCTTCAGCTTCATCGTTCATGTCTTTACCCCGCACACCCGCACTTTCTACTCCCTCGAGCGCCTGTGGGGAGATGCGCTGCGCGTCGAAATCAGCGACGACACGCCTTAGCGACCTGGCGAAAGCTACGCTGGCCGTGCTCATCGCGCCGGCTTGCGCGGCGTGCCGGGATCCGCTGGATTCTCCCCTGTCGAGCGCGGTCTGTGCCGCGTGCTGGTCCCGCATTCATCCCCTGACGGAACCGCTCTGCCGGATCTGCGGTGACGCGCTCGCGTCCTGGCGGCTCGAGGGGGCCCTGAGCGCGGTGTGCACGCGCTGCGCGAATCATCCACGCCTGATCACGATCGGCCGTGCGATAGGCGCATACGAGGGCGCGCTGCGCGACGTCCTGCACGTCCTGAAGTACGACAAGCGGCGTTCGGTTGCGCGCCCGCTCGCACGGTTGATGGCGCAGGCGGGCGCACCCGTCCTGGACAGGGCCGACTTTCTCGTCCCTGTGCCGTTGCACATCACGCGTCACTACCGTCGGGGTTTCAACCAGGCGTCGGAACTCGCACGGCACATTGGCGTCCCGACGGTGAACGCGCTGCGGAGACGCCGTCCGACGGCGACACAGACGGATCTTCCTGAGGGGGAACGGCATCGCAACGTCCGGAACGCCTTTGCGATCCGACGTCCTTCGCGTGCCCGTATTCAGAATTCAGTGGTCGTAGTCGTCGACGATGTGAGCACGACGGGTGCGACGCTCGACGCATGCGCCGCCGTGCTCCTGTCGGCCGGGGCGAAGGAGGTCCGCGCGCTTACGGCTGCCCGAGCCGTGTCGCGACTGCCGTAAGGACGTCGGCGGTGACGTCGGACTTGCTGCGCCCGCCGTCCAGCCTGATCCAGTTGGGCTGCGCACTCTGGCGATGGTAGCTGTCGCGCACGCCGGAGAGCAGCGCGAGATCGCGCTCGTAGCGGTCGCGTCCCGTCGCCTTGCGCCCGACGGCCGTCTCGGGCGCGATGTCGAGAACGATCGTCAGATCGGCCGCCGGCAGGAAGCGCTGCGCGTCGGCCAGCCAGCCGGCGTCCAGACCCTGCGCCTCGCCGTAGGCGATGCTCGACGCGGCGTAGCGGTCGCAGATGACGACGATCTCGGCGTCGATCATTGACTGGATCGCCGCGCGATGCTCGTACCGATTCGCGATGTAGAGGAGTTGCAACGTATCGGGGGCGTACTCGCGTTCGCCATGGAGCGCGCGGGAGATCTCCCTCCCTATCGGCGTCGTGTAGTCCGGAAACGACAGGAGGCGGCACTCGCGCCCTTTCGAGACGAAGTAGTCGCGCAGACTCTCGGCTTGCGTCTGTTTGCCGCTCTGGTCCAGCCCTTCGAACGCTAGGAGCAGCCCACGCATCTTCATGATCGGCGGGGCCCTCTGCACCCCGCCTGGCTCGCTTCGTTACGTGGGACCCGGCGCCCACTCCACTTCGCTCGCACTACGTCTCCAGCGCCAGCAGGTCGTCGATCGTCTGGCGCCGGCGAATGACGCTCCAGCCGCCCTTCTCGACCAGGACTTCCGCCGGCATCAGGCGACGGTTGTAATTGGACGCCATGACGGCGCTGTAGGCTCCGGTGTCGCGGATCGCGAACAGGTCGCCCACTGACGGACGTGGAAACCGCCGGTCCTTGCCGATCGTGTCGCTGGTCTCGCACAGCGGACCCACGACATCGCAGGTGATCTCGGCGGCAGCCGTCGGTGCCACGGGTTCTACGGCGTGATAGGCGCCGTACATCATCGGCCTGATCAGCTCCGTCATCCCCGCATCCAGGATCACGAACAGTTTTCCGCCGGGCTGCTCCTTCACATCGATCACTCGCGACAGCAGGACGCCGGCGGGCGCGACGATGTGACGGCCTGGCTCGAGAACGAGATGAAGGCCGGACTCTCTCACGGCCGTGAGTAGCGCATCGGCGTACTCCTGCACGCCGGGGACGGGTGAGCCATCGTACGAAACGCCAAGGCCCCCGCCCAGGTCCAGATGATCGATGACGAGGCCCTCGTCGCGGAGTTCGCGCGCCAGGCGTACGACCGCTTCCGCGGCGGCGCGAAGCGGCTGAAGGTCGGTGATCTGCGAGCCGACGTGGACGTGCAGGCCCACGATCTCGACCCCGGCGGCCGATGAAAAACGCCGGCAGATCGCTTTGGCGGCATCCATCGGCATCCCGAACTTGTTCGTTTTCAGGCCGGTCGAGATGTGCGGATGGCTCTTCGCGTCGATGTCCGGATTGACCCTCAGCGCGATGCGGGCGCGGGTCTGCCGTGCGGTCGCCAATGCGTCGATCCGCTCGATCTCCCCTTCCGACTCAGCGTTGATTGTGGCGACGCCGAGATCGATCGCGAGGGCCAGCTCCAGCCACGTCTTGCCGACGCCGGTGAAGACGATCTGCGAAGGAAGGAAGCCGGCGCGCAGAGCGACGTCGATTTCCCCGCCCGAGTTCGCGTCCGCGCCGGCGCCCAGCGACCGCAGCAGCCGCGCGATGGCCATCGTCGAATTCGCTTTGAGCGCGTAGTGCAGCGAGTGGGGATAGCTCGCGAAGGCGGCGTCGATGGCGCGATAGCGTTCGACGATCGTCGCGGCGCTGTAGACGTAAAGCGGTGTGCCTTCGGCCGATGCGAGCGCTGAGAGCGGCACGCCGTCACACGCGAGCGTGCCCTGCTGTCGAAAAAACCCTGTCACAGTGGAACCGTCATCTTACCGCAGGTGCGAGGTGCGACGCGCGAGGTGCGAGGTGCGGGTACGTTGAACGTTGTTTTTGATATGATTTCCTTTGTTTCCCGCCCCGCGTGCAAACCGGATGATGCATGTCCGTTGACTTACCCGCCGCCCAGCCGGCGACGCCCGATACCCTCATCGCCCGGTGCTTGAGCGGTGATCAGGCGGCGTGGGAAGCGATCGTCCGGCAGAACTGGCGCAAGGTATTCAACGTCGCGTACAAGTTCGTCGGTAAGCACGAGGAAGCCGAGGATCTGACACAGGACGTCTTCCTGAAGATCTTCAAGGCGCTCGCCACGTTCGACCGCCGTGCGAACTTTCAGACGTGGATCGTCAGCATCAGTCGCAATCTCTGCATCGATCACTACCGCAGCGTGCGAAAGGAGCGGATGACGATCGCGCGCGAGGTCGACACGAACGACCTGCAGCCGGCGTCGACGGACCGGACGCCATACGCCGCGGCCGAACACCAGGATCTGCGCGTCATGCTGCGACAGGCGCTGCAGACACTGCCCGAGACATTGCGGACGGCCGTCGTACTGCGCGACCTCCAGGAGCTCTCGTACCAGGAGATCGCCGACCGTCTGCAGCTGCCCGAGGGCACCGTGAAGTCACGGATCAATCGCGGCCGGCTGGAGCTGGCGCGGCAGCTGAAGCGGCTGCAGGATAATCAACCGGCCATGCGCCGGCGCCGCGGAACGTCCGCGCGTCCGTCGGGCCGGCGTTCCGGAGCGTCCGAATGAATCTGACAACCGAACACGCCAACGGCGTCGCCATCGTCCGAGTCGGAGAATCGCGGCTGATGTATCCGCTGCTCTCCGAATTCGCTACTGCCGTCACGCAGCTCATAGGGGCCGGTGAACGCAAGGTGATCGTCGACCTCAGCGCCGTGGGGTACGTCGACAGCGCCACGATCGGGTGCCTGATGGACCTGTACCGTCAGGCTGCGGCCGCGGGGGGCGCGCTGAAGCTGGCCGGCGTCCAGAAGCGCGTCGAGACGATGCTGACGATGACCGGCGCCCAGAATTTCATCGAGGTACACCCCGACGAGCCGAGCGCCGTCAAAAGCTTCGGAGCGTAGCCGATGCGCGAGATCAAACTGACCACCGGCGCCCCCGTGGAGCTGGACGGCGACCTGCTGACGGTCCTCGAATCCTTATACAAAGAGATCAGCGCCAAGCGCGACCTCGACCACTCGTTCGAAGACACCGTCCGCGAAATCCAGAACGTCATCGACCAGATGGACGACGCGGAGCGGAAGCAGTATCTGTCGGAGAGTCTTTTCCTCAATTTCGTCTCATATGAGAACGAGCGCCTCGGCGCATATATGAGGAAACTGACCAAGAAAACGTAGCCGTTCAGCCTTCAGCCTTCAGCGTTCAGCATTTTTGTTGTGTCCCTCAACTACCTCGCCACCCGCTTCACCTGTTCATGGCCCTGGAGCACGATGACGCTTCTGTGCGATGGACGCCTGGTGTGCGGCTGTGCGGATCCGTACGGCAAACGCGTGCTGGGAGACACCCGGAGGTCCAGCGTCGGCGAGGTATGGACCGGGGAAACGGCCACCGCGCTTCGCCGCGACATCAACGCGGGCGGATCCAAGTTCTGCGGCGATTGCCCCCTGAAGCTCCCGCTCAGGAAAGACGACACTCCGCCGCAGCGTAGCGTGGACGTCGGCGCGCTGCCGTCGCGCCTGTATGTCGAGTGCACGGCGGCGTGCAACATCTCCTGCGCGCAGGCCTGCTGCGCGCCCGAGACGGGCATCACCCGGACGCGCCAGGCAGGGATGCTCGATTTCGAGCTGTTCAAGCGCGTGATCGACGAGGCGGGCCCGTCGCTCGTCCGCGTCGATTTCTTCAACTACGGCGAGGCGTTTCTGCACAAGCGCGCGATCGAGATGTGCGAGTACATCAAGGCGCGCTTTCCGCACATTTACCTCTACACCAGCACCAACGGACTGGCGTTCACGGAGGACAGCGTCGCCCGGCTGGTCCGCTCAGGCATCGACGAGGTCACCTTCTCGATCGACGGCGCCCGCCCGGACAGCTACGCCAAGTACCGCCAGCGGGGTGACTTCGCAAAGGCGATTCGCAATCTCGGGGCGGCCGCGCGCGCCAAACGTGAGGCGGGCCGGGATATTCCGTTCATCAACTGGCGCTACATCCTGTTCGTCCACAACGATTCGGATGCGGAGATGAACGAGGCGCGGTCGATCGCGCAGGAGCTCGGGATCGATCGCCTCTGCTGGGAGCTGACCGACCATCCTGAAGACATGTTTTCGCGGCGGTTCGTCCCCGGCAGCCCCGACCTCGCAGCAGTGCGCCACGAGATCTGGGACGCGAACAACCTGGGGAACGCGATCCCCGGAGCGACGCCGCGCGCGCAGATCGCTATTCCGGGCGCGCTGCCTGGCATGCCACTGGTCGCCCGGCGCGGACGGACCGCAACGGTGAACGCGAAGGTGACCAACGCATCGAACCGTCCGTTCCCCGCGCAGGCGAGCTACGGGCGCCGCCTCGTGCGCCTGGGCGCGCTGTGCGGTGCCGATGGCACGGTCATCAATCGCGACTACGAGCGCGCCTGGTTGCCGGGCACTCTGCCTGGAGGCGCGACTACGCAGGTGCCGCTGACGTTTACTGCACCCGACCGGCCGGGACGGTACACGCTGAAGTTCGACCTGGTGGCTGAGGGGATTGACTGGTTCGAGGCCTGCGGATCACCTACAACGGTGAAAACCCTCTTGGTCTTCTGACAGGGTTTCCTATCAACTCCGAACTCCCAATCTCCAACTCCCAAAACAGCATCCCAATGTCCAAGTGTGTGACCCTTGGACGTTGGGAGTTGGAAGTTGGGAATTGACGTCGTCAGTTGGCGAGCCGGGGAGCGGCGAGCGGAGATCCCACCGGCACCTTGACGGCATTCGCATCCACCGGCGCTTCGACGAGGCGCCACGAGTCGCGTTCCTCGAGGATCTTCGCGGCAAACGCCGTGTGCAGGGCATGCCCGCCGCGGTGAGCCACGACGTGGCCGATCACCGGGTGGCCGACGAGAGTGAGGTCTCCGATGACGTCCAGGATCTTGTGGCGCACGAACTCGTCCTCGAACCGCAGCGCGTGATTCAGCACGCCGGTCTCACCGAGGACGATGGCGTTGTCGAGAGAGCCGCCCAGCGCGAGGCCGCGCTGCCGGAGCATTTCCACTTCCTTCAGGAACCCGAACGTCCGCGCCGGAGCGATCTCTTCGACGAAGCTCTCCTCGTTGATCTTCATCGTCCGCGACTGGTGCCGGAGGAGCGGATGGTCGAAGCTGATGCTGTAGGTGACTTTCAGGTATTCCGACGGATAGAGCGCGATGCGCTTGTCACCCTGCGCGAGTGAGATCGGACGGGTGACTTTCAGATAGCGTCGCGGCGCCTGCAGCCGCTTGACCCCAGCCTCGTTGAGGATCAAGTGGACGAACGGCGCGGCGCTGCCGTCCATGATCGGCACTTCGGGGTGATCCAGTTCGACGATGGCGTTGTCGATGCCCAGCGCCGTGAGGGCGGCCAGCAGGTGCTCGACTGTCTCCACCGATACGGCTTCGCGAGTCAGCCCGGTCTGATACTGGATGCCGCCAAGATGCGTGACGGTCGCCGGTATCTCGAGGCCGCCAAGGTCGCTGCGCTGAAAACGGATCCCGTAGTCGGCGGGAGCGGGCTTGAGCGAAAGCGTGACCTTATTGCCTGAATGCAGGCCGATGCCTTTGCAGGAGACGGAGCGTCGCAGTGTGCGCTGAGCGTTCATGAGTTGTCTGGCCGATGGGGAACTGGCTGCGAGCTCAGCAAACGCCCTGCCACAGACTGAGTCCGTTGAACGTCGTCTCTAACACATTGATTGGATTGGACTTGAGTGGAGGCTGCGGATCGCCTGATCGCATAAGTAGATGGCAGTTGTGGCTGCGCAGCCACAGGAGCGCGATCGGCGATTGTGGCCGCCGGGCCACAGCGAGGAGCCTGTGCGAGGTTGTCCATGCGCCCTCAGGAAGCGGCCGCCGCTGGCGGTCGGAGGATCTCCGCCAGGAACCGTCCTGTGAAGGATTCTCGGCTCCTCGCGACTTCTTCAGGAGTCCCTGTCGCCACGACCTTCCCGCCCCCCTCGCCTCCCTCAGGACCGAGGTCGATCACGTAGTCGGCCGATTTGATGACGTCCAGGTTGTGCTCGATGATCACGACCGTGTTGCCCTGATCCACGAGCTTGTTGAGAACGTCCAGCAGTTTGTGCGTGTCCGCGAAATGCAATCCGGTCGTCGGCTCGTCGAGAATGTAAAGCGTCCGCCCCGTGCCGCGCCGCGACAGCTCCTTCGAGAGCTTGACGCGCTGGGCCTCGCCACCGCTCAGTGTGGTCGCCGACTGACCCAGCTCGATGTAGCCGAGACCGACGTCCTGCAGCGTCCGCAGCTTGTTGGCAATCGGCGGAAAGTTCTCGAGCAACGGCAACGCCTGGTCGACCGTGAGATCGAGAACGTCAGCGATCGACTTGCCGCGGTACTTGATCTCGAGAGTCTCGCGGTTGTAGCGGCGTCCCTTGCACTGCTCGCACGTCACGTACACGTTCGGGAGAAAGTGCATCTCGATCGCGATGACGCCGTCACCCTGGCACGCCTCGCATCGACCACCCTTGACGTTGAACGAAAACCGTCCTGGACGGAAGCCACGCGCCTTCGATTCCGGCAGCATCGCGAACAGGTCGCGGATAAATGTAAAGAGGCCCGTGTAGGTCGCGGGATTCGATCGCGGCGTCCGTCCGATCGGTGACTGGTCGATCTGGATGACCTTGTCGAGTGATTCGATCCCTTCGATGCCGGAGTGCGCACCGGGCTCGTCCGCGGCTCGATACAGCAGCCGCGCAAGCGAGCGGTACAGGATCTCGTTGACCAGCGTCGATTTCCCCGAACCGCTGACGCCCGTCACCGTCGTCAACACTCCCAGCGGAATGTTGACGTCGACGTCCTTCAGATTGTTCTCGCGCGCCCCGCGGATCACGATTTCACCGCGCGTGGTGCGCCGGCGAGTACGAGGAGTCTGGATCGAAAGATCACCGCGGAGATAGGCGCCGGTCAGAGAGCCGTTGCCGTCCTGCAGCAGTCCCGCCGGAGTGCCCTGGAAGATGAGCCTGCCGCCGTGCTCGCCGGCGCCTGGACCGAGGTCGACGACGTAGTCCGCCTGACGGATCGTCTCTTCGTCGTGCTCCACGACAAGGACCGTGTTGCCGAGATCGCGGAGGCGCGCGAGCGTCGAAAGGAGCGCACGGTTATCGCGCTGGTGCAGTCCGATGGACGGCTCGTCCAGCACATAGAGCACGCCCGTCAGGTTCGAGCCGATCTGCGTCGCCAGGCGAATCCGCTGCCCTTCCCCGCCCGACAGTGTGGCCGCGCTTCGGCCCAGGCTCAAATAGCCGACACCGACGTCATCCAGAAAATGAAGGCGGTCGCGGATCTCTTTCAAGATCCGGCTGGCGATGAGTGACTCGCGATCCGAGAGTTCGACGGTGTCGAACACGCGAACCGCCTCGCTGATGGGCAGCGTGACGAATTCGGAAATGGTCCGTCCCTTGACACGGACCGCGAGGCTTTGCGCCTTCAACCGTTCACCCGCGCACGTGGGACACGGGCGCAGCGACCGGTACGGCTCGAGGTTCTCCTGGTCGAGCCAGGTGCCTTCCTCGTATCGGCGTCTCAAGTTTGGAATCAGACCCTCGAAGCCGACGCCGAACGGATCCTTCTCTGCGGCCGGTGCCTTTCGCCGCGTACCGTCCTCCGCGCGCTTCGTCCCTCCGGCCCCGAAGAACAGGAGCTCACGGATTTTTCGCGGGAGGCGTCGAAACGGCAGCGTCAGGTCGATCGTGAAGGCTCGGCTCAGCCCGGCGAGCGCCTCGCGAACGAGTTTCTTGTCTCC
>Ga0136630_1000709_pt1 | contig 13202 bp, 8 predicted proteins | sample AntDrymUQ5682106_2_FD_105496 | JGI IMG/M metagenome (GOLD analysis project Ga0136630, IMG submission 105496) | Polar desert sand microbial communities from Dry Valleys, Antarctica - metaG UQ568 (21.06) | ecosystem: Environmental > Terrestrial > Soil > Desert | place: Antarctica: Dry Valley...
CCGGAGGTCGACATCACCGCTCCGAGCGTGATCATCACCGCGCCCAGGGGCCCGATGAAGAGCGCCGCGGCGTCGGCGAGCGGCGTCGTTATCTCCGGCGAAGCGAGCCCCGGAAGCGTGCCGAGGGCGACGAGCTGCGCGAGCGTCATGATCGCGGTCACGATGACGATGGTCATGATGAGCGCAAAGGGAATCGCGCGGCGCGGGTCCTTCGCTTCCCCACCGAGGACGGGAACCACTTCGTATCCGCCGAACGCGAATATCAGCAGGAGTGCGCTGGTCGACAGCTGCGTCGTGGTCAAGGCCGCGGGAGCTGCAACCCTCCCCCAGTCGATGTAAAACATGCCGATCGCGATGAAGATCGCCAGCGGAATGAGCTTGCCGGCCGTCAGCAGGTTCACGACGAAGCTGCTCTGCTTGATGCCGCGGATGTTGATGGCCGCGAGCAGCACGATGATGCTGGAGATCAGCACCGAGCGCCAGACCCCGGTTGTCACCGCCGGCCAGTAGAAGCCGACTGACGACACGAGGACGGTGATCACCGACGCCCAGCTGGCAGCGCGGGTGAACCACATCATCCAGCCGACTTCGAAGGCCAGAAAGCGGCCGAACGCGGCGCGCGTGTACAGGTACGGGCCGCCGGTGCCTTCGAAACGGCTGCTCACCTCGGCAAAGGAGAGCGCGATGAGCATCGACGAGACGCCCACGGCGGCGACCATCCAGGGGCTCCAGGATCCGGCGTGCAGCGCCAGCGCCGCCGGCAACGCGAATACGGCGCCGCCGATGACCTGATTGACGCCGATGGCCGTCAGGTCCCAGCGACCGAGCTCCCGCCGCAACGCGGGCGCCGGTGTCACGGTCGACTCGCTGACCATTTCAGGTCCGCGCGCCTGCCAGGCGACGCTTCGGCTCCTATCTGTGGCACTTCGGAGTTGTATCATGCTCCAGATGGAAACCGACCTCGTCGTCAAGCCGCGTGACGTGATGCCGCAGGGTGCGTCGACGCTGCCGGCCGCCTTCTACACCGACGAGACCTACTTCCAGCGCGAGATGGAGCGCCTGTACGCGCGCATGTGGGTGTGTGTCGGGCGGACCGAGCAGGTGGAGAAGCCGGGACGGTTCATCGTCCGCGAGCTGCTCGGCGAGAGCATCATCGTGACGAGCAACGCGGCGGGAAAGGTGAACGCGTTCTACAACGTCTGCCGGCACCGCGGCACGAAACTCTGCACCGAGCGTGAAGGGTCATTCTCGGGCAGCATCCAGTGCCCGTACCACGCGTGGACGTATGACCTCGATGGACGGCTGATCGGCGCGCCGCACATGGAGGAGGTGCCACATTTCGCCAAGGGGGATTTCCCGCTGAACCGCGTTCACGCGGACCTCTGGGACGGGCACATCTTCATCAACCTGTCGCCCGATCCCTCCCCCCTTCGCCAGCAACTCGCGGGGCTGCCCGAGAAATTTGTTCCCTGGAACATGCAGGACCTCCGCCTCGGGCATCGCATCGTCTACGACGTCAAGGCCAACTGGAAGCTGATCATCCAGAACTACAACGAGTGCCTGCACTGCCCGAACCTTCATCCGGCGCTCAACCAGCTGTCGCATTATCTCAGTGGGGAAAATGAGCCGCTGCAGGCGACCTACATGGGCGGCCGGATGGACCTGCGGCCGGGGGTCGAAACGCTATCGATGGATGGACGCTGCTCGCGCGGTTTCCTGCCGGGGCTCTCGGAACAGGACGTCCGTCGCGTCTACTACTACGCGATCTTCCCGAACATGCTCCTCAGCCTGCATCCCGACTACATGCTCGTGCACACGCTCTGGCCTCAGTCAGCCGGCCGGACGATCAACGTGTGCGAATGGCACTTTCACCCGAAGGAGCTCGCGGAGCTGGAGTTCGACCCGATGGACGCGGTCTCCTTCTGGGATATGACGAACCGGCAGGACTGGCACGTGTGCGAGCTGTCGCAGGAGGGGATCAAATCGCGGGCGTATAGACCCGGCCCCTACTCCAACCGCGAGGACTTGCTGTACGCCTTCGATCGAATGATCGTGGGTGTGCACGGCGCCGACGTTCGGTGAACCGCTGGGATCACCACAGAGACACGGAGACACAGAACAATGTGTTCTCTTAACTAGAGAGTGCTCTGTGCTCTCTGTACCTCTGTGGTGATGCAGGCGCTCGCTGAAATCACGCCGGCGGCGTTAGCGTCTTTCTCTTCGGGTCGAAGAACGGCGTTTTGACGACCGTGGCGCCGACGCGATAGCGGACGGCTTCCACCGTCATCTCGATCTGGAGGCGCGTGCCGTCGGCGTAGTGGGGGCGATCGACGGTCGCCAGGGCGATCATCCTTTTCATCACCGGCGACCACGTCGTCGACGTCGCCCGGCCTACCTGCCGACCGGCACGATAAACCGGCACCGCGACTCGGGACGTCGTGGCACCGATCGACGGAGCGAGACCGAGCTTGTCGTACACCGCTTCGACTTCGGTCCAATCTACCTCGAGGCCGACCACCTGTCGAGGATGCCCCTTCTGATGCTCCTTGCGGAGCGCGTGCTGGCCGATGAAGCGCGCCTTCGAAAGGCTCACCAGCCTCCCCAGGCCCATCTCGTACGGAGAGTATTTCTGCGCATCGATGAGGGCCTTCTTGCTGCTGAAAAAATCGACGTCGATCAACAGCAGTCCGGCTTCCACGCGCGCGACATCGAGAGCGAGCATCCCGGCGGGCTTTATGTCGAACGGCTTGCCCCCCTCCATCAGCGCGTCCCACACTCGGACGGCGTCCTTCGCAGACATCCAGATCTCGTACCCCAGGTCACCGGTATAGCCGGTACGTGAAATGTCCACGGCCACGCCGGCTATCGCCCCACTGGTGACGCGGAAATATTTCAGACTGTCGATGTCCGCTTCCGAGACTGCGCGAAGCACCCGGGCAGCCGTCGGCCCCTGCAGCGCGAGCGCAGCGATCTCTTCGGAAATGTCTTCGATGTGAAGGTCCATCCCGGTGGCGTTCTGCGTGAACCAGCGGAGGCTCGGGTCGGCGGCCGTCCAGCGGAAGCGCTGGTCGGCGAGGCGTGACACCGTTCCGTCGTCGATCACCTTGCCGTGCTCGTCGCACCACGGCGTGTAGAACACCTGGCCGACGGTCATCTTTGCGACGTCGCGTGTGATCAGGCGATCGATGAATCTGGCAGCGTCCCGTCCCGTGATCAGGTATTTGTAGAGCGGAGAAACGTCGATCAGCGCCGCCGCGTTGCGGATGGCATTGTACTCGTGTTCGTGGTGCCCTTCATAGGCGCTGACCGCGTAATAGCCCGACCATTCGCGGTAATTGAGGCTCTCGCAGAGCGCAAATGTCCGCTGGTGGACCGCTGTACCAATTGGCATCGTCACTCGAAATTATAGCGGCCGGAACGGAGCGAAAGCGAGTGAAGGCCGCCAGCCGGGGTGCCGAGGTGCGTTCGCATGAGCGGCCGGAACGGAGCGAGAGCGAGTGAAGGCCGCCAGCCGGGGTGTAGGGGGCCCCGGCGATAAAGATTAGAGTAGAATCGCCGTGCCCTTCCGATGCTGGACCTGCTCTGCTCGCGCACCGCTGGACTCTGACAAGGCTGACCGCTGAAGTGTGAATGCTGAAGTAAGGCTTCAGCATTCGCCGCGGGAACTCGCTTTCCCACTTATTTCAGCCTTCACAATTCAACATTCAGCATTGCGATGAACAAGTACGACGTTATCGTCATTGGCGGCGGGCACAACGGGCTGGTCAACGCCGCCTATCTCGCGAAGGCGGGGCGGAAGGTCCTCGTGCTCGAACGCCGCCATGTGCTTGGAGGCGCCGCCGTCACCGAGGAGATCTACCCGGGGTTCCAATACTCGGTCGCCTCGTACGTAGTCTCGCTGCTGCGGCCCGAGATCATCCGCGAGCTGGACCTTCCCCGCCACGGCCTCGAAATCCTGCCCCTGGACGGAACGTTCACCCCGATGCCAAGCGGGGATCACCTCTGGCGCGTGAACGATCACGCCAAGACACGCCGGGAGATCGCGAGGCACTCGAAGCTCGACGCCGAGGCCTACGACGAGTACGGCAAGGCGATGGTGGAGATGGGGCGCTTCGTGAAGCCCATTCTCACGATGACGCCACCGGACCCGACATCGCTCGAGCCGCGCGGGCTGATGAACCTGCTCTTCCTCGGCCGGCGGTTCCAGGCGCTCAGCGACCAGGACAAATACAACCAGGTCCAGCTGATGACCATGAGCGCTGTGGACTTTCTCGACCAGTGGTTCGAGACCGACGTCCTCAAGGCCACTATGTCGGCGTCGGGCATCATCGGCACGTTTCTCGGCGTGCGTTCCCCAGGCACCGCGTACGTGCTGCTCCATCACTACATGGGGGAGATCGACGGCGCGTTTCGTTCGTGGGGGCTCTCGCGCGGGGGCACGGGAGCAATCTCCCTCGCCATCGCCGATGCGGCGCGCGAAGCGGGGGCTGAGATCCGCACCGAGACCGCCGTCTCGAAGATCATCGTGAAGGACGGCGCGGCCAGCGGCGTCGTGCTCGCCAATGGCGACTACATCACCGCGGACGTCGTGTCGTCCAGCGTCGACCCGAACCTCACGTTCCTGAAAATGGTCGGCACGGAGCACCTGCCGTCAGGCTTCGTGGACGACGTGAAGCGATACAAGTACCGCGGATCGTCGGGGAAGGTGAACCTCGCGCTCGACGCGCTGCCGAACTTCACAGCCATGCCTGGTGCCGGCCCACACCTGCGCGGCGCCATCTCGATCTCGCCGGGCGTGGAGTACATGGAGCGCGCATACGATGAGGCGAAGTACGGGCGCTACTCGCGCCGTCCCTACATCGACATGGTCATTCCGAGCCTGACGGATCCGTCGGTCGCGCCGCCCGGAAAGCACGTGATGTCGGGCTTCGTTCAGTACGCCCCGTACAACCTGAAGGAAGGGGGCACATGGGACGACCATCGCGAGGCCTTCGGCGACACCGTGATCAACACCATTGCGGAGTACGCACCCAACATCAAGGACATCATCCTGCACCGCCAGGTGCTGACACCGCTCGACATCGAACGAACGTTCGGTCTTACCGAGGGAAACATCTTCCAGGGTGAGCTGACGCTCGAGCAGTTGTTCTTCCTCCGCCCCGCGCCCGGTTGGGCGCAATACCGAACGCCCGTCAAGAGTCTCTATATGTGCGGCTCGGCCACGCATCCCGGCGGCGGAATCATGGGAGCGCCAGGCCGCAACGCCGCGCAGAAGATCATCAAGGACGGCAGGCGTTGAGCGAGATCATCGTTATCGGGGCCGGTCACAACGGAATGACAACGGCCTTCTATCTTGCGAAGGCCGGGCACAAGGTCACGATGCTCGAGCGCCGGCCTGTTGTCGGCGGATGCGCGGCAACGGAGGAGTTCGCGCTCGGATTCCGGGCGCCGCTGGCCAACGCGGTGGGACCGCTCCGCCGTTCCGTGATCCGCGACATGGGTCTCGCGACTCGCGTGCAGTTCATCCATCCCGATCCGAGGCTGGTGGCGCTGTCGCCGGACGGCCGCGCACTTTCCTTCTCGGCGGACATCGGCCGGACGGCTGAAGCCATCGGCGCCTTTTCACAGAACGACGCGAGGCGCTACCCCGAGTTCTGCGAGACGCTGAGGCGTCTGGGCGTTTTTCTGTCCGGGCTGTTCGATTTGACGCCCCCGTCGATCGATGCTCCGGCGGCAGGCGAGATGTGGGAGATGCTGAAGGTCGGGAAGCGCTTCCGCGCCCTGGGACGCACCGACAGCTTCAGGCTGCTGCGGTGGGGACCCATGGCGGCCGCGGACCTCGTGAGCGAGTGGTTCGAGACCGATCTTCTCCAGGCCGCCGTGGCGTCGCGCGGTGTGTTCGGCACGGCGATGGGCCCCTGGTCCGCCGGGAGTGGCGCCGTGTTGCTCCTGAACGCGGCGATCGATGCGGCGCCAGGCGGCAGCAGCGTCATGGTCAAGGGAGGCCCCGGCGCACTCGCCCTAGCCATGGCGGAAGCGGCGCGCGGCGCGGACGTCCAGATCCGCACGAGCGCAGCCGTCTCACGCATCCTCGTTCGCGACGGCAAGGCAGCCGGCGTCGTGCTGGCCGACGGAACGGAAATCGCTGCGGATGCCGTCGTCTCGAACGCCGACCCGAAGCGGACCTTTCTCGGCCTCGTGGATCCGATGGATCTCGATCCGGGCTTCCTGACGAAGATCCGCAACTACCGGTCGCGCGGAACCGTCGCGAAGGTCCACCTCGCCCTCAATACCGTCCCGGTCTTTCGTGGCGTGGCCGATCCTGCAGATCTTCACGGGCGGATCCTGGTCGCCCCGGGCATCGACTACCTGGAGCGCTCGTTCGACGCGTGGAAGTACGGGGAGTTGCCGCAGGAGCCGTTTCTCGACATCTCGATCCCAACGCTGAGCGACCCGTCGCTCGCGCCCGCGGGCAAGCACGTCATGTCCGTGCACGTGCAGTTCGTGCCATACACGCTCGCGGGCGATCGCAGCTGGAGCGACGCACGCCAGGCGCTTGCCGCAACCGTCCTCGCCACGCTCGAGAAGTACTCGCCCGGCATCGGCTCCGCCATCGAAACGGCGCAGGTGCTCAGCCCCGTCGATCTCGAACAGAACTACGGTCTGACGGGCGGGCAGATTTATCACGGCGAGCCCTCCCTCGATCAGGTGTTCACGATGCGGCCGATTCTCGGCTGGGCGCGTTATCGTTCACCGATCGAGAATCTGTTTCTCTGCGGCTGCGGCACACACCCCGGCGGCGGCATCACCGCAGCCTCCGGACAGAATGCGGCGCGGGAGATCGCGCTCGCTTTAAAATCGGCTTAGAAGAATGGGGACAGCCACCTTTTTCACTGCATCCATCGGAAAAAGGTGGCTGTCCCCATTTTTTCGCGGGAAAAGGTGGCTGTCCCCGTTGGCTGTCGCCGTTCTGTGCGTCCTGACAGTGGGCGCAGGGGCCCGGCAGGCGGCCCCGGGCCTGTTCGGGTTCATAAGCGACAGAGCGTCATCGCAACGTGCGCTCGAGTCGAAGCTGCTCAAGAGTGTCTCCGCCGAACGGATGCGGACGGATCACAAACATCTCGCCTCCACCCCGCACATGGCCGGCACACCACGCGATCGCGAGCTGGCCGAATGGACGCGCGATCAGTTCTCCGCGTACGGACTCGAGCAGGTCGCGATCACGACACACGAGGTGCTGCTGCCGTATCCGGTCGAAGTGAGCGTCGAGATGACTGCGCCGGCTCAGTGGCGCGCCTCGATGCGTGAGGATCCAATCCCCGGCGACGACTACACGCAGATTTCGGAGAAAGAAGCCGGTCTCCCTTACCATGCGTACTCCGCATCGGGGGATGTGACCGCGCCGGTCGTGTACGCCGGCAGCGGGAATCCTTCCGACTACGACGCACTCGCCTCTCGCGGGATCGATATCCGCGGAAAGATCGCCCTCGTGCGCTACTCGGTGCCGTACAGCTACCGCGGCTTCAAGGCGCTGACCGCAGAGAAGCGCGGCGCAGCGGGCCTCCTCATTTATTCGGATCCGTCGGATGATGGAGCCGGGAAAGGGAGCGTGTATCCGCAGGGGCCGTGGGGACCCGAGAGCCACATTCAGCGCGGCGGCACGGTCTACGACTTTCTGGTGCCAGGCGATCCCCTAACGCCTGGATGGGCATCGGTCCCGGGTGCGACGCGGATTCAAGCGAAAGACGCCGTCTCGCTGCCTCGCATCATCAGCGCGCCGATGTCCTACAAGGATGCGCGCGTCATTCTCGATGCGCTCGGCGGACCCGATGCTCCAGTGCCGGCGGGCAGCCAGGCGCGCGGTCAGCGCTATCGCACCGGCCCGGGCCCCGCAACCGTCAGGCTGCGGGTGAAGAGCGACGATCGGGTGCGGCCGATCTGGACCGTGACTGGAATGATCCGCGGCCGCGAACGTCCCGACGAGGTCGTCATCGTCGGCAACCATCGCGACGCGTGGATCTACGGTGGCGTCGATCCGTCGAGCGGTTCGGCCGCGCTCATGGAGCTGGCGCGAACGCTTGGCGAATTGAAAGGAACCGGCTGGCAACCGAAGCGATCCATCCTGTTCGCGAGCTGGGACGCGGAAGAGTTCACACTCACGTCCTCGACCGAATGGGGCGAGCAGCACGAACTTTCGCTGATGTCGAACGCGGTGGCGTACTTGAACGTCGACAGCGCGGCGTCGGGGCCAAACTTCAGCGCCGCGGCAGTGCCCGCGTTGAACCGGCTCATCACCGATGCGGCGGGCGACGTGCGGGATCCAAAGACCAGCCAGACCATCGCGGCCACGGTGCTGGCGCGCAAGACCCGCGAGCGCGGCGCGCTGCCGACCGGCGGCGCCGGCGAACTGGTGAACAACCGGCTGGGCAGCGGGTCCGATTACACGGTGTTTCTCAACTTCCTCGGCGTCCCGGTCGCGGATCTGTCTTTTGATGGTCCGTACGGCGTCTACCACTCGATCTACGACAACCACAATTGGGTCTCGCGGATCGGCGATCCCGGGTTTCTGTATCACGTGTCGCTGGTGCAGATCTGGGGCCTGATGGCCATGCGTCTTGCGGATGCGGACGTCATTCCGTTCGACTACGTGCCGTACGGGCAGCGCATCTCGGAGTTTGCGCGGGACCTGGAGCGTCGATGGAGCGGTGATGCTTCCCCGCTGTTGCGCGTGCGCGAGGCGGCTGGCGAGTTCGAGCGCGCGGCTGCGGATCTCAATGCGCAACGTGATTCGGCGCTGGGGCGCGAGAGCAGGGCGGATATCGATTCACTGAACCGCCGGCTGCTCGCCGTGGAACGCGCGTTTCTCGATCGCGAAGGCATCCCCGGCAGGCCGTGGTACCGGCATCAGATCTACGCGCCGAAGTTCACCTATGCGCCCGAACTGTTGCCGGCGGTGTCGGAAGCGCTTGATGCAGGGGACCGCAGCCGCGCGGCGCTGCATGCGACCCGACTCGCGGACATCATCCGCCGCGCAACCGCGACGCTGCGCCGGTCGTCCAGCCCGTTAGGGGTGATGTGCGCCAGCCTTGAAGGGCTGGACTACGACAGCTGTAGGCCAAAGCTTTAGCCCTGTCTAGAACAGATCCCCGTGCCAGTACAGGACGTCGGCCTGGGCGAGCGGGCGTTGCAGGATCCCGTCGCGCAGCGGTTTCACCATCATCGCGGATGCTGACGTCAGCGCACGCTCCACTGTTACCTGCGGGGGAAGCCAGCCGGGCGGTAGAAAACCGCGGATGATGGGCGCGGGCTCGGCGGGCGTCCGCGCGCGGAGTACCTGCAGCATCGCCCCAACGCGCGCGCCCTGCGGGTCGCGGTCGCCGCACATCTCGAGCACCACGTCGTCCTCACCCGCGGCAGTGAGGATCGCAAACGCCACCGCGCCCGCACCTTCCTCCACGATGAAAAAGTCCACTGTCAGCGTACCCGGCCTGGAGAATCCTGCGAGCAGCCTCTTCTTGCTGAGACTGTAGCGGACGAAGGCCTCCGACGGAACCGCCGCAAACCGATACGCGGCGGTCATCTGTGAGGCCAGCGCCGCCACGGCCGGTATGTCACGTTCCTCTCCCGTGCGCATCAGCACCATCGGCGCGCCGGCGCCACGTTTCTCGGCCACCGAGAGCGTGAGCTCCCTCTGCGGAACCGTGATGAAGCCGAGGCGCCGGTAATAGCTCGTGCCGATCTCGGAAAACAGCATCGCGAGCTCCGCGCCGTCCTGGCGGGCGGCATCGATCAGGCGCTCGATGAGGATCGGCGCGTAGCCGTTGCCGCGCTCCTCCTCGGGCGTGAAGACCGCCCCTAACCCTACGGCTTCGATCTCCCGACCGTCGAGCCGAAGCGTCAGGTCGTAACGCTTGGCGCTCGTCAGAACTTTTCCCCCGTCGTCGACGAGCGCATACCGCCGCAGCCTGTCCTTGCCCCATGGGGTCCTCATCTGGGCGTCGTTGAAGCGGCTGTAGGCGTGGGGGCTGAGTCCGTCCGCCCAGATCGGGTGCGTGCGGTCGAGGATCTGTTGGAGAGCGTCCCCCTCTGCGCGGACCAGCTTCATCCCTGTCATATTAGAAGGGCTTTAACCCCGCAGGGCGCATGCCGGTCTAACGGTGTGGAGACAGAGGTCATGAAAATGGGTGTTTTCCGGCGCTTTCCGTATGCCGTCCTGGCCGTGGCCCTGGCCGGTGCGAGCTTTACCTCGGTTGACGCGCAGAAGCGCGCGACCGCCATTCCCGCGGCCACCGACGACAAAACCATCATCCACGCGCTCAACAGGATCGGGTTCGGACCCGCGCCCGGTGACGTCGCACGCGTTCGCAAGATGGGGCTCAGCGCGTACATCGATCAGCAATTACAGCCCGAGCGTATCGCGGACGAGAAAGTTGCCGCCCGGCTCGCCGGTTTCGAAACGCTGACCATGAGCACGCGGCAGCTCGCGGACGAGTATTACCTTCCCGCTCAGATGATCCGGCGGCAGGCGCAGCGGGCCAGTAGCGCGGCAGCAGCCGCGGCTCCGAATGACCCCGCCATGCAACCCGGCAACGCCAACGCTGGCCGTCAGAACCGGACGCCGGAGGAAATGCAGGCGCAGCGGGCGCAGCGACGTGTGCTGGATGAACTCACGCAGCAGAAAGTGCTGCGCGCCGCCTATAGCGACAGGCAGTTGCAGGAAGTCATGGTCGACTTCTGGTTCAACCATTTCAATGTCTTTGCGGGCAAGGGTCAGACCCGGATTTACCTGACCGAATACGAGCGCGACGCGATCCGCCCGCACGTGTTCGGAAAGTTCCGTGACCTGCTCGGCGCAGTGGCCGAGAGCCCGGCGATGCTCTTCTATCTGGACAACTGGCAGAGTGCCGCGCCGGAAGGCACGGCCATGGAAGGGCCGAACGGGCGTAACCCTCGCGCGGACCTTCGCCGGCGGCCGGGCCAGATGGGCCGAGGTAATCCCAATCGTCCAGGTGTCCAGCGGCGGCCCGGGATGGCGGGTGCAAATCCGACGATGGCCGATCTGCCGCCGGCGCTTCAGAACCGCAGACCTCGCGGCCTCAACGAGAATTACGCCCGCGAGCTGATGGAGCTGCACACCCTCGGTGTGGACGGCGGATATACGCAGAAGGACGTCCAGGAAGTGGCGCGCGCATTCAGCGGGTGGACGCTGACGCAGCCGCGGCAGGGCGGGGCGTTCGTGTTCGAGCCGCGCATGCACGACAACGGCGACAAGGTGGCGCTCGGCTTGACGATCAAGAGTGGCGGCGGAAAGAGGGACGGCGAGCGGGTGCTGGATCTGCTGGCGAAGCATCCGTCCACGGCCCGCTTCCTGGCGACGAAGCTCGCCCGCCGGTTCGTCGCTGACGATCCGCCGAAAGCGCTGGTCGATCGCGCCGCGGCAACGTTCCTCAAGACCGACGGCGATATTCGCGAGGTCGTCCGAACGATCATTACGTCGCCGGAGTTTCTGGCACCAGCGTCCTATCGGGCGAAGGTGAAATCACCACTCGATTTCGTCGCCAGCGCGGTACGCGCATCCGGAGCGGACGCGGTCAACGGTCTTCCGCTCGTCCAGGCGATGCGTGAGCTCGGGATGCCCCCCTACGGATGCCAGCCGCCGACCGGCTACTCTGACCGCGCCGAAGCGTGGGTCAATACCGGGGCGCTGCTCAACCGCATGAACTTCGCCGTCGCGCTTTCGAGCGGCAAGCTGCGCGGCGTCACGCCGTCGTCCGGCGTGGATCAGTCGACGATCGTGTCGCAGGCGCTCGGCGGGGATTTGTCCGAGTCCACGCGGGCGACCATCGGCCGCGCGACGACGACACCGCAGGCGATCGCGCTCGTTCTCGGATCTCCGGAATTCCAGCGAAAGTAGGACGTCATGATCTCGCGACGCATCTTCCTGAAAGACGGCGCGATGGCGCTGGTCAGCCTCGGATTCGCTCCGACCTTTCTCGCGCGCACGGTCGAAGGATTGGGAGCGCAGCGGCAGAAAATCCTGATCACGATCTTCCAGCGAGGAGCCGTCGATGGTTTGAACATGATCATCCCGTTCGGCGAGCAGGACTACTACACCTCCCGGCCGTCGCTGGCGATCGCGAAACCTGGCGCCGACGAGAACACTGCGGTGGACCTGAACGGGTTCTTCGGCATGCATCCGCGGATGCGTCCGCTCAAGCCGTTCTGGGAATCGCGCAACATGGCGATCGTCCATGCCTGCGGCTCGCACGACGCCACGCGGTCGCACTTCGACGCGCAGGACTACATGGAGTCTGGCACGCCGGGCGTGAAGAGCACATCCGACGGGTGGATGAATCGCTACCTGCACGCGAAGGAACATCAGAAGGCGACGCCGTTCCGTGCCGTGGCGCTCGCGCCGCAGCTGCCGCGGTCGCTGCAGGGGACGGCGCCCGCGCTCGCGATCGGGCAGATCTCGCAGTTCGGCATTCGTGCCGGGCAGTCGACCGACATGGTGCAGTCCTCGTTCGAGGCTGAGTACGCGTCGGCGGCCAACAGCGTCCTGCACTCGACGGGCCGCGAAGCGTTCGACGCGGTGAAGATGCTGAAGAAGGCGGATCCGTCGCAGTACGCGCCGTCCAATGGCGCCGAGTATCCGCCGTCACCGTTCGGGCAGGCGCTGCGGCAGATCGCGCAGCTCGTGAAGGCCGACGTCGGCCTCGAGGTGGCGTTTGCCGAGTCGGGCAACTGGGACCATCACGCGAACGAAGGTGCGGCCGTCGGCATCCTCGCAAATCGTCTTGACGATCTGGCGCGAGGGATTGCGGCGCTCGTCCGCGACCTCGGCGACCGCATGGAGGATGTCGTGGTGATGACGATGTCGGAGTTCGGGCGGACCGTGGCGGAGAACGGCAACCGCGGCACCGATCACGGGCATGGCAACGCGATGATGATCATCGGCGGCGCCGTCCGCGGCGGGAAGGTGTACGGCACGTGGCCCGGTCTCGCGCGCGAACAGCGTCATGACGGCCGCGACCTGGCGATCACGACGGACTTCCGCAGCGTCTTCAATGAAGTCGTCCGCGGCCACCTGGGCCTCCGCGACACCACCCGCGTCTTCCCCGGCTTCAAGGAGTCCGCCCCGCTCGGCCTGCTCGCGTGATTCGGGGACAGCCACCTTTTTGACCTCAACAAAAGGGGACAGC
>Ga0136630_1000710_pt1 | contig 13197 bp, 14 predicted proteins | sample AntDrymUQ5682106_2_FD_105496 | JGI IMG/M metagenome (GOLD analysis project Ga0136630, IMG submission 105496) | Polar desert sand microbial communities from Dry Valleys, Antarctica - metaG UQ568 (21.06) | ecosystem: Environmental > Terrestrial > Soil > Desert | place: Antarctica: Dry Valley...
GTCCGCGAGGCCCGAGACGTACTCGGTCGCGATGTCGACGTCGCCCTTCTCCATCTCGGGGATATAGACGTCTCTGGTGTCGACGAGCTTCGTCGTGACGGCGTACCCCGCGTCCTCGAGCAGCAGAGAGTACATCGCCGCGGTGATCTGCGTCTCGGTGAAGTTCTGGCCGGAAAGCGTGATGTCGCCCTTGTCGCCGCCCCCGTCGCCGGTTGCCCCGTCACTTGCGGTGTCGTTGGCGCAGCCGGCGGCCAGCAGCAGTGCCGCCGAGAGGATGCCCGTACTGAGTGCATTCGGTCTGCGCATCTGTCGTACCACCTTTTGTGTCCCGAGAGACTTGCCCTCGCGTGTCCAGTGGGCACCCAGGAGCACCCGTGTCGATCGGTGGTCACCGTACCAGTTGGTCGGCCGTTGCCTCGCGTACTTCGTCGGGCTGAGACGACACCGTGACCTTCCGGCTTCTCTTCGAGCGACCAACGGGGTCCGACCAGCGTTCGGCAAGCGCCGCTCCGCCCTCGAGCACCAAGGCCATGACGGCCACGACGATGGCACCCGCGAGGCCCTTGCCGTAGTTGCCGTTGAAGAAGCCGGCAACGATCACGTTGCCGAGACCTGGCCCCGCCACCAGGGCGGCGATCGTCGCCGTGGCCCAGACCTGCACGAGTGCAAGCCGCACTCCCGTGACGATCACCGGCATCGCGAGCGGCAGCTCGACCCGTCGGAAGACCTCTCTCCCTCGCATACCCATGCCCATGGACGCCTCGACGATGTCCTTGTCTACCTCGCGAATGCCGACGTAGGCGTTGGTGATGATCGGTGGGAGCGCGAAGAGGACGAGCGCGATCAGCGTAGCGAGCCCGGCGCGGCCGAAGGGGCCGAACTCCTCAGCCCCGAGAGGGCCCACTGAGAGCAACACCAACACCGCGTACGTCGGCACAGCGCGCCCGACGTTCGAGACGTTCACGGCTAGGAAGCCGCCCCTGCCGAGGTGGCCGAGCCACAGGGCAACCGGGAGGCCGATGACACATGCCAACCCCAGCGCCGTCACGGTCAGGAGTAGCTGCTGCGACAGCTGCGCCAGCATGCCGCCGGTGCCACTCCAGTTGGCACCGTCGAGCAGATAGCCGAAGGCATCGCCGATCATGCCGTCACCTCGCCCGGGCCCAGGGCGTCAGCACCCGTTGCACGACCACAAGCAGCACGTCGAGCACCAACGCGAGCAGCACGCAAAGAAGGCTGGCGGCGAAGATCTCTGCCTTGAAACTGTTCTTCACCCCGTCGGCCAGCAGGTTGCCCAGGCCGCCGTACGCCACGAGGGTGCCAACCGTGGTCAGGGCGACGGTCGACACCGTCGCGACCCGAAGCCCAGCCATCACGACCGGAAGCGCCAGTGGCAGCTCGATCTTGAGAAGCAGCCGCGTCGGACCATAACCGTTGCCCACTGCTGACTCTCGAACCTCGGCTGGCACCGCTCGCAGCCCGGCCAGGGTATTCCTGACCAGGATCGTGAGCGAGTAAAGCGCAAGGCCGACGATCACCGTCGTCGCAGTGATCCCGGTGAACGGCACCAAGAGCGGGAACAGGGCGAGGGAAGGGATCGTGTAGAGCCCGGTCGAGAGCCCGAGCACCCATCCCTCGAGTCGCTGCGAGCGGCGGGCGAGCACAGCAAGCGGGATCGCAAGCACAAGGCCGAGAAGGACAGCAGAGATCGTGATTGAGAGGTGCTGAGCCGTTGCGGTGGTCAGGTCATCTGAGCGGTCACGGAAGTAGTCGACACAGATCCAGTCGTTGACGACGCTGCTGTAGCACGAGGGGTCGGGTGCCGCCTCAGGCAGTAGGGTCACCGCATGGACGCTACCGAAGATCTGATGATCCGGCTGCAGGGCGTGGGCAAGACCTACCCCGGCGGCTCGGTGGCAGTCCGGGAGCTCGACCTCGACGTATGCCGTGGTGAGCTCGTCACGTTGGTGGGACCCTCAGGTTGTGGCAAGTCGACGACCCTGAAGATGATCAACCGCCTCATCGAGCCAAGCACCGGCCGGATCGAGCTCGGGGGCGAGGACGTCACCCGGATGGACGCCGTCCAGCTCCGTCGGCGGATCGGTTATGTGATCCAGCAGATCGGTCTGTTTCCGCACCAGACGATCCGCGCCAACGTGGCGACGCTTCCGGGTCTCCTCGGCTGGAAGAAGGAAAGGACCCGCGACCGTGTCGACGAGCTCCTCCACACGATGGGGCTCGATCCCGAGGAGTTCGGGGACCGCTACCCGCACCAGCTGTCCGGCGGCCAACGTCAGCGCGTCGGCGTCGCTCGGGCGCTAGCGGCCGACCCCGACGTGTTGCTCATGGACGAGCCGTTCGGCGCCGTCGACCCGGTGGTGCGCGGACGTCTGCAGGACCAGTTCCTCGAGATCCAGGACAACCTCGCCAAGACCGTCGTCCTGGTGACGCACGACATCGAGGAGGCGGTCCGCCTCGGCGATCGCGTCGCGGTCTTCGAGCCGGGGGGCAGACTCGCACAGTTCGACACTCCGGCACGCGTTCTCGGCGGGCCCGCCGACGAGTTCGTGGCCGAGTTCGTCGGGGCTGACCGCGGCCTCCGTCGGCTGGCGGTCACCCCGATCGGCCAGATCGACCTCGACGTCCCCCCGATCGTGCACGACACCGACACGCTGGCCGAAGCCCACGAGAAGATGGGCACGGGCAGTGCCCGGTGGGCGATCGTGCTCGACAAGGACGAGAACCTCCGCGGCTGGATCGGTGACGACGACGCTGCGGGCAGTGGCACCGTCGGCGATCGAGTGGAGCGGATGGACGCCTTCGTCGATCACGACGCCTCCCTCAAGGACGCGCTGTCCACGATGTTGCAGTGGGACGCCGGCTGGGTGGCAGTGCTTGACGGCGCTCACTTCCTGGGGGTGCTCACCCCCTGGACGCTGCACGAGGCGTTGCGTCGCTCGGTCGTCGCCGAAGAGGACGGCATCGAGCCCGCGGCGGTCAGCGTCTCCTCGACCGGTCCGCTGCACTGACCGACACGTCACTCCTGAGCGACACACGTCAAGCGGCATGCCGAGATGTCAGTCGCTCGAGTCCTTCGGGATCCGGCAGGCGCGCTCGAGAAGCAGCGAGGAAACCACGATCCCCAACCCCATCGCAGCCGCCACGAGCGCTCTGACCGCCCTCTCTCGCGGCAGCTCCACGTCGAGACGGCCGACGAAGTTGAGTCCGAATCCCAGGTAGCCGCCGGCCACCACCGCCCCCACGAGAGCACTCGCCTTGGCCAGCAAGAGCAGGCTGACCGCTCGCCGAGAGTCGATCCGAGCGCGGTCGCGGTGCACGATCCCGTACGTCGAGTACGCGAAGGCCAACAAGGTGGCAGCGACCAGCGCCAGCGCCGCCACCGCCGGCCACTCGATCCGCGGAGCGGCGCGAGAACGCGCCTCGATCAGCTGCACCGAGGCGAATCCCACCACTGCCGCGACGACGAACACCATGGCGAGCAGGCTCGGCCGGGTCGGGCCCACGGTCCCCGTGGGTGGGGTCTGGTCCTCGGCCAACTCTACGTCTCGAGCTGGAGGTCGTCGCGCCGTACGACTCCGCTGGTGTCGAGGCCGGCCAGCAGATCGGCGACCTTACCCTTGCCCGGGATCTGCGCCAGCTCGTCCACCTCGTGCCAGGGCAGCAGCACGAATGCCCGGTCGTGTGCCCGTGGGTGCGGCAAGGTCAGCTCAGGTGTGTCGGAGACGCGGTCGCCCACCACCACGAGGTCGACGTCGAGCGGCCGGGGAGAGTGGCGATCGCCTTGCTCACGTCCGTAGGCCGACTCGACAGCCTTCGCGCGGTCAAGCAGCGTCGCCACCGACAGCGTCGTGTCCGCGAGCAAGACGGCGTTGAGAAAGTCCCGTGAGCCGTCTGGCGCGTCGACGGGCTCGGTCTCGTACACCGACGAGACAGCGACGACGTGCACCTCGGGGGTGTCGGCGAGTGAGTTGACAGCTCCTTGCAGGTTGGCGAACCGCTCACCAACGTTGCTGCCCAACGACAGCACCACCGGCCGAATCGGCCGCATCTCCCCGGTGAGTGTGTCCGGATCGATGATGTTCGGGTTGGGAGACTCAGTCATGTCGGCTCCGATGGATAGTGAGAGTGACGTCGTCAAACGCCTGGGCGAGAGGCGCGTGCGGCTTGTGGACGGTGACCTCGACCCACGCGACCACCGGCGGCGTCAGGCAGACCTCTGCGAGCCGTTGCGCCAGCGTCTCGATCAGGTTCACGGGGTGGGTGCCGACCGCAGCGTTCAGATCGTCGGCAAGGCTTCCGTAGTCGACGGTAGCCGACAGGTCGTCCGTCGCGGCGGCCGGACGGGTATCCAGACCGAGCTCGACGTCGACGACGAACTCCTGACCGTCCCTGCGTTCTGGGGCCAGCACACCATGGTGCCCGTGAGCTCGCAGGCCCGCCAGCCTCAAGCGGTCGACCGGCCCTCCAGAGGTGCTGCTCATGGCGCATCTCCTTCCTTCAACGGCGGTCTCGACAGTACCGGGGAGGCATGGTGGATCCACAACTGCCAGCCTGCCGCCGTGCGTCTGAACACATTCGTCGCAGCAGCGCTTCCGCCGGCGAACGAGCTCAGCGGAGTGTCCGCCCCGGCGGCCAGCACGTTCTCGGTGCAGGTCACCGAGGCCACGTCGCCGACGACGACCGCCTCCACGTCGGTGAGGAAGAACTGGATGTACGTAGCATCGGCCATCAGGGCCAGCCAGGACCGCATCACGGCACGGTGTCCACGGATCGGGGCCGCGCCAGGATGGACACACACGACGCCGTCGTCGTCCGCCCAGATCGCGACCATCTCGTCGTACTCGGCACGCTCGAAGGCTGAGTAGAACGCGGAGTGGGAGGCGAGCACCTCGTCCCGCTGGTCCGTCACGTCGCTGCTCGAGCCCAGCGAGACGCGACCTTGACCGCGTCGAGTGACGAAGGGACGTCGTGGACGCGCACGCACCAGGCACCACCTGCCGCGGCCAGGGTCGAGATCGCCGCGGAGGCGTGGTCGCGTGCATCGACCGGCCGGGTCTGGCCGTCCTCAGCGAGCAGCGTCCCGATGAACGCCTTGCGCGAGGCGCCGACGATGAGCGGAAACCCCAGCTCCAGCAGCGAACCCAGGTGCGCGAGCAGGCCCCAGTTGTGCTCCCCGGTCTTGGCGAAGCCGAGCCCAGGGTCGACAGCGATGTGTTCAGAGCGGATCCCCGCCGCCAGTGCCGCCTCGACCCGGGCACGCAGCTCTGCTCGCACATCGGAGACCACCTCGGTGTACGTCGCCTTCGCCTGCATGGTCGTGGAGTGGCCGCGCCAGTGCATCACGATGAACGGCACGTCGAGTCCGGCGACGGCGGCCAGCATGGCAGCGTCGGCTGACCCGCCGGACACGTCGTTGACCGCTCTCGCTCCGGCACGGACGGCCTCCACCGCCACCTCCGCACGCATGGTGTCGACGCTGACGACCACGCCCTGCCGGCTCAGTGAGCTCACCACGGGGAGCACGCGGTCGAGCTCCTCCCGCACGCTCGGTCGCTCCGCGCCGGGGCGGGTCGACTCGCCTCCCACGTCGACCAGGTCAGCGCCCGCGCCCTGAAGGAAGAGGCCGTGAGCGATGGCGGCGGCCGGCTCGAACCAGACGCCTCCGTCGGAGAACGAGTCGGGTGTCACGTTGACGACGCCCATGACGAGGCAGCGGTCCGGCCGTGGCAGCCCCGCGACGTACGACGCGGGAGACGCGTACATGGGCAGGACCTACCCGAGGATGAGGCTCATCGCCTCGGCCCTGGTGGCGGGGTCGCGCAGCTGTCCACGGACAGCGCTGGTGACGGTCTTGGACCCGGGTTTGCGTACCCCGCGCATGGTCATGCAGAGATGCTCACACTGCAGCACGGTGATCACCCCTCGCGGTCGCAGGATCCGCACCAGCGAGTCCGCGACCTGCGTTGTCAGCCGCTCCTGCACCTGGGGCCGTCGGGCGAAGAGATCGACGAGCCGCGCGAGCTTCGACAGACCCGTGATACGACCGTCACTGCTGGGGATGTAGCCGACGTGGGCGACTCCGGTGAACGGGACGAGGTGGTGCTCGCACATCGACCACACCTCGATGTCCTTGACGAGCACCATCTCGTCGTGACCCAGGTCGAACGTCGTGGCGAGCACGTCCTCGGGACGCATCCGCATGCCGGCGAAGGTCTCCGCATAGGCTGCCGCGACTCGCCTCGGCGTGTCCCTCAGGCCATCACGGTCCGGGTCCTCGCCCAGCGCGATGAGCAGCTCGCGGATTGCGGCCTGCGCGCGGAGGTGGTCGAAGTCGGGCACCGGTCGTTCAGGAGGTGCCGACAGGGGGTCGACCACGAGGGCGGGTCTCCTATCCGAGGTCGATCAGCGGATGTGTCAGCCAGCGGGACCCATGGGCGGCCCCAGTGGGGGGGCGCCGGGGGTGGCGCCGGGTGGGGCGCCCGGCGGGCCACCCGGCGGGATGGGAGACTCGCCCGGCAACGGCACCTCAGGCGTCTCCTGCCCCGGAGACACGACGATCTCGGCTGAGGGCTCGTCGCGTCCGTTGACGCCCACGGGGACGGCCACTGGCGGGATCTTCGACGGCACCCGGGTGGAGGAGCCGGTCCACGCGGGCCGCTCCGAGCGCATCTGGATGCCCGCGAAGACCTCCACCAGACCCTTACGGTCGATGGTCTCCTTCTCGAGCAGCTCGGTGACGAGGTTGTCGAGGACGTCTCGGTTCTGGACGAGGATGTCGAACGCCTCCTGGTGCGCACTCGTGAGGAGGGAGTTGACCTCGTCGTCGATGATCGCCGCCACCTCCTCGGAGTAGTTCCTGGTGTGACCGAAGTCGCGACCGAGGAACGGCTCGCTGTTCTCCTCACCGAGCTTGACCGCACCCAGGCGCTCGCTCATGCCGTAGCTCGCGACCATCGCCCGGGCGACCTTGGTGGCCTTCTCGATGTCGCTCGACGAGCCAGTGGTCGGGTCGTGGAAGATGAGCTGCTCGGCGGCGAGGCCGCCGAGAGCGTACGCAAGCTGGTTGAGAAGCTCGTTGCGCGACACCGACGACTTGTCGCCCTCCGGCAGCACCTGGGTGAAGCCGAGTGCCCGACCACGCGGAAGGATCGTGATCTTCGTGACCGGGTCAGTGCCCGGCAGGGCAGCGGCGACAAGGGCGTGGCCACCCTCGTGGTAGGCCGTCATCAGCTTCTCCTGCTCGCTCATCAGGTGCGAGTGGCGCTGCGGACCCATGCTGACGCGGTCGATCGCCTCATCGAGGAAATGCTCGTCGATGAGCTTCTTGTCCTGGCGGGCGGTGAGGAGGGCAGCTTCGTTGAGGACGTTGGCGAGGTCGGCGCCGGTGAAACCCGGCGTACGACGCGCGAAGGTGAGCAGGTCGACATCGGGTGCGATCGGCTTGCCGCGTGAGTGCACCTTCAAGATCTTGTGGCGGCCGGCCATGTTGGGCGCCGAGACCCCGATCATCCGGTCGAAGCGACCGGGACGCAGCAGCGCCGGGTCGAGGACGTCGGGTCGGTTGGTCGCCGCGATGAGGATGACCCCACCGCGGACGTCGAAGCCGTCCATCTCGACGAGGAGCTGGTTGAGGGTCTGCTCCCGCTCGTCGTGGCCGCCGCCCATGCCGGCTCCTCGATGACGGCCGACGGCGTCGATCTCGTCGATGAAGACGATGGCCGGAGCGTTCTCCTTCGCCTGCTCGAACAGGTCACGGACCCGCGAAGCACCCACACCGACGAACATCTCGACGAAGTCGGAGCCCGAGATCGAGTAGAAGGGGACGTTGGCCTCACCGGCAACGGCGCGGGCGAGCAACGTCTTACCGGTGCCTGGCGGGCCGTAGAGCAGCACGCCTTTGGGAATCTTCGCCCCAACGGCCTGGAACTTTGCGGGCTGCTGCAGGAACTCCTTGATCTCTCCGAGCTCCTCGATGGCCTCGTCGCAGCCGGCGACGTCGGAGAACGTGGTCTTGGGAGTGTCCTTGCTGACGACCTTCGCCTTCGACTTGCCGAACTGCATCACGCGCCCGCCGCCACCCTGCAGGCTGTTCATCATGAACAGGAAGAACAAGATGATCAACAAGATGGGGAAGAAGCTGGTGAGGAACGTCCAGAACAGGCTGGGCGTCGGCACCTCGACGTCGTACGTCTTCTTGATGTCACCTTGGTCGACCTCCTCCTGCACCAGGTTCAGGAGGTCGATGCCCTGGTCACCCAACCATTGCGCGGTGACCTTGTCACCGTTGGCAAGGGTTGCTTCGATCCTCTGGTCACCGTCGATGAACAAGACGCTGTCGACCTCGCCGGACGTCAAGGTCTCGATCATGTCGGAGGTCTTGACCTCTTCGGGTCCGCCGCGCGAGGAGACCACGTCAAGGACGACGATCACCACGATCGCGAAAAGAACGACCCACAACCAGGGCCCACGCAACCAACGCTTCACGCTTGTCTCCGGAGCATGACTGCCCCGATCCTCCTACCCATCACTCACGGTCAAGACCTCCATTGTCGCCTACGGACAAAATCCGTGTGCACTCCGCCGGATAACCCCTGGATCTGTGCGCGTGAGCGCCGTTCCGGCGGTAGGTCGGCACGGGCGACACTCAGCCGTAGACGTGCGGCGACAAGGTAGCGATCGAGCGTAGGTTGCGGTACCTGCCATCGTAGTCGAGCCCGTATCCGACGACGAACTCGTTCGGTATCTCGAACCCGACGTACTTGACGTCCACCGACATCCGCTGTGCATCGGGCTTGCGCAAGAGCGCGCAGATGTTGACGGACGCCGGGCCGCGGGACTCGAGGTTGGCGACGAGCCACGAGAGCGTGAGACCGGTGTCGATGATGTCCTCGGCGATCAGCACGTGCCTGCCGCTGATATCCGTGTCCAGGTCCTTGAGGATCCGGACGACCCCGGACGACGTGGTCCCTGACCCGTACGACGAGACGGCCATCCAGTCCATCTCGAGATGACGGTCGAGGGCTCGCGACAAGTCGGCCATCACCATGACCGCACCCTTGAGCACCCCGACGAGCAACAGGTCCAAGCCGTCGTAGTCCTCCGCGATGTCGACAGCGAGGTCGGCCAGCCGTCGCTGGATCTGCTCCTCGGTGATCAACGTCGTCGTGAGGTCTTGTTCGACGTGCATGACGTCCACGGATCACTCCAGCGAGGGGTTGTGAGGAAACGACGGCTAAGCCTCCCACAGCCGCCACACCCGGACGCCCAGCGGTCACCTGCCGCGGTGAGAGGTCGCCTTGGCCGCGCTGAAGAGTCACGGCTGCCGCCCTGAGGGGTCACGTGGAGGAGCCGACGTGCCGAGCCGGTAGAACCGGATGACCGCGTCGTCGCTGCGTGTGACGCTGATCCCGCCCGGCAGGTCGATCGCCGCCTGGCCGTGCCAGTGCGTGAGCAGCCGTTCGACGGCGTCGACATGCACCGCGAACAGCTCGCTCACAGGAGCGCCTGCGTCCAGGGCCGCCTGGCGCAGGGCTCGGCGGCGTAGCGCGGGCGGGCTGGGGTCGAGCGTGTCGACACGGAGTCCGCCACCGTCGCGAGCAGCCTCGAGGAGGTCGGCGGCGAGATTGTCAAGCACGTCGGCGTCGTGGCCGGCCGCGATGGCCGTGCGGGCCAGGGCCTCGACCACGTCGGGTCCGAGCACGGCCTGCAGGGCTGGCAGCAGCTCGTGCCGCACCCGTACCCGGGTGAACCGCGGGTCGACATTGTGCGGGTCCTCGTACACCTCGATCCCCTGGGCGTCGCAGGCCCGAGCGGTGACCGCCCGCCGCAGCTCCAACAGTGGCCGTCGGTAGCGGCCGGAGACCGTCCGCATCCCGGCGAGGGAGCGCAGCCCACTGCCACGGCCCAGTCCCAGCAGGACCGTCTCCGCCTGGTCGTCCATCGTGTGCCCGAGCACGACGGTCGCGTCGTCGGCCTCTGCCGCTGCCGTCAGAGCGGCGTATCGCGCCCTGCGCGCCGCCGCCTCCGGGCCACCAGCGCCCCCCACGGCCACGCGAGCCTCGTCGACCCCCTCGATACCGATGTCACGTAGCCGGGTCACGACGCGCCCGGTGAGCTCTCGGGACCCGGCTTGCAGCGCGTGGTCGACGACGACCGCACGCACCAACCAGCCGGCCTTGGCGCCCTCGAAGGACGTGGCCGCCGCGAGCGCCATGGAGTCAGCGCCCCCCGAGCAGGCGACGATGACGGCACTGCCGGGGTCGAGGTCCGCGAGACTGCCCCGAACCGCCCGCCGTACGTCGGCGACAGCCGGGTGCAGCCGCCCGGAGGATCGCCGAGTGCTCATGTCAGCAGGGCAGTTCTCATGGAACTCGGCTCACCCGTGGACGCGAGCCACCCAGAGGGACGGATCAGCGATCTCGGCCCTACCAGGCAGGTTGCCCGCGTTGTCCCATACGGCGTTGAACCCGTCCATCCCGACCTTCTCGACGGCACCCCGGACGAAGATGGCGCCATCGCGGTACTGCCGCAGCTTCGCGTCGAACCCGAGCAGCCGACGGAGCAGCTGGTCGAGAGGTCCAGCGCCGGCCCGGCGTTTGCTGAACTTCCGCCGGATCACGGCTACGGAAGGGATGACCTGCGGCCCCACGCCGTCCATGACGACGTCGGCATGGCCTTCGAGCAGCGACATGACCGCAGTGATCCGCTCGACCACCTCCCGCTGCTCCGGGGTCTGCATGACGTCGAGCAAGGAGACCTCGGAGTCGCCACGCAGCAGCTTGCCGACCTTGTCGACACCGTCGCGCAACATCTGCGCCAGCTTGCCCGGGTCGAGCTCGGTGCTCCCGATCAGGCTGGAGATCTCACCGAGCAGGTGATCACGCAGCCAGGGCACCGCCGTGAACTGCACCCGGTGTGTCTCTTCGTGGATGCACACCCACAGCCGGAAGTCGCGCGGGTCGACCTCGAGCTCCCGCTCCACGTGGACGACGTTCGGCGCGACCAGCAACAGTCGGCCGCCATGTCCTTCGGCGCCGGTGTAGAACGGGTCGAACTGGCCGAGCACCTTGTTGGAGAGGTAGGCGAGCAAGCCTCCGACCTCGAGACCGGTGACGCGCGACCCGATGGCTGTGGTCATCGGCCCGGGCTGGCCACGCTTTGCCCGCAGCTTGTCTATGAGCGGACGCAACACCGTCCTGAAGCCGTCGACGTTCGCCTCGACCCAGCCTCCACGATCGACGACGAGCACAGGTGCGGTGGCGGTCTCAGCATGAAGACCCGTGTAGTCGCGGACATGCGTCTGCGCTGTCACCGCGCACGCGCGCAGCTCCTCGACAGCCCTGCGGGCGTCGTCGCGACCGATGTCGGGCCCGGGGCGCATCAGCCGCTTCGCGGTGGTGACCGCCAGGTCCCAGTCGACCAGGTCGCCAGCCGTGCCTTCGTCAGCGCCGTCTTGCATGCGTGCTCTCCTCTCCATGAGGTTGTCGGAGCGTGACCTCCCACCGTACGTGGTCACACTGGACCAAGATCCGATGAGCATTGGCCCCTGGGCCATTGGTTCAGCAGCCGCAGCCGGCCAGCAGGGAGGCGATCTCGTCGAGCTGGGCCCGGGCGTCGAGGGTCCGGACCACCGGCACCTCGTCGGCGACGGCAGCGAACACGAGGAGCTCGCCGTCAGCTGTGGTGACGAGACCGGCAAGGCCATGAACTCCCGTCAGCGTCCCGGTCTTCGCCCGGACAAGACCACGGCCGTCAGCAGCGTCGTCGACGAAACGGTAGTCGAGACTGCCGGTGAAACCGGCCACGGGCAGCCCGACGGCCGCCATCCGCAGCTCTGGATGGTCGGGAGACAAAGCCAACTGGATGACGTCCACGATCACGCTCAACGGCACCGCATCATCCCTCGACAACCCACTGCCGTCATAGATCCTGGCCCGCGACATGTCGATACCGAGATCGGTCAGTGCGGCCTCCACCGTCGCGACACCTCCCTTGAATGTCGCAGGTCTCCCACCAGCGATGGCTGTGTGGCGAAGGAGCACCTCCGCGGCCTCGTTGTCGCTCTGTTCGAGGGCATGCTGAGCGATCTCGTCCAGCGGCCGCGACTGCACCGTTGCCACCAGGTCAACGGCTGCCGGAGCCTTCGTCTGCGTGATGGTGCCGGACACGGTGATCCTCTCCTCGCCGAGGAGGCGGGCGAATCTCGCTGCCGCCTCCGCGGACGGGTCGACCACCCGGTTGGTCTGACCACGGACCTCGCGACCTTCATCCACCCAGAGTGAAGTGATGGGACTGACGACGAAGTCCGGCACGTAGCTCGGCTCCCACGCCGGACTGACGCTCGGTCCCGAGAACAGCGAGGCGTCGTAGCCAAGCTGCACCCGCCTGACTCCCTCCCGCCGGAGCTCTCGGGCCGTCGATCTGGCGAGGTCCTGCAAGCTCGCCTGCCTCGGGTCCGACGCCGACTCGCGGCCACGGTCCCGGTCGGTCAGCAGCGGGTCGCCGCCTCCCACGAGCACCAGGCTTCGCGGTCCGCGCCCACGCACGACGGTCGTGTCGAAACGATGCTCTGGTCCCAGCGTGGCCAGGGCTGCCGCGACCGTGAGCAGCTTCAGCGTCGAGGCGGGGGTCACCAGGTCAGAGCCGCCCGACTTGTAGAGAGCTCGGCCGGAGCCGGCCGACTCGACCACGAGACCCACGTGACGACCGAGCGAGCGGTCGGTAGCGGCTGCGGCCAACATCCGCTCGACTCCCCTCCTGGTGGCGGCGGGGCGACTGTCGAGGGCGGTGAGGACCGCAGGAGGCTTCGGTGGGCGCTCGAGGCTCAGCCCAGGTCCAGACGCCGAAGGTCCTTCCGTGGCGTTCTCAGGGGTGCCTGACGGTGCCGTGAGCCGCGGCGTCCAGCCGAAGTACGCGCCAAGACCCACCACCAAGGTCAGCGCCACGAAGACGATGCCGAGCTTGTGCACGAGCGTGCCGAACTCGTCGCGCCCTCGCCGGCTACGCGGCCATGCTCCGGTCTCCACCTGCCGAACGCGGTCCACGCAGCGAAGACTAGTGCTTCTCGTTGTTAGTTCTTCGGGGGCCTGATCCAGGCGGTGGGGTCGCCGAGGCAGCCGCCGCAGGCGGTGTCGAGTGCGTCCTCGGGGCTCCCCCGCGGTACCCCCCCGGTGGGCA
>Ga0136630_1000713_pt1 | contig 13138 bp, 10 predicted proteins | sample AntDrymUQ5682106_2_FD_105496 | JGI IMG/M metagenome (GOLD analysis project Ga0136630, IMG submission 105496) | Polar desert sand microbial communities from Dry Valleys, Antarctica - metaG UQ568 (21.06) | ecosystem: Environmental > Terrestrial > Soil > Desert | place: Antarctica: Dry Valley...
CCGCCGACACCGAGACCGCCGAACCAACCACCGAGCCCGCCGGCACCACCGAGCCCGCCGGCACCGCCACCGACACCGGCGCCACCGCAGCAGAGGGCGACCCGGTCCTGGTCGGCGTCAACATCGAGCAGTCCGGCCCCGCGTCGGTCCAGGGGGAGGCCTACGCCCGCGCCGTCGAGCTCCTCGCCCGGCAGATCAACGACGCCGGCGGCATCCTCGGCCGCCCCCTCGAACTGCAGGTCGTCGACAACGCCACCGACCAGACCGAGGCCGTGACGCAGACGCAGCGCCTGGTCGACGACGGCGCCGTCGCCATGGTCGGCCCCGGCACGTCACCGACCACGCTCGCCGCGATGGACACGATCCTGTCCGCCGGCATCCCGGTCGTCTCCATGGGGTCGGCCGACGCGATCACCGACCCGCCGGCCGACCGTCCGAACGTCTTCAAGACGCCCGCCCGCGGCTCGCTGATGGCGTCCGAGATCGTCGCGCACATGGGGGAGCAGGGCATCGGCCGGGTCGGGCTGATCGCCGTGAACAACCCGTACGGCGACAGCGGCGTCACCGCGTGGGAGGAACTGGCGGCCGCCGGCGACGTCGAGCTCGTCGGCATCGAGCGCTTCGAGGCCACCGACACCGACATGACCACCCAGCTGAACAGCCTCGCCGGCGCCGGCGCCGAGGCGATCGTCACCTGGGCGATTCCGCCGGGCGCGCCGACCGTCCGCCGCAACGCCGTGGAGAACCTCGGCATCGAGCTGCCGATGTACTTCGACGCCGGCGCCGGGGCGGAGCTGTTCGTCGAGCTCGCCGGCGCCGCCGCCGACGGCGCGCTCGTCATCCACCCGCGCACCCTGATCTGGGACCAGGTCGGCGCTGACGACCCGCAGGCCGAGGCCCTGACCGAGTTCGGCTCCGCCTACACCGGCGAGTTCGGTGCGATGTCGGGCTTCGCCGGCTACGCGTGGGACGCCCTCGGGCTCCTGCGCACGGCGATCGAGCAGGCCGGCGACACGGAGCCGGAGGCGATCATCGAGGCCATGGAAGGCCTCGGCGAGTACGTCGGCGTGACCGGCACCTACGAGATCACCGCCGACGACCACCAGGGGCTCGGCGAGGGCGACCTCGTGATGCTGACCGTCGAGGGCGGCGAATGGCGGCCGGCCGAGTAGGGGGGCGGGGCCGGGGGCCGGGACGTGGCCGAGCTGCTCCAGTCGCTCGTCACCGGCCTCACGCTCGGGGCGATGTACGCGATGGTCGGCGTCGGCTTCGTGCTGATCTACAACGTCACCGGGATCATCAACTTCGCCCAGGGCGAGTACCTGATGCTCGGCGCGATGACCGCGGTGACGCTGGTCGCCGCGGGGGTCGGCCTGCCGCTCGCGTTCCTGGCCGCGGTCGGCGTCGCCGCGGCGGTCGGCGGGGTGGTCGAGCGCGTCGCGATCCGGCCGGCGCGCGGCGCCTCGATCGAGACGCTGATCCTCATCACGATCGGCGTGTCGATCACCCTCAACGGCGTCGCGCTGCTCGTCTGGGGGGTGAACCCCCGCCGCTACGGACCCTTCACCGCCGGTCCGCCCGTCGAGCTGGCCGGGGCGGCGCTCAGCCGCCAGAGCGTGTGGGTGTTCGCCTTCACGGCGCTCGTCGCCGGCGCGCTGTGGTGGTTCCTTGAGCGCACGACCTCCGGCAAGGCGATGCGTGCCTGCGCGATGAATCCCGAGGCGGCGATGCTCCAGGGCATCAGCTCCTCGCGGATGTCGCTGTACGCGTTCCTGCTGGCGACCGGCATCGCCGGCGCGACCGGGATGGTGCTCGTGCCGATCACGTCCGCGTCGTACAACATGGGCCTGCCCCTCGCGCTGCGGGGCTTCACCGCGGCGGTCATCGGCGGGCTGGTGTCGCCGCTCGGCGCGATCGCCGGCGGGCTGCTGCTCGGCGTCGCCGAGGCCTCCGCGGCGCGCTTCGTCTCCTCCGGCCTGAAGGACGCGATCGCGTTCGCCGTCCTGTTCGCCGTGCTCGTCCTCCGGCCCCAGGGCCTGCTGCGGCTGCGCCTCGCGAGCCGCGTGTGAGCTGGCCCTGGCGGCTGGCCGGTTGGGCGCTGTTCGTCCTCGCCGGCCCGGCGCTGCTCGCCCTCGCCGGTCAGGTGCCGTTCCTCACCAGCGGGCGGCTCGTCTTCCTCGCGATCACGGCGCTCGCCGCGGTCGGGCTGTGCCTGATCATGGGATTCGCGGGGCAGGTGTCGCTCGGCCACGCGGCGTTCTACGCCGTCGGCGCGTACGCCAGCGGCATCCTGACCGCCGGCTACGGGGTCCCGCCGATCGTCGCGCTGCTCGCCGGCATGGTGCTGGCCGGTGCGGCCGCCGCCGGCGTCGCCCGCGCCGTGTTCCGCGTCTCCGGGCACTTCCTGGCCATGGCGACGCTCGCGTTCGGTCTCATCCTCTACTACAGCCTTGGACATTTCCGCACCGTGACCGGGGGCAACGCCGGGCGCGGCGGCATCCCCAAGCTCGCGATCGGCTCGTGGGAGGCCACCACCGACACGCGCATGTTCCTGCTCTGCTGGGCGCTGGTCGTGCTCGGTGTGCTGGTCGCGCGCAACGTCGTCGACAGCCGCACGGGACGGGCCCTGCGCGCGACCGGAGCCTCGGAGGTCGCCGCGGGCTGCTGCGGGGTGAACGTCGTCCGCGCGAAGGTCGGCGTGTTCGTCCTCGGCGCGCTGTACGCGGCCGTCGCCGGCAGCCTCTACGCCCACTACGTCACGTACATCGCGCCCGAGGAGTTCGGGCTGCTGAAGTCGATCCAGTTCCTGGTCGTCGCCACCGTCGGCGGGCTGACGTCCGTGTGGGGCGGGCCGGTCGGCGCGGTCGTGCTCGTCCTGCTGACCGAGGCGAGCCGCGAGGCCATCCCGCTCTTCGTCGAGGGTGCGACCGGCCCCTACGAGCTGACGATCTACGGGCTGGTCCTCGTCGTCGTGCTGCTGCTGTTCAACCGCGGCATCGCCGGCGGGATCGCGCACGCCTGGCGCGCGCGGGGCCGGGGTGGCGGCGGCGACCCGGAGCCGCTCGCCGAGGACGCCACCGGCCGGCCGGTGCCGCGCGAGGTCGCCCCGTGACCCTCCTGCGCACCGTCGGCCTGACGAAGCGCTTCGGCGGTGTCACGGCGGTCGACGACCTGTCTATCGAGCTCGGCGACGTCGGGATCACCGCGCTGATCGGGCCGAACGGCGCCGGCAAGACGACCGCGTTCAACCTGCTCTGCGGGGTGCTCCCGCCGTCGTCGGGGACGGTCGAGTTCCGTGGCCGGGACGTCACGGGGCAACCGCCGCACCGCATCGCCGCCCTGGGCATGGCCCGCACGTTCCAGATCCTCGAGTTGTTCGGCGACATGTCGGTGCGCGACAACGTGATGGTCGGCGCCGGGGCGCACCTGCGCGGCGGCATCGTCTCCGCCGCCCTGCGGCTGCCACGCCACCGCAGCGACGAGCGCGCCGCCCGCGAGCGCAGCGACGCGGTCCTGGAGCGCCTGGGCCTCGGCGACGTGGCCGACCGGCCCGCGAGCGACCTGCCCTACGGGCTCCAGCGCCGTGTCGAACTTGCCCGCGCCCTCGCGACGGACCCGGCGCTGCTCCTGCTCGACGAGCCCATGGCGGGCCTGTCCGGCGGCGAGGCCGCCGAGGTCGCCGGGGCGGTGCGCGCGATCGGGGTCCCGACCCTGATCGTCGAGCACCACGTCGAGACGGTCATGGCGCTGTCGGACCGGGTGCTCGTCCTGAACTTCGGGCGCCTGCTCGCCGACGGCACCCCGGCCGAGGTCCGGGCGGATCCCGCCGTCGTCGAGGCCTACCTCGGCGCCGAGGACGCCGCCTGATGGCGCTGCTCGAGGTGTCGGACATCCACGCCGGCTACGGCCGCATCCGGGCGCTGCGCGGCGTCGACGTCGAGGTCGACGAGGGCGAGGCCGTCACGATCATCGGCGCGAACGGCGCCGGCAAGTCGACCCTGATGCGCGCCCTCGCCGGTCTGCTCCCCCCGGCGGCGGGGTCGGTGGCGCTCGACGGCCGCGCCGTCACGGGCAGGCCGGCGGTCGCGATGGTCCGGGCCGGCCTCAGCCTCGTGCCGGAGGGCCGCCAGGTCTTCGCCGCCCTCAGCGTGCGCGACAACCTGCTCCTCGGCGGGTACCGGCGCCGGCGGGACAAGGCGATCCCCGGCGACCTCGACGAGGTTCTCGCGCTCTTCCCGGCGCTCGCCGACCGCCAGGGGCAGCTCGCCGGGACCCTGTCCGGCGGCGAGCAGCAGATGCTCGCCATCGGGCGCGGCCTGATGTCCAGGCCGCGCGTGCTGCTGCTCGACGAGCCGTCGCTCGGTCTCGCGCCGCTGGCGGTCGCGGAGGTGGTGACGCAACTCATCGGCCTTCGGGACCGCGGGACGACCATCCTGCTCGTCGAGCAGAACGCCCGCGCCGCGATGCGGGTCGCGACCCGCGGGTACGTGCTGGCCCACGGGCGGGTCCTGCTCGCCGGTACCACCGACGAGCTGCTCGCCGACCCGGCCGTGAAGGCGGCCTACCTGGGCGGCGGCCTCGAACCCGGCGCCCCCCAACCCTTCGCCCCGCCCCCCAACCCTTGAAGGGTAGACGCGACTGGCGGCGTCTACCCTTCGAACCCTGGAGGCCGCCGCGGCCGGGGCCTCCCGCGGCCAGCCCCGTCGGTGCCGCGCCCCAACCTTTGAAGGGTAGACGCAGCTGGTGGCGTCTACCCTTCGGCTCTTGGTGTCTTGGTGCGCCGAGGGGACTCCTGGTGTGTCTTGGTGCGCGGGGGCCGACTGGCGGTGGGCGGGCGCCGACTGGCGGTGGGCGGGCCGCCCTCGGCGCCCTCGGTGGTTGAAGGGTAGACGCCCCGATCGGCGCCAACCCTTCAATCGAGCCGCCGGGCCTTCGCGGACGGAACCGCCCCGCCGATCCGGGCGTCCAACCGCCCGACAGCGGAAAGCGGGACGACGGAGGCAGGTCATGGGCAAGGTTGCGAAGGCGATGGCGGCGGTGCTGGCGCTGGTGCTGGCGGGGTGCACGTCGGGGGGCGGGGAGCGCAGCGGCGCTCCGCGCGGAGGCGGCGCGGGTGCGCTGGGCACGGTCGTCCTCGCCAGCGCGCTGCAGCCGTTCGACGGCTGCGACGACCTGCTGCGCTACTTCACCGACGCCGCGGCCGACATGGTCGGCCCGTGGGGCCTCGGCGGGTCCGCGGGCGGCGACATGGTGGTCATGGAAACGGCCGCCGCCGCGGCGGAGGACACCGCGGGCGGGGGCGAGGGCGACGCCGCCGTCCCGGCGCCGGCGCAGGCCCGCGCGGCGGACGAGGGCGCAACCGTCTCGGGCACCAACGTCCAGGAGGCCGGCGTCGACGAACCGGACATCGTCAAGACCGACGGCCGCCGGATGATCGCCGTGGCCCAGGGCCGCCTCCAGGTCCTCGACCTCACCGGCGGGACGCCCCGCCTGGCCGCGACGCTCCAGCTGCCCCCCGGCTGGGGCCACGAGCTGCTCCTCGACGGCGACACCGCCCTCGTGCTCGCCCACAGCGACAGCGCCCAGACCCCGGGCGCCCGTCCCCTCCCCGCCCCTGACCCGGCGACCGACATGATGTTCCCCGCACCTTCGAGCCCCCTCAGCGTCCTGTCGATGATCGACCTGTCCGACCCCGCCGCCCCGCAGGAGATCGCCACGCTCCAGCTGGACGGGGACTACCGTTCCGCCCGGATGGTCGACGGCGTCGCCAGGGTGGTCGTGCGGTCCTGGCCGACGGGGCTGCCGTTCGTCTTCCCCGAGGGCGGGGGCCTGCGCGCCGAGCGCGACGCGACCGAGCGCAACCGCGAGATCGTCGCCAACTCCACGATCGACAACTGGCTGCCGTACTACGTCCTCACCGACCGGCGCCTCGGGCAGGAGGCCACCAGCGAGGGCACGCTGCTCGACTGCGAGCAGGTCACCCACCCGCAGGAGTTCTCCGGCCTCGGCATGCTCTCGGTGCTGACCGTCGACCTCGGCGGCACCCTCGAACCCACAGGCTCGACCGGCATCGTCGCGGACGGCGACACCGTCTACGCCTCCCCGGAGAACCTCTACGTGGCCACGAGCCGGTGGCTGCCGCAGCTGATCGACCCGCTCGCGGACATCGCGCCGGCCGCCGACGACGTCACCACCGAGTTGCACGCCTTCGACATCACCGACCCGGCGGCGACCCGCTACCGCGCATCGGGCGAGGTGTCCGGCCACCTGCTCAACCAGTGGTCGCTGTCCGAACACGCGGGCAACCTGCGGGTGGCGACGACGACAAACAACTCGGGGCAGCCGGGGGCGGTGTCGGAGAGCGCGGTGGCCGTCCTCGCCGAACGCGGCGGTGAGCTCGTCGAGGTCGGCCGTGTCGGCGGGCTCGGCCGCACCGAGCAGATCTACGCCGTCCGCTTCCTCGGCGACATCGCGGCCGTCGTGACGTTCCGCCAGACCGACCCGCTGTATCTGCTCGACCTCGCCGACCCGACCGCTCCGCGGGTGCTCGGCGAGCTCAAGATCCCCGGGTACTCGGCCTACCTCCACCCGGTCGGCGACGGCCGGCTCCTCGGGGTCGGCCAGGACGCGGACGACCAGGGCCGCGTGCTGGGCTCGCAGGTCTCGCTGTTCGACATCACCGACCTGGCCAACCCGACCCAGCTCGCGCAGCTGAAGTTCGGCGACGGCTCCAGCGAGGTCGAGTACGACCACCGGGCCTTCCTGTACTGGGCCGAGACGGGGCTCGCGGTGATGCCGCTGCAGACCTGGGCCTACGACGAGGCGACCGGCACCGAGGACGTCTTCACGGGCGCCCTCGGCGTGCAGGTCGACTCCCAGGCAGGAGCCCTGCGGGAGGCGGGGCGGCTCACCCACGGGCCCGACGAGCAGCCCCCCGGCCAGTTCGACTACCGGGCGCAGATCCGTCGGGCGCTGGTCGTCGGCGGCACGCTGTACACCGTGTCGGAACTCGGCGTCGAGACGAGCGCCCTGGACACGCTCGCAGACACCGGCTGGGTCGCGTTTTCGGCCCGCTGAACCTCAGCGCTCGTAGGTGCCGACCAGCCTCGCCTGCTCGATGACGTGGTCGGCGATGCGGTCGAGCAGCTCGGCGCGGGACAGCCCCGGTGCCGCGTCGAGCTCGGTGTCGAGCGCGTAGAGCCAGAAGTAGTAGTGGTGGGGTCCGTGGCCCTCGGGCGGCATCGGCCCGCCGTAGCCGGGCTTGCCGCCGTCCGCCATTCCCTCGACGAACGCGCCGCCGCCGCCCTCACCGATGCCGTTGGCCGAGGCCGGGATCCCGTAGACCACCCAGTGGGTGAAGCCGTGCGGCCGCGGCGCGTCCGGGTCGTGGCAGATCAGCGCGAGCTGGGCGGTCCCCTCCGGCACACCGCTCCACTCCAGCGCCGGCGAGACGTCCTCGCCCTCGCCGGTGTGGCGGGTCGGGATGGCGCCTCCGGGCTGGAACGCCGGGCTGGAGATGGTCAGGTCCTTGATGTTCAGTGGCACGGTTTCCTCCGCGGTCGTGGGATCTCCTCCGGCTATACATGTCACGAACGAGGCCTTCCCACACCGGAAGGACGGCCATTGACCCCTCCCTCGGCGTGGATCGTGCGGTTCGCACCCCTCGTTCCGGACGGCGGGATGGTGCTCGACGTCGCCTGCGGAGCGGGGCGGCACACGCGCCTGATGCTCGCCCGCGGGCATGGTGTGGTCGCCGTCGACCGCGACGTCTCGGGCATCGCGGACCTAGCCGCGGAACCGCGGGTAGAGATCGTCGAGGCCGATCTCGAGGACGGGTGGACGTCCCCGCTCGCGGACCGCCGCTTCGCCGGGGTCGTCGTCACGAACTACCTCCACCGGCCGCTGCTGGCGGGTCTGGTCGCCGCCGTCGCCGAGGGCGGCGTGCTGCTCTACGAGACCTTCGCCGTGGGCCATCCGGGACCGCCCGCGAACCCCGACTTCCTGCTGCGGCCGGGCGAGCTCATCGATGCCGTGCGCGGCCGCCTCGAGGTCGTGGCGTACGAGCACGCCGACGTCGAGGCGCCCCGCCGCGCCCGCGTCCAGCGCCTCTGCGCCGTGCGGCCCCGCCGGGCCCTGGTGTGAAAGCGCGACGAACGGCCAGGATGGGAGCGACCACCCGATCCCGCGACCCACGCGCCCCTCAGGAGACCCACCCCATGGAGTACACGCACCTCGGCCGCACCGGGCTGTCCGTCAGCCCGCTCTGCCTCGGCACCATGAACTTCGGCCCGGAGACGAGCGAGGACGACGCGCACGCGATCATGGACGCCGCGCTCGACCGCGGCATCAACTTCTTCGACACCGCGAACGTCTACGGCTGGCGGCAGGGCGAGGGAGTGACAGAGCAGATCATCGGCCGGTGGTTCGCCAAGGGCGGGCAGCGCCGCGACAAGACGGTGATCGCGACGAAGGTCTACGGATCGATGAGCGACTGGCCGAACGACACCTTCCTGTCGGCGCGCAACATCCGGCGGGCGTGCGACGCCTCGCTCCGGCGCCTGCAGACCGACCACATCGACCTCTACCAGATGCACCACGTCGACCGGAACACGCCGTGGGAGGAGATCTGGCAGGCGATGGACCTGCTCGTGCAGCAGGGCAAGGTGCTCTACGTCGGATCGTCGAACTTCGCCGGCTGGCACATCGCGCAGGCGCAGGAGGCCGCCAAGGCTCGGCACTTCCTGGGACTGGTCAGCGAGCAGTCGCTCTACAACCTGTCCGCCCGCACCGTGGAACTGGAGGTCGTGCCCGCGTGCGAGGCCTACGGCCTGGGACTGATCCCGTGGAGCCCGCTCGCGAGCGGGCTGCTCGGCGGCATCCTGCGCAAGGAGCAGCAGGGCCGCTCGGCCTCCGACCGCGTCCAGGAGCGCCTCGCCGGGTGCCGCGACCAGATCGAGCGCTACGAATCCCTGTGCGACGAACTGGGCGAGCAGCCCGCCGACGTCGGCCTCGCCTGGCTCGTCCGCCAGCCGGTGGTCACGGCGCCCATCATCGGACCGCGGACCATGGAGCAGCTCGACGGAGCCATGCGAGCGCTGGAGATCACCCTCGACGACAAGGCCTTCCAGCGCCTGGACGAGATCTTCCCCGGTCCGGGCGGCACCGCGCCCGAGGCCTACGCCTGGTAGGGGCCGACGTCCACGGTGCCGTCCACGACGCCCTGGGCGACGGCGCGGAGCTTGGTGTTGTGCCGTCGCGCGTAGTTGCGGAGCACGACGAAGGCGTCGTCGGGGCCGACGCGCAACCGCTCGACCAGCACGCCCTTGGCCTGCTCGATCACCACCCGGCTGTCAAGGGCCTGCTGGAGCTGCCGGTTGAGGAGGCGGGACTCGTCGATCGCGCGGGCGTTCGCGCGCGGGCGCAACGGGCGGTCCGGGCGACCAGAGGGTTGCGCCCCGCCGCCGCCCGGCGATGATGCTTCCGCATGGCGGGACTGCGGGACGTGCGGAGATGGGGCTCGAGGGTGCCCCTGCGCCGACGCGTGCCCCTGCTCCTCGGCGTCTACCTGCTGATGATCGCGACGGCGGGTGGCCTGGGCTGGGAGGCGCTGGTCCACCGCGACCGCACGCTCGCCCGCGTCGAGGGCGAGCTCGCGCCCGCCCGTGACGCCGCCCGCCGCCTGCTCTCGAGCCTGGTGGACCAGGAGACGGCGGTCAGGGGCTATGTCATCACAAGGGACGAGGAGTTCCTCGGCCCCTACCGGACGGCGGCGCCCCAGTCGCGCGAGCTGCTGGCGGAGCTCCGCGAACTGCTGGCACCCGAGGACCGCTGGATGGGGCAGATCGACGAGATCGCGAGCCACGAGGAGCGCTGGCGGGTCGAGGTGGCCGAGCCGGAGATCGCCGCGACGACAGATCGTCGGCCGGGCGAGGCGGCCGCCCTGGTGGCCACCGGCCGCGGTCAGGAGCTGTTCGACACCCTCCGACACGACATCGGCGACTTCATCAACCAACTCCAGGCGGAGGAGGAGCGAACGCTCACGCTGTTGGGCCATGCCCGGCGCAGGGTGACCGCCATCTTCTTCGGCACGTTGCTCGCCTCCGCCCTCCTGACCCTCCTCGCCATGGGACTGCTGCGCCGGTGGGTGACGCTGCCGCTGTTGGAGATGTCCGACGCACTGCGCCGCGTTGCCGAGGGCGCCGTGACCGAACCCGTGCGCCCGGTCGGGCCGCCCGAGCTCGCCGCGGTCGCGAACGACGTCGAGGCGATGCGGCGCCGCATCGTCGCCGAACTCGACGACGCGGTTCGCGCCCGCGAAGCCGTCGAGCAGCAGGCCCCCGCGGTCGCGCTGCTGCGGCGGGAGCTGCGGCCGACGTCGGCGCTGTCACCAGCGACGGTGCAGGTCGCGGCCGCCCTGCAGCCCGCCCAGGGCGACCTCGCCGGCGACTGGTACGACCTCGTCGACCGTGGACAGGACGGGGTCGCACTTGCGATCGTGGACGTGTCCGGCCACGGGGTCGCTGCGGGCGCCCTGGCGCTGCGGAGCAAGCACCTCCTGCTCGCCGCCCTCGAGGACCGGCGGCCTCCGGGGGAGGCACTGACCTGGCTGTCGAACCGGTTGGGCGACACCGGCGAGGCGTTCTGCACCGCACTGGTGATCGAACTCGACCCTCGCCGGGGGCGGGTGCGCTATGCCAACGGCGGCCACCCGCCCGCGTTCGTCGCGCGCCGCTCGCAGGTGACGGAGCTCGGGCCCACTGGCCCCCTCGTGGGCCCCCTCCGGGGCCGGTGGAGCACGGTCGAGATCGAGCTCGATCCGGAGGACCTGCTCGTCGCCTACACGGACGGACTGATCGAAGCGCGGGACGCGGCGGGGGAGCAGTTCGGCGTCGAACGGCTCGTGGAGATCCTGCAGTCACCGGAGCGCGGGCCGCAGGGCGTGGTCGACGCCTGCGTGGAGCTCGTCCGCACATTCAGCGGAGCGCGGCTCGACGACGACCTGACCGTCGTGGCCCTCCAGGCACGCCTCGTGGGCGCCGAGCTCGCCACGTAGCGGCCGCGTGAAGCCGGCGAACCCCGGGGCACCGAGCGCCCGCTACCATGCGCCCAGCGGAACCGGCGGACGGGTGCGCAGTGGTGATGGACAAGCGGGTGTCGCTCGGGGTGCTCGCGCTGCTGTGCCTCGTGGCCGCGCCCCTGCCGGCGGACGGCGCCGCCCCCGAGTCCGCCCCCGAGTGCAGGACGCCCGTCTCGGCCCGCCACCCGATCGAGCGCGTCGCGGGTTCGGACCGGTATGCCACGGCGGCGTGCGCCTCGGCGGCGGCCTTCCCCGACGGCGCGGCGCACGTCCTCGTCGCCCGCGGCGACGCGGCCGGCGGGTACGCCGACGCACTGGCCGGGGCGGTGCTCGCGTCGGCCGTCGAGGGCCCGCTGCTGCTGACCGAGCCGGGCCGGCTCCCCCAGGCCGTGGCGGACGAGATCGCCCGCCTGCGACCAGCCACCGTGACGGTGCTCGGGGGGCCGGCAGCGGTCGCCGTGGCCGTCGAGGACGACATCGCCGCGCTCGGCCCCGACACCGAGCGAGTCGCCGGGCCGGATCGCTACGCCACCGCGGCCGCCGTCTCCCGCAGCGCCGGCGCGACCGGCACGGCGTTCCTCGTGAACGGCTTCCGCCCACCGGACTCGCTCGTGGCCGCGGCCGTCGCCGCGCGCCGGGGCGCGGCGCTTCTGCTGACCGCACCGGACGGCGTGCCCGCGGTGACCGCGGCGGCACTCGGCTCCACGGACCGCGTGGTGATCGTCGGCGGGTACGGCGTCGTCGGGCAGGCGGTGGAGGACGACGTGACGGCGCTGGTGGGCGCCGGCCGCGTGCGACGGGTGTCGGGTGGCAGCCGGGCCGAGACCGCCGCCTCGATGGCCAGGGCCTTCCCGGCCGGCGGCCTCCGCACGTTCGTCGCGGGCACCGACGCGAGCCTCGCCGACGCGGTGACCGCCGGCTGGGCTGCGGCCCGCCCGGACGGTGGGCCCGTGCTCTACGTCGAGCGGGACCGGCCGGGGCAGTCCACCGACCGGTGGCTGCGCCTCGGCGGCCTGGCCGGCGGCGAGGCGTCGCGCCTCCTCGGAGGGCGCCTGGTCCTGTCGGACGCCCTCGTCGGCGCCCTCGAGGTGCGCTACGACGAGGCCCGCGCCGGCGGGCCGGCGGCGGAACTGCGCGGCGTGTGGGCGCACCTGTTCGACAAGGCCCTCAAGTCCCCCGCCGGCATCGACGCGCTGCTGGACGCAGCTGCCGCGGCGAACCTCAACACGGTCGTCGTGGAGGTGGCCCGCCGGCAGGACGCCTACTACGACTCGGCGGTGCTGCCTCGCACCGCCGACCCGGACATGCCCGACGATCTGGACCTGCTCCGCCGCCTGGTGCCGGCCGCGCACGACCGCGGCCTGCAGGTGCATGCCTGGGTGCCGGCGCTCCCGGCGTACCACGGTACCTACGACGGCCTCGACCTCGGTGCGTCGCACGTGTGGAGCCGGCACGGCCCGTCGACGCCGGAGCCGTGGACGACCCGCAGCGCGGCCGGCGCCGACAGCGTCTACCTCGACCCGGGCGTCCCGGCCGTGCAGGACCACGTCGCCGCCATCTACGCCGAGCTGGCCATCGGCACGGACGTCGACGCGGTCCATGTCGACTACCTCCGCTACGACGGGCCCGAGTGGGGGTATCACCCGGCATCGCTGGAGCGCTTCCGCGGGGTGACCGGCGCCACGGGCGTCCCCGCCCCCGACGACCCGGCGTGGTCGGCCTGGCGCCGGCGGCAGACGGAGGACCTCGCGCGTCGCATCCTGCTCGATGTCGCCGAGGCCGACCCGTCGACGGCCGTGTCGATGGCCGCCTCTACGCAGGGTCAGGGACCCGGCCCGGATCTGCCGTACCCGGAGACCAGCCCCTACCGGTCCGTCTTCCAGGACTGGCCGTCGTGGCTCCGGCAGGGGCTGGTCGATGCCGCCTTCCCCATGAACTACTTCCGCGAGGCGACCCATGCCGACTACTTCGACCGCTGGGTCGCCTTCGAGCGGAGCCTGCCCGACGCAGGCGTCACGGCCGTCGGTCTCGGGGCGTACCTGAACAGCCTCGGCGACAGCC